>OGFM01000642.1_pt1 | contig 27047 bp, 40 predicted proteins | sample 1570871 | NCBI WGS metagenome assembly OGFM01 (sample SAMEA2581957, study PRJEB24529) | metagenome | biome: Human gut stool | place: China | collected 2011
GTTCTTCTTCATAATACTTGGCCGGTTCAAGCAACCATTTCTGTTCAGGCGTGTAAGGCATGGAGGAAAGGAAGGTGTTGCCGTGATGTTTCAAAACGGGATTCTCGGACTTGCGGCCAAAAATGTGTTCATTACCCCGGTTGGTCGGCGCCGCTTCCTGGTCGAACTTCTCTTTATCGAGCGTCAACGCTTCGTCGGTGATGTTGTAGTCCGCATTCGGACCGCGGCTGTTACCGCCCTGGGTAAGTATGTAGAGCATGTGACCATTGGAGAAGCTGATGCCATACTCAAACGACATAATGTGCTCATAAGGCTTGTACCAACCCTCAATGGGTCTGCGACAAACCACATAGTCACCGGTCTTGCTGACCGGATCCCATTGTTTGTAACCGAGCATCTCCAGCATCTTGAATGCCGAGGGCAACGTTTTGGTGAGCGCCTGCCCAATGGTAGCCTGTGTAAGTGTGGTAATACCTCGCGGCATGAGCCGGATATTGTCATCTATCACGGCACCGGTAATGAATGATTTACCCGTTGCACGTGAATAGATGACATACCCGTTCTTGTACGGCATTACCAAAAATGCCGCCTGTGCCGGATTAACCTGTATGACCTCTTCCCAGACGTTTTCGTCCATTGTCCTGCCGTATCAATAGCGTGGAAAAACAATGTAGTTCACACCTTCAGAGGAAGTCATACGGGGCATCGGTTGCCCTGTATCGTCTAATAGTTTTTTCACTTCATCCGGCTTAAACTTGGCGGATACGGTACAAACAATCTGTGTCTTGTTGACCGATACCATATCAATATGCTTGTGGTCAACCAGATAAGAGATTAAGCGTTTGTTTGTCAGTTTCTTCATGATAATTTATTTACGAGTTCATTATTTCTTCTGCCTGCACATCGTCAATAGGCGTGTACATGGAATCCACAAGGACTTTTTGCTCTTCCTGTGAAAGATTACGGATTGCATTCAGCGGAACATCTACTGTTTGCCCCATGCTGTTGATCTGAATGTAGAACACATTCTTCTCCATACGTCGCGGATCCTCAACCGAAGCCGGTTTCTCACCAATCATCTGATGCAACACTTTCTTAGCGTTGTTCCAGTTCTTCAGATCCCCCCTGAGCTTACAGTCCCGGATAAGCTGAATCTGGTCCTTGATCATCCAGGCAAACCAAAAATCCCAGTCAAACTGGTGCTGTGTCTTGAACAGTTCTTTTGCCAGCGCGATATCCTTACGTACCTGTGTACGTGAAATCCGATATTTCGCCAGCATGATGTTGATGATATGACTCTCATTCGGATAATCATCAAGCAAACGGGCTACCTGCAACACCCGGTTGCACTGTACCCGCAAGTGCTCCGGCAATGGGCTGTTCTCCGGATCTATGATGTGCTGCTGAATGAGTTCGTATGACTGTTCCTCCAGTGCAGATTTACTTTTGGATGTTGTCAAGCTGTTACTCATACTCAAGATACTGCTGTTGCGATTTAAAGAACTTGATTAATTCCTGTTGTGCCGGATTGCTGCCATTGATGGCGGACTTGATGATGGCCTCCCGGACTTCAACCATCTGACGAAGGTGCCCACGATAAAAAGCCGTCCGAACTTCAGTACCCGGAGTACGGAGTTCTGCAAGAAAATCCGTCTCATCCACACCGATATTGATTGCAATCATCCCCGGCGGGATAAGGCGATACGCCATTTTCTCAATCTCCTCACGTTGTTCCTGCGTCAAATTCATCGCTCAACATTTTAAAGTCAAAGTCAAAAATATCTCTGCCGGTATGGATGATTCCACGCTCCAGTTTTGGGTTATGCGTGGCGTTCTGACTGCCTACTACGGTGATGTTCCAGTCTTCATTATACAGCAACGCCACCTTCGCATGCAGTGCCAGGCAGCGGTAACAGTCCGGAAATGTAGTCACCAGATAATCGAACGGTTTGGGCGAGATGCTGCGTACACGGTTGTCAATTAAGAACCGTACCGATAGCAACTCACCGGTCTCAATCTTGCGATGAAGGGCGTTGATGCTATCCATAGAGATGGAATAGGTTGTCAGGAACAAATGTGCCGGGCCCGTCTGCTTGAGAATATAGAAAATCAACTGTATCAGGTTGAACGCTCCTGAAGAATAAAAATGCTTGTCCGTGCCGGGTACCAGCATTCCCATAGCGTCCGGATGCAGCAGCTTCTCCGCAACCAGGTCATGGCCGGAGGCTGCCGCATCCGTTCGGCGGATGTAGCCTGTCGGGTATCGGTCTCCCTGCATAGGACTTACTGCGTCATCCGCCGGCATCATCTTATTCTCAATCTCACTGCAACAAACCAACATAACCTATTGCAGTTCTGCCAAACGATATTCTATCTTTTCTACCAATGCCTCCTGATCAGCGACCTTCTTCTCGTATCTCACACGTTTGGGGCAGTCCGGAAGCGGGTTTTCCTTGCCGTCTTTAGGCTTGCTCTCTGAAGAATACAGCAACATGTTTTTTGCCTTGGTAATCTTACTCTTGGCATTGGATTTCGCTTTCTTCAGTTCTTCGACGGAAAGGGAACTGATGTCGGTCTGTTCATCTTCCTTTTCCGGCTTTTCTTCAGCGGCATCCACTTTTTTATAAAGCTCGTCCAGCTGCTCATCAGTCGGCAACTCCTTATTCTGCTCATATTGCTGTTTGATGGCAGCCAGCAATGTCATGCGGTTGGAGAGGGAGGCTATACGGGTAACAATATCCTTGCGCTGTGCGCATACAGCCGCCGTATTGGTCTCACCCTGTTCGGAGAGTAACCGGTGCAACCGTGAACGTTCATTATAGCAATCCCGGAAATCATAGATAATTTTGGCAATGACAGGCGGATAAGCGGGCTGTTCATCCGTTTCACGTGCCAGTTCTTTTTCCGCAATGGTAACGATGGCCGCCGCCGTTGCTTCCGAAACAGTCTCGGAACGTCCATCATTACCGGGCACTGCATCATCCGCCAGGTCCACATCCTCAAAACGCGGATCATCCGGATGATACCAGACTTTAATCATCTGCCGGATTTCGTATTCCAGCTTCTCGCGGGTATGTGGCTTTTCACCTAACTTAGCCAATTTGGATGATACGATTGTTTTGTAACCTGATTTTGCGAGGATAGCCACCCCCGCATTGTATTCTCTCTTTGCAGAGTTCAGCCAGGCGATACCTTCTCTGCGGGCTTCGATATAAGCATTTGTAATTTCAGCCATGATTCTTGATATTAACGTTATACAAAGGTGTTGCGAATTTTATTGCTGTGATAGGACAAAACAAAATGTCCGCCTTCCGGAAAAACTCCGGAGACGGACATAAACAAACAACTAACCAAAAAACAAAAATCAGCCTCCGGGTGCAGCTTTCACAGTGAGAATGTCTTCCATGTCACCTTCATACACGCACTTAATGGGGGTAGCGAAGGTATAGTGAAGCGTACTTTGATTGCGTCCGCTACTGCCGGTTCCGGTGGTGGCACCGTCTCCTGAGGCACGCATGGCACCGCGCCGCTTGTCACCCATCAGGAAGTTCGTGCCGTTGTTGTCGGTCACGATGAAGAACATCTTGCGGCCTTTGGTGGCATTCTCGAAACCGAATACCTTCTTCCGCATCTTGGGAGAAATGATGTTCAAGTCCATCAGTGACGACTCACCACCGGTTTCGCCCTGATCCGTAATCTTGAATTCCGCCAGGTCGTCCGTGAAATCCATCTTATAAGCACGCCTGCCTTCCTTCATGACAAGGTCTCCGACCAGTGTGCCGGCTTCTTCAAGCGAAAGCGGGGCATCCGTCTTTTTCGGATAGTCCGGCCATGTCGCCACGTCTTCATGATAGCCGAAGATAACGGACGGTACGATTCCCGCCATGTTACCCTGACTGTTGCAGTCCATTGCCTCGTTGATATCATCAAGGGCAATACATAATTTGGGATCTACTTCTGCCATAGTCACAGGATTTTTTAAGATTTAACAACGTATGTACCCGTCACTTTCTCTACTGCACCCGCAGCAGGAGTTTTCTTCTGCACGGCAGGAGTGGTATATCCGGCGGCCTCCAGGAACTCGACGGTATATTCCTTACCACCGGGAACCGCTACATACGTACCGGAATCACGCCAAGCCTCTTCACCCTGAATGCGCCATTTGCCACCGTTGGCCTTCGCTTCATCCGGTGTAATTGTAACCTCGATATATCCGAACGGGTTACTACCTTCAGGATCCACCGGACGGTCATTGACGCAGAACTCCGATTTATGCACCGATACGAACTGGAATCCGATCACGTACTTGCCCGCAGCGTCGAACGTATAAGGATTACCGGAGAAGAACGGCTTGATGGACTTGAAATCGCTCTCCTTGTCAAAGCCGTAGCAAATGTTCCCTTTAGTGGTCAGCATGACGAACTGGCTGCCATCGGGAAGATTCGGAACACGTACCAGCTCACAACGGTTGTTGGAACCGAGCAGGTGTTGTGTATCGGAAGTATCTTCTTTTAATCCGATAACGATAGTACCTTCATCTTTGCGCCAGTCATCGTACATGTCGCCCAAATCATCGGAAATGAACATCTTGATATTCTTCTTGCGCTTGAAGGTACGCGGCATGTGACGCCACATCTCCAGCAACTTTTCGCCAATGTTGGCACGAGTCAGCTCACCGGTGGCATATACGTTGCCTTCAGCACTGGAGATATCTCCGACTGCCTCGCCTTCGGTAACAATGGTACCGATACCGTCGAAAGAGTCCTGAATGTCCGTCTTGTTCTCATCAGCGCTGTATTTCGCTGTGAAGATGGCAAACAGCAAATCATTGGATGCCAGTTCATGGCCGTGGTTGATCAGCCACAGCTCGAAAGGATGTTCTTTGCGGAGCGTACCGGGTACCTCGGCAATATAGGTACGGCGGTAGCGTTCCGGCTCGTCGGACATCTCCATCACAACCGGACGTACAACCAAACGACGGGGAACAATCTTACCCAGATACTTGCCAGCTGTAAACTTGCCGGTGTACTTGCTGGAGATGCTGCCGCCTTCTACCTTGCCCAATTCAAGGGAATCGGTAATACCCGGTACCGGAGTGAAATGTTTCAATACCTCCGAAGCGTCGAGCTTATCGACCGCCTTCAGGATGTCTCTGTGTTTTTTTACCGCGGTCAGAACCGTGGTAATGTCAATAGGTGCTTTAAAATCCATAAATAGAATAGTTTAGATGTTATTCATTCTCATAACTGTTGATCGGATCCGTAGCGATATCGGCAAACTTGCTGTCCTCGTTCGATTCCTGATGACTGGCGGTTGCCGTTCCGGGAATCCTGGCCACGATATCACGGATAACCTGTACCTTAGCCTTGCTGTCGGCTGCATTCCTGACGCTATCGCTCAGGCTGTCGAGGTCGTTGATAACTGCCGTCAGATTATTCTCGGCCGTCTGTCTGGCTGTATTGGCGACTGTCAAATCGCTTTCAGCTTTGGTTTTCGCTTCATTGGCCACCTTGATGGCGTCATTGATGGCCTGCAAGTTCTCTACGGTAAGCGATGTCTTACCGTCTTTTTCCTCAATGCCTTCGCAGTTGAGGATCTGATTAATGAAAGTAAATTTTTTACGCATGGGAATAACTGTATTTGAATTAGAAATGTCTTCAGAGGTATTATTGGCAGGAAACAGCCCTTTGATACCGTCAATGATTTGAGAAACAAGGTTTCTGTCATTTCCTTTGGGTTGCATTTCCGCTTCGGAAGCATTGAGTACCGGCAACGGCAAACCATTGGCGGTAAAACAGTCCGTTATCTCATCGGTTACTTGCGGCTTCTTATGGGTACCGGGAATAATCTTGTCTATGAATCCCCAGTCCTTGGCTTCTGCGGCAGGCATCCAGCGTTCTTCTTCCATCAGTGCGATAATGTCCTTCAGCTCCTTGCCGCTGCGGTTGATGTACTTCTGTGCGATCATCAGGTCAATAGCCTCGGCACTCTTCTTTTTGTTCTGTAACTCCTTGATGGTGTCTTCGAGCTGATCCGCGTTGAGATTTCCCCAGATGTCCACGCCCAGGCTGCACTTATGAGCCAGCCACATGCCATCTTCGTGCATCTCAATGGACTTGGCACCGAACGCCAGTATGGTAGCCGCCGAAGCGTTGAAGCTGATAAACTCCACCGTCACATTGCCATGCTCGGCCATCAGGCTTGACATGGCGATAGCTTCAGCCACATCACCGCCCGGACTGGAAACCTTCAGACGTACCGGCTGCCCTTTTGCTTTGTCCAAAAAGTATTTCAGGTAGTTCTTGTTATACCAGAAGCGATCAATCGCTCCAAAAAGTGTGATAACTGTTTCGTTCATATAACTTTTTTGCGCAAAGAAAAACGCAAAAAAAGCGGTGCCCAAGGACACAGGGCACCGCCGGACGGCAGATAAATCTATAATTTAAAGCCTGTTACACATAAACAGCAGAAGTCATGCAGCTACATTTCTTCTATATTTTCAATGAAGATGGTGGGTTCATCCTGGATACAGGTGAATGTAAAAGACGTGCCGTTCCGTTCTGAAACCGAACGCCCGCTTGTTTTGTTCGTGGCAAACAACATTAACGCGTCTTCTTGCCCGCACCAATGGACCTGGCCGTTGCCGTCCACCGCCAATACATACCACAAGCCACGCTCCAGAGTCTCCATCAGCTGATGATTCACTGAGGAAAGTTTCGGAATCACCCCTTCAACCGACACATTCCAGCAATCCCCCGCATCATTCACCTCCTTGTCCTCATTATATATATAAGTGTCATTGGCATACACCGGAATGGAAATAACATTCTCCCGGTCGCGAAGCTCCAGGTAGTTCAGACCGGCATTGTAATCCTTACGGATCCGCAAAAACGAGGTCGGGGAAACGGCAATCACCTGCAACAGTCCTCCGATGTTTTCAAAATCATAATTTATCACTTTCATACGCTAATCTTCCTTGCTGGGAAATTGTCCCAAACTCGGACAACTTCCCCAATATTATACGGTTAATAAAATCAAAAATAGTAGTATTCTCTACTGTCTTCCGATATCCGTGTCGGTTATACTCCCTGCGGATGGTGTCATAAGACCAGGTGTCTTCAGTAAATCCGAACTTCGTCTGGAAATTACGGATGGCGGCTGATAGCGGAAGCCCCATACTCACGTGCGTATCAAGATAGAGGAACAATATCTGTTTGATCCGCCGTTCAATCTTGGTACCGAACGCCACCACTTCGGTATTTGACATCGACCAGCCATAACGGTAGAAGTCATCACGGCGTATCTCCACCGCTACACTGGCCGTATAACGGTAGAGGTTACGGTATTTGTTTTCGTAGCGTCCGGGTTTGGACAGCCGGGAAAGGAAATCGTTCTGCAACTCCTTGTCGGAAGACAGGTTAACGATTTCAGTCCAGGTATCATCAGGCGTATTGAAATTATGCAAAAGGAACTGCTTAACATACGGTTTGCAAGGCAGCCAGCAGACAAATCGGTCTTTCTTTATCATTTAAAGTATTGATTTTTACACAAATATACTAAATTATCTGTATACGTACTTCATGTATCTGAGTTTTTATCCCGTTTCTGTACGGGCATATTTTCGCTTCTACAACTTCTACACTTTCTACAAATTAGATAAAACACTATATTTCAATCATATACAAACTTTCTTTATTCCTACAAAGTGTAGAAAAACCATCTACAAAGCATGGTTTTGTAGAAGAAATGAAGAAAAGTAGCATTTTGTAGAAATTTGTAGAAGCTTGTAGAATGCATTTTTATAGCATAAAACATTGATTCATAACATTGTAGAAGTTGTAGAAAGTGTAGAAGCATTTTTCTCCCCAAAATAAAGGGTGTTTTAACCTCTCTTTCCCCCATGAAAAAAGCCCCTACCTTCACAGGCAAGAGCTTCTGCATAACTATGATAGACATATCAGAACATGTACGGAGAATCACCGTCCGTATTCGGTTTGTCATTCTGAGTAATCTCTTCTACTTCATCATCCGATACACTTGTGTCAATGTTAAGGTTGATGTTATAGTTTGCCATCAGTTCGGCGTAGTCGAAGCAGAGGGCTTGTTTGGTGGTGCTGGTCTTGCGGTAGTATCTCTTACCGTCCACTTCAATCTCCTTGGTGACTTCGATGCCTTTCTGTATGTTCTTGAAGCGGACTGAGTTCTGTACACCCAGATACTCTTTGGAGTTCTCAATGTAGAATTTCAGGGATTCAGTGGGAAGTGCTGTATCGCCCACCTGCTTGGCGAACTTCTTGTAGAGCATGAAGATGCGGTCGGTCTGCATACGCAGGATGGGGCGCGGAGTCTTGAAGGTGAGATCTTTCACCTTGTTGGTCTTGATGCCGGCGAGGTAGTCTATACGGAAGTCGGCTTCGAGGAATATTTCACCATCTTGCTGCAAGTAACTGACTACATTCCAGAAGTTAGCCAGCTCGTTGTTGCTTTTGCACTCCCGGTTCTGCCGGATGATGCCATTGACACAGATATCCAACAATTCGCGATAAGTGAAGGGTACATCAAGCACAGCTTCGAGTGTACGGAAAGCGGCAAGTGGTATCACCCAGTTGCGCTGAATGCGGTCTTCGATGGTTTCACCCTTCAGGCGGTCGTTGAGGTCATTCATGCATTGTGTATAATTATCAGAGAAGCCGGTCTCCATCTTTGAGCGATGGCGGAGTAGCTGCAGAGTGAGGTGTGAAAGCCCCAAGTCACGTAGTGCCTTGCACTGGTCGAAGGCTTTCTTCTCGGCCGTGGAAAATTCGGTCTTGGTGAATGTGAGGTAGATAAGGCGTGAAAAGAGGGCAATGTCAATGGTGGGCATCTCTTGGCCGGAGAGAATGACACCGCAGTCCACGCTGGTAATCTCGCGCTTTTTGTCGCGATCCATGTTCATGCGACTTCGTCCGGTACCGTCCCAAAGACCTTTGAGGAACTCGCGTTTGTCAAGGTCGATACTATTCTTGTATTCGTCAATGTGCACCAGAGCATTGGCACATTGTGCTACGGCATCGCCCAGTGCGGCAATGGTGGCATTCTGTATGTTGGGCGGCGTGTTCTTGATGATGAAGAATGACATCAGGCTGTGGCCAAGTTCGGACTTGCCGCTGCCTTTGGGTCCGAATAGGTTCAGGATAGGAAAGCTCTTGGTCTGTCCGGCGATGATATCGCGGAAGAGGGAAGCAAGTAGGAAGCAGATGCCCACCTTGGCATTGTCACCGAACACCTGCACCAACTTGTCACTGTATTCGCGCAGGCTGACATTGTTGTAGGTGGTGTGGACGAAGCGGCGCTCGAACTGGAAGAGCTTGATGTCATCGCGGTAGATGGTGCTGTTTCCGGGCAGGTAGAAGTTGCCGATGTTCAGGCGGACGATTCCGTATTCATCGGTCGGATGCCATTCGGTGTCGTAGGCACCATTGCCGAAAGCGAAGAAACCTTGGCGTTGCCAGCCGAGTTGGGTGATTTCGAGAGCTGCTTCGGTCTGTTCGTACAGGTACGATTTCAATCGGGTCAGTTCTTTTTCGGTAGCATACCATATATAGTTGCCTAATCCTTCCACTTTGATTTTGAATTTTTGCAGTGATACTAAGTCTTCTTGTTTCATTTCGATAATCTCCTCTTGTTTTTTTTCGTTTTTGATTTTATAAAGTCTTTTTGGTTGAATGGAATCTTTGATGTGGAACATCGGTGTCATGGTGAAGTTGCTCCATTGCGTCCACGACTCCGCCCCTTGTGCATAGTACCCGCCTTGCTTCTCGATGAAGCCATATTCACCCAGCATGTCGATGTCGAGGTTGGCGCGGTTCTTCCGTGCCGTCTCTGCATCGCGCAGCTTCTTTGCCCGTTTCAGCGCATTCGCCCACAGACTTTTGTCGGGGTAGAACTCCTGAAGCTGCTTCATGTACATGGACTCCTTTATCTCGTCCTTTACCATAACCATCAGGTTGCAGATGTCATTGATGGCGGTGCCCCGCTCTTCGGTGGTCTCGATGTTCTGAAAGAGGTAGCGTGCATACCAGGGAATAAAGTCTACCTCCTTTAGTTCCTGGAACTTCTGTATACAGGTGCAGTAACTGTCCGGGTCGTTCTTGCTTTGCGCCTCGCCCAATGGAAGTTCTTTGACGGTTACGCCCAACCCGGCTTTCATGGCGAGCAATCCGTTTCGCATGGCGTTACGGATGCCGGCACCGTATTTTTCTTTTTTCTCCAGGTTGGGTGGATCGGCATCAGGCAGGAAACAGACTTTGGTAGCATACTTCTTTAGCTGTTCCATCTGGGCGGGTGTCCAGTCGCCCCCCAGCGGTGCCGCTGCGTTGTTTACCCGAATGCGCTGTAACTGCATGGCATCGGGCGCGCCCTCCACAAGGTAGAACTTGTCTTCCTTGGCCGCCTGCCGGATGGCGATGTCTATGCCGAAGATGGAGTCACTCTTATGGTAGATATCGCTCTCGTTGGAGTTGATGTATTTGGCCACCTTTTTATCTTCGTTCATCCTGCGGGCGGTGAAACCTATCGTCCGTCGGTAACGGTCGCGTATGGGGATGACGATTCGGTTGCGGTAGAAGTCGTACACGTTGCCCTTTTCGCCCACCTTCAGCAGCCCCATCTCCGTCATCAGCTCGATGGATAAGCCTGCCGACTTGGCGAATTTAAATAAGTCGTCCCACTTGTCAGGGGTGAAGCCAATGCCCATCTCTTCGGCATACTCCAGACCCCATCGGGCTTTGACGTATTCGAGGGCGGACAGGTTGGCGGGGTCGAGCAGGTTCTGGCGGAAGTGTTCGGCACATCGCTGGTTGATGACGAACATCGACTCGCGCTTCATGCGCTGCTGCTCCTGTTCGGGGGTGAGCTCGGTTTCTTCTACCTCAATACCGTAACGTTTGCCAAGGACGCGTACCGCCTCCGGAAAGGTCATGGTTTCGTGTTCCATCAGGAAACCAACAGCGTTGCCTCCCTTGCCGCATCCAAAACAGTGCCAACTGTTACGGGCAGGGTTGACCATGAAACTTGGCGTCTTCTCTTGGTGGAACGGACAACAAGTAGTATAGTTAGCTCCCTTCTTCCTGAGTTCCACGAATCCGGAGATCACGTCGACAATGTCGGCACGGTCCAGGATTTGTTCTATAATTCTTTCGTCTATCATTGCATTTATATATTCAGGCACTACCTTCTGAGAATGACAGTACCCTGTTCTTCGATATAGTAACTGTATATGCCATATAAGTCAAACTCACACAGGCATGAATACACGCATTTCATGAAAAGGTCATAGTTCTCCGGACTGACCTTTTCAAGTATCCGGAAAGATTCACCGGGCTGCATATCATACAGCTTAATGAATACTTTATTATAATATTCTGTCAACCTCTCCACCCCCATCAACTCAATATAAGACGGAATCCAGGATTGACTGTCGTCCGGAAGATATTGAAGTAAATCCATGATCTAAAATATTGGCGGGTACAAAGGAAAGAGGACACAAATATATCATCAAGGACATATTACATAGGTAGCCGATTCAGAACAGCATCAGTTCGTTTCTGCATAGTTATTAGCATATTTCTACCGGATCGTCCGCGAATGACAACTGATCACCTATAATTTTCTCAATTGTGCCTTTAGGTAGTGTGATACCATAGTCGCTATCATCTACTTCTTCACAATGATGCCCAGCTGAAAAATCATGCGGATCATCATAAACAAGCTCTTCTCTTGTTCCATTAACCTTCCATGTATCTTCTACTCTGTCATAAGTAGGGAGATCATTAAATACTAATTCCTCCCCATTTCTGTTTACTGCTAAAAATGCCATAAATGTTCCTTTCTAAGTTGTATTGAAGATTACAACCCCTGTAAATACTCTCTCAACATAGCTTCGGTCTTTTTACCAAGGGAATATTCTTTGAGCACAAAAGCGATTTCATCTTTTGTCACTCCGGCAGAAGTTAACTGAGCTTTGGCTGTTTCTGCCCAATTATAATATCTGTCATTCAATTCTTCCGTATAACTGCAAAAGCAGTTCCACCAACCTGCATTAAATTCATTCATATTTATATTGATTTGAATGATTCCTTTACCCGTTTCAATGCTTCTATCAAATTATCGACCTGTTCTTCTGTAAAGAAGTCCACATACGCTTCTGAACAATCTTCGAATGGTTCATCTTCGGTATCGTATATTTGCATTTGAGCACTGGATGGAAACATTATACTCTCTGATTTCGTATAGCCTAACAGGGCTATGTGTTTGCCGGAGCCAACACGTACTATTTCATTCTCCATACTTATTCATTATTTTATAGTTGTAAATTAAATTCTATATTTATCGAATAACTTTTTAAGTTCTTCCTCAAATTCAGCCTCTTGTTCTCTGGATATATAAATCAGAGTTTTGTCATTAACCTTGATTTTTGCTTCATATTCGTCTATTTCTTCCAAAACGAATTCAACACCAATGTTTTCATAAATTGTTCTTGCCATTTTTGCTCCTTTCTTTATTATTTTACTCTAAATCTTCATTATCAATATCAGCTAAATCAAGCTCGTATTGAGCTTCACCTTCCGCGTATTCGCACATGGCAATAACATCGTTTGCCGTAACGCCATCGCCCCATTCTGTTACTATTGACCCTCTGTCGGAATCAAGAGTGATTGTTAGTATCTTCTTCATTTCTTTATTGTTTTACTCTAATTGTTATCAAAATATTCACTACAGACAAATCCCTTTCGCGGGATGAAGTCTTTAAACTCACAACTTCTAAAAATCCACTTCTTATCAGCCCATCCGGCTAAATCCTTTTGCCATTGCGGTATAATTTGATGCGGATTATTCAGATCCCTATAAGGCTGGCAATGCGGCAAGAACCGACCGCCTTTCTTTTTCCAATGATTTACTCGTTCAAATGCTTCTTTAAAATCCTTCAATAAGATGCAGTAAAAGAAGTATTCGCCTTTAAACCCGTATTTGTCAATCAAAGCCGTGGCACGCTCACATTCAGCAATCTGTCCCGGTGTGTCACAGCCGAACCGTATGCGTTTAATCCACTTTACTCTTGCCAGTAGCCGGGCAATGTCGTCTGTTACCAAGCGAGCATCTAATCCCTGATTGAAGTCTACACGTACTCCCATGGAGATAATCTTTTCAATCTGCTGCAAACCGTAGTCGGATGCAAGTATGTTGTTATCCATGAGTATCACATTCTTTCGTCCGGTAGATACTTCCTCAATATCCATGTATGGAGTTATATTGCCTTCTTTGGCAGGAACTATGCACCATTTGCAACGATTGGGACACCCACGAGTGAGAAAACCATAAGCTAAATTCTTATCAACATTATACAGATCGTAATCAGGAATCATTCTATCAATTTCTGGTAAAAGAACCTTTTTTATGTCATACCCTGTACCACCTTTATCAACTTGATCGGCATTAATATAGTAGCCGTAATCCGGTGTAAACGAAAACACCTTTGCCATGTAGACCTTATCGTATGAACACAAAGGATTATACCATTCCACATTGTCGCCACGTGCTTTATGATAGCTACTTATCTTCATCAATGCGAGATTAGGGTAATTGCTGTCAACTACTAATATTCCGATGTTCATTACTTTTCTTGTATTGAATTACTCTTCGTCATCGAAATCCTCATTATATAAATTATACCCAGCTAATACAGCTTTCTTCAGCTCTTCCCGAAGATCACAATTTCCTGATCCTGATAAGAGCATACGGTCAGCAATTTCGTATGCACGTTCTTCCAATGTTTTTTCACCCACTTTGGAATACTGGATAACCATACGCGTATTGTATTTCTCACCTTTATAATTTAGAACCTGGCTTAAAACAACTTCAGCAGCATTCATCTGAATGGCTTCTTCAGATAATTTCATAAGAACAAACTGCATCAATTTTAACATCTCCTTACCACCTTCTTCTGCTACGATCTTTAAAAACTTGCAGATTACTTGATCTTCTTCCTTTGTCAATTTCATATTAGTTAGTTTTTATTGTTTCAAACCATCTATTTAATGTTATTCAGCCAATTTAAAGCGCTCTGTAAATTGTCTGTATAATCTGCATTATAAATATATGAAACTTCATCACCTGCTCTATAATCCCGGTCATTGTCAGTTTCACCTAAAACAAACTCCATACTTGGAGTTCCCAGTTTATATACTCCTATACAATAAGTAGTACCTTCATGCCTGCTACTCTTTTTAAGAGCTAAAAGAAAAATCTGTTCTCCCATAATCATTTTAATTATATATTGTATTGAGGACTATTCTACTTTCATCACTTTATATCCCTTTTCCCTGAGATATGTTGCTACATACTCATCATCATTGATATCATTGAGGACATCGAAAAGATAAGCACTTGTATACTTAGCAACTGCATCGGCATTTGCATAATCAATATTTTGCGAAATAAACTTCGCTTTCTCTGTTCTTCCTAAGCCTCTGAAGGCTTCTTCAATTTTGCTCATAATTTTATAGTAAGCTATCTAAATATTATTGTTATTTCATTTGATTCCGGTGCCAATAAGAAATCATCTCGCCCACATTGTGCACCTTGATTTTCGCCTTGATGTTCTCACGGTGTCGGTTCACGGTATAAGGCGAAATGTGCAGTTCTTCCGCAATCTCATCTGTCTGGTAGTTGGAAGCGACAAGTCGAAACACATCCATCTCGCGGTCGGTCAACTGTGTGTCCAGCTCCGGACGGCATATCCCCCCCTCATGTTCGCACTCACCCCGCAGAGGACACTTCACTTCCTCGAAAACGAACTGCCCATCCTTGTTGATGTCCAGGTTGTACTGGTCGTATTCGCCGAAATTGCAGCGGATGAAGCGGTGAACCACGCGGAACTCATAATGCCACCGGTTCATCGTGCTTGACGAATAGAGTTGCATCAGCCTGGCGTGCGCCTTGGGGTAACGGTCCCGGATGATGGCAAGCATCGCCTCGATGGTGGGGCGGTCGGTCTCCTTCAGAACCACCGCCGGACAATGAAGCTCTTTCATCATCACATCACCTTCGGGGGTGTTGTAGAACTCTATGTTAGAAACAATTGCCATATATCACTCCCATGACACTGTATAAGGAAATTTATCATTAGGATTTTCCAGTACAGTAAATCCTAACATCTCCAACTTGGTTTTATCTTGTGGAAGTATATTTAAAAAAGACGTCTTAAAAAATCCAACACCAGCAGCATCCTCGATCCGACGGCATATTATATCAATACCACTATAATTCTTAGCTTTTTTATTCGCTTCCTGAGCCGTAAGAAAATTCTTTTCCATAATTATTAATTTAATTGTTTATCATTAAAAAGCTTCTCAAACAAACTTCTTTCAAGTGGCTTAAAAGAGTCCTTTCTCAATTTGTCATAGAATGTAATCAACGACATACCACTCTCCTTCAAGTATTCATCGCGCAGTTTCAATTTCTCTTTACGAGGTAAGCGGTCGTACTGGTACTTAGGTACCATTTTGGATAAATTTTCTCCCATAATCTAAAATATTACGATTGTTATTACTATATTCATAATGCAAATATACACTTTAATTATATACATACACTTTTAGTATAGTTAATATTTGTCACCACATATACTGTAATTATATATTTTATGGCTAATTTTTTATTAATCAGAGATTTATCCGAAAAAAAAAGTATCACTCTTAGAGAGCTTGCGAAACAAGCCGGAGTTACGGAGGGAGCTATTCAAAAAATCATGGCTACTGGAAGTACTAAAACGTCTACATTAGAAGTTATAGCTCGGATATTAGAGGTACCTGCCGGTTACTTTTTCGATGATTATATCGCCCCTACTAACCAATCTATAGCAAATGGAAACGGCAGTGCAGCATCAATATATGGAAATGCTACTACTGGAGTTATAGCAGATAAGGATAAAGAGATAGAGCATCTTAAAGCTCTTTTAGAAGAAAAAGAAAGAGTGATAACTGAGAAAGAAAGAACAATTCAAATATTAATCCAAAAGCAGAAGTAATATGGATAAAAAAGCGTATCTCTATATTGTTGAAGCTGGGCAGTTCAGTTTTGAGGTGGAAATAAAAGAATTATTAGGGAAAGTAGGAGATACTATTTGCATCAGCACAGACGGAATTGACCCTGATGGATTTGACGTTAAAATAACTTGTATTGAGGAAGATTACTATGTGTATTGTTCAATGCCAGGTGTTGATTAAACATAAATGAAACCTTTATAGGAAAATGAAATTTAGAACTTTGTTTTGCATCCCGTTTGTGTCCCGTCAGATTGTCTAGTTGTTGGGCATAAACGGTGTACATATTATGTTAGGAACTAAAATCTGTTTGGATAGGTTAAAACCTACTCTTCTAAAAGTAATTTAGGTGATAAAAGATATACAACTGACTATCAGCCAATAAGAAAAGTAGTGGTTACGGGAAGGCGATGCAATATGTGCCGATGTAAGCGGATTAGGTTTAAAAAAGTAGAATACATAATATCTAAATATTGAAACATAATGAAAGTCATTAGAGATCTTGAATTAAAAGATTTGGTAGATAAATACTGTGATTATAGGAATAAATTAGATGATTTGATAACTGGAGTTCCTATGCCAGATCCTGTAGAAGGAGAAGTTCACTCTATTGGATACCACGATCAAGTGTTACACAATGGAAAGCTTAAGGAACCATTCAGAGAAATTGATGATTTGGAAATTGAAAATACAATGAAAGCTATGAATAATATTGTAAAGAAGATTTTAAAATTGGAAAATCATCGACATGATATCTATACTCCTGAATATACATTTTGATAGATAGCATATAAATGTAAATAAAAATACGTTTTTCATTATTTTTTCAGGCAAAAAGAGAGAACAATACAGATATTAATGCATAAACTTATGGAAAAGAAATCATATTCAGAACTTATGCAGCAATCAGTAGAAGAAGCCAGATTCTACATGGAGCCTGCAAACGCCGTTATTGATAAAAATATGGTCCAGCTTATGCGGAGAACCAACCCGAAATTTTGGAATGTTTCATGCAAACTGCCGCCATCTCCAATTTGGAATGCATTTCGCTAAGACAATTAGCGGATATTGGTAATTATATAAATATGACACAGTAAGTCAAATATTTATAGAATTTATCCCCGGACGTATTCCGGACAAACGACTATAAAAACAACAGAATTAGGAAACGTATTTGATTGAAAATCAGCTATCGTTTAAACAGAAAAAGTTGGAATAAGGTCGGATCTCCGCAACTAAATAAAAAAGACCGTTTCTCAACGGTCTTTTTTATTTGTATTCTGGTAATACCTATTGTTAGTTCACAACTACTGTCGCTGCTTCTTTCAACTTTATATTCAATGAAGCGCCTTCCGATTGAGGCATCCAAACCACCTGCCGACATTCGCCTTTCTCCAAAGTACATTTTTGATTACCATGAGCATATAGATATTCCGTATCAACATGAAAAGAACTTGCATTCACATTCCAACTCCGTATCCCGTTCAGATGAAGATACAAATTATCCGCTTTGCCAGTATTAAACAACCAAGCACCATTCCGGACTGTTAAAGCTCTAAAATTGCAATCGTTTATGGTAGCATAATCTTGCACCATCAAAGACAATGAATCGCGGGTTAACCCTTCAACAGTCATTTTTTGAGCTTCAAGACTGGTCTGTAAGAACTGAACATGATCCGGCAGAGCTATAGTCATCTCTTCGGAGCGTAAATAAAGCCAATACAGGTCATGATATTTCTTTTCAAGCTTATCATTAGGAAAATCAAATACGATACGTAATGTATCTCCTACTGAATTCATCGTCATGAATTCATCCATACCGGAAGCATAAGTGAAAGTTCCCTGTCCAACTTCGGCAGGAGTAATTTTCAAAGGGAGTTCTCCAAATGCCGGCATTCTTATTCCCTTTTCTTCACCCTCACTCGTAGTGATGATATTTCTAATCGCCACCATCTGTATAACCTTGCACTCCGGCAGTTGAACCGTCTTCTTTTCTCCTTTAATATCCAGGAAAATATTATCCCAACCTGTAACTTGCATAGAGGTGTAGAATATGCCAGCGCACACCACAACCAATCCGGCAAGCAACATTCCAAATATTATATAAGTTGTTCGTTTCATAATCTTCTTCTTTATTTTTGTTTCTTACTAAATTCCCTGTACATAGCAGACATGTCTTCTGCCGAAATACCGAGGGTATACATCTGCTTGAAGAAATAATCTACTTCTTCTTTGAGGAAATACTCTTTGCGTAATGAAAGGATTAACGCGCGAGCACCGGAAGCGACAAAATAACCGATACCACGTTTGTTATAGATAACTTCCTGCGATTGCAGATAATCGTATGAACGCATCACCGTATTGGCGTTCACCTCTACCACAGCTGCATATTCTCTGACGGATGGTATGCGTTCCTCTTCCCGATATTGCCCGAGAAGTACCTCGTCACAAATGCGATCTGCTATTTGAAGATAGATGGCTTTACTTTCTTTAAAATTCATACTTACCAGCGGTTAATGATTTCAGACTCTTTAAAACGGAAATAGGCAACTATCCAGTTAAAGACGGCCATTGCGAAAAAGATTACCGTAGTTGAGAGTGTCATCGTTTCATCCGATACGGTCTGATTTACTCCACCACTGCGACCTTCAAATAGCATTTTCGCTAATACTGAGCCTATCGCTATATAAACTATAGCAATCACAACAATAGCTGAAAAAGTCTTCACAAATGAATTCTTTGGCCAAATGGAGCTACCCAAAACAAACAGGGACTGTGCAAAGAAATAAGCACTTACTCCCAACATGAAATAATTGCAATCATCGAAAACCGTCCAGAATTGTCCTTTTCCCACCAGATGAGAAAGTGGAGTAGAAGCAATTATACCTTTCAACTCGGGATAGCTAATCATATAAACTGTTACACGTGTCCAGTCCGCCAGTTTGAAAGCTATTAGAAATACGATAAGGAAACCGAAAGTGAATACCAGCCAACGTGAGAAAAACTTTTCGAACATTGTGGCAGGAATCATCAACATAGCTATCCGATTCGTTTTAGTCTTCATACGCTCCATTATAAACGAAGCACTCAAAAGCCCCATAATAACAAGTGCCCAGACGAAAGCTCCTAACTCGAAATTCCAGATAGGATCTTGGCTCACTCTCCCATTTGCCTGTAGATGATTATACTGGAAATATCCGTTCCATACGAAAGCAATCGCCATTATACCGTACATCATTACGAAGCGGAGCAAATTTGCCTTCCAACTCTCCACCATTTCTTTGCGACATAAGTTCACAAAACGGGGTGCACTAAAAAAGGTATCGCGTATCATTGTTCATTCTGTTTAGGGTGAAACATTCCTTTTATTTTCTCAGGGTCCATAAGCGCAGCACCGAACAACAATTCAAGATTGATCTCCGACTCTTCATCATCCGTATTCGGCAACATCAGGAAATTACCCTGTATGGAAGGAAGCGTGTAAATTGCTGCTTCTGTCAATTCGCGGTCATCACTTTCAACGAAAAGAAACTTACTACAGATGTTGGCAGTGGATGCGTCAAGCAACACATGACTATTATCCATGATCACCACATGATCCAGTATCTTATCAATATCCCGCACCTGATGGGTAGAGATAATAATAGTTCTATCGTCCGACATGCCCGAAGCAATAAACTTACGGAACTGGCTCTTACCCGGAATATCAAGACCATTGGTCGGTTCATCCATAATCAACAGTGAGGTGTGGGTAGCCAATGCAAAGCTCATAAAGACTTTCTTCTTCTGCCCCATAGACAAGGCTCCCAGATCAATATCCTGCTCCATTTCAAAGTAATGCAAATATTTCACCATATCCTCCTTACTGAAACGGGGATAGAACTGACTATTCAGCTCCACGTAGCTAACTAAAGATATAGGAGGTAATTCAAATTCTTCGGGAACCAGGAACATATCCTGTAGTGTGATAGGCAACCGACGACGTACATCGGTATCATGGTACATTATTTTCCCACTCTTAGGAGTAAGCAAACCGCTCATCAGATAAAGCAGTGTAGATTTGCCGGCACCGTTCTTTCCCAGTAACCCGTATACCCTACCTCTCTCTAATGAGAGCGAAAAATCGTGCAGGACTTCTTTTTTCCCCCGACGATAACTGAACGAAATGTTTTCTACCTGTAGCATACTTATATGTTTTTATAGGTGGCAAGGAAATAAGATACAAGAAGAAGGCCTTGTCAACTGGTATCTGACACCTTGTTAATTCCAATATTAGTGTATTAGTTTATTAGTACACCGCAAAGGTAGATAATCTTTTTAATAATCCAAGCGTTTACAGAAAAAAACATAAAAAAAGGAGGAGCTAAGAATCACTCTCCACTCCTCCCGACACGACAAACAACTAAAATTGTTGCTATTTGATGCCTTCCAACGCCTTTTTGGCAGTAGCATTGGTGGGGTCTATAGCCAGAATTTTATTCCAGAACTCTTTCGAAGTAGGATAGTCGCTCTTTAACAGATAGTAGTAGCCCAGATAACTGTAGCACTCTATCAACGCAGAGTTATACTTCGGTTCATTTTTACTCAGCAGCATGTCCATTACCTTTTCGTAATAAGGTTTCGCCAGCCCGTCAGTAGTTTCGGGGTCCATGGCAGAATTGGTCCGGGCACGCCACATTTCTCCCAGATAACTGTCGGGAGCTTGTTCGGAAACAAGGGTGAACACAGAGTCAGCAGACTGCAATGCCAGTTTACGGTCGGCAGGCTGCACGGCGAGCGAGTCCGAAGACGTGCCCTGTCCGTAATAAAGACGTCCTAACTGGAATAATGTTTCAGGAGTCTTCTTGTCTTTGGCTAATGCATCGTAATATTTACGGTACGCAGCAATAGCCTCTGCATAATTATTATTCATTTCATGGGCATCGGAGATTTCACGCCACAAGTCTACTTGCGTACCATCTTTCTCTAATGCTTTACCATATTCTATAATAGCTTCATCGTATTTCTTCAATGCACTCAGCAGAGCACCATAATAACGGTAATCCAAGTAAGAATAATCAGCACGGTCCGAAGCATTAAAGAAAGCATGAGCAGCCTTCTCCGCATCTTCATAGCGTTTCAGATCCGTATTGTTATACATGACAAGACGGTTGAAAGCAGCGTGACGGGCATTCTTCTGCAAGCCTTTCTGAGCAACCTGTAATGACTTCTCAAAATCATGATTAAGGAACAGTGCAAAAGCATATTTCAGCATATCATCTTCCGTAGCAAGAGGCGTATCGATGAACTTAGCATACATTTCAGCAGCTTTGCCGAAACGATTGCTGGAATAGTATACCTCCGCCAGTTCCCTATCGGCTTCCAGACAATTCGGATCTACAGCTTTGAGTTGTTCCAACTTCTCAATAGCCAGTGCAGGACTGGCAGACTTATAAGCCTGTGCATACTTCAGATAAGCCTCCTTACAATTCGGGTCAAAATAAATGGCTTGCTCATAAAGCTGGCAAGCTTGCCCTATATTTTTTTGTGCAAGAGCAATATCACCCTCCAACACAGATACCTTGGGATCTTTATTATTGGCTTTCTTCGCCATTGCCAGGTATTCCTGAGCTTCGGTAAGCTTCCCGGCATCCAGATAAACATGGGCTACGGAAGTTACAAGATCCACATTCTTTTTGTTTTTCCCTTTCAGCAATTCCCCTACTTCTTCAGAAGCTTGTGCAGGATTTGTCTGAATCAGGCTTTTCATTTTATCTACCCCAGCCTGCCATTCAGGTACAGGCGTTTGTGCGGAAAGTGTGCCGGCCAACAGCAACGCTCCCATACTAAGAACTAACATCGTTTTCATAATAGCATTCATTTTAGTTATTTATCTTTTATATTCACCACCCGTACCGGTTGGGTAGCGGGTACTAATCCCGACTTTAAAATAATCCGCTGTCCCCGGTCGGATGCGAGGAAAGAAGCAAATCCCCACGGAAGTGCACTTCGCGGATCGTTCAACAGGGCATAGATGCTGCGTGTCAACGGATAATCACCGTAAAACAAATATGCCTGATAGGGTTTGAAACTGTTTTCCGGCGTTGCCTTGTCGGCAGCACTGACGGACATCACCCGTACTTCTTTGCTGAAGGAGAGTCCAGTACTGTCATTGCGGTCGCTCAGCCAATTCACGCCGATAATACCGATAGCATCAGGAGTCTTTGACACAAAGTCAATGACCTCTCTATTAGTCTTCAACGCCTTTATCTGGTCTGACAGTGGAGCACCCTTACAAATAGAATCTACAGCAAAACGAACGGTACTGGAATTCTTGTTATCAAATACCAGACGAATATCTTTCAGCTGAGATGCCGGATAAATTTCTCTCCATTGTGTGGTCTTTCCCGTCAGGATGTCGCGAATATCATTCACGGTAATTAGCGTATCAGGATTATCTTTATTGGTAATCAACGCTAACCCATCCGTAGCAATCTTTATCTCCTGCGGGAAGAACTTCCGGCTGTTGAAAGAGTTCATCTCCTCCGGTGTCAGTCTGCGGCTGGTGATTGCCAACCGCAGACTGTCCTTGAGCAATAGATTGACGGCTTCTACTTCCGTCACATAACGGGGCACAATTCCTGCCAAAGGAAATACACCTTCAAATACATCCACCTCTTCCTGCACGATAGGCTGGAAACTTTCGTCCGCAGCAATTGCTATCACGCCGGAAGTGTACGTATCCGTCAGTCCGTCCTTGGACTTACTTTGGCAGGCAGACACTAGAATCAGTATCACCGCCAAACCTAAAAGTTGAAGTTGTTTCACCGTTTTCATGACACACACATTATTATTGCAACTTAAACACAACTGGTATTGTATACTTCACCGACACTGCTTTACCATTCTGCTTACCGGGAATCCACTTCGGCATAGACATGATCACGCGGACAGCTTCTTTGTCCAGATAAGGGTCTACACCTCTCAGTACATTCACATCACGTACACGTCCGTCGGCACCCACCACAAACTGGCAAGTTACACGGCCTTGTGTTCCGTTTTCCTGAGCGATAGTCGGATACTTCATGTTCTTGCTGATGAACTGCATCATCTCTGTCTGACCACCGGGGAACTGAGGCATTTGCTCTACCATATCGAAAACCTTTTCAGGTTCCGGTTCAGCCTGTGTTACCACTTGCTTCAGGTCGGCAATATCCTTACCATGCTCTTCGTCATTACCTTTCACGTCAGCGATAGAAATAGTCACCTTCGTTTCCGCCAATTCATGCTGGCTCTTAATTTCATCCTCATCTCTCACTTCCTCGTCTTTCTTGATGACGGGAGCCGTAAATTTGATAGAACTCTTCAGTGCAGGAGGCGGGGGAGCAACCGGCTCCACTCTTTTCATTTCTTCCTGCTTAATTTCCGGTTCTTCCAATTGAGATAAGGTAGTCACCTCAGTCATCACTTCTTTCTGTTTCGGCGTAGCCATCTTAATCAAGGTAGGGATACTGAATCCTACCAATGCGATGACGATCACCAGTATCACAGCAATGTTATGACGCTTCGGAGATTTCTCTCTTAACTGATAAGCACCATAGGCTTTATTCTTGCCACTGAATATCAGGTCACACCATTCCGAAGAACTTAAATCTACTTTAGCCATATTCTTACTTTTTTAGGTGTTACACATTATTCGGCAATGTTCTGCGACAATTCTCCCTTGCTATCATAGTTCTTTATCAGGAACTCATCGGCTTCGGCGATATCCGTAATCACATACTTACCTATATTACATATCTGCATTTCATCGAGTGCATCAATCAGATTCTTGTACGAAGCATCATCTGTGGCTTTGATAATTACGGTCGGAGTATCCTTTCCGCTCTTAATTTCACCCAGTTTCTTCGTAAATTCTTCCTCTGATATCTTAAGATCCAGTTTCTGCTGTTTCAAGTTATTCACTTCATTTACAGCAGCTCTATTACGTTGCAAAAGCATTGCTCTCAGACCGTCCGCTTGATAGGTTGTTTCCTTCAGCGAACTGTAGTCCTTATAGTTGGGCTCTCCATCGTAATAATACAATTTATTGTCACCTCCCAACAGTAATGTGATAGCCTGTGAAGCCTTCACTTTCGACTGCTGTTCTTCTGTGACGTTCTTATCATTGCTCGGCATGCTTATCTCCATAGTCTGAGGTTTACTCAGTGAAGTACAAAGCATAAAGAAGGTAATCAGCAACATATTCATGTCCACCATCGGTGTAAAGTCCACCCTGACGGTCATTTTCTTTTGCTTATTTTTTCCGCCTTTTTTCTTATTGCCGCTTTCTTGTATTTCAGCCATAATATTTCCTTTCTGTTAGTCTTCAGAAGTAGTCTTCAGAGAAGTAATCAGGTTATACCGGTTCTCTCTGAGGTCCTGAAGTGAGTTCATCACATTCTTGATTACGGAATAAGGAGTATTGGCATCCGCCTTGATGGCGATACGTAAATCTTTGTTCGTAGCACGGGCATTACGTACCCAAGCTTTAAACTGATTATCGATACTGTCGGTAGGTATCCCCTCATTCTTTAACACAGCGTCTTGCTGATCCTGCGGCAAATCGAGATACTTCTTCATACTCTTCATCGGCACTCCGAAAGTAGATGCCAGTGAGAATTTCTTAGTTTCCTCCGGAGTGAAAGTCACCCCATATTCTTGCCCCATTGCTTCCAGCACCTCGCGCAAGTCAGACTGTTTGTCCAGACTCATAAACACTTTTCCGTCCGGATCGACCAATATCTGCAGGATATTCGTTTCCGGGATCTTAATCTCGGATACGGAAGCCGGAGTGGTAACTTGTACCGGCTCTTTCTTCACGAACGTAGACGTCAGCATGAAGAATGTCAGCAGCAATACAGTTACGTCACTCATCGCCGTCATGTCGATGAACGTACTTTTCTTTTTTATTTTCGCTCTACCCATAATTGTAGTATTTTAAAAGGGTTCGACCGATCTATTTATGCGTAGCTGCAAATGTCTGCACAATAGAGAAACCAACCTCGTCAAGGCTGTAAGTTAACTTATCAATCTTATTGGTATAATAGTTATAGGAGATAACGGCCAATGCACCGGTTAAGATACCGAAAGCAGTATTAATCAAAGCCTCGGAAATACCTTGTGACAATGCCATTGAGTCAGCAGAACCTCCGGCAGCCAAAGCGGCAAACGAACGGATCATACCGATAACTGTACCAAGCAATCCCATCAATGTACCCAGAGTAGTGATAGTACCGATAATAGGTAAATTCTGCTCCATCATTGGCAATTCCAGTGCAGTAGCTTCTTCCAGCTCTTTCTGGATAGCAAGCAACTTCTGGTCTTTGGCAAGAGTCGTATCATTTTCCATTTCAGCATACTTCTTCAGAGTAGCATTTACTACATTAGCAACAGAACCACGTTGATTGTCACAAAGTCCCTGAGCCTTCTTCATATCGCCAGCAGCCAGAGCAGCTTTAATGTTAGCAACGAATTTAGCCAATGAACCTTTACCGAAAGCAGCACCAATTGCAATGTAGCGTTCAATACTCAGTGCGATAACAGTCAGCAAGAGAGTTTGAATAACCGGAACGATGAATCCACCTTTATAGATAGTACCGAGGAAGTTCCCTGGCAGCGGATGATTGTTCGGGTCATTGTTCATAAAGTTAGAGGGATTTCCCAACACAAAGTGAAAAATAAGCACGGCAACGATAAAGCAAATTACGATTACCCAACCGGCTGATTTGATGCCTTTAAAAGAGGCAGATTTCTTTTGAATAGTTTCCATGATGAAAAATTTAAATGGGTTTGTATTAAAATTGATTTTTAAAAATTATGCGCATGGATATAGTTCTCCCCTTCACAGCATGAACACGCCGCTAACACCCGTATAACCCACCCCAAGACATAGGGTTGTAAAAGGTCACCTACTTTCAGCCATATTTAGGGAAAGGAGTAAAGGGAAAAAGGAAAAACTAATAAAAGGAAGTTTAAATCACAATCCGCCGCAAAGTATAGATGTAGTATTCACTACTAAAAGAAGTGTAATGCGGATCTTTATCTGAATAGTATAATTTAGATTGATCGTGTACCAATAAGTTATGGTGAGATGAAATTAACAGAATCCCCTTCATAAAAGATGCAGTTTCAACAGCTCTGCGAAAACGATAGGGATTAAAAGAATATCTTTCAGAGATAGGTTTGTTTCCAAGTTCTGCATCCGTAGTCCACATAAACTTGGAATTAGTAAATAAGCTTCGTGTATTATTAGCGACATTATCTGAAGAAGCATTCTTTAATGATGATGAAGAAGCACTCACCTCACATGTAGATGCTGCTTTATCAACCATCCCCGTAAAGTTGACGGCTCTGCTACTGAGACTATAGGTCACCATAAGTAGCACAAATACCAAGAATGTCTTTACAGTTGTTCTCATGTCGCTTTCAATTCTATTAGTAACAACAGCTAATGACTGTTTTTTGTTTTACTAAAATCGAATTTTCTTTTAATAAAAAAATAATGTTCAGTAAATAAAGGATTTATAGTACCTTTTAAGACAAAGTAAAGATACGAATAAAACACCAAATACGAAAGCAAAGATAAGATATAATTTCTTGATTTTAAGTAGTTTTAATCATTGATTCCGAACTATAATCAGGTGCTATTACAAGATAATACAACAATGCATATTCTATTATAAGTATGCAATTAAAATGTAAAAACAGCACTAAATATTCTTTCCATCAGTACACAAAAGATAGGGGAGTAGGTGAGAAGAAGGTTCCTTATTCTTATTATTAATAGGCAGTATATTGTTTACCTACCACCTCTTCCTGCAGGTACTCTTCCTCCAGGAGGAGGAGAATTGAATAGAACAGTAGGGGGTATAAATACAAAAAGCCCCCACATCTTTCGATATGGAGGCTTTCCTGAAAAACGGCAACTACCTACTCTCCCACTTG
>OGFM01000645.1_pt1 | contig 27036 bp, 23 predicted proteins | sample 1570871 | NCBI WGS metagenome assembly OGFM01 (sample SAMEA2581957, study PRJEB24529) | metagenome | biome: Human gut stool | place: China | collected 2011
GCGAAAACCGCCTTTTGGGGGCGGCAGCCCCCTCTGTTGGCGTCAAGGCTCCAGCATTGCGGGGGAGTGGGTGGTGAATTTCGCAAAGCGAAATCCACCCCTGGGGGCGCAAGCCCCCATGTTTCGGGAGGTGCGGCCCGCACCCGTGCAGGCTGTAGCCTGCCTAGATGGAGCGGCAGTCGTCTTTATTTTTCTGGGTGTAGCCGGAGTCTTGGCGGTCGTGGTTGATGTGGTTTTTCTTGGCGTAGACGTCGTAGAAGTCCTGCGCCGACATGCCGAGAACCTGCGCAAGTGATACGAGGAAGTGGAGCATGTCGACAACCTCGACTCTTGCGTTTTGGGGGTCGAACTTCTGGTACTTCGCCCACCATTTCCACGGAACGGAGTCTACAAGCTCGGCGTTTTCTTGACCGAGCGCGCGGCTGTAATTGAGAACCCACTTGACTTTTTCCTCGTCGGACATCGCGGCGGTGTCTATGCCGATGCGCTTGTTGAGTTCATACTGCATTTGGAAGATTTCTTCGAGTTTATCCATAATGGGCAAGAGCCTAACGCCTTTGCGCGGCGCGTCAAGATTTCGATTTCGGGGAAAGGCCCAATTCGCCGATTTGCTCCGATACGAAGCCGTCGATGTCGTCCTCTTCGAAACGCTCGACCCTGTCGGTGGGAATCGCGTCTACGAAATTTTTGCCGTAAGCTTTTGTTACGATTCGCGAGTCGAGTACGGCAATTACGCCCCTGTCGGACGCGCTTCGAATCAGCCGCCCCACGCCCTGCCTGAACTTGATGATTGCCGCGGGCAGGGAAAGCTCCATGAACGGGTTGCCGCCTTCCTGACGAAGCCTGTCGATGCGCGCCTGTAAAAGCGGGTGCTGGAAGTTCTCGAACGGAAGCCGCGTGATGATTACTTGGGAAAGTTTTTCGCCGGGGAGGTCGATGCCCGTCCAGAACATGTCGGTGCCGAGCAGGATTGCGTTGCCCGCTTCGGCAAAGGCGTTGACGGTCTCGCGGCGCGACATGCGCCCCTGCACGAAAATTTTGCGTCCTACGATGTTTTCCTCCAAAAATTTCGCGGTCTTGTTGAGGTCGGCGTAGCTTGTGAAAAGAATGAGCGTGCCGCCGCGGACTTTCTCGCAAAGCTTTTTGCAGACGCGCGAAAGGTAGTCGGAGTCGAGCCGTCCCGTCTCGCGCTCGACGTCGGGGGCGTCGGTCGCGATAAACGCCCGCATGTGGGCGTTGTAGTCGAAAGGCGAGTCGCACACAAAACGCTCGGCGTCGTCCGCGCCGACTTTCGCGACGAAGCCGTCCATGTTCCCTCCGACCGCGAGCGTCGCCGAAGTCATCACAACCGACGTTTCCCGCGCGAAAAGCACGCGCCGCAAAATTCCCGAAACTTTAAGCGGCGCGGAGTTGAGCTGAGCCCCGCGCCCGTCTTTGCCCGCGCGTTCGACCCAGTAGACGGCGCTTTCGGCGTCGTCGAGGAAGATGCAGTTTTCGAGCGTGTTTTTGAACGAGACAATCCGCCGCTTGTAGTCGCGGATTTCGGCGGCGAGCTTGTCGGTCTTTGCGTTCATCGCGAAGGAGTCGAGGAGGGCGGCGAGCGCGTCGAGCTTGCGCGGAAATTCGTCGTCAATCCAGTTGGGGGCGGTGAGTCGCACGGTCTCGCGCGAAATCAGAAAATTCTTTTTTATGTGCGCGAAGAAATCCTCGCACATAGCCATTGTGTCTATTACGACCTGCTTGTCGTAGTGCTCCGCCATGCCGTCGCGGGTGATTAGCCCGCGCCGCTTTTTGGGGTCGTAGATTCGGCGCAGCTCGCGCAAAATTCCCGTGTTGCTAAGCGACGTTCCGAACGCCTCGCTTGCGACGTGCGGCACAAGGTGCGCTTCGTCGAGCACAAGCATGTCGTTGGGGAATAGCACGCCGCGCCCGCCAGCCTCCTCGCCCATGCCCGCCGCGAGCAGCGCGAAAAGCAGGCTGTGGTTGAGTATTACGATGTCCGCCGACGCAACCTGCCTGCGTGCGTTCTGGTAGAAGCAAGTGCCGTCGTCGCAGTTCTTGGCGGTGCAAGAGGACGAGTCCGCGCTGACCCAGTTCCAGACTTCGGGGTTCGGCGGCGGGTTAAGCTCGTCAACAAGCCCCGTCTTTGTGAACGCCGCCCACTGCGCGATTCTGTCAAGCTCGAGCGATTCCTCCGTGTCGAACAGCTCGCGCTTTTCGGCGAGGGCGCGTTTGAGCCTGTGCGTGCAAAGATAGTTGCTCCTGCCGAGCAGAATCGCCGGCTTGAAGCCGGCGCAGTCCTCCAACGCGCCGCAGTTTTCGAACATCAGGCGGATTCGCGGCAGGTCTTTTTCGATAATCTGCTGTTGCAGCGCGATTGTGTGCGTTGCCACAATCAGCTGCCTGTTGAAGCGCACCGCCGCGATAATTCCGGGGACGAGATACGCCAGGCTTTTGCCGACGCCCGTGCCCGCCTCGAACAAAATCGGCATGTCGCCCGCGAACGCCTGCGCGCAGCAGTACGCCATTTGCGCCTGTTCGGGGCGGTGCTCGAAATTCGGCAGAATCGCGGCATAACCGTCTTTGCAGAATATCTTATTGCAAAGGTTCGGAAATTCGAATTTCTCCTGCGCCGACGCTTCGGACACTTTGTGCTATTGCGTTTTCTTGTTGAAATTGCGCATGTGCTTTGCGGCGCGGAACATTCCGCCCCACGTTCCGAAAATGTCGCGAACCGCGCTCGCCTCGTAGCCGCTGTGGAGCATGCAGTCTTTGCATTCGGGGCGCGTGCCGTGCCTGCCCAGCCCGTACTTGTCGATTTCATTCATCAGTTCGGCGAACGTTTCGCAGTAGCCGTCGTTGATGAGGTAGCAGGGCTTCTGCCAGCCGAGAATGGAGTAGGTGGGGTTGCCCCACGGCGTGCAGTCGTAATCCTGCTCGCCTTTGAGGAACGCGAGGAATCCGGGGGAGTGGTTGAACACCCAGCTCTTTTTCGGGTTGCCGAGTATCTTTTTGAAAAGCTCGATTGTCTTGTTGCGTTCGAGGAAGATGTCCTGATTCGGCGCTTTGTCGTAGGGGAATCCGGGGGAAATCATCATGCCCTCCACGCCGAGGGCCATTACGTCGTCGAAGAATTTGCGGACTGTTTCGGGGTCGGCATTGTTGAAGATAGTCGTGTTTGTTGTCACGCGGAAGCCGCGCTTTACGGCTTCCTTGATTCCCTTGACGGCGGTGTCGTACGCGCCCTCGCGGTTTACGTTTTTGTCGTGCATTTCGCGCGTGCCGTCGAGGTGGATTCCCAGCGACAGGTATTTGCTGGGCTTGAAAAGGTCTATTTTGCGCAGGAGAATCTGCGCGTTTGTGCACATGTAGACGTACTTTTTGCGCTCGATGAACCCTTCAATCATCTGGGGCATTTCGGGGTGGAGCAGGGGCTCGCCGCCCGCGATGCTCACTACCGGCGCGCCGCATTCTTCAATTGCCGCCCACGCCTTTTCCTTAGGCATGCGCATGTCGAGTATGTTTTTGGGATACTGGATTTTCCCGCAGCCTGAGCACGCCAGATTGCACTGGAAAAGCGGTTCGAGCATCATTACCAAAGGATAGCGTTTTTCGCCTTTGAGGGTTTTCCCCAAGGCGTATTTAGCTACTGTCAATACTTGCGACAACGGCACTGCCATATAAATAATCTCCTAATACTTTGTTAAACGGGTCAATATTGCACTTTTCCCTCCGCTCTTCAACTTTTTTTTGCGCCCGCGCTCTTAAAAAAAATGCTTGTAAGATTTCGCGTCGGCGGCAAAATGGCTAACCGATTTTTTAAATACCGGCATAATTATAAATACAAAGATGAGATTCGACAAACTTTCCATCGTCGCGGTTGCGGCGGCATTCGGTTTTCTGACCGCAAATGCGGAAATTCTCACGCTCTCAAACGGCGACAGAATTTCCGGCAAAATTTCGCAGGCCGACGACGCTCAGGTCATTCTCGATACCGCGTTCGGCTCGATAAAAATTCCCCGCGCGTCGATTAGCGGAATCAGCGCAGACCAAAATTCGCCAGAGCTTACCCAGCAGGCGGCGGAAAAATCCGCCGAGGCAGCTCCCGCGCCCGCGGCAGCCCCAGCGGCGGACCCGACCGCGCCCGAAGCCGTCGAAAAAGAACCGCAATGGATTACCGACTACCGCGAATTCGTCAAGGAGAACTTTCCCGAAGGCTGGCAGTTCAGGCTTCGCGGCGGCGTTGAATACCGCCAGACGACATCGAAAGTGTTCTCCGTCTACGGCGCGTTCGACCTCAAAAAAGAGTGGGACTTGAACAAGTTCTCCGCGACCGCCTACTACAACTATACGCAGGAAACAAGCACCAACGACGTTTCCAGCACCACCCTCGATAAATGGGGTATCGACACCAACTTCCGCCGCGACTTCGACGAAACCAGCCACTGGTATGTGCAAAACATTCTCAACTATAAAAAGGATATGGTCAAGGGCATCAAAGACCAGGTCGACGAGGCGATAACGCTTGGTTATAGGTTCGAGTTCGAACGCTACGGTTTGACAATCGACATCGCCCCCGGTCCCGCTGTCCGCTACATCAATGCCGACGACTTCAACACAAAGTGGGTGCTCATGGGTGTTGTCGCCGAAGACCTCGTTTGGGAAATCAGCAAACTTCTCCGCTTCGAACAGAACGGCTACGTCGGCATGAATCTCACCAATTCCAACCAGTACTCGGCGTATCTGCGAATCGGATTCATCGTGAAGGCGACCGACGTTCTCGAAATCGCCCTCCGCTATTCGTACGACTACGACGCCGTCAACGCTTCGACCGCCCATAAAGAGGAACAGCGTCTGCTGCTCTCGTTCGAAGCCCCGTTCAATTGGCAGTAATTTTTTCAAAACTTAACGCAAAATAATAAAAAAACATGAAAGATCCTATTAAAATCGCAATCACGGGTGCCGCCGGACAAATCGGCTACTCCCTGCTTTTCCGCATTGCAAGCGGAGCAATCTTCGGTCCCGAACAGCCGGTAGACCTTAGCCTCATCGAAATCGAACCCGGCATGAAGGCTCTCGCGGGCGTCAAGATGGAGCTAGACGACTGTGCATTCCCGCTCCTCAACAAGGTCGTTACGACCTGCGACATGAACGAAGGCTTCTACGGCGCGAACTGGGCGCTGCTCGTCGGCAGCGTGCCACGCAAGGCGGGCATGGAACGCGGCGACCTCCTCGGCATCAACGGCAAGATTTTCATCGGTCAGGGCAAGGCTATCGAAGCAAACGCCGCCGACGATATCCGCGTTCTCGTTGTCGGCAACCCCTGCAACACGAACTGCTGGACGGCGATGAAAAACGCCCCCAAGATTCCCTCGAACAGATGGTTCGCGATGACCCGCCTCGACGAAAACCGCGCAAAGGCGCAGCTCGCCGAAAAGGCTGGCGTGCACGTCAACGAAGTCTCCAACATGACCATTTGGGGCAACCACTCGTCCACCCAGTATCCCGACTTCTACAACGCCAAAATCGACGGCAAGGCGGCTCTCGACGTCATCAAAGACGAAGCGTGGCTTAAAGACACGTTTATCCCGACTGTCCAGAAGCGCGGCGCGGCGGTTATCGCGGCTCGCGGCCTTTCCAGCGCGGCTTCGGCGGCAAACGCGGCAATCGATACCGTCCGCACTCTCGTCACCCCGACGAAAGCAGGCGACTGGTTCAGCGTCGGCGTTTGCTCCGACGGCAGCTACGGCACTCCCGCCGGTACGATTACCTCTCTCCCCGTCCGCTCGAACGGCAAAGACTGGGAAATCGTTCAGGGCATCGAGCTTAACGACTTCGCCAAGGAAAAAATCGCCGCCTCCAACGCGGAACTCCTCGAAGAACAAGCCGAAATCTCCAAGCTCTTCTAAAAAGGCGAGGCCCTTTACGATTATTTCTTATACAGCGGCGCGGGTATACCCGCGCCTTTTTTGTATAAGTACGCATTGCCGCTGGCAATGGCTTGGTGTAGGGAACTCTCAGGTGTTGGTTGCCGAAATGTGAGCGCAAAGGCGGAGCCCTTGATGTTCGGGCTTTGCTTGTGGCGGGGGGCGGTAGCGGCGCGAGTCGGCGTTTTAAATGCGGCTTTTGGTATGCGAGGAGGACTGTATTGCGCCTAAAATTCGGCTATGAGTTTCCCGATTTTCAGACTGTCGGTTTCCCTGTTTTTTGCGGCTTCGCGGGCGGTCTGCGCCGGCGCGGGGAATTCGTTTTTGAAGTACGAAAACAGCATCTCGGAGTATTCGCGCGTAAATTCGGGGTGTCCCTGAAAGCACAGAACTTTATTGCCGATTTCGAACGATTCTACTGGGCAAAACTCGCTTCCCGAAAGGCGTTCCGCGCCGTCGGGCAGTTTCAAAACCTGGTCGTGGTGGTTGTAGTCGAGCCAGAAGCCGCCGTCGGGAAATTGTGCCGACATAAATTCGGACGCCGACGGCGAGAATCTGATTCCCTCGCCCCAGCCGACTTTTGCGCGTTCGACGTGTCCGCCGAGCGCGTCCGCCACGAGCTGGTGTCCGAAGCAGATTCCCGCTATTTTCGCGTTTGCCGCAAATGCCAAGCGCACAAAATTTTTTAGCCGCGCAATCCATTCGTCGGCGTCGTACGCGCTCGACAGGCTGCCCGTTATGACGTATTTTGCGCCCGCTTCGGGGCGGGGCAGTTCGCCGTGTTTTGCGTCGAATACGGCGAATTGCGTTGTTCCCGCCGCGCGGAAGAGGTCGGCGAAAAGTTGCGGATATTCGGGCGTAGGGCGTCCGAAGGCGCGTCTTTGCTCGCCGAAATCCTCGCATGAAATTATGTTTATTTTCACGGGAAACGACATCTTACACGCCCGCGGCAAAAATCAAATTTTTTTGCAAAAAAACGGAGGCGTTTCCGTCTCCGTTCGTCGAGAGTTTTTACGCGTCTGCGTTAGAAGGGGAGCGAGAAGCCGCCCGTGATTGACGACATCTTTTCTTCGCTCGCCTGTTTCGCCTTTGCCGCGGCGTCCTGAACCGCAGCCACGACCGAAGTTTCGACGCTCGCGGCGTCCTCCTTCAAAAATTCGGGGTCGATTTTTATCGATTTCAGTGCGCCCTGTCCGTTGACGACCGCCTTGACTGCGCCGCCCGCCGCCGAGCCCTCGATGTCGAGTGCTTCAAGCTCGCTTTGCGCGGCTTCCATTGCCTTTTGCATTTTCTGCGCCTGTTTGAGAAGTTTGCCTACTCCGGGCATGATGTTTCCTTTTTTTAATTGTGAATATTGCGGTTAAATGTGTTTTATTGTAACGAGTGTCAGGTCGTCGGCGTATGTCGAATTTTTCATGAAGCGTTCGACGTCGGCGATGATTTCGTTGTTGATGTCGGCGGCGTTTTTCGCGGCGACCGCCGAGACCTCCTCGGCGAGTTTTGCGGTTGTGTATTCGTTTCCGTCGGGGTCTGCTGCTTCGGTTATGCCGTCTGTGTATAGTGTGAAGATGTCGCCGCGGGCGAAGTCGAACGAGACGTCCTCCATCGTTTCGTCGAAGATGTCGGGCGCGACCATGCCGAGCGCCATTCCGCCGCTTCTGATTTTTTCGGTTTTCCCCGTGGCGGCGCGGTAGAGCAGGGCGGGTTCGTGCCCCGCGCGGGCGAGCGTGATTTTCGACGCGTTCGAGTCAATCACTGCGTAGACCATCGAGATAAACATGTCGGAGCGCATTGCCACCACCATTTCGGCGTTGAGCTTTCTGAGCGTGTCGGACGGCGACGCGCTTCCCCTCGCGATGTACCGCAGTTTTGTCTGGCAAATCGCCATGATAATCGCCGCCGAAACTCCCTTGCCCGACACGTCGCCCACGACTATTCCGAGCTTGCCGTCGGGCAGTTCGATGAAGTCGTAGAAGTCGCCGCCGATGAGCTGTTGCGGGAAGTATTTCACCGCGAATTCGAGGTTTTCCGTATTGGCGAGCTTTGCGGGCAGAAGGTATTGCTGCACGCCGCTTGCGAGGCGGAGGTCGAACTCCATTTTGTTTTTGAGGATTAGCGCGGAGACCGCCTCTATGTTGTGGAGCGCAAGTCCCGCCTGTTCTCCGAGCGAGCGCGCGAGCGAGAAATCCGTCCGCGTGAACGAGCAGCCCGAAATCGGGTTCGCCACCGCGAGCACTCCGTAGAGTTTGCCCGAAAATATCACGGGCACGGCAATCAGGCTGCGGATTTTCAGCGATTCGTCTTCGTGTTTTATTGCGCGCGTGTCCTTTTCTGCGCGTTTTACCAAAATTCCGCGTTTTTCCGCCGCCACGCGCCCGACTATTCCGCTGTTCGGCGCAAGAATTTCCTCCGCGAGCGCGTCCTCCAAAAATTTTGAGCGCAGAATGTCCGACTTCTGTTTGGGGATTTTTTTCGACTGCGGCGGGAACAGCCCCTCCGTCGCCATCGCTTTGAGTTGTCCGTCGGGGAGTTTTTCGTAGAGGCATGCGCTCATTGCCCCGCACGAAAGCGCGGTTGCACGCACAATGCGTTTGTAGAGGTTCGACTTATAGTGCGACGGTTCGCCCGCGCTGCCGATGTCCTCCGCCGTCTTGTGTAGGAATTCTATGACGACGTCGGTTTCCTCGCGCTGCCTGTCGATTTCCTCCCTCGCGCGGAAGTATTCGCGCCGCCAGTAAAGCCCCAGCCCGAACGACACCAGCGCGACCGCCGCGCAGAGAAAAATTGTTTCGGGCGACTCCATCACGCCTTGTTTTCCTTTTTCAAGAAGCTTATTACGTCCTCGAATTTCGCTAGGTTTGCGGCGTCGGCGTCAACGAGGTTTTGGTGCGCGTCGAGAATCGCCGAGGTCGGCGCGGACGCCGACGGCAGGGTGTCGCCGAGGTTCGCGTCAATCGAGCCGTCCGAGATTTTTACGAGCCTTGCTATTCCGAGGTTTTCCACGAGTTCGCGGTTGCGTTCGTTGAGGTTGAGCAGCAGCAGTTCGCCGTCCGACTTTTTGAGTTTCAACGCCACACCCGCAATCATTCCCAGAAACGTGCTGTCCATGCCCGTGCATTTTTCGAGCTGGACAAGCACTTTCGTACAGCCCTTTTCGACCGCCGACGCGAAGAATTCCCCCGCGCTTCGGCAGTTCAGATAGCCAGCCTTTCCCGCAACCGCCAGCATTGCGGTTTTGCCGCAAATTCTAACGAGATATTTTGTTTCTTCACCCATAGTGATTTGAGCGGAAAAGACCGATTATTTGTTAAGGATTTTTTTCAGGACGTATGGCAGAATGCCCGCCTCCTTGTAGAAATCCACTTCAATCGGCGTGTCCACGCGCAGGAGCAGTTCGGCGGTTTTCACCGAGCCGTCGGGCTTCGTTATTTTGAGCGTCGCCTTTGCGGCGGGCTTGATTTCGCCGTCTATCGTGAACGTTTCCGTTCCGTCTATTCCCAGCGACGCAGCGTCTTCGCCGTTTGTGAATTCGTAGGGCAGAACTCCCATTCCCACGAGATTGCTGCGGTGGATTCTTTCGAAAGACTTCGCCACAACCGCCCTCACTCCGAGCAGCTTCGTTCCCTTTGCCGCCCAGTCGCGCGAGCTTCCCATGCCGTAGTCTATTCCGCCGAAAACAATCAGCCCTTCGCCGCGCTTGCGGTATTCCTCCGCCGCGTCGAAGATTGACACGTTTTCGCCCGCGCCGTCGATTTTCGTGTAGCCGCCTTCGACGCCGCCCGCCATTTTGTTTTTTATGCGGACGTTCGCGAAAGTGCCGCGCGTCATGACTCTGTCGTTGCCGCGTCTCGATCCGTAGGAGTTGAAGTCCTTTTGTTCCACGCCGTGTTCGCGCAGGTATTTGCCCGCGGGGCCGTCGGGGCGGATTGCGCCCGCGGGCGAGATGTGGTCGGTCGTGACCGAATCTCCGAGGATTGCGAGCGGGCGCAGGTTTTGCAGTCCCGCGATTTTCGGCGCGCCCATTGTGAACTCTTCGAAGAACGGCGGGTTCTGAATGTAGGTGCTGTCGGGATTCCACTTGTAGACGCTTCCCGCCGAGCTTTCGATTTTCTGCCAGCGGTCGGGCCCGCGCATGTCGGAGTAGCGTTTTTTGAACATCTCGCTCTTGACGTTCTTTGCGACCGTTTCGGCGACTTCGCGCGAGGACGGCCAAATGTCGGAGAGGTACACGTCTTTGCCGTCGGGCGTTTTTGCGAGCGGCTCCCTGTCGAAGTCGATGTCGATTCTGCCTGCGATTGCGAACGCCACGACGAGCGGCGGGCTCATGAGGTAGTTCGCTTTGAGGAGCGCGTGCACGCGCGCTTCGAAGTTTCTGTTGCCCGAAAGCACGCTTGCGCATGCGAGGTCGTTTGCCTTTACCGCTTCGGAAATTTCGTCGTCAATCGGCCCCGAGTTGCCTATGCAGGTTGCGCAGCCGTAGCCCGCGAGGTTGAAGCCGAGCATGTCGAGGTACTTTTGAAGCCCCGCCGATTCGAGATAGTCGGACACCACGCGCGAGCCGGGGGCGATTGTGGTCTTGACGTATTTCGGCGGCTTGATTCCGAGTTCCGCCGCCTTTTTAGCCACAAGACCCGCCGCAACCATAACAGAGGGGTTCGACGTGTTTGTGCAGCTTGTTATCGCCGCGATGAGCACGCTGCCGTCGCCGATTTTGCCTTTCGAGGTTTCGGCTTCTGCGGACTTTTTGCCTTTTGTTTCGGCGATGAAAGTTTCGAACGATTTTTTGACGTCGGCAAGCTCGATTCTGTCCTGCGGGCGCTTCGGGCCCGCGATTGCGGGCTTCACTTTCGAGAGGTCAAGTTCGAGCGTTTTTGTGTAGTCGCACTCGCCTTTGAGCGGTATGCCGAAGATTCCCTGTTCCTTGAAGTAGTCGCGGACGAGCGCGATTTGCTTTTCGCTTCTGCCGCTCAGGCGCAGGTATTCGAGCGTCGTTTCGTCAACGGGGAAGTAGCCCATTGTCGCGCCGTATTCGGGAGCCATGTTGGCGATTGTCGTTCTGTCGGCAAGAGACAGCTTTCTTGCGCCTTCGCCGAAGAATTCCACGAATTTGCCCACGACCTTTTCCTTTCTGAGCATTTGCGTAACGAACAGCGCGAGGTCCGTCGCCATGACGCCCTCCGCCAGTTCGCCCGAAACGTGCACGCCCACAACTTCGGGGACTTTGAAGTACACGGGCTGTCCGAGCATGCCCGCTTCCGCCTCGATTCCGCCGACGCCCCAGCCTACGACGCCAAGCCCGTTAATCATCGTTGTGTGAGAGTCCGTGCCTACGAGCGTGTCGGGGTAGAAGATTGTTTCGCCGTCCTCTTTGCCCTCGAAGACGAGCCGCGCAAGGTACTCCATGTTGATTTGGTGGATAATGCCCGTCGAGGGCGGCACGACCGAAAACGTCTTGAACGCCTGCTGCCCCCATTTGAGGAATTCGTATCTTTCGCGGTTGCGCTCGAACTCCTTTTCGAGGTTCTTTTCGAAAGCTTCGGGGACTCCCGCGCAGTCCATCTGCACCGAGTGGTCGACGACCAAGTCCACGGGCACGAGCGGCTCGACCACCGCGGGGTCTTTGCCCTGTTTTGCGGCGGCGTCGCGCATTGCCGCGAGGTCTACGAGCAGCGGAACGCCGGTGAAGTCCTGCAAAACGATTCTCGAAACAACGAAGGGAACTTCGTAGTCGCCGGGGTTTGCCGCGTTCCACGCCGCGAGCTTTTTGACGTCGGCTTCCGTGGCGCGGTTGCCGTCGCAGTTTCTGAGCACGCTTTCGAGCACAATCTTTATGCCCACGGGCAGTCTCGACACGTCGAAGCCCGATTTTTCAAGCTCTTTGAGGCTGTATATATAACCCTTTGCGCCGCCTTCTTCCGACGCAAACTTTTTCAGTGTATTGAGCGGATTTTTCATGTATAAAATTCCTCTAATCTTCGTTTTTTTCGGCGTCCTCAATCTCGACCGTGCATTCCCCGACGAGCTTGTCTTCGACGGTGTCGATTCTGATACGCATGCGCTGTTCCTTCAAGTAGAGACGTTCGCCTTTTTCGGGGAATCTGCCAAGCAAAAAAGTAATCAAACCGCCGAAAGTGGAGACTTCGTCGGTATCGAAATCTACATCGAGAAAGTCCTCCACGCTTCTGAGTGTGGCGCGTCCGCGCACGAGGTATTTTTTGCGTCCGAGGGCCTTGATGTCGCTTGTGCGCGAGCGGTCGAACTCGTCGCGGATTTTCCCGACAAGCTCTCCGAGCGCGGCGTCGAGCGTAAGCACCCCGATGACCCCGCCGAATTCGTCCTCCACCAGAGCCATGTGCAGCCTGTATTTCAGAAGCTTTGCGAGCGCGCTTTCGAGCTTGTCGTTCTCCCTCACGCGGAACGTCTCGCGGCGGATTTTCATGAAGTCTATCGCGTCGGGGTTCGCCACGCCGCCGTTTATGAAAATGTCCTTGATGTGGACAATCCCGAAGCAGTTGTCGAGGTCGTCCTTGCAGAGCGGGTAGCGCGTGTGGTTCGACTCCGTCGCCCGCGCGACGTTTTCGGCGTTCGAGCATTCGGTGTCGAGGTACACAACCTGGCTTCGCGGCAGCATTACGTCGCTTGCGTCAAGCTCCTGCAATTTGAAGGCGTTTTTTACGATTTTCCCCGTGTAGGGCGTGATTGCCTCCGCGTCGTTTTCTTCGGCGCGGAGCATCATTTCAACGTCGATGTAGTCGAAGCCGACTTCGAGGTCTTTGAGCTTTTTCGGCAGGAGTCTTGCCCCCAAGCGTCTCGACAGAAATTCGAAAGGCAGAAAAACCGCGAACGCAGCGTACATTGCGCCCCCGAGTTTCGCCATCGTCTTTTCGGGGAAGTTGCGCCCCAGCCGCATTGCGGGAATGTCGAGCACCGCGTACTGCACGAACAGCACCGCCAACGCAGCCGCCACCGCGATTGCCGCGCCCGAAAACGGGGAGGGGCGAGCTCCGCAGACAAGCTCGTCCATTCCGTCCGCCGCGAAGTACGCCATGACCGTGCCCACCGCGAACAGAAACCTGCGGCCGAGCGAGACGACCGACGCCGTCTTTTCGGAGTTCAGCACGCAGTACTTCGCCGCGCCCGAAAGCTTGGGCTTTTCGGGCTTGTTGAGGTTCGCGAATTTGTACGCCGCCACCGCAACCGACGCCGCCGCGAGGCACGATCCCGCCGCCGTCGCCGCCAGCGCAAGCGACGCGCACAACGCTATCTGCCAGACGGGCGACATTCTATTTTGCGAACTTCGAAAGTTCGTCTATGCAGCGCTCGTTCTGTTCGGGCTTGCCGATTGTGATTCGCAGCCATTCGGGCAGTCCGTAGCCGACGTTCGGGCGCACGATTACCCCGCGCTTTTGCATCTGCACAAACACGTCGGGCGCGTTTTCCACTTTTACCATTACGAAATTCGCGCCGTCCGAATAGTATTCGAAGCCTAGCCTTTCGAAAGCCTCCACAAACTGCTTTCTGCCCGCGTTGTTCACGCGCCTGCTTTCCTCCACAAATTCGGTGTCGTCGAGAGCCGCCAGCGCGCCTACCTGCGCAAGGCTGTTTACGTTGAAGGGCTCGCGCACTCTGTTGATGTAGCCCGCAAGCTCTTCCGACGAGTACGAGTAGCCTATTCTAAGCCCCGCCAAGCCGTAGATTTTCGAGAACGTGCGCAGGCAGATTACATTGCGGCCCTCCGCGATGAGCGGGCGCAAGTCAACCTGTTCGTCCTGATATTCCGTGTAGGCTTCGTCGTAGCAGAACACGACGTGTTCGGGGAGAGAGCGCACAAAGTTTTCCACTTCCGACTGCTTCACGACGCAACCCGTGGGGTTGTTGGGGTTTGTCATGAAAACGATTTTCGTTTTGTCGCTCACGGCGTCGCGCAGGGCGTCGAGGTCGTATTTAAGGTTGGGCATGGGCACGGAGACGCATTTGCCGCCCATGAAAATGGTCGCTAGTTTGTAGACGATGAACGACTGCGCGCCGAAGACGGTTTCGTCGCCCCTGTCCACAAAGCACTGCGCTATGAATTCGAGAAGCTCGTTCGAGCCGTTTCCGAAAGCGAACTGCGAGGGCTGCAAGCCCCACTTTTTTGCGAGTTTCTGGCGCAGCTCGTAGCAGCCGCCGTCGGGGTAGTAGTTGAGCGTTTCGAGGTGCTTTGATACCGCCGCGACCGCCTTGGGCGACGGGCCGAGGGGGTTTTCGTTGGACGCCATTTTCAAAATTCCGTCGGGGTCAAGCCCGAACTCCCGCGCGACGTATTCGATTGGTTTTCCCGTTTCGTAAACGGGCAGGTTTTTGATTTGCGATTTTACCGTATTTTCAAGCTTCATGATAACTCTATAAATAATCTCCTTTAACTATGTATATAGCCACGGCTTTTGCAAGGCAGATATTGCGCTATTTTCACCGCGGCGGCGTTTCGGGCGCGTCCGCACCTTCCGCAAAAAACGCGTTCGGCGCAATTCAAACGGAGGCGAATCGGCTCAAAATATGGCGAATTTACCCGAAATACGGCTCGCGGTGAGCCGAAAAGCCTCAAAAAACTTGACATTTTGAGCTGAAAACCGATTTTTAGTGTATGTCGATTTTAGATGAAATCTTAGGGTTTCTCCACTACAATCCCGATTCTACAAGGTCGGAGATAGCGGAAAACCTCGCAAACCCGCCGAGTCCTTCGAGCATGAAGCGTCTTTTGTCGGACGCCGTAGAAAACGGCATGATTGCTATTGACGGGCGCGGGCGGGCGTCGCGCTATAGCATAACGCCGAAAGCCCACCTGTTGCGCACCTACGACGTAGACGAGTATTTCAAAAAGGAAATCGACGAGCGCACGGTTCAGACGTCGTTCAACTTCGATTTGCTCGAAAACCTTTTGCCCAAAGTGGAGCTTTTCAGCGGCGACGAAATGCGCCGTCTCGACGCCCTGCAACGGAAGTTCACGGAGAACATTTCGAAAATTTCGGCGGACTCCTACAACGCGGAAATGGAGCGGCTCGGCATAGATTTGAGCTGGAAGTCGTCTCAAATAGAGGGCAACACGTATTCGCTTTTGGAGACCGAGCGGCTTTTGCGCGAGCGCAAGCAGGCGGACGGGAAAAGCCGCGAAGAGGCTATCATGCTTTTAAACCACAAAGAGGCGCTGCGCTTTCTTCTCGAAAATCCCGACTATTTGCAGTCGCTTTCCGTAAGCCGAATCGAAGACGTGCACAGCATTCTTGTGCGCGACTTGAACGTAGAGCGCAATATCCGCAGGAGCAGGGTGGGAATCACCGGCACGAATTACAGACCGCTCGACAACGACTTCCAGATAAGGAAGGCGATGGAGCTTGCGTGCAATCTGATAAACGGGCGCAAAAACGTTTTCGAAAGGTCGATGTTGTCGGTTTTGCTGCTGTCGTATATCCAGCCGTTTGCGGACGGCAACAAGCGCACTTCGCGGATTGTGGGCAACGCTGTTTTGATTGCCGAAAAATGCTGTCCGCTGTCGTTTAGAAGCGTCGATTCGCTCAAATACAAGGAGGCGGTTCTGGTGTTCTATGAGCAAAACAACATAAGCGCGTTCAAAAAAATATTCATCGACTAGTACGATTTTGCCGTGAACACTTATTTTTGAGTTCCCCCCGATTTTTCCGCAAAGGCAAAATAGGTTTGCGTGTCGGGGTTTGCGTGCCAAACTGTACTCAACTAACAAAGGTTTTTTTATGCTGATTTTCTGTACGGGCGCGACTGGGCTTGTCGGCTACAATTTCATAAAGGCGGCGTCGGAGGCGGGGCACCGCGTCGTTGCGGTTTCGCATTCGCACGAGCTTCCGCAGTTCAAGGGGGTCGAACAAATGAAAATCGACCTCGCCGACACCGCGGCTGTTCAACGCGCGGTTCTCGACGCGTTCCCCGAAATGGTCGTAAACTGCGCGGCGATTTCAAGCCCCGCAGACGTGGACGCAAAGCCCGAACTCGCCGAGAAAATGAACACGGTGCTCCCCGAAACTTTGGCGATCCTCGCCAAGCACGTCAACGCGCGCCTGATTCACATTTCGACCGACATGGTTTTCGACGGCTCGTGCCCGCCCTACAAAAATACCGACGTTCCCATGCCAGCAACCCTCTACGGCACAACGAAGCTCATGGCGGAAAAGCGGGTTCTGAAAATCTGCGCGCCGTCGAGCGTCGTGTTGCGCCTAAGCCACGTCAGCGGAAACAGCCTCACTACAAAACGCTCGCTGCACGAAAAGCTTTTGCGCTCTTGGGCGGCGGGAAAGCCCGTATCGGCGCGGACGGACGAAATCAAGTGCCCGCTTTCCGCGTCGAGGCTCGCCGACCTGCTTTGCGAGCTTTGCGAACGCCCGAACGTCAGCGGCATTTACCACTACGCGGGGCTTGAACCCGTCAGCCGCTACGACATGGCCGCGCGCATCGCAAAGCACTTCGGGCTTGACCCGCAAAAATACGTCGTGCCGACAACGGGCGACAGTCGCGTAGATTTGACCATGGACATGTCGTGCCTTGCCGCCCGCGTGAAAACGCGCTCGTGCATGTTCGACGAACTTTTCGACGAAATGCGCGTGCCCGCCGACGTCGAAGACTGGCTCAAAGCCGAGGGAAAGCCGCCCGTCAAACGCTTCAAACTGTGATGGCGCGTGATTCGAAAACGTCGGCGTTGTCGGGGCTTTTTGCGGCTTTCGCGCTTCTTGCGTTCTCCGCGTGTTTTGCGCGGGCGGAGGTGTCGGCGCAAAACCTTTCGGGCGCGGCTTTGAAGCCGCTTGCGGAGTCTTTCCGCGCGGGGCTTGCAAAGTGCGGCGCAAAGTCGGGCGCGGTTTGCGCGGCGGCTCGCGGGCGGATAATTTTCGGCGCGGATTTTTCGGAGGGAAGCGGGCGCGTCTACCCGCTCGGAAACACGTCCCAGCCTCTGCTTTCGCTTATGCTGGCGGCGATGGAATCCGACGGAGAATTGGCGGCGGACTGGCGCGTCGCGCGGCACTGCTCGTATTTCAAGCCCGCCGACAGCCCCGCGACTTTCGACGACCTTCTCTCCATGCGGGCGGGCTTCGAGCCCTACGCCGATTCGCTCGTTCCGCCCGACGCCGACGCGTTCGAATTTTTCGGAATCGCAGCCCAGTTGCCCCGCGCCGCAAACGGTTTCTTCGCGAGGTCGCGAGCAAGCGCGGCTTTGGCGGGCTACGCAATGGCGTATGTTTCCGACAAAAAATCGCGCAATCTGAAAAAGGCGTTCGCCGCGTGCGCAAAAAAATACCTCTTCGAGCCGCTCGAATTTTCGTCGCCGCGCTTCGCGTCTTTCGACAAGCCCGACTTCCCCGCGACCGCGTTCGCGCTGACCGTTCCCGACTGCGCAAAATGGCTCGAATGCGAAACCGCCGACAGCCCGAAAATCGCGACCCGCGCAGCGTTGGACTCGCGCCGCAACCCTCGCGATTCCGACTGCAAATTCGGCGGCGGCTGGACTTCCTCGACCGAATGCGGCGTCTCGTTCCGCGTGTCGGCGGACTACTTCGAGGGCTGCGCGAACGTCGTTGCGGTGTTCCCCGCCGAGCGCGTCGCGGTGGCGTTTTTCGCCGCCTCGCGCGACGCAAAGGGCGCGGCGAAACTCTGCGCCGACTCGCTTTCGCAATTCGTAAAAATTCTTTCAAACGCACAATGAAAACCGACTTTTTTAAATCAGTTCTGCTCTTCGTTTCCGCCGCTTTCGCGCTTCCGGCGTTCGGCTCTTTGAAATTCGCGTTCGTTGCTCCCGACGCCCTCACGCCGCAAAATGCCGCCGTCTTCAACGGCATGCGCGACGCGTTTGCGGAGCTTCAATCGCGCTACGGAAAAACCTTCGAGGTCGAGTACATCGACGCCCGCCTCTCCGCCGAAAACCAGGCAAAACAGCTCGGCGGGGCGTATATAGGCGGCTTTGCGGGCGCGGTCGTTCTGCCCGTAGAATGCGCGAAGCCGCTTTCCGAAAAAATTTCCGCGCTGGCGGACAGGGGCTTTCCCGTAGCGCTCGTAGGCTCGGACATGCCCGAATCGAAACGCCTGTGCTTTGTAGGCGACGACCGCGACTCTTTCGGGAAAATTCTTTCCGGGCTTATCGCCGAGCTTTCGCGCGGAAAAAAATTCTCGCTTTTCTGCTATTTCAGGGGCGCGCCGTCCGCCGACATTCCGCCGACCGACACCGCTGAAATCTCCGCGCTTTTGGGCGGCGCAATGCCGCTCGACGCGTACAAAGAGGCGGTTTCGAAATACAATCCCAAGCTTGTCTCCGCCGACTACTACTCGGTCTACGCGCGGCAAAATTCCGTGGAAATCATGCGGCGCGACGACTACGGCGAGCTGTTTTTCAGCCCCTATTTGCTCGCCGACATGCAGCCCATTAAGCGCGATTCCGACAGGCTTTTCGCTGTTTGCGTAGGCGCGGTTCCGCAGCTTGAACGCTATCTTGCCGACTCCTCCGTCAACGCGTGCGTTTTCGGCGACTACTACGGCTGGGGCTATTTTGCGGCGCGCGCACTCGCGGAAAAGGCGGTCGGGAAAAGCAATCCCGAAAAAGAAGTGCGCTTGTTGAAGCCGCTCGTTGCGACCCCAAAAAATCTCAACTCATTCATCTCAGATTGGAAACGCTGGCTACGTTGACGGCGCGTTATAGCACCGTTGATGCGGCGTTTCCCCGCATGCGCAGACCGCTCGCGTACAAAAGTACGCCACGCGCCCTGCGCATGCGTGAAAGCCACCGCCTGAACGGCACTCTAACGCGCCTAACAAATGAGTGCTGGCGCACGAAGATTTTTAGATTGCGCTGGGATAAAAGTGGAGTTGTGGGGTTGGCGAGCTGGCTAATGTTTGTGCTTAGCCCGCCATGCGCAGAGGCGTGAAAGCACCGGTTTAAGGGGCGTTCATGCCTTTAATTTTAAAAGGCAAACACACTAAGTTTTTTCGTTCTTCCGATGGTCTCAGTTTTAATTGCGTTTGGTGAAGCGCGGGCAGGGCGGTATTTCTTTATTTTTCCCGCTTTTTCATAAAGCTGTTTGACTTTGCTTTGCGAAAAGCTACTATGTTTATTACAAAATAAGACAATATCATGATTAAAGCTCTTTCAACGATTTTCGAGATTGCGTCGTTCGTAGTGCCGTTTTTTGTGGCACTCGTTCTTTTGGCGCGGTCGGGCGATTCGTACAGGGAATCCTACGAGATTTCCAAGCTCCGTTTTTTGGGGTTCACGCGTTCGCAGTACATTGCGTTTTTCCGCGTGCTCGGAATTCTCTTTCTGTTGCTCGGCGCGTTTGCCGTTTACAGAAACTATTTCTACGAGCCGAATCCAGAGCTTCAAGAATCCGCCGACTTTTGGAAGGACATCAACAACAGGGAAAATCTGCCCATTAAAAGCGCGATGCTTTTGGGGGCGGCAATCGCCATTCCCGCCCGCATGGGTTCTTCGCGTTTCCCCGGAAAGCCCCTTGCGCTTTTGGGCGGCAAGGCGGTAATCGAGCGCGTCTACGAAAGCTGCATGAAGTGCGAACGCGCCGAAAAGGTCGTGATTTTAACCGACAGTGTCGAGATTGTCGAATTTGCCGACAAAATCGGCGCGAAGTCCGTCATGACTTCCCCGAAGTGCGCCTCCGGCACTGAGCGCATTGTAGAGGCGTTCGAGGAAATCAACGCCGATTTCGTCGTGAACGTGCAGGGCGACGAGCCTTTCATTTCTCCCGCGCTTGTCGATTCCATTATAGAAGCCCACGCGAACACCAATGTCGATTTGGTCACGGCGGCGTCGAAAATTTCGGACGCGCAGACTTTGATTAACCCGAACGTCGTCAAGGTGCTTCGCGGCAACGACGGCTCGGCGGTGTATTTCAGCCGCGCTCCGCTGCCCTACGTCAGGGGAGAATCGAATCCCGCCGAATGGCTTGCGCGGTGCGACTACTGGCGGCACATCGGCATATACGGCTACTCGGCAAAGGCTATTGCCCGCTACGCGTCGCTTCCCGTAAGCAAAATGGAGAAGTGCGAAATGCTCGAACAGCTGCGTTTCATTGCGGCGGGCTTCAAGTTCGAAGTTGTCGAAACGCAGTACGAATCAATCGGCATAGACACTCCCGCCGACTTGGTTGCGGCGGAGGAATTTTTGAAGGGAAGAATCTGACAATGCAAGACTCCGAAATAATATCTTTGGCGCGCGCCGCCCTCGAATGCGAGGCGAAGTCGATACTCGGCGCGATTGACAAGCTCGACGGCAATTTTGCGCGGGCGGTAAACACGATTCTTGCGCACAAGGGCAAGCTTCTTGTGTGCGGGGTGGGCAAGTCGGGGCTTGTCGGCGCGAAAATCGCGGCGACGCTTTCAAGCACGGGCACGCCCGCAGTTTTCATGCACGCCTGCGACTCCGTCCACGGCGACCTCGGCGTTTACGAACCCGGAGACCCTACGATTCTCATTTCCAACAGCGGCTCGACCGTCGAATGCCTGCGGCTTATCCCGATTTTAAAGAGCTTCAACTCGAAGATAATCGCCATGGTCGGCAACGTCGATTCCCCCATGGGGCGCGACTGCGACATAGTTTTGGACGTGTCGTCGCACGGAGAGGCTGACCCCCTCGGCATCGTTCCGACAAACTCGACGACCCTCGCGATGGCGATGGGCGACGCCCTCGCGTGCGCGCTGATGAAGGCACGCGGATTCTCCAAGGAGGATTTCGCGCGCTTCCACCCTGCGGGACAGCTCGGCAGAAACCTGCTTCTGAAAGTCGGCGACGTCATGCACAAAACGGCGGACTGCGCGGTTTCGAAAGAGTCGGACTCAATCAGAAGCGCGGTGATTGAAATGACGCGCAAGCCGCTGGGCGCGGCGTGCGTCGTGGGCGCGGACGGCAAAATGTCGGGCTTGGTGACCGACGGCGACCTCCGAAGAATGCTCCAAACGGCGGTCGATTTGGATTCCGTGAAAGTGGGCGACATCATGACGAAGTCGCCCGTGAGCGTCTCGCCCGACGCGTCGCTCGGCAAGGCGGTCGAGCTTATGGAGGCGCGGAAGTCGAAGATTTCCGTGCTGCCCGTCGTAGACGAGTCCCGAAACTTTTTGGGGCTTGTAAGACTCCACGACATCTACCAACCGAGTTCCAGATAAAAAATGGGTCTTGTAGATACCGCAGTAATGTTTTGCAAGTACGTCGCCTCGCCGCGGCGCACGGGCACGGTCTGCCCAAGCTCGAAAAGCCTTGCGCGAAGAATGGTCGCCACTGTCGGCAAGCCGCCGTCTGAGTGTTCGGCTGTGGTCGAGCTTGGCGCGGGCACGGGCGCAATCACAAAATATCTTGTGGAGGCGGGCTACGCCGACAGCTCCAAGCTGTTCTGCATAGAGTTCGACGAAAAGCTTTGCGAAATCTTGAAACAGAAATTTCCCTCCGCGAACATTCTAAACGGCAGCGCGGAAAATATCCGCAAACTCGTCGGGAGCGCGGAAATTTCGGCGATAGTGTCGGGGCTTCCGCTCGTGAGCCTGCCGCGCGAAGTTGTGCGCAACATAGTTTCGGAGGTCGAGAATTCCCTGCCGTCGGGCGGGAGATTCTCGCAGTTTACATACAGTCTGCTCCGTCCGCCCGAAGTCTTGGGGTTTTCGCGAATGCGCCACTTGGGGGCTTCGCTCGTATTGGCGAACATTCCGCCCGCGCGCGTCGATACATTCGAAAAAATGTGAGCGGTTCGCGCTTAGAATGTTGACACGGGCGTTTTGCCCCCTAACATAAAGACTTTTAAATTTCTATCGGTATGATTACTTGGATTCAAACAGTTCTTCAAAAACACCATAAATCGGTGTTCGGCGTTTTGCTCGTCGCAATCATCATTGCGTTCGTGTTCACAATCGGCTCGGTGCCGTTCTTCGGCGACAGATACCGCACGGGCGGGCAAAAGGGCAAGGTATTTTACGGCTTCGACCTCTCGAACGAATCGACGCTGGCGCAGCTCCAAAACAGCGCGTATTTCGAGATGATTTTCGAGGGCGTACAGCCGCAGTCGGAAGCGCAGTTCACACAGTATGTGCTCCGTCAGGCGTACCTCAGAAACCTCGCCAACGAATTGGGCATGACGCGCGTTTCGCAGGCGGATTTGGAGGCGTATATCCAGTCGTCGCCCCTGTTTGCGGGAGCCGACGGAAAGTACGACGCCGCCGCGTTCAAACGCTTTGTGGACTCTCGCATAGGCGCGGGCAGAATGAGCGAAGCCGCACTTTCGGAAATCGTCTCGCAAAACGCGCTCGTAAACAAGGTCGGCAAACTTTTGGGCGGCCCCGGCTACATGCCCGCTTTCGAAATCGAGCGCGAGTACAACCAAGTGCACGGCACTTGGGACTTCAACATGGCGGTTCTCTCCTCCGACGAATTGAAGCTTAAAATCGCCCCCTCCGCCGAAGTTCTCGAAAAATATTTCAAGGACAATATTGAAGCGTACAGAATCGGCGAAGGCGTGGTCGTGGAAACCGCGTTCTTCCCTTCGAAGGATTTTTCTGCGGACATAAAGCCCACCGAAGCCGAGCTTTCGGCATACTACGCCGCAAACAGGGCGAAGTACGAAACCACAAAGGACGGCAAGCCCCACCTGCCCAAACTCTCCGAAATAAGGGAAAGCGTCAAGGCGGACTACGTTATCGACAACGCGCTCCGCGCGGCGGCTCAAAAGGCTGAGGAATTCGCGCTTAAAATCTACGACGCCGAAGTTAAAAAAGGCTCGGCGGAACTTAAAAAAATCGCCGACGAATTCAATGTCGCGCTCAAAAAGAACGCGGCGTTCCGCACGACCGACGCAAAACTTCCCGACGGCTTCCCCGTAGAGGTTGCGGCGGCGGCAATGAAGCTCGACGAAACCAAATTCTATTCCGACCCGATTCCCTCCAACGACGGCGTGCGCGTAGTGTTCCTCTCCGAAAAGCTCGATTCTTTCCTGCCGAAATACGCCGACGTTAAGGACAGGGTTTTAGCGGACTACGTCGCGGCGGAAAAGGTGAAACTGTTCGCCGAACACGCGAACAACCTCGCAAAGTCGCTCCAAAAGGCGGTTGCCGAAAAGAAGTCTTTTGAAAGCGCGGCTCGCGCGGGCGGCGCAAAAGTGGAATCGGTAAAAGACTTCTCGCTCGCAAACCCGAAAGGCGACGCTGTCTTGAAGGCTTACGGAGTGATTTCATCGGCGTTGCCGTCGCTTAAAGTCGGCGCGGTGTCGTCGGTCAAAATGCAGGGCGGCTCGGCATACATTTTCGAACTCGTGAAATTCACGCCCCCCGCAAAGTCCGACAAAGCGCAGCTCGACTCTGTTAAAGAGAGAATCGAACGCTCTTTCGGCGCGATAACTTCGACCTCGGTAATCATGGAAAAGATTTCCTCGGGCGAAAAGGACGTCGCCGAAAAATAAAATTTCGACATTCTGGGAAAAGGCGGACGCCGTCCGCCTTTTTTTTGCGGCTGTTTCGCGAGTCCGTTTGTGCCCGACGGCGAACACAAGCGGGCTCGCGGTTTTGTTCGCCCCCTGTTTCACTTTATAAAAATTTTTTCGATAAGGGATACTAAAAGGGAAAAAGCGTTTTTTTTTGTAAAAAATGCTTGTATTAATAATTCTAAGGGTAAAATTTTACGCAGAATGAATGCTCGGATTCCCCGCATTCGAAATCGAAAGGAGATGAAAATGCCTACAACAAAAAAATCGGCAACGAAAACCGCAAAGACCAGAGAGCCCGCCAAGAAAGCGGCGGTCAAGAAAGTCGCGGCAAAAACGCGGAAGACCGCTTCCTGCCCGAAAAAATGCGAAACGAAAGCGAAACTCACAAGGGTAATCGCAAAGTTCGACGCGGGTTGGGGCAACCAGCTTTACATTCGCGGGCTCGGCGGCAGCCTTGACTGGCAGAAAGGCGTTCCAATGCAGAGCATCAGCGAAGACGAATGGCTGTGGGAACAGATTGTCCCCAAAGGCACGGTTTCGTTCAAAGTTCTGCTCAACGACAAAAATTGGTCGGCCGGAGAAGACCTTGTTGTCGCGGCAGGCGATACTGTTATCTGCCGCCCGACATTCCTGTAGCCGAATGCTCGAAAAGGTAATTCACGCGACGCGGATTGAAAAATCCGCGTTTTTTTGCGCCTCTTCTTGTGTTGCAAAAAACGGCGGTCGAACGTGGGGCATGCCTGCGCACTCGGAGGAAGGCGGCCCGCCCCGCTTTCAGTCTTGCGCGTTCCCGCTCCGCATTTCGGCGCGGCAAGGGAACTGGAATATTCATGGTTTTGAAATCCCGCGCGGTTGCGTTGTTGAGAAACGACGTTAAAATATTTCTCAATTAAATCTATTGACAATTCAAACCGCTATCTCAATATTGCAATATAATTTTAAATTTCTAACCCAGAAAACAAAAACACCATGAAAAAAGCATACATGATTTTAGCCGCGTTCGCCGTAGCGAGCATCGCGGCCGCCCAATTGAAAACCGGCGATGTCACGTTCTACGACGGCGTTGTCGGAAAAATCGTCTACGGGGAATCGGGTTCGGCGTCGGGTTCGTCCACGGACTTGCAGTTTGAGACCGCGCCGGCCGCCCTTTGGCTCAACAACGTTACAATCAACTTCGATTCGCCCGCCGAAAGCAAGCTGGAAATCGCAAGCGGCAGCGTCATTGCGTACGGCAGCGTAAAGTATTCAATCGCGACTCAGGGAAATGTAGAGCTGAATTTCAAGTCGGGTTCGAAGGCGAGCCTGATTGCAAAAGGGCAGGGCATGCTTTCGGGGTACAAAGATTTGGAGACGGGTAATATTGTTTCATCAATCGTGTCTGTTAGTGTAGAAAACGGCTACGATGGCACAATCCAGCTGAACACACTCGGCGGCGTAAGCGGTACGACAAACCTTGTTCTCGACAAGAAAAATGCAATCATTTCGGACGGCAAAGCCAGCACAAGCACGCGCCTTTATTCAAGCGGCGCAAAAATAAACCTCTCAGCCTCCGCCGACCAGACATTCATTTGGGACGATAGAAGCGCGGGCGCATTCACGTTCGACATTTCCGACGGCGCGAAAATACTGTTCGAATCTATCTGGCCTGTCAGCTTTACGCGCGACCAAAAGCAAACTCTGAATTCGCTCGACGGCGAAATTCTCTTCGAGAAGTCGCTGGTTACCGGCTACGACGCCGACAACCTTACGATATCCGTAAAATCCGGCACGATTACGTTTGTAAATAATACCGGAGGCGACGTGTTCGTGGGCGAAAAAACAATCGACGGCGGCGAATACATCTACATTTCGAATACGCAGATTCCCGAACCCTCAACATGGGCGGCGATTTTCGGGGCTGTTGCGCTGGGCGTTGCGGTCTACCGCAGGCGCAAATAGCGTTGCAACCGCATAGGATTTCTCCGCGGCGGCCGGATTTACCGGCCGTTTTTTTTGCGGACTGGGCGTTTCCCGCCGCAATTTTTTGTCCGATACAAAAAATGCGTCGTTCCGCTATTGACTTTTTGCGAAACTTCAAACTAACGTCTTCATAGCGGGGCGAATATGGCGTCGCGCGGTTTTCCAAAACAAAAAAGAAAGGCGAAATATGATTACGGTAAGTTCCTACCCGATTGCGGTGGCGATGTGCGTCATTACGATGATATGCTGGGGCTCGTGGGGCAACACGCAAAAACTTGCAAGCAAAAGCTGGAAATTCCAACTCTTCTATTGGGATTACACAATCGGCATTCTCCTGTTCTCGCTGCTGCTCGCATTCACCGCAGGCTCGTTCGGCGAGGGCGGCAGAAGCTTTGTAGACGACCTTTCGCAGGCGGACTCAAAGTGGCTGCTTTCGGCGTTAATCGGGGGCGCAGTCTTCAACCTTTCGAACATTTTGCTCGTTATAGCAATCGACATTGCAGGGCTTGCCGTGGCGTTCCCCGTGGGAATCGGGCTTGCGCTCGTATTGGGCGTAATAACAACCTACGCGGCGCGTCCCGAAGGCGACCCGATAATGCTCGGCGCGGGAGTTGCGTTCATCTGCGCGGCGATTGTCCTCGACGCTCTCGCATTCCGCAGGCTCGGCGCGGGCGGCTCTACCGCCAAGGGCATTTTCGTGTCGGCGTTGGCGGGCGTGCTGATGGGTTTCTTTTACAGCTTCGTGGCGGAGTCGATGGGAAAAATCGACATGACCACGGGCGTGGCGGTCTTGGAGTCGGGCAGACTTTCGCCCTATACGGCGATGGTTGTTTTCGCGCTCGGAATTTTCGTCTCGAACTTTGTGTTCAACACGCTTGCAATGAAGTTTCCCGTGGGCGGAGGCAAAAGCGTTTCGTACGCGCAGTACTTCACCGACGGCAGCGCGAAGCTCCACTTGGTGGGCATTCTCGGCGGCTCGATTTGGTGCTTGGGCACAAGCTTTAGCTTCATCTCGGCGAACGCGGCGGGGGCGGCTCTCGCCTACGGACTGGGGCAGGGCGCGACAATGGTTTCCGCGCTGTGGGGCGTGTTTGTCTGGCGCGAATTCCGCGGCGCGCCGAAAGGCACAAACAAGCTTCTGGCGCTGATGTTTGCGTGCTTCGTGGTGGGGCTTTCGATTCTCGTGTTCTCGAAAGCGGCATAGAAAAACGTTCTCGCTTCCGCAAAACTTTTGCATGACGGCGCCGACTTCTCGGCGCTCAATTGCCAACTTTTTGCGTTGAAGCTTTAACGCGTTTTCCGCGCGCATGCGCGGGCATTTCTGATTTTTTATATGGGTTAGCGTAGAATCGCTGCGATTCTAAAACAAAAACACACGATTCCATATTTGGTAATCGGGCGCATGCTGTTTGTAAAAGCAATATTGCATATGGAATACGAATTTTCGATATGTAATCGTAAGCTAATTCCGCGCAAAGCGCGTCTATTTTATCTCGTTTTTTGCAAAGCTAAGACATATCCCAACGCCAGTAATTGGCGAAGCCAATACGAACTGATAGAGAAAAGGCGCGGTTATAGCCGCGCCGAATAATCACAGAAAGGAGCGAAGCTCCGTAGGGAGGGCGCGACTCGAGCCCGAGCGGGGGGACAGGCGGGAGTTTTCGTGGTAGCGAAAACCGCCTTTTGGG
>OGFM01000657.1_pt1 | contig 26692 bp, 22 predicted proteins | sample 1570871 | NCBI WGS metagenome assembly OGFM01 (sample SAMEA2581957, study PRJEB24529) | metagenome | biome: Human gut stool | place: China | collected 2011
TTGCAAAGCCCGTCTGGCGGCACGCCATTACGTCGGTCTGGTCGCCGAAAATCGAGAGACCGTGGTGGGCGAGGGCGCGAGCCGAAACGTGCATGACAAAGCTTGTGAGTTCGCCCGCAATCTTGTACATGTTCGGAATCATCAGCAGCAGACCCTGCGACGCCGTGAAGGTGGTCATAAGCGTGCCCGTTTGGAGCGCGCCGTGAACCGCGCCGGCAACGCCGCCTTCGCTTTGGAGCTGGCTGATTGAGGGGGTAACTCCCCAGATGTTTTTCTTGCCTTTAACTGCCCATTCCTCGCACGACTCCGCCATAGGCGACGACGGCGTGATTGGGTAAATTGCGATTGTTTCGCTTACGCGGAAGGCAATCGAGGCTACCGCTTCGTTGCCGTCCGTAATTACGCTGTTGTTTTTCTTCATGATTGTATGATGTATTAAAATAGAGCTACAATAAACGCCGGTTTGCGCAAAATACGCCCACCGACTCTAAAAAATTGCCCTCCAATATAGCTTTCGAAACCCGCATACGTCAACACAATTCGACTTAAAAGATTGTCCGCCGCCTTCGCGGGGTTTACTTGTTGCAAATAATGGATATGCGGATTTTTGCGGGAGGCGCTCAATCGAATGAGGTTTGCCTAATCGGCTTTTGTAAATATTTGCTTGCCCGAATTCGGGCGTCCCGAATAGTTTTGAATTTGTAAACGCACACACATTAATTATGGAAAGACGCACATTCCTGAAAAACGCGGGTTTTGTCGCCGCCGCTCCGTTCTTTGTCTCAAACGGGCTTTTCGCGAACGGCTCGCCCAACGACAAAATCAATCTGGGGCTTATCGGTCTCGGCAAAATGATGAGCGGGCACATATCGGGGCTGCTCTACGACAAGTCCGTACGCATTACTTCGATTTGCGACGTTGACGACGAGCGGCTGTCGTTCAACAAAAACAGAATAGAGTCTTTCTACAAAAAGCGCGGAGAGTCTGTGGCGGTCAAAACCCACAAGGATTTCAGAAACCTGCTCGCCGACAAGTCGGTTGACGCCGTGTTCATCGTAACCCCCGACCACTGGCATGCGATTATTTCGGTGCTCGCCGCCCGCGCGGGCAAGCACATCTACTGCGAAAAGCCGCTCACGTTCACCGTGGACGAGGGGCGGCAGATTATAGACGCGGTGAACGCAAACGGCGTCGTCTTCCAGACAGGCTCGCAACAGCGTAGCGAGGCGAGCTTCCGCGAGGCGGTAAGGCTTGCCCGCAGCGGCATGCTCGGCGAAATCAAGCAGGTTTGGTGCAACATCGGCAGAAAGTTTCCCGTAATCTATAATTGGGCGGCGGAGGAAACCCCGAAGGGCGTCGATTGGGACATGTGGATTGGTCCCGCGCCCATGCGTCCGTTTTCGAGCAACCTGCTTCCGTTCCTCGCCCCCTCGCCCAACCGCTATTCGCACCAGTGGGGCGCGTGGCGTTGGCACTACGACTACGGCAACGGCATGCAGGCCGACTGGGGCGCGCACCACTTCGACATCGCCCAGTGGGGGCTTGGCATGGACGGCAAAGGCCCAAAGTACGTCCACGTTTTCGAAGACCAAAACAGAAGCATTAAAAGCGACACCCGCAACATCTGCTACGAGTACGCAAACGGCGTCATGGTCTACTACGGGCAGCCGAAGATTCTCGCCGAAAGAGGCTATCCGCACGGCTCGGCGATGGTGACTTTCGTCGGGACGGAGGGCGTGGCGACGGCGTCGCGCGGCGGAATTTTCTGGGCGGACAAGCCGTCTCTGCGTTCGGGGAAAATCGCGCCCAAAAAGGATTTCCCCTACGTTTGCGAGGGGCACAAGGACAATTTCTTCAACGCAATCCGCACGGGCCGCCCGCCGATTTGCCCTGCGGAAATCGGGGTGTCGAGCTGCAACATGTGCATCATAGGCAACATCGCCTACAAGCTCGGACGCAGGCTCGAATGGGACTGGAAGACCCGCCGCTTTGTGGGCGATTCCGATGCGAACAAATATCTGTCGCGCAAAAACCGCGGCGAATGGGCTAATATCGCCTAACAGGGAGGAACATTGCAAGATGAAAAAACTTATCGCAATTTTTTCGGCTTTCGCGGTGTCGGCGCAGATTCTCTCGTTCGCGCAGGACATGGAAATAAAGGGGAAGAACCTCGAAAACATCGAAGCCGCGTGCCCGAAACGCGCCGCGGCAGCCCCGCGGAAACCGCGCAAGATTCTCGTGTTCTCGCGCACATGCGGATACCGCCACAAACAGGGCATTCCAGCGGCGAAGCTCGCGCTCTCGAACATGGGCGAAAAGCTCGGCGTTTGGAGCGCGAAAATTTCGGAGGATTTGTCCGACATGTCGCCCGAAAGCCTCGCGCAGTACGACTGCCTTGTGCTCAACAACACAACGGGCATGTGCTTCGGCGAGCCGCAGCAGAAAATGTCGAAACTGCCGCCCGCCGAACGCGCCGCAGTTCAGAAACGCTCCGACGAAATCTGCAAAAACGTAATCGAGTACGTCCGCAACGGCGGCGGCATATTCGCAATCCACGCGGCGGCGGACAGCTACAACTACAACGCGTTCCGCAACCGCGCATACACCGACATGCTCGGCGGAGAGTTCGTCGCGCACCCGTGGTATTTCTCCAACGCGCCCGTGACTTTGGTCATGGACGACGCGCAGTCGCCGCTCGTCAGGGGAATCTGGGACGGCGAGGCGTTCAAGCTCCGCGAGGAAATCTACATGCTCGGCAAGTCCTACGACCGCTCGAAGTGCCGCGTGATTTTGCGGCTCGACAAGTCGCGCAGTCCGCTTACGACCGCCGCCCGCGAGGCGCGTTTCGCGTTCCGCTCCGACAACGACTTCGCCGCCGCATACGTCAAGACTTTCGGCAAGGGGCGCATTGCCTACACGACAATCGGGCACGCCGACAACAACTACTACAATCCGAAAGTTCAGGAGTTTTTCCTGCGCCTTGCGCAGTTCGCATGCGGAGACTTGAAGGCGGACACTTCGTCGATTCCGTTTACGGGCAAGTCGGTGCTCGCGCCGATGTCGGAAAAACCCGCGCCCGCGCAAATCGCAAAGCTTGCCGACCTCAAATTCGGACAGCCGCGCGACGAGGAAATCAACGGAATTCTGTTCGGCGTCTATGCAAACAACTTCGACAAAAAATACTGCGCCGAAATCGAAAACTTCGCGGTCTCCGAGCTTTTCGCCGCGAAGGGAAGCTCGGAATACAGGGCATTCCTCGGCGAGCTGCTCGACGCGTCGGGAATCTCGTCCGACAAAAACCTGCGCGTTCTCGAAAAGCTCGCATCCGACGGCGGCACGCCCGAACAGGTTCGCAACAAACTTTCCGCCGCGCTCGACTGCCGCCGCGGCGAAAGGGTTGCGAAAAATTCTGAGGCGAAATTCGCCGTTCCCGCGTCGCTTCCCGAAAGCGCGGCGGAGCGTTGCAGGCTCTTCAAGTTCCTTTCGAAAAATCCCGACGCGAAAATTCCGCAGTATCTGAACTTCGGAAATCTCGACGAAACGGGAAGGGCGATGCTCGCGTACGCGCTGCTCGAACGCGGCGAAAGGGCGGCGGAGGCTCTTGCGTTCGAGCCGAAGTCGGAGGCGTTCGCCGTCGCGTTTGCGGCGGTGTTCTCGCGCGAGGGCAAAACCTCCGACACCGAAAAGGTCTTGGCGGCGTCGGAATATGTCTCCGCGCAGATGCGCCCCGCAATGATTGGCTACGCGGTTTCGGCGAAAAACGCCGACGTAGCCGACGCCCTGATGCTGCTTGCCGCGAAAGCCGACACGCCAGCGCGGTCGGCGTTCCTCGTCGGCGCGCTCGCAAAGTTCGACCTTTCGCAATTCGTCCCCAAGCTGTTCGCGGGCTTCGACGCCGCGGCGGCGGAGACGAAACTTTCCGCGCTCAAAACGGCGGAGACAATCGCAACCCCCGAAGTCTTCTCGACCGTCGCAAAGCTTCTGCCGACGCTCGACGCAAAGCTAGGCCGCGCCGCGGTCAAGGTGCTTTTGAAGTGTTCTTCGGCGGATTTCACTCCGCAAATGCTCTCCGAAACGGTGGCGGCGTACGGCGAGTGCAAGCCCGCCGTGAAGCGCAACCTCGTGAGGTTCGCGGCGTTCGACTCCTCCGAAAACGCGGTCGATTTCATGAAACGCGCGTTTACCGACGGATTCCGCTCAGAGACTGTAAAAACTTTCGGACAGTGGAAGAACCAGTCGGCGTTTGCGCCGCTTGTGGCAATCGCAAAAACGGCGAAGACCGACGGCGCGAAATCTGAGGCGAGAACCGCAATTTTGACGCTTGCCGCGCGTTGCGGCCTCGACGACGCGACAATCGCGTACATGCTTTCGCAGCCGCTTTCCGACGCCGAAAAGGCGTCGCTTGCCGAGTCCGCCGTAAAGTTCCCGTCGCCCGACACCGCCGAACCGCTCGAAAGGGCGGGAATGCCGGCGGAGGCTGCAAAAATCCGCGCCGCCGTGAAGAACGCCAAGACGAAATACCTTGCGTGCAGGGGCGCGCAGGGCTTCAAATACGCGCTCGACGGCGACCCCAAAACCCGCTTCACCACAGGCTCTACAATAAGCGCGGGCGACTGGATTGCCTTCGATTTCGGCTTCCCGAAACGCGTCTCGGCGGTGTCCTTCAACCTCGGCGCTTCCGCGCGCGACTTCCCCGACGAATTTTCGGTTTTTGCGGGCGCGTCCGACGCCGCGCTTTCGAAAGCCGCCGTCGAAATTTCGCGCTCCAAAAACGCCGTATCCGTCAAGTTCCCCGCGGGTTTCAAGGCGCGTTATGTGAAGTTTGTCGCGGAAAAGGCAAAGCCGTTCTACTGGTCTATTCACGAGCTGAAAATAGACTAATCCGAAATTCCGAAAACAAAAATTCCGCAAACGTCGTGTTTGCGGAATTTTTTTTGCGCCCTAATTTTCGCGCGGGTTCTACCTCGACATTTTGTAGCCCACGCCGCGCACGGTTTCTATCAGCTTTGCTCGGCTTCCGAGCTTCTTCCTGAGGTTTACAATGGCGACGTCCACCGCTCTGTCGGTAACGGGGTATCCGTCGCCGTGGAGGCTTTTTATGATGGCGTCGCGCGTGAAGACCCTGCCCGTGTTTTTCAGGAATGTTTCGAGAATCGAAAATTCGTTCGCGGTAAGCTCGACGGGCTTGCCGCCGATTTTCACCTCGTGGAATTCGGGGTTCAGCTCTATTCCGTTGCGCGAGACCGTCGCAGCAGCCTCCTCCGCGCCCGACTTGTCGTCGCGCAGCTGCGCCTTAATTCGCGCCAGCAGGACGCGCGGGCTGAACGGCTTTGTGATGTAGTCGTTCGCGCCGAATTCAAGCCCGCTTACGATGTCCGCCTCCTCGCTTCTTGCGGTGAGCATGATAATCGGCACCTGCGGGTAGGATTTCTCCGCGCGGTAGATTTTGCAGAAGTCCAGCCCGTCCATGCCCGTCAACATGAGGTCGAGCAGAATGAGGTCGAAGCGTTCTCCCTTTTCGAGCCGCGCGAGCGCCTTTTCGGCGGAATCCACGCGCGAGCACTTGTAGCCGCTTTTTTCGACGTTGAATTCGATAAGCTCTCCTATGCTTTCCTCGTCCTCGATTATTAATATTTTTTTGTCGAACATGACAAATCCTATCCGATTGTGATTGAAAATTCCGAGCCTTTTCCCAAAACGCTCCGCGCCGAAACGCCGCCTTTGTGGAGTATCGCTATGTGCTTTACGAGTGCAAGCCCAAGCCCCGTGCCGCCCATCGCGCGCGAGCGTCCCTTGTCCACGCGGTAGAAGCGTTCGAAGACGTGCGGCAGGGCGTCGGGCGGTATTCCCGCGCCGTTGTCGGACACCGTGATTTTCACGCCGCCGCGCTCGCCAATGCGGGCGGATACTTTGATTTTCGCGCCGTCGCCGGCATACTTCACCGCGTTGCCCACGAGGTTGCTTACCGCAAGGCGGATAAGCTGGAAGTCGCCGCGCACTTGGAGGTTTTCGGGGCATTCGATTTCGACCGAATCCCTCCGCGCCCGCGCCTGCGATTCGTGCGCGGAGACCGACTCTTCAATCGCCGAGCGGATTGGGAAGTACTCGAAATTTTCGGCGTCGAACTTCTTTTCGAATTCGATTTTCGAAAGCAGAAGCATGTCGTTTACGAGCGTGTCCATTCTGTCAGACTCCTTTTCGATTATCGCCACGAACCGCTTTTCGTCGTCGGCGTTTCCGTCGGAGTATTCGAGGGTTTCCGCCGCCATTTTGATTGCGGTAATCGGGGTTTTCAGCTCGTGGGAGACGCCCGCCACGAACTCGCGCCTGAGGGCTTCGTTCCGCTTCGCCGCGGAGACGTCGCGCATGACGAAAAGCGCGCGCGGCGTCGCCGATTCGTAGGGCAGGAGCGTGCCGACGAGCGCGTAGGTTTTGCCGCTCGAAATCTCGACGTCCCTGCGAACTTCCCCCTTGCCGCCGAAAGTCTCGTCGATTGCGTCGAGGATTGCGCTGTTTCTGAATGCCTCTACCGTTCTTATTTTGCCCTCGGAATTGTCCAATCCGAACAGTTTTGCGCATGCGTTGTTGAATTTCTTTAAAACTCCCTTTTGCGAGCATATGAAAACGCAGTCGGTCATATATCCGAACATTTCGTCAAGCTCGCAGTTGCGCTTGTAGAGCGAGTTTATGCGCTTTTTGAGGTTTTGCGACATCGCGAGAACCGACTTGCCGAGGCGTTCGATTTCGGAAATGTCGCTCGACGGCACGGGGGCGTCGAAGTTGCCGCGCGCGCATTCGTCGGCGGCGAACGTCAGGCGTTTGAGGGGCGCTGAAATGCGCTTTGCCAGCGCGAACGAAAACGCCGCAGCCATCACGATTGCCGCGAGCGAAAGCCCGATTATTTCGGCGGAAATGAGCTTCTTTGCCGCAAGCAGCTTCTGCATGGGCATCGACTGCCGCACGCAGTATTCGTAGCCGTCGGGGCCTTCCGCGCCCGCGGGGACTGCGGCGTAGACCATTTTTGTCCGCAGGGTGTCGGAGTAGCGCACGGTGAAGGTTTTTTCGCCGTCGAGAGCCTTTTTTATTTCGGCGCGGTTGAGGTGGTTTAGCATCGTTTCGCTGTCGGCGCGGGAGTCAACAACAACCTCGCCCTTTGCGTTTATGAGCGTCGTGCGTATCCCCGTGTTTTTGTCGTGGACGGCGCAGATTTTCGACAGCGTTTCGGCGGGCAGTTTTTCGTCTACCGCGTCCGCGACGAAATCGGCGGAGTCGGACAGCAGCCTTTCGACACTTTCGCGGTAGGTGCGTTCGGCTATGCCGTGCGCGGCGAATGCGAACGCCGCGATTATTATTGCGCCGACAAGCGTCGCCGACGCGAAGATTCGGGCGAAAACGCCCCTCGACTTTTTTATGTATGCCATATTCGGAATTGTCTACCCGTCTTTTAGCGTATGTCGGGGCGGCGTCAACGATGTTTTTCGCGCTAACAAACTTCTAACATCGGGCGCATAAAGGGCTAATTTTTGTGTGCGATATTTTAACGCGTAAAAAACGGAATCCCCGCGAAGTCCTAATAAAGCGCAAACACGGAAATGCGAAGATATGCGGCGTCGAAGGTCGGAAAAGACATTCGGCGAAACGCAAAAAAACAAAATGAACTACAAAATCACATCTACGGTAATCGGAACGCTGCTCATGGCGGCGGCTTCGGTTCTGAATGCGCAGGACAAACAAACTCTCGATTTGCTCGTGAGCAAAGGGATTATTACAAAAGAGGAGGCGGCTTCCGTTTCGAAGAAATCGGTTGCGGTCGCGCCGAAGGAAAAGACCACAAAGTCGATTAAGCTAATCGGCAGGCTGCAAATGCAGTACGAAAACATAAACGTGGACGAAACCGTCGGCGGTGTCGAAAGCTCGCTTGCCGCCAAAAACGATTTCATCATGAGGCGAATGTTCCTCGGCGCGGCGGCGGACCTGGGTTCGGGCTGGTCGGCGGAACTCGTTGCCGACTTCGCACGCGACGGCGACGGCTACATCGACAAGGCTGTAATAACCAAAAAGGTCGATTGGGATTCGCTCCAAGGCAAGCTCGGCTTCGGATACCGGAAAATCAACTTCGGCTTGGAGGAAAACACCTCTTCGTCGAAACTGCTTACGATAGAGCGTTCGCTCGCCACGCGCTACTTCACCGAAAACGCGAACGGCAGAAGGCTCGGCTTCGGCGGACGCCACACGGGCGTTTTCTGGGCGGGAAAGATTCCGCAGGTAAAGGGGCTTGAATACGGTCTTTCCGTCACGAACTCCTATAACAACAGCCCGACTAAAATGGCGGGCGGCGCGGACAACAACCTCATGTACGGCGCGAGCGTAGCCTACGGCGCGAAAATCGACGAAGTGTCCTTGAAGGCGGGCGCGAACTTCGCCTACACGAACGGCATGAACGTAAACAACAACGGGCAGCACCGCGAGGTAATCGGCGTCAATCCCTACATCACCGCGCAGTATCTCGGACTTAACTTCTATGCCGACTTCATGCTCGCGCAGGTCGAGGACGGCAGAAATTCGTACTCCGAAAACGCGACGCCCATGGGCGCGAACGTCGCCGCGGAATACAGGTTCGACATCGGCGACTTCGGAAAAATCGCCCCCGTCGTCCGCTACGCATGGCTCGACACCGACGGCCGCGGCGTGAAGATGTCCGACGGCGTGCGCAACGCCAACGCAAACTCCGCGTTCGACGCCGCGCAAAGCGTGTACATCGGCGCAAACTGGTACATCAACGGCGACGCCCTCAAATTCCAGCTCGGCTACGAATGGGCGCAGCTCAACGGCGTAAAGGCGGGCGCGGCATCGGTTGCGCAGCACTCCGAGGCAAACGCGGTTCGCGCGCAGGTTCAGGTTCTCTTCTAACGCATAAAAATTTCAACCGAAAGGAAACGACAACATGAAAAACACAATGTCGAAAATAGCAAAAATCACGGCGGTTGCCGCCCTCGCGCTTTGCGGCGCGGCGGCTTCCGCGGAAACGAAAATCGTAATCGACGGCTCGACGACCGTCGGCCCGATTTCCAAGGCATTTGCCGACTTCTACAAGGAAAACCACTCCGGCGTAAACATCACAATCAGCGAATCGGGCAGCGGCAACGGCGTAAAGAGCCTCATGAACAACGCCTGCGACATCGCCAACATGTCGCGCTTCATGAAGCCCGCCGAATTTAAAAGCTGCGTGGACAAGGGCATTCTTCCCGTGGCGCACGTCGTGGCGTTCGACGGTCTCGCGGTTGTGGTCAACCCCAAGAACCCCGTCAAGGCTCTGACGGTTTCGCAAATCGCCGACATCTACACGGGCAAAATCTCCAACTGGAAACAGCTCGGCGGCGAGGACGCGAAAATCGTGGTCGTCTCGCGCGACACAAACAGCGGCACTTACGAAACCTTCAACGAGCTTGTCCTCAAAAAGGCGGCCATTACAAAGGACGCCGAATACGTCGGCTCCAACGGTCAGGCTCGCACGCGCGTCAACACGACCAAAAACGCAATCGCGTACGTCGGCTTGGGCTTCGTTGACGACACCGTAAAACCGCTCTCCGTGGAGGGCATTCTTCCCGCCGCAAAGAGCGTTTCGACGGGCAAATACCCGATTGCCCGCCCCCTCTACATGTTCACAAACGGCTACCCGAAAACGGGTTCGGACGTGTATAACTTCGTAACGCTCCACCTCTCGAAGGAGGGCATGGAAATCGTCTCCGACCTCGGATACATTCCCGTTTGCGAATAACAACCCCGAGGCGGCGTCTCCATGGAAAACAGGAAAAACAGTCTGATTATGGACGCGCGTACCGACGCGGCGAAAGCCGTCGCCGGTCGCCTCGGCAGGGCGGGTTTGCTGTGTATTACCGCCGTTCCGACGCTTGCGGTCGTGTTCATAATATTTTTCATAACCAAGGAGGCGCTGCCGTTCTTCGACAATCTGGCGCACCTGAAAGAGTTTTTCACGGGCACGGATTGGAGCCCGTCGAAAGAGGCGAATCCGCATTTCGGCGCGCTCTCCATTTTTTACGGAACGCTGATGGTAACGGCAGGCTCGTGCGCGGTCGCCGTGCCGCTCGGCATTTTGACTGCGGTCTGCCTGAACGAAATCGTGGGCGGAAAGACCGCGCAGATTTTCAAGCCCGTCGTCGAGCTTCTTGCGGCGATTCCCTCCGTGGCGTACGGGTTTTTCGCGATTGTAGTATTCGCGCCGATTCTCCAAACGCGCGGCGGCGCGCTGCTTTCCGCCGCGATATTGCTTGCGGGCGTGCCGCTTGCGCTGATTTTCGGGCTTGCGTTCGGCGCGGGCATTTCGGGGCGGCTTTTCAAAAAGGCGGGCGCGAGGGCGGCGTTCGACGCGGCTTTTACCGCGGCGGGGCTTGCGCTTGTGTGCGCGGCGGCGTACCGCGTTTCGTTCGTCGAAATTTCGAGCGGCACGAACGCGCTGAATGCGTCGGTGATTCTTGCGGTGATGGCGTTGCCGACCATTGTTAGCATTTCGCAGGACGCCCTTGCGTCGGTCGGGCGCGACATGCGCGAGGGTTCGCTCGCGCTCGGAGCCACGCGCTTCGAGACGATTTTCAAAGTGCTGCTTCCCTGCGCAAAAGGCGGCATAGCTGTCGCCGTGATTCTCGGCTTGATGAGGGTTGTCGGCGAAACGATGGTCGTGTGGATGGCGAGCGGAAACTCGCTGAAAATCCCCGAACCTTTCTACAATTTCCTCGAACCCGTGCGCACGCTCACCGCGACAATTGCGGGCGAAATGGGCGAAGCCGACCAGAGCACGGGGTCGGACAGATACCACGTCCTGTTTGCCATGAGCCTATGCCTGCTGCTCGGCGGGCTGCTTCTGAACGCCGCGGGACAGTGGGTCGGGTCGGGCTTTAAATCGAAAAGAAAATGAACGTTTCAAACAGAAAAATTTTGGACAAGGCGTTTACCGCGCTCGCGTATTCCTCGCTTGCGGCGATGGCGTTGGCGGTTGTGCTTTTCCTTGCGCCGATAATTTGGAACGGCGCGGGGGCGTTCGCCTTTACGGCGACTGTCGAGCACGAAAAATTCCTCGGCGAAGTCGTCGGCGACGACATTAACGAATCCGAAAAAACGCGGATAGCCGAAGCCGACGCCGCGCGAGAGCCGCTCTACAAAATGATGTCCGAATACGAAAACCCCGCCGCGGCAAAGGCTTTGGAGCGCGGGCTTGACGAGGCGTTCGCGAAGTCGGCTGCGGGAATGCCTGCGGAATCGGGCGAAATTTTCGCGGCTCTCAAATTGGGCGGCGCGGCACGCGCAAAGGCAATCCGCGCGGCGTCCGAAAAATTCTGGAAGCCCTACGTTTCCGCGCTCGAACGCGAAGTTGCCGACGCTTCGGCTGCGGGCACATCTTTTGCTCTTGCCGAAATCCTCGCGCGGCAGGAGGGGGAAATCGCCGACGCCGTTCGCGGGGAAATCGCCGAGCTTGGAAAAATCCGCAAGCTCACGTTTTCCGAAAAGAGCGCGTTGCGCAGAAACGCGGGCGAAATTCCGTCCGAGAAAATCGCCGAAGCCCTCGCCGTGTTGGAGGAAAACAACCGCGCCTACGAAACCCTGAGCGACGGCATAGCCGAGCTTCTCGGCTCGCGCGATTCCGCCGCCCGCGAGCGCGCAAAGCTTCTGCGCCGCAAGTACGGACAGACGCGCCTCGACAACGCCCGCGCGGTTCTTGAAAATTCCGTGAACACAATCACGGTTCGCGGGCGCGACGCTTCGGGGACGGAGTTCCTCAAACGCGTTTCGTCGGCAGAGTATTTCCGAGGCACACCCGTCGAGAAAATCGTGGCGTATGTTGACGGAAATTTCGACGCCATGCTGCGCCCGCACTTCGCCCTCTACTTGGGATTCCTCTTCGACGACCCCTACGATTCCAACATTTTCGGCGGAATATTCCCGATGATTTTGGGCACGTTCTACCTCACATTCGGCTCGATGCTGATAGCCGCCCCCCTCGGAATAATCGCCGCGATATACTTTGCCGAATACGCAAGGAACGGGCGCGTAGCCTCCGTTCTGCGCATGTGCGTTGGAACTCTTGCGGGCGTTCCGTCGATAGTGTTCGGCCTGTTCGGCTTGGCGTTTTTAATCAACACCGTGAAAGTGTCGGAAAGCAAGAGCGTGCTTGCGGGCGCGATAACCCTCGCGCTTCTCATTTTGCCCACAATTATCCGAAGCTGCGAGGAGGCGTTGAAGGCGGTTCCCAACTCGTACCGCGAGGCGGCGCTCGGCTTGGGCGCGGGCAAGTGGCGCGCGATATGCACGGTGATTCTCCCCGCCGCGCTGCCCTCAATGCTCACGGGCATAATCATTTCGATGGGACGCGCCGCGGGCGAAACTGCGCCGATTATCTTCACCGCCGCAACGAGCACGGGCGCGGCGCTCGCGCTAAGCGAAGTGTTCACGCAGGCGACGCCCGCGCTGCCGTGGAACATCTACAATATTTGTTCGGAACACGAAATGGCCGAGCGCGTCGCGCACGTCCAGTACGGAATGGTGCTCACGCTCATATCGATAGTCCTGCTTCTCAACGGGGTCGCGATATGGGTCAGGGCGCGCATGAGGAGCAAAATGAAATCATGACGCAAACATACAACGAAGAAAAAACAAAAGTGGAAAACAGCATAAAAATTCCAACCGAAGCCCCCGAACGGCGCGACTTCGCCGTAGCCGCCAGAAATTTCTCCGTCTACTACGGAAAATTCCACGCGGTCAAAAACGTGGACGTCGAATTCGAGCGCGGCAAGGTGACGGCGATAATCGGGCCGAGCGGCTGCGGAAAGAGCACCTTTTTGCGCTGCATAAACCGCATGAACGACCTCGTGGACGGCTGCCGCACGACGGGTCTCCTTTCGCTCGACGGCGTCGACATCTACCACAAGCGTCTCGACGTCACCGAGCTTAGGCGGCGCGTCGGTATGGTCTTCCAGCGTCCGAATCCGTTCCCGAAGAGCATTTACGACAACGTGGCATACGGCGTGCGCCTCAAAGGCGGAGTGTCGAAGAGCGAGCTTGACGGAATCGTCGAAACCTCCCTGCGCCGCGCCGCCCTTTGGGACGAGGTGAAGGACAGGCTTCGCTCGAACGCGCTGGGAATGTCGGGCGGACAGCAGCAGAGGCTTTGCATTGCCCGCGCCCTCGCGGTAAGCCCCGAGGTGCTTCTCATGGACGAGCCGTGCAGCGCCCTCGACCCCAAATCGACCGCGCGGATAGAGGACTTAATCGGCGAGCTTTCGGGCGACTACACAATCGCAATCGTCACCCACAACATGCAGCAGGCCGCGCGCGTCTCCGATTTCACCGCCTTTTTCTACGAAGGCTCTCTCGTGGAATACGGCGCGACCGACAGGCTCTTTACGAATCCCAAAAACAAGGCAACAAACGACTACATAACGGGGAGGTTCGGTTAAAATGAACAGCCATCTCAGACACGATTTAAAGCAACTCAAAGACCGCCTCCTCAAAGTGGCGATTGCCGTAGAGGAGAACGTGCGCAAAAGCGTCCGCGCCATTACCGAGCTATCCGAGCCGCTCGCCCGCGAAGTCGTTTCGGCGGACGCGGGAATCGACAAAATGGAGGTCGATACCGAGGAGGAGTGCCTTAAAATTCTCGCGCTCCACCAGCCCGTGGCAAGCGACCTGCGCTTTGTGGTGACGGTGCTTAAAATCAACAACGAGCTAGAACACATCGGGGACGTCGCCGCGAACGTTGCGAAGCGGGCAATCATGCTAAAAGCCCAGCCGAAAATCGAAATTCCCTTCGACTTGGACAAAATGGCGTCGCGCACAATCTACATGCTCAGAAGCAGCATCGACGCGTTCCTCAGGGGCGACGAGCTTCTCGCAATCGGCGTCTGCGAGGACGACGAAATTGTGGACTCCGAAAACCGCAGGTGCTACGGCGCGGTCGAGCGCGGCGTGAAGTCCGCCCCCGAAACCGCGATGGCGGAAATCAACTACCTGCTTGTCTCGAAGTGCTTCGAGCGCATCGCCGACCTTTGCACGAACATTGCCGAAGACGTAATCTACATGAAGCACAGCATAATCGTGCGCCACAACGTCAAGGCGGCGGCGGAGGAAATCAGAAACGGCGACGCGTAGCGTTTCCGCACGGCGCGACGGCGGCATGCTGATTGCCCCGCCGCCTTTCGAATGCCGCTTGCGAATTGCCGAAACAAAAAAGCTCCCGTTCGAGCGGGAGCTTTTTGCGTTTGCTATTTTATGATTGCCTTGACCGCCACGGGGAAGTGGTCGGAGGGGTATTCGGGGATTTTCGCCTTGGGGTTTGCCCGCTTTTTTGCGTCGAAGCCGCACGCCTTGTCGGATACGACTTCGTAGGAGAGAATGTCTATTCCCTTTGTCGTCAAAATGTAGTCTATCCTGTCGAAGAGGGGAGTTCCCGTAAAATTGTGATATGTGCCGTTCGGCCCGTAGGGCTGTGTCTTGGAGAGCTTGCGCGAGTCGAGCAGAAGCCCGTCGGAGAGGATAATTTTCATGGGTTCGTCGGATTCGAGCGCGTTGAAGTCGCCCACGCAGACTGCGGGCGCGTCCTTCGCGATTTCGCGCGCCTTTTTCAGCAGAAGCTTGGCCGATTCCGTCCGCGCGACTTTCCCGACGTGGTCGAAATGCAGGCTGAAAAAGTAGAGCTGCGCCCCCGTGAGCTTGTCGCGGAATTTGCCCCAAGTGCAGACGCGCTTGCACATGGCGTCCCAGCCCTTGACGGGTTTGTCGGGCGTTTCGGCGAACCAGAAGTCTCCGCTGTCGAGAACTTCGAAACGCGCGGGGTTGTAGAATATCGCGGAGTACTCGCCCGCCGATTTTCCGTCGTCGCGGGCAGCCCCGAAATACTTGAAGCCCGTCGTTTTTGCAATGTCGTCAAGCTGGTGCTTAAAGCCTTCCTGAGTCCCGAAAATATCGAAATTGTGGGCAAGGACGAGGCGTCCGACGGAGTCGTTTCTTTCCTGCCACATGTTTGAGTCGGGCTTGGGCGCGAGGCGCAAATTGAAAGTTGCAAACGTCGTCGCAAGATCGGTTTTTTTGTCGAAAGAATTGCAAGCCGTCAAAAGGAACGGCAGGCACAACATCATATATATAATTTTTTTCATGCGGATAATAATGTACTCTCCGAAATAAAATTTAGTCAAACCTATAAAAAAATCTCCATTTTCGGCGTGATTTTTTCGGGGAATTTGTTGTCCAAAACGTCAGAAAAAATTTGCAATGCGCGGGGGGCTTTGCTTAAATCGTGCGCTATGAAAAAAATCGCGTCAATCATGTGCCTGTACGTCGCTGTTTGCGGGGCGGGCGTTCTTTGCGCCCAACAGCAGGATTCCGTTCCCCAGTTGAAGGCGAAAATCGCGTCGTTGGAAACACAAATTGCAAACGACGCAGGCGTAATTTCGGCTCTGCGCGCGGAAATACGTTCGCTCAAAAAGGAAATCCGCAAAATGAAGCGCGACGCCGTCGCGGCATCGGTCTCGACTTCTGCTTCGGCAACGTCGAACGTCGGAAAAAAGGCGGCGGCGGAAGAATCGGCAACGGCTAAGACATCTTCCCAAAAGGCGTATTCCGACACCGTGAAATCGGCGACACAGTCGAAAGTGGAATCGTCGAACGCAACCCGCAAGCCTGCGGAGTCGAGCGTTTGGGACCACATGTTCCCCTTCTAAGATAAATTTTAAGCAAACTGCAAAATGTCAGAAAAAGACTTCAAAGACACCCTCAACCTTCCCAACACAAAGTTCCCCATGCGCGGCGATCTCGTCAAACGCGAGCCCGCGCGTATCGAACACTGGAAGAAGTCCGACCTCTACGGGCGCATTCAGAAAAAAAACGCGGGACATCCAAAATTCGTCCTCCACGACGGGCCTCCGTTCACAAACGGCGACGTCCACATCGGTACTGCGCTCAACAAAATTTTGAAAGACGTAATTCTGCGCTACAAGTCGCTCAAAGGCTTTGCCACGCCGTATGTCCCCGGTTGGGACTGCCACGGGCTGCCCATCGAGCACAAGGTGGTTAAAATGCTGCGCGAGCAGAAGCGCGATGTCGATACCGCCCAGCTCCGCGAGGAATGCGCAAACTTCTCCTCCGAATTTATCGAAAAACAGCGCAGACAGTTCCTGCGCCTCGGCATTCTCGCCGACTGGGAGCACGAGTACAAAACCAAGAACCCCGCGTACGAGGCGGACATTCTCCGCACGTTTTCGGCGTTCGTCGAGAAGGGAATGGTCTACCGCAGCAAGAAGCCCGTGTACTGGTCGATTCCGTGCGCGACGGCTCTTGCGGAGGCGGAAATCGAATACAAAGACCACACAAGCTCGTCGATTTGGGTGGCGTTCAAGCTCGACGAAGAGTCGAACAAAAAGCTCGGTCTCGAAAACGCCGAAGCCGTAATCTGGACGACAACCCCGTGGACAATGCCCTCGAACTTGGCGATGGCGGTAAACCCCGACATCGACTACGTCTCGGTCTCGGCAAACGGCAGAACTTTCATTGTGTGCGAGGCTCTGGCGGAAAACTTCGTGTCGTCGGTGGGTCTCGAAAACGCGGAAATCAAAAAGCTTTGCAAAGGCTCGGAGTTGGAGGGCGCAAAGGGCTTCCACCCCTTCATGAACCGCAAAAGCCCCATTGTCTGCGCGCGCTATGTAACCACCGATTCGGGCACGGGCATTGTGCACATCGCCCCCGGGCACGGGCTCGAAGACTATCAGGTAGGGCTCGACAACAAGCTCGACATCTACTCGCCGCTCGACGACAACGGCTGCTATGTCGACGACGGACAGATTCCCGCCGAACTCGTCGGTTTGAGCGTGCTCGAAAACGACGCGGGCAGAAGCGCGGCAAACGGCAAGGTTCTCGAAATTCTCGACCGCTGCGGCGCGCTGCTGAAAATCGCGAAAATTTCGCACCAATACCCGCACTGCTGGCGTTCGAAGACGCCCGTCATCTTCCGCGCAATGGACCAGTGGTTTGTCGCGCTCGACAAGGACGGTCTGCGCCGGCGCGCCCTCGACGAAATCTCGAACGTATCGTGGGTGCCCGAACGCGGCGAAAACAGAATACGCGGCGCGGTCGAGTCGCGCCCCGACTGGTGCATTTCGCGCCAACGCTCGTGGGGCGTGCCGATTCCCGCGTTCTACGACGAAAACGGCGGCGCGTATCTCGACGCAGGCGTAATCCGCGGAATTGCCGACAAGGTCGAAAAGCTCGGCACGAATTTCTGGTACAACGCAAGCGAGGCGGAAATCCTCGACGGCATAAAACTGCCCGATGGCTGGGACGCCTCCAAGCTCCGCAAGGGCGCGGACACGCTCGACGTCTGGATTGACTCAGGCTCGAGCCACGCCGCCGTGCTCGCGCGGAATCCCGATTTGGCTTGGCCCGCCGACCTCTACTTCGAAGGCTCCGACCAGCACAGGGGCTGGTTCCAAAGCTCGCTGTGGACGGCGGTTGCAACGCGCGGGAAAGCGCCGTATAAAAAGGTCATCACGCACGGGTTTATCGTAGACCAAAACAGGAAGAAAATCTCCAAAAGCGACGGAAAGCCGCACACCGCCGACATGTACGTCGGCAAGTGGGGCGCGGACATTATCCGCATGTGGATTAGCTCCGTGGACTACCAGAACGATATTCCGATTTCCGACGACATTCTCGCGCATGTCGCAAACGCCTACCGCGGCTTCCGCAACACGGTCATGTACCAGCTCGGAAACCTCTACGACTTCGACCGCTCGAAAAACGCGGTCGCGCCCGAAAAGCTCGACGCAATCGACAAATGGGCGGTCGCAAAGGCGGTCGCGTTCGCGGAGGAGGCGGACAAGGCGTACGAAGCCTACGAATTCCACAAAGTCTACAAACTCATCGACAACTTTTGCGGCGTAACGCTCTCGCGCATCTACCACGACATTCTCAAAGACAGGCTCTACACCTGCGCGGCGGATTCGTTCGAGCGCAGGTCGTCGCAGACGGCAATCGACATCGTAAACGACATCTTGCTGAAAGTGGCTTCCCCCATTCTCACGTTCACGGCGGACGAGGCGTTCGACTTCAAGAACGGCGCGGAATTTTCGGAGGAATCAATCCACTTGCAGGATTGGCCGTCCTACGGCGCGGAATACGCCGACAAGGCGACCGCCGCGAAAATCGACCGCATTCTCGCAATCCGCGACAGGGTCAACGAAGAGCTTGAAAAGCTCCGCAAAGACAAGACAATCGGCAAGAGCCTCGAAGCGGAAGTCGAAATCGCGATTGACAAATCCTGCGAAGACGCCGCAATTTTGCGCGAATTTGCCGATAAACTGCCGGAGATTTTCATCGTTTCCTCCGTGCGCATCGTCGAGGGAAAATTCGAAAACTTGGCGATTCAGGCGCGCAAGGCGGAGGGCGAACGCTGCGTCCGCTGCTGGCGAATCCTGAAAAATCTCGACGATCACGGAATCTGCCCGCGCTGCAACGAGGCAATCGAATCAACAAACAAATAGCATTATGAGCAAGAAGACCGCCCCCAAAAAGTCAGCCAAAAAATCCGCAAAGCCGGCGCAGGCAAAATCCGCGCCGAAGAAGGTTTTGCCGGCAGCCAAAAAGGCGGCGGTCGGCAAAAAAACGCCGCCCGCAAAGAAAGCGGCGGCGGTTTCGGCGGCAAAGAATGGCGCAGCCGCGCCCGCAAGGCGCGTAATAGCCTCGGTCAAGCCCGACAAGCTCGCAAAACTGCGCGAGTCGGTAAACGCCAAGGCGCAGCCGAAACGCATAGCGCAGGCGACTATCTCCGCGCCCAAGCCCGCCGCGCAAAAGAAAACGGAAAACGTGAAAAAAACTTCCAAAAAAACGGCGGAAAAAAAGCCCGCCAAAACGGAAAAAACAAAGGCGGCAGCTTCTGTTGCCGAAAAAACCGAAAAACCGCAAAAGGCGGATCCCGCTCCGAAAGAGCCGGAACGCCAGTTCGCCGCGCCGGCTTCGAAGCGCAAAAAAGCGCACCTGCGCCCGTCGCACAACATCTACTTCTCAATCGAAGACCTGAACGCGTATTTCGAAAAGCGCGAAGCCCAGACGGAACGCGTCCAGAAAGAGAAATCGGCGGCGAAGAAAACCGCGTCTGCGGCGTCGGCAAAGCCCGTCACCGCGCCCGCAGTTCCCAAAAAACCGCTCGCGGTGGCAACCATTTTCGACATTCTTGGGCTTAACCCCGTCGTGGCGCAAACCCACGAAAAACTCGACGAGCAGGACGTTCCCCGCAAGTGGAAAAAGTACTACAAAATGCTCGTCGATCTCCGCAAACACCATTCGAGCGGCGTGGAACAACGCTCCGAAGAGGTGCTTAAACGCTCCGCAAAGGACGACGCGGGCGACCTGTCATCGTACGGGCAGCATCTCGCCGACGCCGGCAGCGAAAGCTTTGAGCGCGACATGGCGTACAATCTCATATCGAACCAGAAAGAGGTTCTTTCGGAAATCGAGGAGGCTATCAAGCGCATCAAAAACGGCACTTACGGAATCTGCGAAATCACGGGCAAACCCATTCCCGAATCGCGCCTGATGTCGATTCCCTACACGCGCTGCACAAAAGAGGGGCAGGAAATCAAGGAGCGCGAGGCGAAGCGCATAAAGGCAAGCCAGCGTTCCGCGCTCTACGACATGGGAGACGGCTCGTCGTCCTCCTCATCGCCCGACGAGGAAGCGGGTTCTTAAACTTTTTTCGCCGTGGAACAAAAATCGGAATACAAGGGCAAAAAGACCCCCTCGGCGGCATTTTTCGTCGCGGCGGTTCTCACCGTCGCGCTCGACCAGCTCACGAAATTTGCCGTCGTCAAAAACATACCGTGGTCTTTCGACAACCCGACATACCACTTCGGCGGCGAAAACAAGCCGATTTCGGCAATCGACAACTTCCTCTACATCGTCCACATCACAAACGAGGGCGCGGCGTGGGGGATTCTGTCGGGGCAGACGTACCTGCTTGCGTCGATTGCGGTTCTCGCGCTCGCGGCTGTATGGCTGTTCCGCAACAGCCTCGGCTTTTCGCGCCTCTGGGGGCGGATTGCTCTGGGGATTTTCGTCGGCGGGGTTATCGGAAATTTGATAGACCGAATCAGCTACGGGCACGTTATCGACTTTATCGACGTGCACCTGCCTATTGTAAACTACCGCTGGCCTGCGTTCAACGTGGCGGACTGCGGAATTACGGTAGGGGTCGCGATTTACATAATCATGGTGTTCGTCTACGGCGACGATTAGCTTTTTGCGGGCGCGTTTCGGCGTGTCCAGCGATTTTGCTTTGCACAAAAAACGCGGAAGCTCACTTGCGAACTTCCGCGTTTTTTGTGTCGAATGCGTCGACTTTGTTATTTCAGCATGTTTTCGTTTGCGGCGTTCTGCATGTCGGTTTTGAACTTCTTTTCGATTTTGTCGGCAAACGCCTTTGAAGTGAATTTCTGACCGAGCAGTTTGCCGTCCTTGCGGTTGTAGACGTACGCGGCGGCCTCTACCTTTGCATTGCCGTAGAAGCGTTTGAAGTCGTCGCCCCAGCCGTATTTCTTGAACGCAATGTTGACTTGCTCCGACTCTCCTGTTGCGCCTGCGGTGTAGACGAAAGGCTTTGCCATTGTCGCTTTGCCGACAACGGTGTCGCAGTTCATTTCGCCGCCCGCGATCGTGAAGAAAACCACGAAAACGTCGAGGTTTGTTGTTGACGCAACCGTGAGGGTGAACGCCTTTTTGCGCGAGACGTTTTTGACGAAGTCGTCGTGGTCGTTTGAGAGTTGTCTGCGGCTCTCGTGGCGCGAGACCTTTTGGTCGAGCGTAATGCGCGCGCTCTGCGCCTGCAAAGACAACGCCAAGAATGCCGAAAAAATAATAAGTATGTATTTTTTCATAATATGTTTGTTTATGTTAAAATATCATACATGTTGTCCCGCGTATTTTGCAAGTATTTTTTTTGTTTGTGCGTTCGCAAAAAAAACGGTTTCGGAAACCCGAAACCGTTCTTTGTTGATATGAAAAACTCGATTAGCCGATTTGGTAGCGCGTGAAGCGTTTGACTTCGATTTTTTCGCCGATTGTCGCGATTTTCTGCGTAAGCATGTCGCCGACCGTGAACTTGTCGTCCTTGACAAAGGGCTGTTCGAGCAGGCAAATGCCCGCGACGAACTTGTCGATTTTACCGTCGACAATCTTCTGCTTGATTGCTTCGGGCTTCTTATCTTCCGCCAGCTGCGCAAGGGCGATTTCGCGTTCCTTTTCGACGAGGTCGGCGGGAACTTCTTCGCGCTTAATGCAGATGGGAGCGGCCGCCGCGATGTGCATGCAGAGGTCGCGCACAAAAGACTTGAAGTCTTCGTTCTTTGCCACGAAGTCCGACTCGCACGCAACTTCGATGAGCACGCCCACCTTGTTGTTCGAGTGGATATAAGCTGCTACCAAGCCCTGCGAGGCGTTTCTGCCGGCTTTCTTTGCCGCCGTCGCAACGCCCTTCTTGCGGAGGATTTCGATAGCTTTTTCTTCGTTGCCTTCGGCTTCGGCGAGGGCTTTTTTGCAGTCCATCAGACCTGCGCCCGTCGTCGCGCGCAAGTCGCTTACCATCTTTGCGGTGATTTCCATGTCGGTAATAAATTAGTTGTTAAGCTTTGGGTTCTTCCGCTTTCGCTTCGTCCTTCTGGGCTACGATCTGCGGATTTTTTACCTGAACCGTGCGGCGGCTGAGTCCGTTCTGGATAGCTTCCACTACGATTTCGGTGATGAGGCGAATGCTCTTTACTGCGTCGTCGTTGGCGGGAATCGGGTAGTCAACGAGCGTCGGGTCGGAGTTTGTATCGACGACCGCAACGACCGGAATTCCGAGCTTGCGGCATTCCGCAACGGCGATTTCCTCGTTCTTGATGTCTACGATGAACGCCGCGCCGGGGAGCTTCTTGATTTCCTTGATGCCTTCGAAGTTGCGGTTCATTCTGTCCATCTCGCGACGGATAGCTGCCGCTTCCTTTGCATAGAGCTTGTCGAGCGCGCCCGAAGCTTCCATGTCGAGGAACTTCTTGTATTTTTTGAGGCTCGACTGGATTGTTTCGAAGTTTGTGAGCGTGCCGCCGAGCCAGCGGTTTACGCAGAAGGGCATGTTGCACATTGTGGCGGCTTCGCGGAGGATTTCCTGAGCCTGACGCTTTGTGCCGATGAACATGACGTCCTTGTTCGACGCAACGATTTCTTCGAGGAACGCGGCGGCTTTTTCGAGCTGCGCGTAGGTTTTTTCGAGGTCGATAATCGAAACGCCAGAGCGGTGGTCGTAGACATAGGGCTTCGATTTCGGGTTCCAGCGGCGTGTCTGGTGGCCAAAATGCACGCCTGCGTCGAGGAGGTCTTTTACTGTGATATTCATGATGTTATGCTCCGTATTTGCCTTTCGGCAAACCTGGGATATTTCTATTGTTTTGAGGTTGTTTTTATCGAAAGCCGCACCGTGCGATTTTCGGAAAAAGTTTGCATGAAACACCAAGGGCGCGTTTGGCGCAAGCAAATTTTTCACATTTTTCATGGTAATGGGATTCTTACGCGGCGCGGCTTGTGTGCGGCGTTTTTTCCGTATTTGCATTTTCGCCATTCCGCGTTTTGAATTTTTCTTTCGAAAAAATCCGACCTATTTGCAAAAAATTTGTCTTCTGTCAGTTCTTGCCGTTTTGTTGTGTTGTCGGTTTTTATTTGTATGTCGTTTTAATGCAATGTTATATGTGCGCAACCTGTTTCGTGTGTCCGTTGCCGTAAAGCATACCCATTTTTGAAAAGATACCCGTTTTTAAAGTTTGGAGATGGGGGCTGGATATGTTATTATCGTCCCCGATTTCGGAACGCCGCAAGGCGGTTTCGGAATTAGAGTAGTAGAGTAGGTTAAAAGGCGTCCTCGTAAGAGGACGTTCTTTTTTTTGTTCAAACGGCGGGGCGGAGGCGCGAATTGGCTTGAAACGCGGGCGGCTTTCGTGTGTTATATAAAACAAATGGGAAGCATTTTCGGCAGAGTTTTCAGGGTATCGACTTTCGGCGAGAGCCACGGTGCGGCGGTCGGCTGCATTATCGACGGCTGTCCGTCGATGTTGGAGCTTTCGTCCGACGACATTCAATTCCAGCTCGACAGGCGCAGACCCGGTCAGAATTCGCTCACGACGCCGCGCGACGAAGCCGACGCCTGCGAAATCCTTTCGGGCGTCTACGAGGGCAAGACGCTGGGGACGCCCATTTGCGTTGTTGTGCGCAACAAAAACCAGCACTCGCAAGACTACTCCGAAATCGCAAAGCTCTGGCGTCCGTCGCATGCCGACTTCACATACGACGCCAAGTACGGCTTGCGCGACCCGCGCGGCGGCGGCAGAAGTTCCGCCCGCGAGACAATCGGGCGCGTGGCGGCGGGGGCTGTTGCGCGGAAATTTTTGGGCGTCGGCGTGAAAATCACCGCGTGGGTTGAGAGCGTGCATTCAATAGCAATGCCCTTGCAGCGCGAGACGCCGAGTTTCGAGGACGTCGAAAAAAGCCCCGTGCGCTGCCCGAATCCGCAGGTTTCGGCGCGAATGGAAGAGTTCATCAAAAAGGCCCGCGCCGAGGGCGACAGCGTGGGCGGGGTTATCCGCTGCCGAATAGAGGGGCTTCCCGCGGGGCTTGGCGACCCCGTCTTCGACCGCTTCGAGGCGGAGCTTGCAAAGGCGATGCTTTCGATTCCCGCGACAAAGGGCTTTGAAATCGGCGGCGGCTTTGCGTCGGCGCGCATGTTCGGCTCGCAGAACAACGACATTTTCGAACTGTCGGAAGACGGCGGCATCACCACGCGCACGAACAACGCGGGCGGCGTGCTCGGCGGAATAACGACATCGCGCCCCGTCGATTTCCGCGTGGCGTTCAAGCCCACCGCAACAATCGCAAAGGAGCAGCCCACCCTTACGCGCGGGCTTGAAAAAACCGCCGTCGTCGGCAGGGGGCGGCACGACCCGTGCGTGCTTCCGCGGGCAGTGCCGATTGTCGAGGCTATGGCGGCTCTGGTTTGTGCCGATGCAATATTGATACAACGAACAGTAAGGAGCTGAATTTTATGAGCATTCCCGCATATTTGATTTTGGGCACGCCGACATCGGGGCGTTGCGGAATCTGCGCCGACGTAATCTACAAGGCATTGGGCGACGACGATTTTTGCGGCGTTTTCATTTCCGAAAACGAAGCCCGCACGGACTTCGACAAAAAAATAGCCTCCGCTCCGAACGCGGGCTTTGTTCGCTATTCCGACGCCGCCGACGCCCGCGCGAAAATCGACGCGCTCGACGAATCGCGCTTCACGCACGTTTTCTACGTCGCGGACTCGTCGAAAAACCCCGCCGACGAAATCGAGGAGTTCAAGAAGACCGTCGATTGCGGGAAAATCAGGCTCGCCCGCATTTGGAGCGTGCTCGACTGCGCAACGCTTGTCCGACACCGCGACGAATGCGCCCCCTTCGCCGACGCGCTCGCGCATTTTGCCGACTGCATGCTGCTTTCGCGCCGTTCGGGCGTCCCGAATCGCGACATCGCCGACATAAAATCGCGCTACGAAAAGCTCTGCTACCCAATGCGCTTCGAGCTTGTAGATAAAAAATTCGAAGTCGCAAACCCCGTCGAGCTTCTCATCGAGGAGGCGCGGAGAATCTCAATGCTCTTCGACGACATCGACCCAATCGACGAGCTTGACATTGACGAAAACAACATACCCGACGAACCTTTCAGCCTCGAACGCAAGCCCGACCCCTACATGGAGCGGCTCGCCAACGGCGCGCGCGTAAAGCAAATTCCCGACATTCGCGGGTATGTCATGGAAACGAGGGAATCCGAAAAATGAAAAAATTTAATCTGAAAAAACGCATTTCAAAATCCGTCGCCAACATGGCGGGATACACCCCCGGCGAACAGCCGAAAGACATTGAAAAATGGGTGAAACTCAACACGAACGAATTTCCGTTCCCGCCCAGCCCGAAAGTCGTCGAGGCTATTAAAAACGAGCTTGGCAGGGACGGCGCGTCGCTGCGGCTCTACCCTAATCCCGAAAGCTCCAAGCTGCGCGAGCAGCTCGGCAAATACTTCGGCGTGCCCGCCGCGTGCGCGTTCGCCGCAAACGGCTCGGACGACGCCCTGAACGTCGTAATCCGCGCGTTCTCCGACGACTCCCGCCCGATTGCCACCCTCGACCCCAGCTACTCTCTCTATCCCGTCCTCGCAAAATTACAGGGCTCCAAGCTCGTCCAGATTCCGTTCAAAAAGAATATGGAAATAGATTTCGACAAAATCTTTTCCTGCGGGGCGAACATCTTTTTCTTCACAAACCCCAACGCCCCCACGGGCGTGGGCTTCGACTGCGCGACGGTCGAAAAAATCGCCGCGGGCTTCGACGGAATCGTCCTTGTTGACGAGGCGTACGCGCCTTTTGCCGACTACTCCTGCGTGCCGCTTGTCGAAAAATACCCCAATCTCATCGTCACGGGAACGTCGTCGAAGGGCTTGGGGCTTGCGGGCATGCGAATCGGCTGGGCGTTCGCGAACCCCGCGATAATCGAAGTGCTCGACAGAGTGCGCGACAGCTACAACCTCGACAGACTCGCGCAGGCGGCGGGAATAGCCGCGCTTGCCGACGCCCCCTACTACGCGCAGAAGTGCGGCGCGGTCATCGCCGAGCGCGAGAGCGTAGAAAAATTCTTCGACAAGCTCGGCTGGCAGTACCACAAAAGCTCCGCAAACTTCGTGTTCTTCCGCCCGAATAAAAACGGCAAAAAGGGCGCGAAAGTCGCCGCCGACCTCTTCGAATTCATGCGGGGAAAGAAAATCCTCATGCGCTATTTCCCGACCCAAAAGAAAATAGCCGATGGTATCCGCCTGTCCATCGGCACGGCGGCGCAGATGAAACTTTTCAAGAAAGCCGCGCTCGAATGGGCGCAAAAATAGGAGAGTCCAATGAATCAACGCAGCGCAAAAATAGTCCGCAACACAAAGGAAACGCAAATCGAGCTTGAAATAAACCTCGACGGCGCGGGAAACTACGAAATCGACACGGGCATTCCGTTCTTTAACCACATGCTCGAACTTTTCGCGCGGCACGGGCTTTTCGACCTCAAAATCAAGGCGGTCGGCGACATCGACATAGACTACCACCACACGGTTGAGGACGTCGGCATTGTGCTCGGTCAGGCGGTGAAAAAGGCGGTCGGCGACAAGGCGGGCATGAACCGCTACGGCTTCTTCATTCTCCCCATGGACGAAGTGCTTGTCCGCGCGGTAATCGACCTCTCGAACAGACCGATTCTTGTCTACAATTTGGGCAGCTTCGACGCCCGCGTGCGCGATTTCAACGTGTCGCTTTGCCGCGAGTTCTTTCAGGCGTTCGCCAACGAGGCGGGCGCAAACCTCCACATCAAGCTTGAATACGGCGACGAACCGCACCACATCGCGGAGGGCGCGTTCAAGTGCTTTGCAAAGGCGCTGTCGATGTCGGTTGCAAAAGACCCCCGCCGCGGCGCGAATATACCCTCAACAAAAGGCTCCATCTGACGGCGCGTGAAAGCACTTCCCTAAGGGCGTTTCCCTGTGCGCCCAGACCGCTCGCGTACGAAAGTACGCCACGCGCCCTGTGCGCACAGGAAAG
>OGFM01000680.1_pt1 | contig 26119 bp, 24 predicted proteins | sample 1570871 | NCBI WGS metagenome assembly OGFM01 (sample SAMEA2581957, study PRJEB24529) | metagenome | biome: Human gut stool | place: China | collected 2011
TTCTTCCGCCGTCTTTGCCGTTTTTGCCTTTTCCAAAAGTTCTTTTGTGATGTTCATTTTTTATTACCTCCGATTTAATTATTGATTAACGATTTCGGTTCTATCAAATCATCTTAATATTCTTGATTACTGCTTCAAATACTTTTGACTTTCCCAACTGTCAGCCGCTGTACCGTCTATGCGAATAAGGTAATAGGGATACCAGTAACCGCCATGCATTTCTGCTCGCCTGTCTAAGATTGTAGCGGGACCAATAGTCGCAAATTCGATTCCCTTTACATACACACGATCACCGATATTGTAGCAGAACTCGACTTTGCTTTCCGCCTCACACGCACCCGATGAAGGATATACCCCACATCCTCCTCCCGTAACGTTGTCAAGCTCCTCGTCGGAAAGCTCGCCCGTTTTGTTCAGCTCTGCAAACGCCTTTGCCGCCTGTTCCGCGGACATTTCGATACTTTCCTCTTTTGCCATTGCAAGCAGTTCTTCCGCCGTCTTTGCTGTTTTTGCCTTTTCGATCAGTTTTTTTGAGAATTTCATGACTGTTTCCTCCGATTTTTTATTTTTTTGTATGAACGACGATCGGTTTTTCTCTCAAATCGTCTTTCACTTATTTATACTGTCATTTTTCCGTTTTTGCGAAACTTTTTTGAATTTTTTTATTTTTTATTTCAGTCCAGCTTCTGACGCTCTACAAGTTCATGGAAATATCCCTGTTTTTCCAGTAGTTCTTCGTATGTGCCGTCCTCCACGATCTTACCGCCGTCCAGCACGATGATCCTATCGCATTGCTTGATGGTGGACAGGCGATGTGCAATGACGATACGAGTACATTTCAAGCTGTCAAGCGCCTCGGACACCTTTTTCTGCGTGATGTTATCGAGCGCACTGGTCGCCTCGTCGAACATCAGAATTTTAGGATTGGGCGCAACTGCGCGCGCTATCATAAGACGTTGTTTCTGTCCGCCGGAAATACCGCCCGCCCCTTCGGAAATGATGGTATGCATCCCCATAGGCATCGCTCGGATATCGTCCGCAATATCGGCGATCTCCGCCGCCTTCCATGCATCGTCAACAGAAAGATAGGGCGCGGATATGACGATATTCGAATAGATGTCGCCCTGAAATAACTTGCCGTTCTGCGTAACCACGCCGATCCTTTTACGGAGAGACTTCAGGTCAAGCGTGTTGATGTCCCTGCCGTCGTAATAAATTGCACCTTTCTGCGGTTTTTCAAAGCCGAGCAAAAGCCGCAGAAGCGTCGATTTTCCGCATCCGGTTTTCCCGACGACGGCAACGTACTGACCGGGTTTGATTTTTAGGCTCAGATCATTAACAACGAGTGGTGAATGATCCTCGTAGCGGAAGCTGACATTGGAAAGTTCAATGCCGCCGGAAACCTTGGTTACAATCTGCTTGCCCTCGGATATTTCCGGCTCGGCGTCCATAATAGGCTTTGCCATGTCAATGACCGGCTTGATCCTCGCCGCGGTAAGCGCGATGCCCGCAACGCTCATCAGCGCGCCGGAGAGCATTCCGTAAGCCGCATTGAACGCCGTATAGTCGGCAACCGATACGCCGCTCCTGACGGCAAAAAAGTACATTACGATCGTACCTGCAAGCGAGATGGCGGTGGATATCACGCCGTTGTACATAATAAACGGAGGTGTACCATAGGTGTACTTAGACTCTTCCGCATATCCATTCATCCAACGTGCGAACATTCTCTTTTCACTGCCCGAAAGCTTGATCTTCTGTACGCCCGTTATGATCTGATAGGTCATACCGCTCATCTTGCCCGAAAGCTCCATCTGCTTTTTGCTGATCTTCATCTGCGCAAGCGAGCTGATAATTGAAAATGCCAATGTTGCAAGCGTGATGCACAGTGCAGGGATCACAAGCTCTCTGGCATAGACGAAAATCTGCGTTATGTAGACAAGCGAAAATATCGAAGTCAGACCCGTGGAAAGGAAGGTCTGCACCAGCGTCTGGCAGAGCGAGCTGATATACTGCGCCCTCGATGTGATTTCGCCCGAGTTGTACTTCTTGAAGAAATCGGCGGGGAGAGAGAGTATTCTTGCCATGGTCGCTGCCTGAACCGATACATTCATCTCCGTATTGATCCGATTTATCAGCAGGGACTTGATCCCGCCTATCATAAGTAAACTCAGGCTTGTACAGACGTAAAGCACGGCGATCGATAATAACAGTCTCGCACTTCCGCTTTCCAGTACGTCCGAGAAGAGAATTTTTGTGATTTTCGGCGTGATCATTCCGACAAGGGTTGTGCAGAGCGTAAGAAATACAATGGAGGCTTTCGTAGACAGCGAGGTGCTGCCTGATATGTACATCATTAAATCGCGTATGCCGATCTTTCTGAGCGGAAAGGGCTTATAGAAGCAATACGCATCCTCTTCCAAAAGGTCCTGCGTTTTGCGACCCAGCCTTACCCTTTTTTGCGTAGTCGGGTCGTAAAACCCGTAAATCCCCAACTTATCGGGCAGAAGAGCCACTGCCTCTCCCGTCTTCAGTTTTCCGAGCATTGCGCCCGATGCGTTCTTATACCATCCCTTATCAAGCTTTACCGGACGGTACATGATTCCTTGAGGGCGGAAAAGGTACTCCATCTGATCGTTCAAATCTTTGATTTCGGGAGGAATTTCCCGCGATCTGATATGAAAGAAAGCAAGTATCTCATCGAGTACACTTTTGATCTTTTCCCTGTCGTCCCCGAAGGAAAATCCTTTCTTTCCTTCTATGATTGCAGATACGTTCTTCAGCGAGTCGTCAAGTGCCTCGTTGTCGCTGTCGCGCCGCATCTTTATCTGTTCTTCAAACCAACCCATATAAAACCCCTTTAATCATTGGATATAAGCTGTGTATATTTTCCGCCCTTGGCGTATAACTCCTCGTGCGTACCTCGCTCCACAGCCACACCGTGGTCAAGCACGATGATCTCATCACAGTCGCGCACGGTGGAAAGTCTGTGCGCCACAACGATGCAGGTGATTCCCCTGTCCTTCACTGCCTTGACAAGATCGTATTCTGTCTTGGCGTCAAGCGCACTTGTCGCTTCGTCAAGAATGATGATCGACGGGTCTTGCGCAAGCACTCTTGCAATTTCGAGTCTTTGGCGCTGACCGCCCGAAAAATCCTTGCCGCCCTCGGCAATGCGGTAATGGTAACCCCCGTCGCGGTGCATGATCTCCTCATGCATCTGCGCGTCTCTCGCTGCCAGGATCATCTCAAAGTCCTCAATCGAGTTATCCCACATCTTGATATTTTCGGCAATCGTGCCTTCAAAAAGGGTGATTTCCTGATCGACAACCGCGAGCGAGCCCGTGAACACATCCCGGTCTATTTCCGAGAGGTGCTTGCCGTCGTAAAGAATTTCTCCGCTCCAAGGCTGATAAAGCCCCGAAACCAACTTTGATATGGTTGATTTTCCGCAACCCGAAGTGCCGACAAGCGCGACTCTTTGTCCCGGTTTTATACTAAGGCTGAAATCCTTGATGACGGGCTCGGAAAGGCGTGAATAACCGAAAGTTACATTTTTCAGTTCGATATTGCCGCTCAGTTTTGCAAAACTTTCTTCTTTTACCTCGGTCTTGTAGCAATCGTCCTCACGGTACTCCATGACATCCTCGACGCGTTCCATCTGCGTGCGCATTTCCTGTATTGTCTGACCTGCGGATATGAAAGTCGAAGCCGGTGCGCTGAAAGAAGAAAGCACTCCCTGAAACGCCATGATCATACCGACGGTAAAAGTGCCCTCCATCGCAAACCATACGCCGAGTGTCAGAACAACAATTCCCGTTATTGTTGAAACGACGGAAGGTATCATTCCGAGATACTGATTGATTTTTGCATACTTGACCTTCTGCGCATTGACACTCGCCTGATAGCCCGCCCATCTTTCGAAAAATCCATTTTCCGCACCGCTTGCCTTGATGGTTTCGATCATTTCCACTCCGGCGACGGTTGCGCCTGCCAGCTTCCCCGCGTCACGCATCGAAACGCGCGTGATATTGATGCGCTTTTGGGAAATGACCCGCGACATCAAGGCATTGATGACAAGTGACGAAAGACCTACAAGCGTGAGGATCCAGCTGTAGCGTATCATAACAACGAGGTAAAATACCATCATGATCGCGTTCAGTGCGAGAGGCGCGAAGGTATTGACCACGCTGTTGGCTATGCCTGCGTTGGAGCCCTGTCTGCCCTGGATATCGCCCGCAAGACGCTGGGAAAAGAACTCCATCGGCAGGTGCAAAACTTTCCACAGGAATGTGGAACTGCCCACGGTGGCGAGTTTTCCGTTGATTCTGTTGCTGTAATATACTTCAAGAGCAGAAATGACGAGTTGTAGTGCCGACATTGCCGACAATGCGACAAGAAAAGGATAGAACCAATCGGGGCTTTCGTGCGTCAAGAGGCGGTCCATAAAAATACGGGAAAATGCCGGCGTGATCACCCCGATCAACGCAGAAATGAGGGTCGTAAACACGACGAAAACAACAGCCGTCTTAGCCCCGCTCAAACGTTTTACGGCGAAAGAGAGGACGCTTTTTCTCTTTCCGGAGGGAACAAAGCTTTCGTTTGGCTCGAACATCAGGCAGATGCCCGTAAACGACTTGTCGAATGTCTCCATAGGCACCGTATAAGTACCCTTAGCGGGGTCGTTTATGACGGCCTTTTTGCCCTTAAATCCGTCAAGCACGACGAAGTGATTGAAATTCCAATGAATGATACAAGGGAACTTTCCGTTTTTTTTCAGATCGTCCGGCTCATACCGGTATCCTTTGGCGGTAAAACCGTAACTTCTGGCGGCAACGAGAAGATTCTTCGCATTCGAACCGTCACGCGATACGCCGCAGTCTACCCGTATCTGTTCGAGCGGTATCCATTTATTGTAATACGCGCAAACCATGGCAAGGGATGCCGCACCGCACTCCAGCGCTTCCATCTGCATCACCACGGGTACTTTGGCTACCCCTTTCGTGAGCGGATGTTTGATTTTTACTTTTTTATTATTCTCCATATATCCCATATGTCGCCTCAGTTAAATACAAAATACAGCGGAGACACACTGTCGGTGACGATCTGCGCCTTATACGCTCCGTCCGGCATATTTCCGTCTATTTGCACGACGTATACCCATTCTCCAATACTCAGCTCCCCTGTGTGTCTTGCGTATTCGCTTATTTCTTCGGTAACCGCCACAGGTTGTGCGCTCACCGATGTGACTTTATAAGTCTCGTCGCCTATGTATACACTCATATTCTCTTGGACCAATGCCACGTTATCCTCTTTGACATACAGTACAGTCTGCCCATCTTGGCTCACAGCCGCAACCAAAAGTTTTGTTTTGAGTGTTCCGAAAACACCCCAAACGCAAACGCCGACGAGCAGGATCACGATCGCCGCGAGTGCCATCCACACGCCGGGGTTGGTGACCTTTATGTAATCGTTCAACTGTTCGGGCGAGGACATTCTGTCAACGCTCTTTTTACGAAAAATCTGCTTGTTCATATCTTGTATTCCCTCTTCATTCATTATTTTTTCATTGTGATTCCATTATCGGTGCTTTATATCCAGTGCCTTTTCCAAGGACTCTTTTGTTAGCGGTTCTTCTATGATCCCGGTAACCTCGTCAGGAGTCAAAAATGGAAAATCGTTTATCTCTCCACTCGGCACGATAAGATAGGACAATACTCCCGGATGTTCCTGCCTGACAAACCGAATCAACTCTACTCCGCCCATTCTTTTCATATTAACATCTGCAAATAGCATGTCAATGTTATGATTAAACGAATATTTTCCCGCCATAAGCGAGTCGGTCTCACGAATAATGTTGGCCTTCGGAAGTATACTCGATAAGCCATTGCACAAATTCTCCAGCATAGTAGAGTTATTGCTGACTGCAAGTATGGTCATTTTGGTCTCCTTTTGAATATAAAAATATCTTTTATTAACGATGAATGTCCGGTTTTCTATCAGAAAACTATTTTCAAGTTCCTACGCAAAAACATTTACAACTGTTCTACATAAATAAGTATTTTCATATAACGAATTTTGTTACCACACTCCAATTATTTGTTATTATACAAAGAGGAGTGCAACAAAAGTGCAACACGGAAGCAGAAAAGTAAAAATAATCAGCCTATCGAAAAAGTGAACTGCTCCAAAATATACGGACAGCATAAAAAAGAGTCTTTAGGTAAAAATATTAAAAATTAAGCAAGGAACCGGCATCGCTTTTCGAGTGGTGTCAGTTCCTTGTTTTGCGTTTAATATGTTCGTTTGGAATATGGAACGCTCACCTTGACGGCATTGACAAACAGACTGAGAATATGCTTCTTTAGTTCATAAAACAAATGGCAGAGCATGATAAAAGAAAGCGGTCAACCGCTATACATCCAGTGTAACGGTTAACTGCTTTTTGCATATGTAGTTATTTGAAGCCTATCGGATGATCATTCGCCTTTGATTGCATCATAGAAGCCGGCAACAGCAGCGGCTTTATACGGTGCGACATAAACGATTTCAAGAATACCGAAGGTCAGCAAGGACAGCAGATCCCAGCCGAGGAAACTCAGATAAATAACAAAAAGCTCTCCCTTGTGTCCATGCATCATTTTGCGGCTTTTGGTAATTGCTTGCGTTGCAGAATACTCAGGATGGTCATTCAAAATGTAGAACGTCATAGCGTAGGAAAAGTTTTTTACGATACCCGGGATGAAGAAAAGCAAAGACCACAAAAATGTGAAAACGGAAACAAGTATTCCGGCTACCATATTATTTGAAAAATTAGAAAATCCGCCGAAGCTGTCATTGAGGCACACGTTTTCTTTGCGGTACACCTTGTACCGATTCCACCATGAAAAATGTGTTTACACCTATCCCGACAAGACTTTTCGTCTTTATCCGTGCGTTCCGGGAAATACGGAGCATTGGGATCGTATCTGCAAGCACCGTGTCCCTGCGAAAAGAACCATTAACCTGCTGAAAGACACGTTTGCCTTGGCTGATAAAAGAAGCTACAGCGTTGTAATTTTCTGAATTTGCAAACCATTGAACTTGGAAAACAGTTGATGCTTTTATATTCTCCAAACGCTTTTCCATTTTACAACAAGAAGTGCAACAGACAGCAAAAAATATTATGAATATTTTGATTTTTTTGACTGAATTCTTACTTTTACAGTAAAATAAACGCATTTGTTGCACTTTTGTTGCACTTAGCATACTACAATATAATATATTGTCAAGCGACAAGCAATGAAAGCCAAAATCAAAACAATACAAAGGAGCGCCCAATGAAAGATTATTCATCCTATGTTGCACTTATCGTCGCAACGGAAACGGAAGAAAAAGCGATAAAGAATATGTACGACTGGAAGCCGATTACTTTTTCGAACGATACACAGACTTACTATTCAGCATCATTTGAAAAAAACGGAAGCTCCCATAAAATTGTGTATGCGCGTCAAAGTGAGATGGGCATGACCGTTGCCGTCACGCTGACAATGAAACTTATTGAGCATTTTCGCCCGCAGTATATGATGATGGTCGGAATCGCCGCGGGTATCGCGCGTTCGGATATGGCGGAGCAGATTTATGGGGACGTGGTGGTTGCCGATATGATATGGAACTATACGTCAGGCAAGTTTGTAAACCCCGAACGTACCGACATTCGCTTTGGAAATGTCGGATTCATTTCAAGACCTGCGGTTGTAAAGACGGACGCAGAGCTTCTTGAATACGTCAGGCAAGCTGCCGCTTCGCCGAAAAATCAATGCCATATCCACATTGGCTTGATGGCAACGGGAAGTGCGGTGGTGACCAACAGAGAAATTGTGAACAAGCAAATTTATACTATGTATCGGGAAACGATTGGACTGGATATGGAAGCCTACGGGGTGGTATATGCTGCCCAGAATGCGACGACTCCCCGTCCGAAGGCGCTTGTGATCAAAAGCGTTTGCGATTATGCAAACAACGAAAAGAGTGATCAATATCAGAAATTTGCGGCATACACAAGCTGTGAATTTGCCAAACTGCTGATTGAAAAGTTTTTGCCGGCGGATGCCTGCGAAAATCAAGAATGAATGCGATAATCGAATCATTTCGGAAAGTGAGGTCAAGATAAGAAAAAATGATGTGGATTGCTTTGATATTAACGCTTGCGGCAATGTCTGCGCTTACCGTAATACAAACGCCGAGAGAATGGTTCAAGCATAAGCTTCTGCGCATTTTACTGCTCATTTACCATACCGTCGGGATCACAAGCATAGCGCTTATTCTGTTTGCCGTTTATCGCATGAAGGACGGCGTGCTGAGGGAAGTCATCATTTGGACGGAGACCTTCTATTTCACCTTAACAGTATTCGCCTTGCTTTTGTCCGCGGTGCGGTATTTCGGATTCGAGCTTGCCCGCCACTTCAAGCACCGGAAAATTCTGAAAATTCTAAGCAGTCAGACGGCGTTCTTCCTTGCAGCCATTCTGATTTCCGCGGCATATATGGTACCGTCCGTACATAACGCGACAACCCTGAGAACCGTTACATATGACATTCAGGTGGATAAAACATGTGCAGCTGACACCCTTTCCGTTGCCGTTGTTTCGGATTTTCATATCGGAGCGGGTGCACGACACAGCGAGATGGATCAGATGGCGGAGCTGATTATGGCAGCAAAGCCGGATGTGATTTTAATTGATGGCGATATATGTGATTCTGCATCCTCTGTATATGATCTGGAATACATGGAAGAAACACTGAATAAATTGGATTGCCGATACGGTATGTTTTATGCTGAAGGAAACCATGAGGCAGAATGCAGGTTCAATCCGGATCCGTATTTGCGGCGGGCAGGCGTGACAATTCTCAGGGACGAGGGCGTGAAACTTGAAAACGGCGTGAATATTGTAGGGCGTAAAAATGCGCTTGAGGTAAGCGTCGAGCAGATTATGAAGGAATGCGGACTTGACTCTGACGCACCGACGGTTGTTCTGCAGCATCGGACAAAAGGGCTCAGTCAATTGGATGGAGTTGCGGATCTTGCGATATGCGGGCATACGCATGGCCACCAATTTCCGTTTTTCGGCGTTCTGATGCCGTATCAGCGAGACATTTCATGCGGTCACAGGATGTACGGCGAGACCCATGCAATTGTTTCTGCCGGGGTTGCCGAGTGGGGCTATCGGACCAAGTGGCCGTCGCAAAGCGATGTCACCGTGATAAACATAAGTTTTAAGGGGGTGGGACAATGACTTGCAGAACATATACAAAAAAAGAAACGATTTTTCATATGTTTTATATTGCCTTTCTTTCTATCTGCGGTGTGCTGTCTGCGTATAGTACCGTGTTTGGCGTTTTACATATCTGTTGTACTGAGGATAGGATCGCCTTATGTTTTACGATTTTCTTTACCTTGCTGATTCTCGCGGTAGATTTCTTTGAATGCAGGGCCATGGGAGCTCAACTTTATATGAATGAAGAAGAAATCGGTGTCAGGCGGTTCGGTAAAACGAAGGTCTTCGTCAAATGGAACGAAATCAAAGAAGTAGGTACCGGAAATATTCCGACTCCCTTCGGCAGTAAAGAACGGGTTTATTTTTGCGACAGAGAACTGGACGAGAAAGAAAAATCCGATCTGATCATATTAAAATACCACACCGTTCATTTCTCTTATATTCCGAAAGAATGGTGCGAAAAAATAAGTGAACGGTTGCCTGTCCCGTTGGCGAAGGAGATAAAAGAAAAGTATGTCAGATAAAGCAAAAAAGGAAAAGCTAAGCAACGCACGGATTTTCTACATTGGGTTGATTGCCGCGGTAGCGGTGGTGCAGATCGTTTTGAAGGTGTTCACAACGCTCGTGCCGGATGCGCAAAGCCAGGTCTTATCTCGCATTACAGAGGGAATCATGCTGATTTTTGCAGTGATGTTTGCTCTGCGAACAACCTTTGTTCAGCCGTGGTTTGGGTTAAAGATAGAGAAATCGGACTATAAACGAACGACTCTGACCTGCCTATTGCTTGCGTTGGGAATCATTGCTCTTTTCATCCTTGCAAGGCTGGTGCTTGAGCAATTTTCGGCAGAAGTTGCCGAGCGACCGTTCTTTCGTACATACCTGAATATCAAGCACCGCAGGTATTATTTGATTTCTGTTTTGGTACAGGAGGTTTTGGCCAAAGGCGTTTTGCAGTACGGAATAGAAAAAACAATGCCCGAGGACAAATGGTATATCGCATTGCCGGTATCGGCGCTTGTTTTCGGAATGCTACATATCTATCATTCGCTTTATTACATTCTCGGTGCTATTGGACTTGCCTTGATTTCCGGTATTCTGTATCACAGGCAAAAGAATCTATGGTCGAGTTTTGTATTGCATTTCTTGATTGCGTTTCTTCCGAGGTGCTTCGGGCTTAAATAAGCACGCTCCGTTGGATTTCGGGTTGATGATTTTTTGAACAGGAGGTAGGGCAGATTCAACTACGGAATATGATGTATTAACGATTATAAAGCTGGTAGTGGCGAGTCTTTTGCTGTGGTTTGGTCTGCCGCACTCTATTTTGATGAGCGGAAAACGAAGTTTGGCAAAGCAAATCACCGGGTGCGTCAGGCGGTGATCGGTTCTTTTTCGGCGGCGTTGCCGTGCTTGCCAGGCATTCGGTGTTCAGAGCGAGGGAGCCGTGCTGAACGTCCGTGCAGACAAAATACGGCGATTGGGGTCAATATGGGCAAATATCGCGTGAAATAGAGGAATAACTCGCGATTTTGGCCCATATTTTTTGATTTCGAAAATATCTTTCGAAAAAAAATATGAACCGTGGAATGAAAATGATGATAAAGGAATTAAAACTATGACAATTTTTGCTTGACTGTATTTTAAGCATTTTGTTTAGGAAACCCATTACGTACTGATGATGCTGATTTTTAATTCTGATGCGAAAAAGAGTTTGGCAAAGGGGTCCTCCTCTTCCATTTTGCGAGCTTTTTCAAATTCATGCACGCAAAAGTGAGCGTGACCTGCATCGTAACCTTTGCAAGGCCACGCAACTGCGTAAAGCGCAAGCCATGCTTTACCTTTGCATCGGCAAAAACACGCTCGATCTTCTGTTTGCGTTTGTCATATAGAGCCTTCACCCAAGGCGTATGGCGGTAGTCCTCGGCCTTTGCCAAATATTCCTCCCATACGTGTCGGGTAACTGTCTTTTGGCGCTCCTTGGACTTGGTACATTGTTTTCTGCAAGGACAATTCTTACAGATCTCGGGATTGCTTTTGTATTCTATGTGTCCGTCTCTGTTTGTTGTACTGTATTTTAAGACTTGGTTATTCGGACAGATATAGCAGTCATAATATTCATCATACACATATTCATATTTTCTGAAATATCCGTCGGGAGTCATCGGGCATTTGTAAGGCAGGGACGGCGTTCTTCCGTCATCAATGATCTTTTTCTCGATCCACGGTGTTCTGTACGCAGAATCTGCGACAACGGTTTCTACTTCGTGAAAACAGGATACGGTATTGTTGTAAACATCATCGAACATCATACTGTCGTGTACATTTCCGAGGGCTACTGCAAAGCCGAGAATAAAATTCCTTTTATCACAGGCGGTTCCGGCTATGTAGGCAAATTGTTTTCATGCTCCCCTTATGGAACAGTCCGCATTCCGGATCGGTCGTGCTTTTGGTTATCTCTTTAGTTTCTCCTTTGCCTGTAGTAGTTCCTCCGTTACCGTTGTTTCCTTCATCATCGTTGTCTTTATGATCCTTCAAAGGCTTTTTGCCGTGTTCTTCCCGGTCTCGATTAATATCCTCGTCAAACTCCTTTTGGTAACGTTTTACTTCTATTATTGATCTAATTATCTGCCAAATTTACAATCATTTTATCCAATCGCTCTGCATACTTCATTGCGGTATATGCGCCGCCAGTTTTTCGCTCTATGTAACAGAGCACAAGGTCTGCATTTTCTGCCATCCATTCGTTTCGCTTGGTTATGGCTAACTTTGGATGAGCGGTGATTGGTATGATCACTCTGTCATAATACTTTTCAAAATCCTCTATATCCTTTTTCATGTACGGCAAGACAAGGTTGAGTTCGCTGTTCTCCTTCCCCATCGCTTCTTGAACTCGCTTTACGATTGACGCGGCGTATCTGTCGAACTCTCCGTCTCGACCTATATAGATTTCCACGAAAGGTTTTGTACGTAAAAGTTCTTTTAAGAATGGGTATAGCGTATCATCCAACCGTCTGTGAGCACCAAAGTCTCGATGTCCGAACAAAGCCACCCTATAAATATCGTGATATAACAACATGATCATGTAAATAAATACGTGTATTTTCCCCCTTCGGATTGTTCATCTATCGTTATAATAGATGAACAAATACAGACAAAAAAATCATCTATGCCCCATAAAAAGAAAAAATCATTGACGTTTTTCGCTCAATGATCCTAAATCTATTGAATTTATGGGGCATTTATGATATAATATATTGGTAAGTTATACGTCTATTATAACGATACACGCCATAGACGGACAAAAAAATCAGAGAAGTTTTCCCAAGCGATTCATATACTCTCGCTTGTGTTCCATGAAGGAATGAACATACCGTTTGAGTGTAATCGTGGGATTCTTGTGTCCGAGTATTTCGGATAGAGATTTCACGTCCATACCGCACTCAATCGCACGTGTCGCAAAGGTATGCCGGAGTGCATGAAAGCCATGATGGGAAATCTTTTGTTTTTGAAGGAGCAATTCAAAGCTGCGCTGATAGGAGCGAACCGTAATGATCTTATTACCGTTCCCTACTACGTACTTTGACGTGCTCCTCTTTTTTATTTCCCGCAAATGCGGGATGATCTGCTTTGGAATCGGAATCGTTCTCTTTGAGCTTTCGGTCTTTGGAGTTCCCGTGATCCTGCAACTTTTGCCGTTTTCGTCTTGACCGTCGTAGCAGGTTTTAGATACCGCAAGCTCCCCTTTGGTAAAATCAATATCCGACCACTCAAGAGCCAACAGCTCACCGATACGTAGTCCGGTGTACAGACACAGGATAATTCCGAACATCTTATCTCGCTTGTCTGCAAGAACCGCTTGTTCGATCATCTTCTGTTCCTCTTTGGTAAAGCTCTCAACAGGCTTTTCACTTGCCTTCGGCCGCTTGATTTTATCAACATGAATCGTCTTTGTCAGACCGAGTATATACGCCATAGACAATGACGAATGGAGAACCAAAATAATGCTGTTCACCGAATTGGGAGCAAGACCTTTACCCGACTTTGTATTCCCATTCTGTGAAAGCTCGACAATAAACCTTTGTAAAACGATTGGCGTGAGATCGTCCATTTCATATTCCCCGAGAGAAGGTATCAGCCGATGACTGATAACATCCTCATACTGTTTGTAGGTACGCGGCTTGACCGACTCCTTTTGATACAGCTCCAACCAATCGTGTAACCATTCTTTGTATTTCATTTTTGTTCCCTGCCTTTATATATTTTTATTATGTCCCGCTAAATAATAAAGAAGCCGAACATATTTGGTATGCTCGGCTTCTCGCTATTTGAGGAACGGTTTGCACCACCCTCTCGTTGTCGTTATTCTGATATACTCTATTATATCATTTTTTGATGAATTTTTCAATATGGCCGGGATTACTCACCGAGTATTCCCGCCCATAATTCAGCGTTTTCAGAACTTAACAGCTCCGCAAGCATCTCCTTTTGTTGTGCCGTAAACCCATATTCCTTCGCGATCTGAGCTGCGCTCTTGGGAGTAGTTATGATGGTAACGTAAACCGTGTTTATCTCCTCGGTCACTTCCACCACGTTTCCGTTAGCGTCCGTCTCTTGCCTTGTAACGTAGCTTGTATGGGTTTCACTCATTAAGGACAGCTCATTCATATCCAAAAAGACAACTCGAAGTGCTTCTGCTTTGCTTTCATCAAAGGTCGCAACCTCTTGTGGATCTTCGCTGTCAAGGTTTAGCTTTACCGCGTACACCGCGATTACTTCCTCCCAACCTGCTAAACCTCCATCGTAATTCAGAACATCGTAATAGACCGTAGCCGCAAGCTCGTTTTCTTTTTCGCGATGCTCTCTTTCAAGATCTCTCGTAACGCTGTAAATCGTTATCTCACTATCTTCAGCCGGAACGAATATTGCATACACTGATCCGACTATGCAAGCCACAATGACGATGATTACGATAATGAGCACAGCAACCCAACCACCTGCTACAATCGCCGCTATAATGCCTTTGACGGCAGCTACAACCGCTTTTGCGGCGGCGATGATCGCCTTGACCGCAACCTTTACGAATTTAACAGTAGCAATCGCGGCACGCTTTATAAGCTGTGCCGCTTTTACTGCTCCCTTAACCGCCGCTTTAGTGCCTTTGACCGCTGCTTTAGCCGTAGTCTTTGCACCTTTCGCTGCGGTCTTTGTTCCTTTTACGGTGCTCTTTGTTCCCTTGGAAGCCGCCTTAATTCCCTTCTTCGGTGCTTCAAGCATCGGTCTTTGCGGTGAGGGTAATTGCTTCAAATTGGGGTTCGGCTTTGGTTTTCTCGGTCGATTTCTCCACTTCTGAATATTCTTCCGAGTTTCCTTAACGCCCCATCTTCCAACTTTGTTTGCTCCTACCACCGTCATCCGCGCGATACGTTCTTCCTTATCTTGAAGCTCACTTCCGGCATAATCGGTTTCCGACTCATAACCAACGTTCTGAGTTTGCTCCGCAGAGTTATGAAGCGAGGATACGCCTTTCTTGGATTTCTGCGCGAGAGTATCAGCGCGGTCGAATGTCTTGATGGTTTTAAGGGATTCTCTTGTTTTGATCTTCACGCGCTCACCTCCAATTCTTACTCACCGGGCTTGGTGGTCATCAGCTTATAAAGATCGGTGTCCTTGGGGAACACATTTTTAAAGGGCACGATACTGCTTCCCACTTTGATCAGACCATTGCCAAGTCCGTGACCCGCTTCTACGTTGGTGATATACGACATCTGAAGATCGGAGATCCCCATCAGCTCTGCAAGCTGTTCACGGTCGGTCGCGGCTTGGTTGAGCATAATGACAAGCTCGGAGTTTGCAAGCATTGTTCTTGCCGTATGGCTCTGCAATAGATCTTCCACGTTCTGCGTGATACCGAGGATATATGCGTTGTACTTACGCACCTTTTTCCACATCGTAAAGAGGAAGTTTGCGGAGTATTCGTGTTGGAACAGCAAATAGATCTCGTCAATGAAGATATAGGTCTTTCTTCCCTTCGCTCTGTTCTCGGTGATACGGTTAAGGATACTGTCAAGCACAACAAGCATACCGATAGGCATAAGCTGCTTGCCAAGCTCGTGAATGTCATAGCAGATAAAGCGGCTACGGGTGTTCACGTTGGTCTGCTGTGCAAAGGTATTGAGAGAACCATCCGTGAAAAGCTCGATTGCAAGGGCAATATCTTGTGCTTCAACCTCGCTCTGCTGAAGGAGCACTTCGCGGAAGTCCTTGAGGGTGGGCGGTTCGGAAATACAGCCACCGAGCATATAGTCGCGGTACACGATAGCCGTACAACGGTCGATAATAGACTTCTCTTTCGCCCCAAGCCCTCCGTTCATAACCTGCTCACAGAGAGACAGAATGAACTCGGATTTGAGAGTTACGGGGTTTGCACCGTCCGCATAGTCGCGGCTCATCGCCATCGCGTTAATATGGCTGTTACTCGTTGCCGAGACCACAACCGTCTCACCGCCGAAGGCTTCGGTCAAAAGGGTGTACTCGCGCTCGGGGTCGATTACGATCACGTCTGCGTTCTTGTCCGAGAGAAGCAGGCTTGTCAGCTCTTGCTTTGCCATCATAGACTTACCCGAACCCGAAACACCCGTAATGAAGGAGTTACCGTTTAGAAGTTCACCGCGATTGACCATTATCATATTCTTGCTGATCGCGTTATTGCCGATATACAGACCGTTCTTGTGGCATACCTCTTGTACGTGGAACGGCATAAACACCGCAAGGCTCTCGGTAGTGAGGGTTCTGCGGATATTCAGCTTTGTACCACCGTAGGGCAAGCAGGTATTGAGTCCTTCAAGCTGCTGCCAACGAAGTACCGACATAGAGCAAAGGTGCTTTCTCGCACACTGCAAAATGCTTTCGGTGTCCGCGTCAAGTTGTTCCTTGCTATCCGCACTATGAACGAGAGTGATGAGTGCGGGAATCATTCGCTGATCTCGCGCCACAAGGTCGTTAAGGAACTCTCTGCTCTCCTCGCGCTGACGCTCCATATCATAAGGAATTGCCGCCGAGAAGTTGTTGTTCTGATTCTGCTTTCTCTGCCAATTCGATATATTGGTCTCTACCGCAAGGAGCTTACTTTCGCCCTGCCTTACCGCCTGATCCATAGGAATGGGGTCTGCGTCGATAGACAACATAAGGCTACGGTCAATATCGGTCAGCTCTGCGATGAAGCTGTCCTTGATGAAGTTGGCATAGTCCTTGAGATACAGGACTCTTGCAAAGCGACCGTCCATCTTAAAGTAGTCGCTTCTGAACTCAAGGGATTGGGGTGCAAGGGCGATCTTGAAATCGTGACCTCTCTTGGCATTGAGAAATCGGTCATATCTGAAATCGTCCTCATATCCCTTGTGGAAGAAATCGTAAAGCATACGGATCTTATCTTCCTCACCGACCTCCTCAAACTTTGAGCCGAGCTTTGCAAAGAGAGTTGCAAACTCTGCACCTACGCGATTGAAATATCCCTTTGCTTCTTCAAGGGTTTTCTTTTCCACCGTAATCGTCATAAACTTGTCCTGCACAACGCCTGCCGAGAGGTTGGCGTTTCGCTCCAGGACGGAGTTGTATTCTCTGCGATAGCGGTCAAGGCCATCTCCAACAAGAGGGAGCATATTGCGCTCCTCAAACTTGCTTTTCTGAATACGGCGGTTATTGATTGTGATCTTGGTCGTAGCTCCGCTATCAAGGGAGTTCAGAATCTCGGAATAACCGAGAAACATTCCCTCTTTATCTTCTCTTGAAGCCACGGCATAGTTGATGTCGGTAAAGGTAAAGGTCTTTGACCACAGATTTCTTCCTACAAGGAAGATACCGTCCGGGGAGACCCCTTGGATCGGAATAGCCTGCTCCACGCTCATGGGAACGGCATCCGGTTCTACCGTTTTCTTTTTAGGCTGAAAGATACTCATTTGTCCTCCTGCAAGTATGAAAGCTCAACAGCGGGTCGCATACCGATCTTGCCTTCGTCAACAAACTCAAGTAGTTCGTCGGTAAGCTCGTTAAGGCGTATATACCTTCGTACTTGGTCTTTACTATCACCATTTTCAGCACCAACAAGTTCATCCGTGCGCTGTCCGCGTAAATTTGTCGCCAATGGCGACGAATTATCTTTACTTGGTCTACCAGCTTTTCTTTTCAAAGCTTCATACTTCATTTTATAAGCCTTCGCCTTTTCGGATGGAAGAATATGCTCTCTTTGAAGATTGGAGTCAACCATTTCGATTACGGCTTCTTCCTTAGTCATTTCTCTGCCGATAAGCGGTATTCGGTCTATGCCGAGAAGCATACAAGCGCGTTTTCTTCTATGACCGGAAATGAGCTGATAATGGTTCTCATCAATTTTGAGAGCGATGACGGGATTGAGTACGCCATTCATTCGTATGCTCTCAACGAGCTGATCCATACTTTCATCATCTTTTACTTGGAAAGGATGGTCGGGAAAATCCTCGATATTGCTAATTGGAACGATACGCACCTTTTCACGTTTCAGATCGTCCTTAGCTTCGGGCATCTGCTTTCACCTTCCCTTTATTCTTTTTCTTGTGTTTCTTTCGTTTTTCCGCGACCTTAACGGCATCCATACCGTAAAGGCATATAGCGACCGAGTTACAGATCACTCTGAAAGCATCGAAATCTACGATCTCATCAAGGGTAAGCTCATAGAGGTCAATGTGAGAACCGCCGTACTGAATATCCATAGCAGTACAGAAATAGAGATAGGCGTTTGGCTCTGTCAGTTTGAGATCAAGACACCCATAGTCGATAAATCCGGGAGAGCACATCACCTGCTTTGCTCTGATCCACAAAAGCTCAGATGCAGAAAGAAGATATAACTGCGCGATAAACTTGGGATCTTTCTTTCTCATATAAGAAACACCTTCATAGAACCTCGCCCTATGACCTGCATCAAGAAAGCACGTATGAAGTTCCGTTGCCCTTTCACAAGCAATGCGAAGTCTGAACTGAAATACGTTGTCTTTGAAATTTGCAAAGCAATCTCTCAAAAGTTCCGCAAAGGTGCAAGACCTTGCTTTAACTCTATCGTTCATGCAGCAGCATCTTTTCAGCGCACACTTTCCGTTTTGACAGAACGAACAGTATCTACATCGACACACCTCCAATGTGTAAGGGAATGGTTTTGCTTCTGCTTTGTCTCTTATTGCTGCGTCAAGGAACTCAGCAAAAGAAAGGCTTTTGTTGTTAGGTTCTAAATTCATTTTTATCCTCCTGTTGGTTGATTTCCGGAAAACAAAAAAGCCGACCTTATTTCCACTTCATTAGTGGTCATAAAGTCGGCTTCAAATTAACCGTATGTAATTAAGCTTCAAGAGCATCGAGCAGGTGAAGTATGAGATTGGAGGTTGCTCTGTTGTCGATCCCGTTGGCCTTCTGTTTGAGTCTCTTTGCATTCAGAGCTTCGATAGCAACTCGGAGTTCAAAGGGGGTGAGTTTAAGTCTGCGAACTATCGCGTATCCGTTTTTCATCTGTAAGTCCTCGCTTTCATTCTTTCTGACTATATTATATCAGAAAAGCAGAGATTTCTCAAATGTGCGATTATCCCGTAGGTTCAAGACCCGTATAAACGAAAAATCGAGCGTTTTTCAGCAAAAAATTTCGACACTGAAAAAAGCTCCTAAAAACACGAAAAGTCCTTGAAAATCAAGGACTTTTGTGTGTAGTAGTCTTTTCGTACTACATAGATGGCAGGGTTAGTAGGATTCGAACCTACGAGTGACAGGGTCAGAACCTGTTGCCTTACCACTTGGCAATAACCCTATTGCCATATTATTATACTACATTGCAATGGAATTTGCAATTTTTTAATCTATTTATTTGTAACATCAATTAGTTCATAATTTTTTGAGCCAATGCCTAGTTTTTCAGCACTTTCTATTGTATGAATACCGTTACGACTTTCCACACGTTCAATAAAATGAGCTTTGCCTGGATCATTTGAGTTATATACTAAATCTATACAAGCTTGGTCAATGGCAACAGGGTCAGTTGAAATTAAAACACCGATATCTTTAATACATGGGTCTTCTGCAACCGCGCAACAGTCACAATCTACCGACATATTTTTCATTATATTAATATAAACAATTTTTTTGTTGAAGTAATTAATAACTGAGCTTGCCGCATCAGCCATTGATTCTAGGAATTTATCATGGTTGGCAGTCCAAAGATCTTCTGGTTTTCCACAGCCATGAATGTATGCTTTGCCATAAGATGAAGCAACTCCAATTGATAATTGTTTTAGTGCTCCGCCATATCCACCCATTGGATGACCTTTAAAGTGTGAAAGTACTAACATTGAATCATATTTTTCAATGTCTTTTCCTACATAATTCTTTTTAATTACTTTACCATTAGGAATTTCTAATACTTTATCTGGTCCTTCTGCATCTAATAAATCAACTCGATAACTCTTTAACCATCCATGTTTATCTAAAGTTTCCATATGTGCCTTAGTTGTATTTCTACCACCTTCATATGCGGTATTACATTCTACTACGGTTCCATTTACTTTTGCGACAATATCTCTAAACCAATCTGGGCCTAAAAAGTTTTGATTTCCAGGTTCACCAGAATGTAATTTTACTGCCACATTCCCTTCAAGTTTTACACCTAATATATCATACAACTTAACTAATTCATGACTATTAAGGTTTTTTGAAAAATAAACAATTGATTTCATAGTATCTTCCTTTCTTTTATATTATTTTATTATCTATCTAAATAATTCGATGCCTTTGCAAGTTCATCGGTAACTTTTAAATGTTGAGGACAAACTTTTTCACATCTATGACACTTAATACAAGTATTTGCTTGACCTGATTTAGTTGTATTGATTAAATTTTTATACATTTCTTTGTATTTGTCATTGATACCCATAATAAGCGCTTGATTATAAATTTTAAATATTTCTGGTATTAAGATATTTTTTCGACATTCACTTACACAATATTTACAATTTGTACAACCAATTGATGATTTCTTAATTAATTTTGTTTTAATTTTGCTGATTAATTCGTATTCCTCATCACCTAGTTTAACAAAGTCTTTAAATGTATTAATATTATCTTCTACTTGTTCTTTATTACTCATTCCAGATAATACCATAATAACACCATCAAGGGAACCAGCATATCTAAGTGCTAATGAAGAAAATGAATTGGTTTGATGATATTGTTCAAATAGTTTTGCGATATCATCATCAAAATTAGCTAAAATGCCACCTTTAACTGGTTCCATAACAATAATATTTTTATGATATCTTCGACATATTTCATAATTATGTCTTGAAGCTATTATTGCATTATCCCAATCTAAGTAGTTTATTTGTAATTGGACAAACTCAACTTCGGGATGATTAGCTAAAATGTTTTCAAGTAAAGCAGGTGAACCGTGGAATGAAAAGCCAAAGTGTTTGATTAAACCTTTCTTTTTTAGTTCTTGACAAAAATTCCAACAATCGTTTTCATAGTATATTTCAATATTTGCTTCTTGTACCGCATGTAATAAATAATAGTCAATATATTCTATTCCTAATCTATCTAGTGATTCTTTAAAGATTTCTTCTTTATCAGAACCCTCTTTTAGTTTCCATGCGGGGAGCTTATCCGCAATATAATAATCGCTTCGATTATATCTTTTAACTACTGCTTCTTTAAATGCAACTTCTGAATTTTCGTAAACATATGCGGTATCAAAATAAGTAAAGCCATTACTTAAAAAGGCATCTGCCATACTTTTTACTTGTTCTATGTCGATTTCACCGTTTATTTTCGGTAATCTCATTAATCCAAATCCTAATTTTTTCATTTCTCTTTTTTCCTTTTTATTTGTATTCTGATAAACCCATCCGTTCTCTAACGTGAGTACGATAGAATATACCCCACTCTTTTAAATTATCATCGCTAACTGATACGATATCTGAAGACAATGCTTTAAAGATTGATGCACTTCCACTACTATTTGAAATGTTCCATGCAACATAACTAATATTTAAACTATCTAAATCTTGATACCATTTATTTATGTAATCATTATAAATTGGCCCATCACCAGTATTTTCCATACCTCCATGTTCTGATATGAATACCGGAATGCCTGCCCTATAAGCGCGTTTTACTAATGTAGCATCAGTTCCGTCTCCCGCATAGAAATGATAGCTATACATTATATTAGTGTACCCTTCAAGGGGACTTGCCATAACACTGCTTAAATCTGATGTCCATTTTGGATTTCCAACAAGTACTATGCCATCACTATTTTTGCGAATAGCAGGAATAACTAGGTTTGCATATTCTTTGCAATCTTTCCAAGTCGTTTTTCCCGATGGTTCATTCATTATATCAAATAAAATATTTTCGTAATCTTTATATTTTTCAGTAATTTTACTAAAGAATTCAACTGCTTCTTTTTTATAGAATAAAGGATTTTCATCTCTTTCATCTTCTGCACCAAGCATGTGCCAATCAACGATAACATACATATCAAGTTGAGTTGCATATTCAATGCCTTTGCAAACTAAATCAAACAATGCGGCTTTCTTACTAGGAGTAGTTACACAATATCCACCCTCACTAGTATATAGTGATAATCTGATTACGTTAATGCCAAAACCATTTCTTAATGATTCAAAAGTTTCATAATTTACGTATCGACCAAACCATTGTAAGCCATGGGTAGAAAGACCAATTAATTGAAACTTTTCACCATATTGGTCAACTAGATCAGGTCCAACTACTTGTAACTTGCCATGGGTTGAAAAGCCATTATTGACATAAGCCATTTTAGATTCACAGTAATCACAATTTTCACATTCTCTATGACGATAACCACATTCAGTACTAGTTGGTTCCTTATCAATTATGTAAACGATACTATGACCAGTTGGTTTTAAGATATTTTCATTTTCATAATCACAGTTATGGCACTTAGTAAATGAACTTCCATATGTTGTACAAGTTACTGGTACAACTATTTCTTCATATAAATCGTGTTCTTTGACCATTTCATCTTCATATAAAAGCTCTTCACATCTTGTACAATATACTTCTACAGTGTATGTGTTATTGCATTTAGCATCTTCTGGAAACTTAATACTTTCTTCATGACCTAAAGGACTTCCTTCTTCAAAACTACAAATTCGACAAATTTTAGGTTTTGTACAAGTAGCTTTCTTAAAAACATGAGTATGTTCGCCTACAGGGTCACCTTCAGTTGCTCCACATCTTTGACAAGTTTTAGGACGCTCGTATGTCGCATCTAGCCAATCATGACCAAGTGCAGTTCCTCTAGTTTCGCCACATTTAGTACAAGTTGAAGGACTTGTACACGTTGCATCACTAAAGTTATGTTCACATGCTTCAATATTGTTCTTTTTGCAACCTGAAAAAAAGCAAATCGTAAGTACTAAAGCAATGATTAAAAATATTCGGTTTTGTTTCATGGTTACTCCTTTTTTATCTATTTATTACTATAATTATAACAAACAAAAGACATTTTGTCGAGGGGAAAACAAAATAAAAAGTAGTTTAAGCTACATTAAAGCCTAAACTACATTATTACTATTTATTTGTATAATTGTCAAAATATCCTTGAACTAGGACAATAGGTGTACCTTTATCACCTGATCCACTAGTTAAATCACATAATGAGCCAATTAAATCGGTTAATTGTCTTGGTGTTGTACCTTCAGAAATCATTTTTCCTACTAAATCTTTTTCTTTTTCAATTATACGTTTTTCAATTGCCATTCTTAATTCTTCACCTTTTAAGTCTTTAAAGTCATTATCAGCTAAGAATTTAAGTTTTAATTCATTTGGTGTACCAATTAAACCTTTAGTGAAAAATGGTGAAACAACAGGATCAGCTAATTCCCAAATTTTACCTTGAGGGTCTTTAAAAGCTCCATCACCATATACCATTACTTCAAAGTGTTTATTAGTTTTTTCATATAATTGTTTTTGAATATCTTCAACAAGATATTGTGAGTCACGTGGGAATAGTTTAACCTTATCTTCAGTTGCTTTGTTTGATCCAAGTAGACCGTACTTTTCATTATAGCCGCTTCCATCAACGCTACTTGTAAGTATGTCATCTAAACCTAATACGACTTTTGCCCCTGCATTTTTTAGAATACGTTTTGTTCTATTTCTAGTATGAATATCACAAGTAATGATGCTGTCGGCATAATTTAAGATTGTTTTTGCTTGATTTGCAAAAATAACTTCAACTTCAGCACCCATTTCTTTGATAATACTCATATAGTATTCAACATAATCTACACCAGTAAATTCATGTACATTATGTCCGAATAAATTACGATATTGTTCAAGGGTAAGAACATCTTTATATGGATCGATATTTTTTTCATCTAATTCATCATAAGATATTAAAGAATTACCAACTTCATCAGAAGGATAACTTAACATTAAAACGATTTTCTTTACACCTTTTGCGATACCTTTTAAAAGAATTGCAAATCTGTTTCGTGATAATATTGGAAATATTACACCAATTTTTTCACTTTTTACTTTGTTTTTAACATCTGTTGCTATTTGATCAACAGTTGCATAATTTCCTTGAGCTCTTGCAACAATTGATTCAGTAATCGCAACAACATCACGATCATTTAGGGGGAAGTTTTCTTCTTCACTAGCTAGTATAATACTATCAGTAACAATACTTACTAAATCATCGCCTTCTTTAATGATAGGACATCTTACGCCTCTTGATACAGTACCTAATCTTCTACTCATTTTTAACTCCTGATTTGATAATTTGTAATACATTAATTAGGTATTACAATAAATTATATACTAAAAAGTCAAAAATTTAAAGAAAAATGCAATTGCCAGTTTCAATATCGTAGATACTACCAATAAATTCAACATTTTTAAATGTTGCAAAAGCTTGTTTTAAATTTAAAACTTCTGCTTTTACATTTAATTCAATTGCTTTATCGTAGTCTTTTTCATTTTTTATATTTTGAGATATTCTTTCAATTAATTTATTTACGTATCTACCACTTGCGTGATTTAGGCAAGATGAAACTGCGCCACAGTTTTTATGCCCTAAAACGACCACACAGGTAATGTTTAAATGTTCAATAGCATATTCAATACTACCAAGCACAAATTCATCAACAACGTTTCCCGCAACACGTACAACAAACAAATCGCCAATTCCTTGTTGAAAAATAACTTCAGGAATTACTCTTGAGTCTGAACAAGTAATAACTAAGGCAAATGGTGATTGACCATTAAGATAAATGTCTATTCTTCTATTTTTAGAAACATCACCAATTATTCCACCTTTAACATATTGTTTGTTACCATCTTTTAATTTATTTATGATTGTTTCATTATTCATATTTTATTTCCTTATTATTATTGGTATTAAAAAACTATTGAATAATCAATAGCTTTTTTTTACTTTATTTTAAAATAAGATTAGCAAGGGCTGTTACTCCACCAAGTGCACCGAACACACCAGAAAGGATTGATCCTACCGCAAGGCTATATCCTGCATAAGCAAAAGTTTCCGTATTAGTGCTGCCAAACCCAAGTACTTCACCAGTGTATGTTACCGAAGTTATTGTTGGAGTCATAAATACAAGAATTGCGGAAACGATAAAGCATACGCATACAACTAAACTTGCTAGTTTACGATTCTTAACAAATAATGCAATTACTGAACCTAATAGTGGTATAAATAATGCCACGATTAATAAATAAGACATATTAATTTTTGCACTACCACTTGCAAAGCCTAAAAATGAAGCTGAATTTAAAGTTTTTCCAAAAGCAACTTCAAAACCAGTATAAGTAACATCTGAACTATTATCAGATTTACTAATAACAAATGGCAAGAATGCCATAACAACTACAAGCACTGAAAATGCTAAATACAAATATTTTGCATATTTTGATGCAGCACTTTTTTTCTTTTTTGATTTACCCATTTTTATTTCCTCCTTAATTTTCCCTTATTTTACCATAAACTTTAAAATAATAAAACGACAATACTCTGTAATTTGTTGATTCTTATTTTGAGTAAATTACTTTACCTAGTTGCATATTTTCTTCATTTCTAAATTCTAATAATTCTGATATTGTTACAAATTCAAATCCTTGTTTTTTTAAGTCATTAACAATAATCCTAATTGCTTCTTCATTAAAGTTCTTAAAATCATGAAATAGTAAAATACCATTTTCTTTCACTTCTTTTTCTACTCTTTTAATGATTGTTTTAGTATCACAACACTGCCAATCTAGTGAATCAGCATTCCAAAGAATAGTTGGAAGTTTGATGTTATTTAAAATTTGCTTGTTAACTAATCCATAGGGGAACCTAAATATTCTTGGATATCTTCCGATTGTTTTGAAGACAATTGCTTGCGTTTTTTCAATTTCTTTTAATCCTTGCTCAAGCGATAATTTCCTAAAATCAGGATGTGAATATGAATGATTTCCTATTTCATTGCCATGATCATTTATGTATTTTAATTCATCTGCATATTTTTCAACATTACAGCCTAATACAAAAAAAGTTGCTTTTATGTTTAACTCATCTAATAAATTAACTATTTTTTTACTATTAAAACTTGGCCCATCATCAAAGGTTAAAGCAACTACTTTTTTGTTTGTAATACTAGTAATATTTTCACCTAAATAAGTACTTGAATATGCAAATTTAACTTTTTCCACATCGTTATTTGTGATGTATGTTGATAAATATGCTACAATTTCATCGTTATCAATAACTACATTAATAAAGCCTAAATCACTATTATTAATGTTATATTT
>OGFM01000695.1_pt1 | contig 25880 bp, 24 predicted proteins | sample 1570871 | NCBI WGS metagenome assembly OGFM01 (sample SAMEA2581957, study PRJEB24529) | metagenome | biome: Human gut stool | place: China | collected 2011
GAGTTGTTTGGTTAGTGAGCCGACTAATGTTTGCGGATTCCCGCGTACGCCACGCACCCCGCAAGCGCGGGAAAGCCACCGCCTGAACGGCACTCTAACGCGCCTAATATTACAGTGCTGGCGCACAAAGTTTTTTAGAATGCGTCGGGATAAAAGTTGAGTTGATTGGTAAGCAGAGAATCCAAGTTTGCGGATTTCCGCTTTTTCTTTTTTATCTGTTTCTCTCCAATGTTCGGCAATCCCAATGCCAGTAATTGCCAGTGGCAATACGAACTAATCGGGGAAAGCGGCAAGTATACTTGCCGCGTATAATCACCATTAGGAGCGGAGCTCCGACGACCGGCGCGGCTCGCGCCCCGCGCAAAGCGCGTCTATTTTTAATTAGTTTCTTGCTAATATTCGGCAATATCAATCTCAGTAATTGCCAACGGCGATACGGGCTAAGCGGGGAAAGCGGCAAGTATACTTGCCGCGCATAATCACCGAAAGGAACGAAGTTCCGACGACCGGCGCGGCTCGCGCCCGTGCAGGCTGCCAGCCTGTTGTAATTTGGGCAGTGTGTAGGCGTTTACCCAATGGGGGCGGATAATGGTTGATTTTGCGGGTGAATTTTTTCTTGTAAGAATATTTCGGTGTAGAATGTCGGAGAGGTTTTGCATGGCGATTATTCCGACGTCCCTGTTTTTTTGCTTCATGCCCGCGAATCGGCGTTCGTCTACTTCAAGCGTTGCAAGCCCGATGTCTCTTGGAACTTTCAGCCCCGCTTCTTCGAGCCATTCTTTTATATAGGATTCAAGGCAGAGTATGGCGTCGGGCTTGTATTTTTTCAGCCAGTGGAAAAATTTTTTCTTCCGCTCTTTGTCCTTTTCGACGTAGAGAAAGGGCGGTATTCTCGATTTTTCGTCCAAGTTTATCTGCCCGCGCAAAAAGCCGCCCGTGAACCTGCCGTCTATGAGAAAGTCGATGTTGCCGGTAGTGGCAAGGCCGGGGCGTTTGTATCCGTATTCGATAATTTTAAGTGTTGAATAGTATGAAATAAGGAATTGGTCTGTAATTACGAAGTCTATTTCGGGATTTTTTGTCCGCAGTCCCGCCGAAATGAAATTGTATTTTTTTGCCAGCCGCGCGTACTGCTTTGGAAACATGTTTTTGTCGAGCAGCCCGGTCATTATCGCGCCCCTGATGTTCCTCGACTTGAAAATGGAGTCGAGCTTTTGCGGCGACATTGCGCGCGCGTCCAGATAAAATTCTTCCACACAGAAGCCGAGCCTGTTCGCCTCGCTCTTTATTCCCGATACGATTTCGGGGAAAGTCGGCTTGATTTCGAGCGTGTCGGACTTCGTGTAGAGTAGGGCAACGGTTTCCTGCTGCCAGTCCGTCTTTTTCGATTTCATCGCGCTCATCGCCGCGCTGATGAAGCCGTTTTTTTTGTATCCCAGCTTTCTCGCCGCCTCCCTTACCCGTTTTTTCGTCTCGTTCCTGATTTTGTCGGAGCCGTTCAATGCCATCGAGACCGTAAATTTCGAAACGCCCGCATATTCGGCGATATCTTTCATTGTTGTGCGTTTTTGTGCGCTATTCATATTTGTATTACAGTATGTTGCGAATATAACTGTTAGATTAAAAACACAATCGGCGGAATTGCAATAATAAATTTTTTGTTCAATATTTGAAAACATCGCGGGGGCGATTGGAAATTCAAAAGCACAAAACAAATCAAAAGCACAAAACAAATTCACGATGTCGAAAAAATATCTATATGCCGTTTTTCTAATTCTTGCCGCCGTTGCGGCGTCCGCCAAACCGTTTATGTCGCTGCGCCACGGCAGCCCGACCGACAGGGAGATGATGGACATTATTTTGCAGTGCTCCGACAAGTCGGGCACTCCGTGGGACGAAATGTGGTTTTACATAAACCCGTTTCTGAAAACGGCGGACGTCGTCGAAAAATGCAATATGATAAACGCCTACCGCGACGAATGCCAAAAGCGCGGAATAGATTTTTCGTTTCAGGTTATCGCGCTCGGGCACCCGTCTGGCGGCGGCGCGGCGGGCAGCGCAATTAGCGGAATGCTCTCCGACGCCGAATACGGCGAGACCCTCGCTTCGACCGGCGAAATCAATTTCGAAAAGGGCGACTTGATTATAGACGAAAACGGCAACTGCCAGTACCGCCTTTGCCCGAATTCGGAGCGCGCGCGGCAGTTCAACCGCGAGCGCACAAAATTGTTCGTAGAACAGCTGCGCCCGAAGTCGTATTGGGTTGACGATGACCTCCGTTTTTCGGGCGGGGACTCGGAGCTGTTTACCTGCTTTTGCGAGACTTGCCTTAAAAAGTTTTCCGAATTTGCGGGGCAAAAATATACGCGGGAGGAAATCGTCGGGCGCATTTCGAAGTCTGTCGGAACGTGGGAGCCGCTGCGTGAAAAGTGGGTGGAATTTTGCGGAAAGTCGCTTGGAGAATTTTGCCGCGAGGCGTACCGCAAGCCCGTCGACGAGCTTATGCCCGAATGCTTTCTCGGCTTCCAGAATATCCATTCGCGCTACAAGCACAACGGGCTTACGAGCGGGGGGATTTTGAAAGGGCTCGCAGGCTCGAAAAGCGTCGGAATCCGACCGGGGGCGGGGTACTACGAAGAGGGGAATCCGCGGCTTTTGGTCTCCAAAATATTCGACGTCGCGCGCGAGGCCGAGGACTGCCGCAAAATGAAGTTCGTATCGCGCATAACGTACGAGGCGGAGAACTATCCGCGCATATCCATTCTCAAATCTCCCGAAGCGATGATGGCGGAATGCGCCCTCGCGCTTGCGGCTGGTTGCGACTCCCTTTCGCTCTACTGGTATTTCGGAAAGAATTTCGATTCTATTGAAAGCTACGAGCAGTTTGCGCAGACATGCGCGGAGTGGAAACCGTATCTGAAAAAAGTCGCCAAGGCGTCGAAAAATACGCGTCTTGGCGGAATCGCGAGGCCGCTCGGCGCGCACGCGGTGGCGTCGCCGAAACTTTCTTTGGGCGACGTATTCCCCGCCGACTGGTGGACGGAGGACTCCATGTACAACATGATGCTCACGGGTTTTCCCGTGTGCCCCGAAAACGCCAAGCCCGACATTGTGTTCCTTACGGGCAGGGCGGTCGAAACTTTCGACGATTCGGAGCTTGAAGCTCTGTTGAAGAAAAACCTCATAATAAACCACGACGCCCTTGCGCCGCTTGCCAAGCGCGGGATAAATCTGGGCGTGAGGGCACTGCCGAAAGCCGGCGGAACGGAGTTTGTGGACGGAAGAACCTACTGGTTTTTCGGCGGCGTCCCGCTCGAAGTCGAGTCCGCCGACGCGGAAATTCTTGCGGGCTTCCAGTCGGGCGGGAAGATGCGCGCGGGCCTGTGCGTTGTGAAAACGCCGCAGGGGGCGTCCGCGCTTGTCGTGGGCGGCTACGGGTTTGCGAGAAATCCGACGCATTTCAAGCGCAAGGCAATGCTCGACGGCATAGACAAAATCGCGCCGCTTTCGGTGCGGCTCGACACCACATGGCGCGCCGCGGTTTATCCTCGCGTAGACAAAAAGGGCAGGGTGTGCGCGGCGACGATTATGAACCTTTCGGAGGGCAAGTCGCTTCCTTTGAAACTGCGGATTCGCAATCCCAAATCGCGGACGCCCAAATGGGAAACTCCGCGCGGCGCGTTCGAACCCGAATGCGAGTACAACGCCGATTCACGCGAGCTTAAAATAACCGTTCCGCCTCTCGAAGCGTGGAAAGTCGGGACTTTAATTTTCTAAACTGCGGGATTTTTTTAGGGAATAACCTTCAACATCAACAAACTATATAGAACATGAAAAATCTACTGAAAATATCATTGTGCTTGCTGTCGGCTACCGCCGTTGCGAATGCCGACGAGTTTATCGGCAAGTCGGAGAGCGCGGGCAGGACTTGGCTCTCAAACCTGAACAACACAAAGGAAGCCGTTTTGGTTTCCACGCCTTCCGAGACTACGGGAGCTTTTTATGCGGGAAACGGGCAAACCATGAAAAAAATGACGGTTGTCGACAGGTCGTCGGGCAGCGACGAAGTCGGCGACGCCAACATCGCGTTCGATTTCACGTTGGACGCAAATTCCGTCGACGCCGCGCAAGTACTCTCGGTAAAGAACTTGACTCTCAAATCTTCGAATGCAGTCGTAACAAACACGGCGTCTTCGTCCGCGCTTGTGTCTCTCGACATCAACAAGCTTGTTCTCGACGGCGAAAATTGGGGGAGCGGCGGCTACCAGACTCAGAAGCTTACCTTCAAAAACGTCAACGCAAAAGTCAATACCGCCGACACTACGCAAATCGGAATTACCGCTGGCACGTCTTCCTCCATTACGATTGATTCTGGCGCGAATGTCGAGTGGAATGGCAATATCCATGCGGGAAAGCGGAATACCGAGTTCGTGTCAAACTCGGGTTTGTTCGTCAACGGCACGCTTTCCATGAACGGCAGCATTGCCGTGTACGGATACGCGGCGGTCGGCGAGGGCGGAGTGTTGAACATGAACGGAAACACTTTGTCGATGACGGGCACTGTCGACATTTGGGGAACTGTAAACTTCGGCTCGCCGAAAAATTCCGACAGCAGGGTTTACAATTACGGCACGCTTAACATCAACAGTGCAAATCCCGCGTCGCAGCTCGTTTTTTACAACATAGATTCGCAGTACGGCGGCTCGGTGAATCAGGCGGTAGCAACGGGCGCGAATACCGGCATAAGGATCAAGGGGGTAGCCCAAATATACAGCGGCTCGAATTGGACGGTTAACGAAAAGCTGGAGCTTCAAGGCAGCGACGCCTCTAACATCGCGCAACTGCGCCTTCGCGAAAACGGCGCGGCGGTAAGGTTTGTCGTTGGCGACGGGCAGACTGCGCGCTTTGCTCTTTTGGGAAATTCGCGCGCAACAATAAATGCGGTAGACTCTATTTCGACGAAAGACGGCGGCGCGGTCAAGCTTCTCGTTGAAGGCGACAACAACAGTCTGGTTTTGGGGGCGGCGCAGTCGTTTTCCGAAATGGAATTAAACGGAAATCTCGAACTAACCCTTTCCGCCGGCGCGCAACTCTTCCTCACGGGCGAAACCGCGCCGACGCTTTCCATTGCCGACGGGAAATTGTTTACCATATACAATTTCATGGACGATACAATTTATGTCGGCGAGCATTTCGATGACGCCGTTCTCCTCAAAATAAAGGCATACAATTCGTCGATGAAGCTTTTGCAAATCGGCGTAAAGGACGGCTATCTGACTTCGTCGATACCCGAACCCGCCGAATGGGCGGCGGTTTTCGGGGCGTTCGCGCTCGGCTTTGCCGCGTACCGCAGACGCAGGCAGTAGGCAATTTCAGCCGCGACGGCAAGCGGGTCTGCCGCTTGCCGTCTTGTTTTCAATGCCTTGCTTTGTGTGATGTATAAATATTTTATAAAAACCGCTATTTTAGCCGTCGCGGGAGTTTCGGCGGCATTTGCTTCGACGTCCGACGCGGACATTTCAAAACTCGACAAAAATTTCGTTTCGGAAAAAGTCGAAGGTCTTGACGTTGTCTACCGCAACGCGCTTTACGATTTCCTTTAGATACATTCCGATGTCGTTCAAATACGGAATGTGCTCCCTGTTTAGAAAAACGTCTTTCGACGTTTTGGCGGCCTCACTTTTCAGATGTCTGAGGGCGGCTTCGTACTTCGGCTTGTATGCTTCAATCACCGCAATGTGCCTGTCTGCGGGACATAGTTGTGAAAGCGGAATTTCGACAAGCTTGTTGCGCCCGAAAACCTTGTACTTCGCGGTTTCACCGTCGCAATCGACTATCGTCCCCGAAAACGACTTGCCTTCGGTGTTCGTCCATTTGCGAAGTTGTTGGGCGTTAAGCCCAATGCACCCGCAAATGATAAAAAAGAAACCTATTATAATTATGCGCATGTTGCAATTGTCTTGTCGGTATCCCTTTCACGCGCAAAATGCACGTATGTTATCTCGTATTGTGGTTTCGCTCGTTTTCTAGCGACTTAAGCAGATCAAAAAGTTCGTTTTTTGTACTCAACTGTGTAATTATATTGTCTGTGATATTGAGTAAAAAATACTTTTTATCACCGATAGGCAACTTATACTCTCCATAAATGAAGTCTTTCTCAAAGATCGGATTAACGATGGATATACTGGTATCCGAATTTTTATCAATCAAAAAACCGTCCGTTGAGTCGGTCATAAACAATGTATATTTTTTATTTATCTCTTGCATATATCCCGAGCCGTATAATTTATCAAAACTGTGTCTTATGCAGAATATACCCGCGCAAATTAATGCAATTATAATCAGTGTAACTATTTTCGTGTAGTCGTAAAATTTCATAAATTAAAATTCTCCGCTGAACGAGCCGTCCCATGTTCCGTAAATTCCGAAAGCCGAAGACCAATTGTGGTTTTGAAGTCTGGCAAAAACATCTATTTGCCAATTTTCTCCGGATTTGAAATCATAAGAGTCATAAAAACTAAGTGCAAGTTTTGAGTCGTATGTGTAATATGTCGAACCGTCTTCATTTTGATGAGCAGTTGGAGTAATGGTGCCTTTTACATTCATAGAGATATTTCGTAATGCATATAACAGATCTCCGCTTTGAAAAGTTATTCCTTGCTTGAAATTTATATTTACCGAATCTCCGTTCTTCGCTTTTACCAAATTATGTACTTTATTTCTAATTGCGGAAAACGCGGGATCTACTTCTATGGAGTTTTGGAAAAAAGCATTTATCTTTATGTTTGATATACCCGGTGTGGTACCATTTATCAAATGGTTTACCGCAGTGTAGCTTAATATATATCCATTCGCCATAAAATATGCAGGTGCTAATGACGCTGTTCGCATATCGGAAGCAGGCGTGTGTCCATCAATGTTGTATTCTATTCCATTTGCACGCCAACATCCCAACGGATCTAATCCTGCCGTGGGTATGGCTGCATAGAAGTGTTGGTTTACTCCGTCAGGATAGCCTGCGGGATCCGATGATTGCCAACGCGCAGTTGAAGTATTATAGTTGCGGCATGGGAACACAAATGCCTGCAAGTCTTCGTCATAGGGCTTACCCGTAAATCTTGCGCAACGGTTTGTCTTTATAGTTCCGTCGCCGAAAATCGTATCGTTTTGGAACGAAACAACATTGCCTTTGGCATCTATAGACCAAAGTGCTGTCCCCAGAAAGTCGCTCTCGTGGAATTGCGTTCCGTTCGACGTTCTCGACACAATCGGGACACCGCCGGAAATATGCGGTTCGTTGACATGAATGTCTTTGCCCCTGCGTATTAGTGCCAACCCGTCCCACATCCAGTTTTCGACTTTGCCGTCGGACGAAATTTTAGACGCCAACATTCCCGTTCCGTCATATACGAATTTTGTTATTTTACCCCTGCGGTTTACTTCCGTAACCTTGTCCAAGTAGCCGTAATTGTATTTTACATCGGTTTTACCGTTGAGTTTTTCCTCAATCAGGCGTCCCGCCATATCGTAGACATACTCGCGCAAGCCTTCCGCCGACTCCATCGAAGCCAATTGGTTCGCTGTGTCATATTTGTAGGTGTATGTTTTATCTCCGACACGTTTTTCAAGAATATTACCCTGTTTGTCGTAAATATAGCTCTCGTTCAGTTCTGGACAGGCTTCGCACACGACGGAAACAAGCCTGCCAGCTTTGTCATATCTATAACTACGGGACTTTAACGACTTGGTTTTTGCCGATAGCTTACTTTCGGGCAAGACAATCTGTTGGACTTCGGCTTTCACTTCGGTCTTCACCGATTCCTGCGCGTTCTGCGCCCGCCTTTCCGCCATCGTTTCCGAAATGAACTGCTCTATTTCGCCCGCCGAACAAACAAAAATCCCTGCATGCAGCAGAAATGTCCCCATAAATACTTTACCGACTTTTTCACAATAAACCTCCTGTAAAATATTTTCGTTTACTGCCGACAGGATAGGAAACCATACGAACGCTTGTCAATACTATTTTTTCATATATACATACAATATCAGGATAATTGCGGAGTCCATTTTACTAAATGAATGGAATAAAATACTAAAACCGAAGATATGGATTATTATAAAAAGAGTTCATTCCTATCTTTATTTGTAGTACTCTATTTCGTAAATGATTAAGCTCTCGTATGCCGAAACATCCGGCTTTCTGCCCTTTATGCGTTCCCTGAAAATTCCGACAATGCGTTGTTCAACTCCATTCATTCGGCAATTATAGCAAAGAACGGTAGGGCTTGTATATAAAAATTTTAGCCCATCGGTATCTTAAAACACTCGAATATGTTGTCGTCTGGCTATTTGTGTTCCGAATTCCGCAATTTGGCTTGGAATAATTCCCTGGTTTGGCAAGGATTTTGTTTTTTTTTGAGGGAGAGAGAGGGGGGGGGGCATTGGACTGGGGTCGTCTTAGGGATTTGATTTGGGGAAGTTTGATGAAATGATATTTAAGCTCGTCTTTGGTGCGTCATGTAAAAGCTAAATTATAAGGAGTTGTCAATTCGATTATTCTCTATGTTATGTGTCGGATCTCAAACGTAGAGTATGCGTGAGGGTTGTTGCTGTAATTTAATATACATCTGATATAACGACAATTTTGCTTCCTAGTTTCTGGGGTATTTTTTGCTGTAATGTGTTATTCGTTTCTTATATAGGTTCCCCAATTTGGTATATAATTTCCTGCCCCATTTAAAATGGTAAAATTTTCATATTTGATCTCGTTGAAAAAATTCTTCCATCGGCAGATGTTTGCAAAATCCGTTATATCGCCTAAAACGACATGTACCTTGTTTGATCTGAAAAAGCTCTCTATATCACTTGTGTTAGGATATATAGGATTTAGGAATACAAAGTCTTTCGACTTCGCATTAAAGATATTTTTAATATTAATTTCGCCGGAAGCGATAATGGTTTTATAGCAAATTGCCGGATTTGGCGATTCCCCGATTGATATTGCCAGATTGTCATTCGTGTTTATGGCATCAATAAGCTCGATCCCGTACTTTCTTCCAAAAACTTTTTCATCTGGAGCGCAAATGAAAATATGGTAATCGTTCCCTTTCCCAATCCTAATTCCATCTTTATCAAATCTTAATCGCGTATCTCTTTGCAGTGAATATGAAAGTATAAATAACCCAAGTGAAGAAAAGACGAATAACGCAAAGATTATTATATAAAATTCTACATGTAAGAATCTATACTTATTTATCCATATTGAAATTGCGAAGAGGAGTAGCGGAAATATCCATAGCAACCAGAAGGTTGCGACGTTGCTAAATATTGAATTTGCGAAAAATGCCAACCAAAGCGAAAACGTAACTGCGCAAAGAATACTCTTCTTGTATGAAAACGTAATGCAAAATACAAAACACCAAAATAAGATGTATAATAATTTTATGGCAACCCCATGGCGATTTAAAAATTCGAGGTGGGAATTTACCAATGTATTGTATTCTTCGTTTTCATACATACGCTGATACCATCTCATATATATCTTTGCTGGTGTATCCGGGGGGTGAATGCCACTTGGCGCGTCTGTCAGCATTTTTAATCCTGCCGTATACAGGTCGTAGCGTACATTGGCTGAGGAACTTTCGAGGCGGAACATGCTGTCTATACGATTCGTAAAGTTTACTGAATTTGAATAGATTGCTCCAGTTAGTATTGCTATGCAACTGGCTGTAACTTTTAATGTTGAAAATTTTATTGGCGCAATGATTAGGAAAGTTGCAATGGCAATGGTAATGGATATCAACGACCCACGTGAATATGTTTGGATCAAGAAATAGCCCAAAATACAATTAGATAAAAGTACAATCCAAAAAGAAAATTTGTTTCTTATCGAACATATCGCCCACGAAACAACCATAAGCAAAACAATGAATGCCGCAGTTTTGCTTATGCTGCCGGCTCCCAATCCGAACCAATCAAGCCTGTTGAGCGTTACAGATGAAAGCATTCTGCCGGCCGACAATGGTTCAATGATATGACCGTAATAATTCATCTGATAATTACTTCACAATTAGGTAAACATTGGTTGTATATTCGAGGTTGGTTTCATTTTGTAGAAAAAATAATTTCAAAACATGCCTGCCTCTATGACAATGAGTTAAAGGTGTGATTTCTATCGAATCGGCTGTAGATATGCGATTTTTAACATCAAACAATTTGCTTCCTAAGTCAATTTTTGAAAGTTTGTAATTTTTTGATGTTTTTATTGAAAGTTCTTTTGTAGACGATTCTCCGAAATTCCAAATTAACACCTTTGGATATATGTTTGCTGGTGCTTCTATCACAAGATGCAAACTCAACTCGTATTTTGAATTTTTCTTTTCATCGGTAGTAAGAATAAAACTCTTTTCCTGCGCACCTTTTCTCTCTCCGATTGTAAATATACCGTTAATCTTGCCGTTTTCATTTGGTTGGTATTGCTTTTTATCTGAATGTAATTTCGTACAATCGCACGAAGAGGCAATATCGAGAATTTTAATAGCTGAGGTCGAGTTATTTGAGAAACAAAAAGTGAATGGATATTCTTTGGCTTCACTTCTTATTTTGTCATTTATTTCCATGTTATCAAAGACCAACTCGGCAAATAGAAATTGCAATGCAGAAGCGGCGCTTATAATGATAAAAAAACGACGAAACATTTTGCTTATTTTAATATGTAGTTTAAAGTAGTTGTTGCGGTGCTTTTGCTATCCTCGAAAGTAATGGTAAGGCTGGAACTCGAATTCTGGTTCGGATTCCCGTTGTACTTAACAAATAGTTCAAGTCCGTTGTCGAAATTCTTTCTGTCAAGAATCTTGAAATCATTATTTGAAATGGAAATGTTTTTTATTTTCTTCGATGAGCTGTCGTAATTTAGAATGATTGCGACACTATCTTGTTTTTGCGAGAAATAATACGAATCAAGCATAAATGAAGAATCCGGAAGTATTTCCCACGAGACGGGAATTGTCATTTTGTAATCTTTTTCGCCGTGTATTAACAAGTTTAAATTCTCGCTAAAATTGCCCTTATCGGAACTGTTTTTTGCTTCTACATCAACAGAAAAAGTCGTAAATCTGCTTACAGAATCATCTGAAAATCTTACAAAACGCTTGTTTGTCTCTCGAATTTCGCATTTTAGATTTTCTGGATTATTAACAAGCTCAACGCTTGGAATCTGCTTTTCGGAAGTAGAGATATTTACAATTATTTGCGAATTCTTTTTTTGTGATTTGTAGAATCTTCCGAGATTTATAGCGCTAGGTGAACACGAATAATAATTTCCGACCTCGGATATTAACTTTAATGCCAATGGCGAATTTTTTGCGGAACTTTCGATAATTATATCGACCGATTTCCCCTTGAGGATTGATGCAGGATATTCAACATCGGCGACTAACTTTACGCTTGAAAATGGTTTAATTTCTTTGGGGCAGTCTATTTTTGTGCAACCGCATGAGGCAGTTATCATGTTGAATTTTATGGGATTAAATCCGTAATTTGAAAGTTTGAATTCTTGTGAGAGTTTAATGTTCCCATTGCCGTTTGTCGGCAATAAACGTTTTGTGCTTTTAGTTGAACTATCTACATAAAGTATATTGTGAAGATAGAATGCGTAGATAAAAATAAATGTAGCTACTGTGAAAAAAGCTACAAGAGCAAACTTAATGTAAATTTTCGTCTTATTTAGGGCGTTTATATTTTGAAAATTTTTCATATGCAATTAGCGTTATTCCAACTATAATCATTACTAAAGTTACAATGTTTAACAAAGTGAATTTTAACGGTGTCTTGAAATTGTCTCCTACTGCCGTAAATATGATTTTATCGTTGGATCCCCAATCTGTTTTTTTTAGAATTTTCGATGGATAGGGCGGATCTATGATTTGTATTCTATTTTCATCTATGACACGTACCACACTAAAATGTCCGATTTCGGAGTCTTTCGGCGGTCGCGTATACATTATGAAGAGGCAGTTGGGATTCTCGTATAATTGTGTAGGGCGCAATTTTAATGTATTGGTCCTAATTTTATATTCACCCAATATCTGTTCTAATTGGGCAATGCTTACTTTGGAATTTTTTATAGGGAGTAATTTTTTATGAATATAAGAATAATCGACTTCCTTGTTTAACATTCTTGAAACTATATAACATGAATTAACCCCACAAGAATTCAAAAATTCATCATAAGATATTCTCTGGTGCTCGAATGTATTGTCTACTCTTGCATTATCTGTCATGGCATTTAAACTCCAAGTTGCCCAGCAAAAATAGAAAAGATTAATGAAGATTCTCTGAATATTCATGTGAAGATTAGTTATTGTAACATTTTTTGTACCTTAGTCTGTTTATTTTTCGTCTGCGGTTTTTATATAATGCTCAAGTATTTTGACTATCTCCGATTCTCTTTTTGATGACTCATTTATATCCGACATAATATAAACTTCTTCGCTTCCCTTTGTCTTATCGGTGACTATTGTACCCGTTCTAGCGGTAATTTTAGGAGATATATCACTGTTAATTTTTATTGAATCTTTTGGAATCGTTACATTTTGAGTAATTAGTAGCGTTGGAGGAATGCCGTACTGAAAATCAATAGTTACATTCGTCGGAAAATAGAAATTGTCTATCTGTTCGTATTTAAATATTTTTATATTATACATAGGATACTTGTTTGTGCCGTCCCCATCGAAAATATTTATCTCATTTGGAAGATGTTCTCCTTTTTTATAGCTGATGCTGACATTCGCATTATTATCAATAATAGTAAGTCCATCGGCATTGGCTATTGAGGTAGATGTGCTTCTTTTTATGGTATCAATATGTAATCTATTAAAATTTATTGGATTGATCCAAATTGACAATATCATTGGGATGTATATGTTTGAAAACTTTTCTCTGCTGATGGTCAAACTGCCATTATTTTCAAACATATTTTTTGACTTATGTTCATTGGCTTGAAATTTCTTTTCAATGCCATTGTTAAATTCGATAGAGATGGCCTGTTTGGGGTTATCTTCTTTATCTGACATATATTCTGTAAAAAACAATGAGTTATCCGAAAAATTGAAGTATATAAACCCTCTTTGTGTTTGTTCGCCAGTCTTACTGTTTTCAGTTATTTTCGATTCTAATTCGTATGAAAATGAGATATTATGGAAGCCGCATAACCATTGCATGGCTTTCCCAAAGGTATTTGCATGTGATATTGAAGGCATAATCATAAGAAAAAATAAATACGAAATTATCAAATGTCTTTTATTCATTGCCGCCTCCTTCGCTTGCATTAGTTTCTACTGGATTTTTTCTGTTTTTTCCGCATTTGCTGTCACTGAACGCCGCACTTTCCTTCCACACTTTTGTTGCTGTAGGGCAAACAAGTATATATCCTCCACAATTATTGCCTTCACTGTCTGTGCAGTTTTTTTTGTTCGTTGTGTCAACGCACATATATGTTTTAGGCCTGTTGCAGGTATAATATCCAGACGACATTGGAATGCAAGATTCTCCTACGATTGCATTCCCGAATTCGCATTTTGTATCTGTTCCTTTTTCCCTATATCCCCCATACAGTTGCGATTTATCAGTTGCAGTGATGATATCTTGCGAAGTAAGATATAGAATCGTTGTTATTCCAACTAATATGATATATTTTATCGGTGTTTTCATGGTCTTGCCTTTTGTTTAACTATAGTTAGATTTTCGTTAAATCTTTTAGTCATTGTTGTCCCATCTTTTGTGATTGTGGCTTCTATTTCGCCATTCTTTAAATATTTGAAAGTAGTCTTACTGCCGTCGGATTTTTCGTAGGAAGTTACCCTGTTTTGTTCGTCAAAAACTCTCTTCCAGATGGGGTTCCAGTCACCGTCGTAATAGGTAATACTGTGTTCATTGTCGTTGCGCTTTACATTGAAAAGAATTTTGCCGTCTTTTACCTCGCGGATAATTCTACCTTTGTCATCGTACAAAAATAATTGTTCCTCTATCCTTCCGTCAGGATATTTTGTCTCTATTTTGCGCGGCTTGCCGTAGCAATTTGCGCTCATATTCTCGTAAATTTTTACAATATCTCCACCGTTTCTTTGGTTTACGGAAACGCCTTTGTCATTTCTATAAAAAATATCCTCTTTCTTATTTGAGCTCGATTTCCGTTTTAGATATTTATACTTGTCAACATTGGTTTTATTCGGGATTGTATATTCGTATGAGTCCGCAAGTCGATTGTTTTTATAGGATTCTTCTCTTACAATCAATCCGCTATTATATTCCCAGAAATATTTCTTCGTCTCGTCGTTTTGCGTTATCGATATCTCATTCACTCCGTTATTGGAGAATTTATAAGAATATTCTTTAATGCGCTTGGCATTGGGAAAATCTACTTGTTCGGCAAGCAGTTTTCCGTATCCGGATACTTCCGATACTTTAAATCTTATCGTTCGCTTTTCTTTGGCGAAATCCATATATATTGTCCCGTACTTGTCATATCTAAACAATACTATGGGTGTTCCCTTTGCATTTATCTGCTTGAGGTTCCCACCTTCGTACTTAAAAAACAATGTCGTGCCGTTTGAATATTTTACCTGATCCAAAAAGTTCCTTTTGAAAATAAATATCACGCCACAACTTCCGGTTACCGAAAATCCGTTCGGAATTTCCTCTAATATCCAATTCTTACTCTTTGTTTCAAAGAGTTTCTTGTTTTTGTAGCTTCTCTTTAAAATAATATTGTCGTTATCCGGCATTACAAATTTATACGAATCCCGGGTATCTTTCACGATATATGAATCAGTGAGCCCAAACCACCAACCGTAACCGAATATTTTAGAGGCGGTTTTTCTATTGCTGTTAAAATTTAGCGATAAATCTATCTGATTTTCTCCGTCGATGTCAATATATCCAAGCCTCTTGGTAATATCGACTTCGCCCATTGCGTTTATCCCGTCAAAGGCTATCGCATTGGAAGGCGACCAAGAAACACCGCATGCGATAACCCACAAGTGTGAAAAGATGAAAAATATGGCAAAGTATAATGCTTTCATTTTTGACGCTCCTTCCACTCTTTCCAGCCGCCTTTGTAAATCATGATATTGGCTAATCCAATAATTGACAATTTTCGCCCAAGGTTGGTTGAGTCGTCGCAATCATAGTCCGTGCAATACACGACTATGCGCTTATATTTTTTCAGATCGCATTCATTATTTATTTTTTTTAATGAAACTTCAAAATCTATTAGCGGAAGGTTTTTTGCATTTGGGATATGTCCCAATTCGTAAAAAACCGAAGGTCTGGCGTCTATTATTATGGTATCAGATAGAACAATATATTCTTTTAACTCGTCAAAATCGATTTGACAGAATCCAATAGCTAGATTTTCGGAATATGCGTAAGGTACGCAAGCCAAAAGTATTTGGCTTACAAACGATGAAATTTTTAAATAACTTTTCATTTATCGTTTGAGTTTTCTTTAAAAAAAATTACTTGTTTAAAAAAAGTCAAGATTTTTCTTGAAATAAAATAATAAATATTTATGGATGTAAACTATGCTGAAGGCAATGATTCATTTAATTGTCGTAATCTTTCTTGTGCAAGTCGTTGTATTTGGCAAAAATACATACAATATTTCCAATTTGCCGGTTCGCGGATGTGAGACTGCGGTTCTTGTACTTGCTCCGGGTATAAATGCGGAAGGAAATTTCTTTTTGGAGGAACAATGCTGGACGGATTTCGCAAAAAAAAATAATTTGGGCATGATCGCGCTAAGCTACAAAACCCTCGTAAATGAAACAGATTCCGGGCAGAATGAGTGGTATTATTATCCGAATTCAGGTTCGGGGCAAGCCCTTTTGGATTCGATACGCAAAGTTTACGGAAAAGATTTGCCGATTATATTATACGGATTTTCGGGTGGGGCGCAATTTGTTAGCCGATTTGTTGATTGGTGTCCGGACAGAATTATCGCGTGGTGCGCTTATTCGGCGCAATTTTGGGATTATCCCCAAGACGGCAGAAAACTAACAAAAGCTCGTGGAATAGTCGCCTGCGGCGATCAGGACGGGCTTCGTTGGCAACCTAGTTTCTCTTTTTATTATAAGGGTAGAATGGCAAATCGTCCATGGATTTGGATTTCGGTTCCAAACACTGGACATGTTAGGAATCCAAAATTGGAAGAATTTGTGCGTAGTTTCTTCATTGAAGAGCTGGGAATATGGCACAATAGAATAACACCTAAGAATGATGTTTTAGCCGATATATCAACAAAAAATATTATATATGACGCTCGGGATTCTAATATAGCGTTAAAATGCCAATTTCGTAATTTTAAGCTTTTAGAGCAATGGAAGGAGATCCAAAGGCCGTGAAAATATTAAAATTGTTCATCTTGGGGATTTTTATGATAGTAAATTCATACGGGCAGATATTTCTTCAAGAAAAAGACAGAATATTTTTGTATTCGTTTTCTACGGATAAAAATACCCAACAAGCAAAAGCTGATCCGTCCAAAAGAAATAAACTCGATGAAATCGTGTACGTTCTAAGAATGCCTAAGACTTGGACGCGAGAGAATGAAACGCTCTCGCGTAAAAGCAAAATACCGAGTGTTCGAGGAGTTATTTGTATTTGTACATGGATGAAAACTGCCGCCGATTTAAAAGATAAAATCGCAACATATGAAAGTAGTTCCTTTAAGCATATTATACAGTTTGCCGATGAAAATAATTTGGCGCTTGTTACTTGGTCTAATTTTGGAGGGTACGAAATTTCAAGTAGTGTTGACGAAATGAACAAGACTCAAGTTCAGCGTTATAATGCGATTTTTGAAAATCGATTGCTCGAATGGGAACGAGGCTATAAACGGGTGTTGTTCAAATACAATCTGCCAAAAGATTCGGCGCTTATTTACGGGTTTAGTGGAGGGGGACAAATCGCGCACCGAATAGCTCTGCGGCGGCCCCAGTATTTCTCGGGGATACATATCCATGTAAACTCGAGTTACGATGTTCCAACTTCAAACGCAAAAAATATGGTTTGGTTGGTAACTACGGGCGAGCTTGAATACGGATATAAGGCTGCGACTCGTTTTTATAAAAATATGATTGATATGGGTTATTCTGTGATTTTTAAAGCTGGAGAAAATTTAGGGCACGCAACAAATGCCCAAATTAACGCTCTATCTTTGGAGTTTTTCAAATATATGATAACATTTATACCAGATCCCACAAACCCGAATTGGAAAACTCCGCCTGTGGATAAATTTTATTTAATGCGTCATCCGATATATGTAGGGGATTATTTGAATAATGTGGCATATCCGATTGAGAATGCAGTTAAACACGTTTCAGCCCGTAAATATATGGTCGCCCTTCCTACAAAGTCTATAGCCACTGCTTGGGGAAATATTATAGAATAGAAATTGTGAATATAAAACATATCATATTTGTCCTATCTGCAAGTGGATTACTTGCTATCGCAAACTTTTGGCTAAATCCGAACGCGCCGGATTTGTCGCTAAACTCGGACGAGATTACGCTTTCGCAAATAAACCGTCTGCCTAAAAATCTCGTCATCGTCGATGCGCGCAAGTTGCAGGATTTCAAGAAGGGGCATGTCGAAAACGCGGTAAATCTTTCCGAAGAAAAGTTTGATGCCCAACTCGGAGAATTTCTGGATATTTGGACCCCCGATGCGACGGTTCTCGTATATTGCGATTTCGGACGGTGTAATTCCAGCAGGGCAATTGCCGACAAACTGCGGCACGAATGCCAAATAGAAAATGTGTTTGTGCTCAAAGACGATTGGACAAAATGGAAAAATACAAACAAATAGTATTGTGTAGTGCACGCGTGATTTTGGCCGGAATTTTTGCCTACGCCGCCGTTTCGAAAATTCTGCGTCCGGACGAATTCTATACCGCAGTAATGAACTATCAAATTTTGCCGAAGTATTTGGCGTATGCGGTCGCATATTTCCTGCCGGCGCTGGAGCTCGTTTGCGCCGTTGCGCTTTTGTCGAAAGCCGTATTTAAGGCTTCCGCATACATAATTTGCCTTATGCTTTCGGCCTTTATAGCTGCGCTACTTTTGTCATGGCTTCGCGGCTTGAACATATCGTGCGGTTGTTTCGGCGGGGAGGATTCGACCGGCGGATATCTCGGAATAATCGTGCGCGATATTGTTTTGCTCGGATTATGCGTCATTATATTCTTGATAAATCCCAATAGAAATTTAAATTAATCGATATTTATGAGAGACAGGCGTCCGATTATAGTTGCGATATTGATCCCCCTTGTTTCGGTCTTCATTGCCGGAGGGTTAATATACTCGGTAAAATCAAAATCTTCAAAAAACGGCGACAGGACAAGTCTGCCCATTGAGGCATACATCGAGTATCCGAAGTCGTTTTCCGGAAATGAATATGCGCTTACGGCTTCGGTAGACAGCCAGCTTGCCTATTCCGAAGGCAGGGGCAGGATAATTTTATTAAAGACCTTTTCGAATAATAGCATGCCCCTGTTTGTTCCCGCCGAAGTAAAGGGGTTCAATCCGAACGTCGGGCAACGATACGATTTCCGGGTACGCATAGACGGAGACGGAAAATTGGTGATGACAAATTTTAGAAAGCTTTAATCATGGATAAAATCACGGTGTATCTTCTGCTTTTCTCGGCTTCTGTGTCGCTTGCGCAGGAACTTCCAAAGGTTTCGCCTCAAACACCGCCGATAAATTCCGCATCGAACGAAGTTCAATCTCCGAGCTCCGCTCCTGCCTCTTCCGGGACGACTCCGCACAATGCGCGTTCGCAGGAGGCGCAAAGTCCGGGGGCGTTGCCGCTGAACCTCGGCGGACTGACGCAAGTCGACAACAATGCATTGTTGTCCGTTCTCGGCAATCAGAACAACCTTGTCGATATGTCCGGAAAGAAAATCGACGATGTCCAGCAGAAACTTGTTCGTGCACGGTTCGAAAAATATCTCAATTCCCCTCCGTCAACGTCAAGGGAGGACCTGTCCTACAACCAGCTTCTCGTCGACATAAGCCAACGGTTGGCGGGGAAGGGCGGAGGCAGCGATTCCGAAAGAACGCTCGACGCGTGGCGCTTGCTTTTCAAAGCAGAAGATTATCCGATGGACGACCAGCTTTGTAGAACGATAGCGGACAAGGTGGTGAATTTCTGGCAGACAACCCGCAAAATCGAGAAATTGGCGATTCAAAACGAGGCGTTGGAAAAGGACAGAGCCAGAAAGGAGTCTGGAATGCGCAATATTGCAAGCATGGATCGTCAGGAATTCATACAAATGATGCGCGGCAAGGACGCCACGCCGCCGCCTACACGCGACTACGAACTTGACCCGATCAAAAAGCGTCTGCAGGAAACCGAGGCGAAACTTCGGGAGAATAAATCCTACGAGGCCGCTTCGCGCGTAAATCAAAAACTGGATTTTCAAAGTCTGATTGTGCAGTTTTTCCTCCAGCGCAGATATTACCACGCAATGATAGCAAACGATTTTTACCGTTATTTGTTTGCGGCCGAAGACGGGAAAATCGAAGGCATAGACTCCTTGAAGGGGCAGGTTTTCGGAGGTGTCGACATAAAACTTACGACCTCGACGATAGATGCGCTTTGCAAAGAGGCGATAAACGATACGGACAATGCCGTGAAAGCCGCCGAATACCTGATATCGAGGGGCGAAATACATTCCGCGACCCAACGAATGCTCGAGGCGTTTTTTCTTGGCGAAAATCTCGCGTCCGTAAAGACATTTCCGATGGATTCAAAACGCGAAATTATGCGCTACCTTCGCGATACCGACAAGCTCATAAACGCCGTAAAAGTGAAACACGTCGAGCGCGCGGAGGAGATATTGAAAGAAATACAAAGTTATGTGAAGGACTTTGATTCGGGGCAAATAGAGGCGTTTATACAGACTTCAAGACAACTCAGCGATTTGGCGCTGCAAAAAGCGCTTGTCGCCGCGCAGACGCGAAACCAGCCTGCGGTCGAAACCGCGCTGCAGGACGCCGTCAATTTTTGGCCTACGAATCCCAAGATTCAGGAATTCCTGAAAACGATGATAGGGAAGGTCGATTTAAAGGATGTCGCCGTGACCGATTTTGACAGGCTTTATGCCCAAAAGGATTTCCGCGGAATTTTCAACGACAGATTCCGTTTTGCGGCCGCCTTGGCTGCGGATTCCAGTAGAAACAAAACATTTCTCGAAATAATGAAACGCATGGAAATTATTGAAACTTCGATCGGGCAGGCGAAGGAACTCTCCCGACTCAAGAACAATTTTGCGGCGTGGGAAATCGTAGAAAAGGCGCATAGGCAATTTCCCGAAGACAGCGAACTAAACCGCATTCGCGCCGACCTTACAATAAGGGTTTCGGCATTCGCGGCTGCGATGGCAAAGGCGGAGGAAGCGCTTGAGTCCGGCGATAAATGGACCGCTTTACTTGCATATTTGAAGGCGAAAGACATTTATCCTATGTCCTTGATCGCCGATTCCGAGATTTCCAAATTGGCCAATCAAATTCTCGACAAATAATTTTCCTTAGACGAAATCAATACGGCATTGAAAGGTTGCCGAATATAAATCAAGTCGCCGTATGATATCTAAAATGTTTAAAAAAGTGGGGATCCCAATACGCTGTAAATATCAACTGATAATTTGACAAGCTCGCTTCTTGTATGACTCTTTTTATAGACATTGAAAACAAGAAGCTTGTCCAGAGTTTGACTTCCGACAGGAGTGTGCCCGTGCCCGTATTTATGCAGGGCGACAACGAGCCGCTCGAAATCTTCCTTTTGCAAAAGGGCGGAGAATCGCTCTACGAAGTAAAGCCGCTTGTTGTCGGCACGGACTTCCTTCGGGTTGCGATTGCGCGTTTCAAAGGCTACCCGAAATCACTCACATATGCGGCAGGCTACCCCTTGAATCCGAACGGCGGTGCGGAAGTGTTGTTGCCGCTGAACACGACGGCGATCGAAAACGCCGTTCAGGAGAGCGAATATATCTCCGCGTTCTTGGAGGTGGAATATTCCGACACGGCGGGCAGAATCGTTACGATTTTGCAGACCGCCTGCCGCGTAAAGAACGACCTCATAGAAAACGCGCCAGCCGTCGAACTTCAAGAACAGTTTTACGACAAGGTTTACACTGACGCTATTTTCTCGAAGAAATCCGCCAATCTTTCGGATTTGGCGGACAAGTCGGCTTCGAGGAAGAACCTCGATGTCTACGCGAAAAGCGAAGTTTACAACAAATCGGAAGTAGACACGCAGGAGTCAAAGAACCTCAAAAAAGCTTCCAACCTTGCAGATGTTGCCGACAAGACAGCAGCCAGAACAAATCTCGACGTTCCGCGCAGGCGCGACTTGTTCAAGTATATGAAGTGCGGAATATGGTCTGACACATCGTTGTCCGTTCCCTCGGAATACGGCGCAACGCTCGGCGACGACTTCGTGGCTGGAAATTGCTCGACATTCCTTACGGTCTACCTGCCCGAACCTACAAGCTATTATACGCAACTCTACGCCATTTCATACGCAGACAGCGGAATGTTCACACCCGAAATTCCCGCAGACGGCAAAACACTGAAACTCGGCTACATCTATCAGGAAAGCGAAAGCGGCGGTTCGGAAATAGTCGAACGGACGGCGGCGATTTCAAAGGCAATCGAATACGGCGACAGAATCGCGCTAACCGTCGACGGCAGGAATTTCAAGCTATACAAGGGCATCGAGCTTGTCTCCTCTGGTACGATTTACGGAGGGAGGAAATCCGGCATTCGGAGGCATTGGAAATCTGCCGGAGACGAACCGAAATACTTGGGGAAAAATGTTCGAAGTCGGAAGCGGAGTTGAAGCGAATATTCGGGAATTTCGACGGAATATGGGCGAATCTGAACTTCAAGGAGAAGTACGAACTTTTGGGGCTGCTTGTCGAAAAAGTCGTGTATTTCGGCGAAAAGGGCGAAATATCGGTTTTCTACAGGGAAAACGGAATAGACATCGAAACGGCGAAAAATGGAAATCAGAAGCAAAATATACATTAAATCGGGGCGGCACGGGCGGAGCGAAATCGTCCGCGGCGAAAGACCCGAACCCCTTCCGGAAAAGCCCAGACCGACCCGAAAGGCCGAGCTTATGGCGTTTGCAATCGTTTTCGACGACTGGCTTGCCAAGGGGGAAGCCGAGGATTATTCGCATATTTCCCGAATTACGGGAATCTCGCGTTTCAGGGTTTCCAAGATTATGAATCTTATGCAATTGCCTCCGTCCGAGCAGTCGGAATTGCTCTTCTCCGAAATATGAAAAAAGGAATTCGGATTTTGTGGATATACCGTTTGGGGATTGCATTTAAGACAAGAACTGTTGCCCGATGTAAGATTCTATTGAGACTTTTCGAGAATTTTAAGGATTTTGCGACTTTTGTGTGTCTTAAATGCGGGCGGTTTTTGCGAATTGGACTCCGATTTGAGAATCGGCAATTTGAGGGGATAGGGCGCGAAGGCTTTGTAAATGCGGGGCTGTGGCGGGGCGAAGTGGGCGTAAAAAAAGCGCGGGAATGTTGTCTTAATCGACGCCGTTTCCGCGCTTTTTTTCAAAATGGGGTGGCAAACGCGACTTGAACGCGCGACCCTCGGAACCACAATCCGATGCTCTAACCAACTGAGCTACTGCCACCGTAATTTTTAAAGTTTTACATAGAATGCTTTTCTATTTATTTGTCAATTCCTTTTTGCGGTTTTGTTTTTAGGCGTTTTTATCTCCGGGGGGGGCTTCTTATCCTATTGACTATTTCGCGTCTGTTTTCAATTATAGGGCAACTAATTCAACCGCATTTATTTAATCTATATATGAAATTCATGTCGTTTGCTATCCTCTTTGCGTTCCTCTCGGCGGGCAAGCTCGGCGGCGCGCAAAATTCGGCGTATGCCGTCCTCGGCGGAGACGTTCCGATTGAAATTATCGAAGCCCCGAAAGACGTCCGCGTGCTTCACCGCACTTGGGGCGCGGAGGCGGCGCGCAAAAACTCCGTGCGCATTTACGCCCCCGTGTCCGACGGCGAATGGCGCAGGGTTGCGGTCAAGCTGAAAGTTCCCGCCGACTGCAAGTCTGTGCTGTCGTTCGGCGGCGACGGCGAAAAATCGCCGTCGGGGCGTCCCAGAAACGCCGCCTTTTTTGACAACGTTTCGATAGATTCGGTCCCGCTTTACAACGGCGATTTCGAAAAGGGAAACGACTCGTGGAGCGTTGAGTCGGGCGGGAATTTCCCGGCGAAGATCGGCGCGTATCCGCGGGCTGCGGGCGCGGCGCACGGCGTGTTTGCGGCGCGGGCGAGTTCGTTCGGCGCGGTGCGGCGGTCTGTTTCACTCAAAGGCGGCAGGGTGTTCGAGCTTGCGTTCGACGTTCTCGGCGCGAAGCCGTCGGATTTGGAGACCGACTTCCCCCTCGACCTCAAAAAATCCGCCAACGCTTCGCCTTCCGACTTCGCGCAAATGCGCAAGCTGCCGAAGGGCGCGATGCTCGGCGCGTTTCTTGAAAAGCTTTCCGGCAGTGCGGGCGTTTCGGAAGTTTGCGGCATAAAATTCGACATTGCAAATTCCGCGGCGAACTCCGGCAAGCTCGTCGTTGCGTTGAAGTCGTCGGCTGCTCCCTCCGCGTCGGCATCGGTCAAGACAGGCGGAATTTCGCGGTCGGGGCGGTATATTTACGTTGTGCACGCGCTGGCGAATCCCGACAGAATGCAGAAAGGCTGGTCTTTCGGCGCGCTTAACATCGAGTATACCGACGGCGTGAAAAAAGGCTTCAGAATGCGCTACGGAATAGATGCGGACGCGTACCGCGCGGCGAATCGGACTCTCCGCAACGGAAGAATCGCGTTTCCTTCCGACGGCGGCGCGCTTTACATGAGCCGCTTTCCGCTCGACGCCAACAGGCGCGTCGAGAAAGTGTCTTTTTCGGCGTACGGAAACGCGCCGTGGATTGTCGTTGCGGCGACAATTTCGGACAAAAAAGTTGACCCCTGCGAGACGACCACACCGAAGGGAAATCCCGACTGGGTGCTTGCCGACATTCCCGAAGACCACCCCGTCAGGGCGGGCAGTGCTCTCGACCTCTCGTCGTTCCTCCCCGACGCCGAGGCGGGGGTTTTCGGCAGGGTCATTATTTCGCCGCGCGGCACGATGGCGTTCGAAAAAAATCCCGACGCCGACGTCAGGTTCAAGGGCTACACGTTTTATCCGCATTCTCTCGTTTTGAAGTACGACTTTGAGACCGCCCGCGACAATATGTGCAAGTACGCCGCGCAAATCAGAAAAAACGGCTACAATCTTCTGCGCATAAACTTCGACTATCTGAAATCGGACACAAAGCGAGCCGAACGCGCCTACCGCTACGACGAAATCGACTATCTTATCCGCGAGCTGAAACGCAACGGGGTCTACATACACCTGCCGCTCGCGTGGTACGACATCGGCACGAAAAACTACTCGTTCCCGCAGCGCAACGACGTTAAAATCCGCGCTATTTTCGGCGAGCCAGAAGCCCGCGCAATTTGGCGCGAGACCGCCGAAGAGCAGCTCAACCACGTCAATCCGTACACGAATCTCGCGTGGAAGGACGACCCCGTTTTCCAGCTTTTCGAGTACTACAACGAGCTTTCGATTTGCCACAACAAGTTCGACGAATTTTCGCCCGCGACGCAAAAGCTATTGACCGACCGCTGGCGCGTGTGGCTTGAAAAACGCTACGGCACGGTCGGCAAGCTCAACGACGCGTGGCGCGGGAAGGCGTGGGCGAAGCGCGGCGGCTATCCGTTGAAGTCGTTTGCCGACGCGCAGTGCCTGACGGCGGGCGCGGACTGGGGGCGTTTCTGCCGCGAGGCGGAGTCGGAGTTCGCCGACTTCTGCAAAATGGTCGTGCGCGGCACGGGCTACAAGGGCATAGTTTCGCAGCGCAACTTGGGCCGCGCCGTGTACGACTCTTGGGCGCGCGGCGGGTTTTCCGAAAACGTCATAGTGAACTCGTACTACGAGCACCCCGGCGGACTGTACACGCCAGACGCCGACCACACCTGCAATCAGGAGTCGTCGATAGCGCGTTCCGCGGGCTACTGGCGGGCGATTGCGCTTTCCAAGCACGCCGATCGCCCGCTTTCGGTTACCGAGTACAACCACTGTTATTGGAACAAGCACCGCTTCGAGATGATGTCGGTCTTCGCGCCGTACTCGGCGTTCCAGAATTTTTCGACGCTTATAATCCACGCGAACGCGGTTCCGTGGCGCGGTGGCTGGAAGTCGAGGCTGTCGCCGTTCAACGTCGCCGATTCGCCCGCGATTCGCGCGGCGGAGCTGTTCAACCAGTGCTTCTTCATGCGAGGCGACGTGAAGCCCTCCGAGCACAGGGTGGACATGCTGATTGGCAAAAACTTTGTCGAAAAGGAGGATCGCGCGTTGAGTTCGGTCGGCGGCGGGCAGGGGCACATACCGCTGATTGTGGGCTTTGCTGTGAAGTCAGACGCGCCCGTTCCCGCGAATCTAAAAAGCTCTAACCCCAAACCCGCCGACATGCAGATTCTTCCCGAAGGCGCGGCGGAAATCGTAACCGAGGGCTGGGCGCAGCGCGTTGTGGAGTCGGGCGACGGAAGCTTCGACCTCTCCAAATTCGTCGCCGAGGCGAAACGCCGCGGCATGCTTTCGCCCGACAACGAGAGCGACCCCGCCGCGGGCGTCTACCAGACCGACACGCGGCAAATCACAATGGACGCCAAGCGCGGAAGCATGAAAGTTGCAACCGACAAGTCTTGCGCGATAACCGTTCACGGAAACACGGCGGCA
>OGFM01000700.1_pt1 | contig 25775 bp, 24 predicted proteins | sample 1570871 | NCBI WGS metagenome assembly OGFM01 (sample SAMEA2581957, study PRJEB24529) | metagenome | biome: Human gut stool | place: China | collected 2011
TAAAAAAGCCCGCTACGGGGCTAAAAATGGGCAAAATGAAAAAAGCCGGGGGAAACCCGGCTAATAATTAGAAAAACAATCTTGCTTGTATGAAAACATTGCAAATATAACCTATTTTTTTATCAATACAAATTCAACCCCCAATATTTTTGTTGCCGGGTTCTTGCTTACAACATCAATTTCCCGGTTCTTTATCTTTTTGGTTTTCCAAAGGAACCCCCAAAACCGTTTGTATTGCACCGTTTCGACAATCAACAGACTATCCCGGTTTATATGCGTCCCGGTAAATTGTCCGTCCGGCGTGGCGCATCCGTGCAGCTCAAAATACGGTTCGACAATATCGACGCATCGTAAAATGGTCGTAACCGTATCGCCGGGCAAATATACAACACTATCCCGGACGGTTGCCCGCAATTCGTTGATTGTTTCCATTTGGGTTGTTGTAACCCGTTCCAAATCCCGGTTCTTTGCCTGCAATGTCTTTATCAACGCCAAATCGTCCGCCCGGTACTTTTTGTATTCCGCCAATGACAACTCCAAATTCCCGACTTTGATTGCGTTCAAACTGTCTTTCGTTTGGTACGTCTTGACGTCCTGCAATAGTATTTCGGTATTGCTCCGGTATCTGTCCCGTTCCTCGGTCAACCTCTTTATTTTGACGTGTTGCACCCAAAAGGCGGCGGCAACCGCCAAAATGATTGCCGCCAAAATCAAATAATTTTTCATGCGTTCGTTATGAATTAAAGTTTAACAACCCTTTTGATTGCGGCAACGTGCATATCTGCGATTTGCTCCCGCCCGTCGTCGCTCATTATGAAACGGCAATCTTTTTCGGTATCCATGAAAAAGTTTTCCGTAATAATTGCCGGGCAATTCGTGTGTTTGAGGATATAAAACGCCGATTCCTTATCCGGGTCGCCGTCGGCATAATCGAAACGCATACGCCAACCGTCCGGGACGAATACCCGTTGCGCTTCCTCGGCAAATACCGTGGCGATTGCATCCGCTTTCGTTTCTCCGGGCGACGTGTAAACCTCCCAACCCGTACCGCCTCCGGCGTTGGCATGGACGGATACCAAAAACGCCTTTTCATTGTAATTGCGGTAAATCTCATTTGCTCGGCGGCAACGTTCCGCCAATGACACGTCGTTTGTTTCCGGGGTCAATATCTCGTACCCAATCGCCAAATCGTCCAATTTGGCGGCGATACGTCGCACAATGTCCCGGTTAAACTCCCATTCAAACAGTTGCGAACCGTCGCCCCAAACCGGGGAACGTTTTCCGGCACAATCTACGCCGTGACCTGCATCAAGAATAATTACTTTCTGTTTCATAACTCCATTTAAATTTTTTATATGTTTTTCTTTCGCCTCTGCATACCCTTGCAATACAACTATAACTAAAATCGTTTTTTCTTGCTGCTTGGTGTACGCTGTTATACTTAGCCACAATGTTATTTTTCATGTCATATTGAATTACTGCTTTTGCGTACGGGCTTTTCCCCTCAAACAATGGATTTTCTTTCCCTTTTATTCTTTGTATATTACGTATTTTTTCCTTTGTAATTAGGTTATTCATGTTCATAGAATGTGTACACCAACGCAAATTTGAAAATTTATTATTTGCCCTATCCGTGTCTATATGGTCTATTTCGGGATAATTGTTTGGATTTGGTATAAACATTCTTGCAACTAATAAATGAACCGGGAAACGCCTTGCAATTCCTTTATGATTTAATTCTATAATTTTATAACCTTTTACTTTACGTTGTTTCAACACTTTTTCTTTTGTTGTAACAACATACTTGTTACAAATAATATAACTTTTAGGCAAAGACTTTACACGCCCATAATTACTAACTTGATATATCCCTGCATATCCGGGAATATCTTTCCAAATCTCATTTCCCATAATTGCCAACTTTTAAGAACTGCCAACAAATAAGAAACGGGGACGGGCTGTTGGCTTGCCCTTTCGGTCGGTTAATTACTCCGCCTATCCCCGTTGCAAATATAATTATTTATTTACTCATTTTCGTTTTCTACTTTCTTTTTATTGTTTTTGTTTGGGTCGTCCCCAAATTCTTTTTCCAATCTTTCAATTATCGGTTGCAAATGCGACGGCAAAGCCCTTGTAAACTCCAAACGTATAATATGGTAAATAATACGTAACGCCAATTTACGCGGGTATGCTATTATAAGATTTTTAAAAGAATTTTGCAAATACACATACATAAACACGTATGTAAGCGATTTAACCGCTATTATTGCCGCATTATCATCGCCGCAATTTTTCATTATGGTAAATATTGTTTCCACAATAAAAAGGTACATGAACAATTCAAACAATGCGTTCTTAAACTTCCGGAATGAAAAGTTTTTGCACCGAACAATCGCCACGCCGTCCGCCCTCATTCCTGCCCAAATATTAAACGCAAACATTACTACCAAAGCATAAACAAAACCTTTTGTTGGCGTCAAATAACCTAATATCGGGCTAACAGTTGAAATTGCTATTATACGCCATTGTTCCCAGTTCATAATTTTTTCCATCATTTCATGCTATTAAAAGGGTTAATATCTATTATTTTTTTTGCTGTATAATTTCCAAGTTTGTGATAACCTTGAGTTGTAGGGTGCAAACCATCGCTGCTCATATCTCCGCCACTTCTTACAACAAATGAACCATCTTGGTTTATAATTGGACACGTTAAAGTCGTAAATCCGCATCCCGAATACCAATTAATAGTTGGTATTCCGAGTCTGTTACATACACGTTCTATTTGCAACCCTTTATCTCTTTGATCTTTATTGTTCAGATTAGTTTGTGGAGGCAAACAATATACAACTAATGTTTTAGGAAACAAGTTATAAAGTGTTTGCGCTGCAAAATAGATAGCTCCTGCAAAATTTGTACAATCAACTTCGTCTAATGACTTAGGAACATAACCAACAGACGTTGACTGATCTGTCATTATTTGATTTTCAATAAATTCGTATGAATTATCTTCATCTACAACATCATTTGTTCCAAGAGCTATTATACAAACATCTGGTTGTAAATTCTCGTTGAAAATAATACTTTCACTTTCTTGTTTATCTCCCTCAAATAACCTTTTAACAAGCAATACTTGATTTTGAAGGTCACAATTTTCTGTTCCATTTATAGCAACATAACCCGTTTGTCCTCCTGTTATTGGGTGTCCGGTGTATTGACTTCCTTGTATTGACTTGCATTTTCTTCCCGATTTTGCAACACAGCAAATGTTTGAATTTTCTATATTAAGAATAGAAGAAAGAACAGAAACCCAAGGTTTTAACCCTCCTGTACTATCACTCCAAGAATCTCCGAGTATAAGACACGATTTATAGCCGAAATTTGTTATAAAATTATTATAAACAAAATTTGAAATTTTGTTTTTTTCATTAAAATCGTTTATATTTTCCGCTTGTCCTAAAAACAATCCATCATTATAGTTTATAGCTACTTTAACAGATACAGAATTTTTTGGTACATCTATCCATTTTGCAGTTAAATCATCTTCTATTTTTACTACTTCTCTATTTAACAATGTGAATTCCATGTAAATACCTGTTACAGAAGACGGATTACCTAATTTTGAATCAATATATACTCTCTTAAATCCACAAATAGGTATTTGACCGGAACGTATTCTTACCGAATTTTTATCATTATTTGTAAATTCCGGTATATTACTTTTCCAATTAAAAAGAGAATTAAATTGAATTTCATAACTATTTGGCAAATCTATTTCTTTTAAAGTTTGACTGCTACTTCCACCAAATAAAAAATATCCATTCAAAGCATTTCTTTTATATACTTCTATATCTGAAACACAAAGCCAAAATAATGTTGGTAAAGAGGTTAATCTATATAAATCATCATTAAATATTTCATCATCCGACAAACATACATTATACATCCTTACAACATTTATTCCTGCGCTATTTTCATTTTTAAAAATATTTAAACCGTTTGGATCAACTGAAAATTCCGAAACATCAATCTCTTTCTTTAAAACTCCATTAATGTAAATTTTTAATTTTGAATCGTTTCCATTAAAAGAAACATCCAATTTAAAATAATGCATATATCCTGGTAATTCTATTAATTCAGAATTACCATCAATTGTTACATTTAATGATGGCAAATAATTAACCCTACTAATTGATATATTGCCTATTGAAAAAATTTCACCTCCTGTTGATGTTGACGTTGATATAATAGCACTTAATGTATATTTATCCGGTGCAATAAAACTGTCATTTTTTAAATATGCATTAAAAAATTTAGTTTTATCTATTATTTTCAAAACTTTTGATTTTGAAATACCATCACTATATTTTTCATTTAATCCCAGCAAACTTTCTAAACTATTTTTATTAAATAATGATACTAATGGACCATCTATTGTACCAGCTATGCATAACATTTTTGCCGTTTTATCAATTTCTATAACGTTGTAATCCGATATGTAAGTTGCTCCATTGTTTATTCTTTCCCCAATAGATATTAAAGAACCGCCGTTTATTTTTTCACTGTTGTATGTTGCATAGGAACCGAAACTACCAAAAGAAACATTAATGCCCGATATTAAATTGTTTAATACCAAAGAATTGTTAATATTCCCATCGCTAATAATTCTATATGTGTATAAAAACAAATTTTCATCATTAGACGGTGCTAAATTACCGTTGCTTAATATTAAAAGGTTTTGGCTCGATACAAGTTCTAACCTTAATATTTTTTTATCTATTTCTAATAAACTTTTTTGATTTGGAATTTGTTCCCAATTATTATTTTTAACCCATTCAACATCAGTTATCGATGTCCCTATATATTGCTCATTTATCCAACCTTCTTGAGGTTCTTTATAGCTTATTTGAATACCGGGTTTTCTATATTTTTGTAGAACTTTTTTTCTTGTTGTGGCAACATCTGTATCCCATTCTAATATCATATTACCACCGCCCGATCCAATTTCTAATACTTGTTTACTCCAAGAACCGTCCCATTTTAAAATACCTATTTGACCTATATCAATCGTTAAATTTGAAAAATTTATATATGTACCCTCTCCAGCCAAATAAAAAACATTTTGATCCGGTGTCCCGGGGTTTGTATTAGTTTCAGCAATTCCAACAAATTGATAATTACTTCCCAAACTATTTATCATTGATATTAATGTATTTTGCAGAACTTGTCCTGTAATTTCTTGGTTACCATTTGTTTTTATAACACTTGAAACTGCTTGTTTTAATTGTTCGTAATTTGCCATGATAATTTAATTTAATTGTTATCAAAATCATTGTTAAAATCGCCGTTAAAATCTCCTTTGTTTGCTATTATAAAGCCACGTCCTATTTTTTTGACAACCGTATTTGTTTTAAACTCAATTTCAACGCTCGCCAAATCCCCCTGCGTTTGCCATTTCGGGGTTATTAAAAACGTGTCGCAATCATATTCCCTGCCGTATTTATCTGTTATATGTATATAATCAGCCATGCGAATAAAACGCATTACGTCGCAAAGAAATTCCGGTGCTAATATCGTACATTTAAACGTTTTGACTGATATTTGTTTTTCCGGAAAAAAATACCCGTCCCGTTCTTCTCCGTCCTCTTCAAATTCGTAATCCGGTTTTCCTAACTCTGTACAAAGATACAACGTGTTTTTAAATGTCGGATTTGTGTAAACTATCTGTCCGGCGTCAAACACTAAATTTTCAATGTCCCACCATTGTATTTTTAAGTAACCGGAAACGTCCTGCACAACAGTGAACATTTCTGAATACCACGTTTGTATTCCATCCGATAACGTCATATAATATATTCCGTCCAACTGATTTAATGGCATTGGTAATATTGACTGGTACAATATAACATCATAACCCAACGTTTGAAATCTGACAATCTGCAATCCGATTTCTTTCATATACGTTGTTATGTTTGCAACCTGCTTACCTGTCTTTTCGTACAATACAACGGACGTAACATCGTTTGAACGTGTGTTTCTTATTATCTGAAAAGGCAATAATCTATCAGCCGGGGCGAATAAAGGGTAAATTGCTCCGTATGCGTAACTTTTTCTATGGTTTTGTTGCGTTATTGACGTGTACCACGGCAAAACGCTTGTATTGTTATTCTGTATCATATTTTAAAGTTGCTTTAATACTTCTACTACACAAATTTACTGAAAGTTTATCAACTTGTCCATTTCCCAAATATGTTTTAACCAATTGCATTGGATTTGGATCATTTTCTCCTGCTGGGAAATTTAATGTTTGTTTCTTTTTTCTTTCTATTCCATAAACATACGATTTTTCTTTGTTTATCAGAACATCTGTTGCGGGTAAATTATATGTCCAATAAAGCGGTTGAAGGCTTGCAAAAGACATATAACCATTTTGTAACGTGTAATCTCCGCCGTCAATGCGCATTTCTACAAATGGCAATTGCCATGTATCTGTAACGTTTAAATTGGTTATTTTGAATTTCTGTACACCTGAACAATAAAAGCCAAAAGTAGCCGCATCTCCCGGTATTTGAACGCTTAAATTTAATTGATTTCCACCTTTGGCAATGTATATTCTTGATTGATAACCAATATCAGCACCAGAAGAATTAAAAAAGTGAACTCTTAAAAAACCAGATGCTTCGGCAACACAATTACCAATTATCAACGCTTTGTGTCCTCTGTATAGAGAATTAATTTCGTATGTTGGCGTTGAATAACCGCCGCTTTCATTTTGATTTTGCGAGCCGTAACCGAACGAGTCTGGGTTTGTCATCGCATTTGGCGATATAGCCGCCATTATAACAAATCCGTCGTCGCTAAAAGCACTGGGATTTAATAGCATCATATCTATATCCGAAGAAAAATTCGACACATTTACTTCTTCTATTTTACCGGCAGTTACATATTTTGATAAAATTTCAATCGGATAGCCTTTAAATATTTGCGAAACTTCGTCCATCCAAGAAAATTGAAATCTCTCTGCCATGTCTATTTTGTCGAATTTCCAACTATTTGTGCCGAACACACACTTTTTACCATTCCGAACATTTTCTATTTCCGTTAAATCAACGTTTATTATCGGTAAATAAGAATAAGAGCCTCCATTTCTAAACCACTGTATATGCTCTATTTTAAACTTGTTATCTTCTATATACCAATAACATTGAAAACAATTCTTTAGCATGTTTGTAAACGACTGCAAAGTAATTGTTCCTCGCTGTGCGGGCGTTTGATATTCCCCAGCCAAAATATTTGTTTTTTGAGTAACAAATAGATCAAAAATTAAGTTTGAAATCGGGTTTTTTCCGCTATATAAGAACTTGCTATATTCTTCCGTACCTTCATGTTTTATTTCTGGAGCTATTTCTTTTAAAAGAACTGAAATGCAAGACCATAAAGGGTAAGCATCTTTCAACGTATAAGGAGACCTACCATTCTCCTCTATATATTTGTCTGAAAAAGCAAAATCAAACCAAATAGACACATAACGCCAATTTGATTGCGAAATAGAATAGAATTTTTGCCCGTATAAGGTATAAGGCGGTAAAAAATATCTCCCATTCTCTGACTTCCCCCATTCTGTCGGCTCATCCGAAAACCTTGCAGAAATTTCGGCAATGTCTATCGCATAACCTAAGCAATAATGATAATTTCTATTATTCCCAACTATATCATCTCCGCTTAAGGGATAGGTTGCAATATTTAAAATACTACTGACATCTAACAAATACCTCGCATAAATGTTATATGTTTTCAAAGAACAATGCGCTACACCTGTTGCAACTCCCGAAAAAGGCGACATATCAAAGTTTATATTATCTACACTTTCTCCGGGAGCAAGGCTCTTAATATAACCGAAAATAGGCACTTTATCAGATGTTCTCTGAATAGTAGCTGTAATTGAAAAATTGGCTGAATAGTTTATATAACATTCATAACCGTTACTGTTTTCTGGGTATAAATAACCTGTATAACTACCACCAGAAAGAACATTCATTTTACCACTGTATAAGCCTGCACAATCTGAGGGAGTACCTTCAACAGTTATGTTTATTTCGTTCAAAACATTACATAGCGCAAAATGGAATGTTTTAACAAGCGCATTTTTATCCCCATTCGGCGAAACATCTTGCTCCCAATTTTCCCCCCCCAAGAAGCAAGAAATAATACTCTCTCCGGGCAAATAAACCTGAATTAAAGGTCTTTTATATATAGTTATTCTTTCTATCGCCGGAGCAAGTTCTATCAAGTTGTATTCTTTTTCCATTCCTGCCAGAACATCGTTATATTGGTCGTAAACATCTGGCTGCACGGTTATCATTTCATCATCGGCATTAAATTCGCAATCTGTTTTCATAAACTTTGCCTTATAGTATTGACTATATGTTTGCCCCCAATCATTGCTTTTCTCAATAAAAAGGAAAAATTCAGAATCAAACGGGGCGTCATTGATAATATCGTAATCAGCACGGACAAAGTTTATTTTACTGGACAATTTAGCCCGGTAAAACCTTTGGTTTGTTTCCAACTCATAATCCAACGTTAAATCATCCTTATAATTGGGGCGGACGGTTTGTTTGGTTCCGTCCTCCCCTATCTGCAAAAAGAATCTATATTTTGATGTCATAGTCTTTTTATTTTACGTTTCAAATTCTTGTAACTTTCAATCGTGTTTCCGTCGCCATCCACGTAAATACGTCGTCGGTTCTGTTCCTTAATTTCCCTTACATCATCCGACAAATTGCGTAAATCCGGGCTTTGTCCGGTAACATTCAACGTTAAACCGTCGCCGTCTGAATAGGATTTTAAATACTTATGTGCAAATGTACCATTGTTTAACGAATTGATAACGTCCGGTATTATCTTTCTGAAACGGCGTGAACTTCGTTTATTTATCACGGCGAAAAATTCGCCTCCCTCGGCACGTCGGCGGGTTCCGTCCGGTTTCGTCCCTAAATCAATATCATTTCCGCTTTGGTGCGAACCGCCCTCCAAAAGTTCAACGGTACCGTCGCCGTACGTTTCTGTTCCTCCGCTTTCTCCATTTTGCTTTGCCAATTGTGCCGCCTTAATCTTTGACGCTGCAAAACTTGCCCACATTACGGCAATTGCTGGAATTGCCAAAGGGAAACCCAATTGCGACCAAATCAACGCCGTTGCTGTTACCATGTTTCCGATTTGCTGCAATGTCTGTATTGCCGCTTGCTGCTTTTGTGCTTTCTGCTGTTCTTTTAACGCTTTTTCTTGGTTCTTTTTAGCCAAATCCAATTCCTTTTGCGCTTGAACAACATTATTGGCGTAACCGTTTGCCCTTGCTTCCAATTCTGCATCCAATGCCGATTGTGCGGCGGAAACTTCTTTGTCTGCTTGCTCAACTGCTGCATCAGCCGCCGCAATACGTGCTTCTGTAAACGTATTCAACGCATCCAATGCGTATTGCATTGACGTATTTATTGCCTCCTTTTGGTCGTCGTCCAAATTCAAACCGAATAACCCGTATATGTCTGTTCCTCTTTCCTCGCCTTTTGACTGATCAATTTCTTGGTCAATCTTTTTTATGGTATTTTGAATTGTTTGTACCTCCAAATCAGACAATTTATTTGCTGCTTGCTCGTTCAATTCCAATATCTTTTGCAAACGTTCCTTTTCTGCCTGCAAACGGAATTGGGTTTTCCGGGCTTCTGAATTTCTTAACAAATCAAATTCAGATTGCGCCAACGCTTGTTGTTGGTCGAATATCTGTAATTGTGCTTGCAAATATTCGTCGGCAATTGCGTTTCCCTTAACGTCAAATCCGGCATTAATTACCCCGGCGTCCTGCTGTTGTCCGGTCGGTTTTTGCTCATTCTGCAACAATGCTGTTTGTCTTTCATTCTCTAACAACTGCATACGCAATTGTCGTTCCTGCTCGCTTCCCTGCTTGACTGCTTGCAAACGTAATTCAATGCTTTCTTTCTGCAATGCCAATTCTTGCAATTGCCGTTCTTGATCTATTTTCAACAACGCCTCTGTCTGCTGCTGTTCTAACGCCGTAATTGTTGCGTTTATCGCCTGCCGTCCGGTTTCGTTCAAATCCTTTTCGGTCTGTAATTGGTGTTGCAAATCCTCAATCTGTCGTGAATACTGATATTGCGTTTGCTGCCGACGCTTTGCCCATTCGTCGGTTTCCAACTGCAATTGTGCATCCTGCAATTTCCGTGTTGCCTCCAAATTCTTTTTATAAGCCGCTTCAATTTGCTTTGCTTGCTGTTCTGCTGCCTTTTCCGCATCGCTTTTACCCCTTGGCTTTACGGTTGGGTTCTGTGTCGTTACGGGCTTATTGTCTGTTTGGGTCGTCGATGTATCTCCAACAGAAACCGGGATTGTTAACGGTTTTATTTTTTTCTGCATACCCTCCAAACCCTCTTGGAAATTTTCTGTTATGTCCTTTACTTGTGCTTTTACCAAATTTCCGTATGCGGCTGCATAATCTGACAACCCTTTTTTAACGTCGTCAAAATCCAACGTAAACGCTCCCTTTAATGCGGTTCCGGTAGCTTTGATAATATCAATAAAGAATCCAAACAAATTTCCTAACGTGTCAAATGTTGTTTTAAATCCGGAAACTATACCGTTCCAAATGGCACGTATCAAAACACTTTCATTGTACAACTCAATAAAGTAATTGATTATATCAATGACCCATTTTATTATTGCTGTTAAACCTTGATTTACGAAAACTTTTGCCTGCGTTGTCAACGTTTCAAAATTTCCTCCGGTTGCGTCAAACAATCCGGATAATGCGTTTTGCAACTCAATTTGGCTTTGCAATTGTTCCTCCTGCAATTGCGCCAAAATTCCGGCTTTTCCTTTTACTTCATCCATGTTTGTTGAAATATCTTTCAAAGTGCGCAAATACTGCAATCCGGCGTCCTCTCCGGGGCCACCGAATATATCTGCAATTGCAGCCCCCACCGTTGCCGCATTATCCGGCAATTCTGCCAATTTTGCGGAAACGTCTTGTATAACATCGAACGTTGTTTTGGTTCCGGTCTGCAAATCTTTTTGAACTTGTTCCGACGAAATACCGATACCGTCCAAAGCCGCCGCCGTCGCCGTCGTCATTTCACGCAAACGCAAATTTGCCTCCTTAATTGCGTCAACGCCTTTGTCCGAAAAGATACCCATTTTGTTTGTTTGGGCTACAATGGCAACAAATTGGTCTGCTGATATTCCCGCTTCCTTAAAATATGCCGGGTATTCTTTCAACGTGTCTAAAAATTCCCCGTTCGCATCGGCTCCGGACAAAAAACCATCCTTAACCAACTGCAATGCCTCATTTGCAGAAATACCAAATTGTTGTGATAATGCGTTTGTTGCAATCAATGTTTCCCGAAAATCTGCGCCGAACGTATCTGCGACGGCTTGCACCTCGTTTCTAAACGCTTTCAAATCATCGCCGCTTTTCCCGGTAAATTGTTGTGTCAACCTTGTTGCCTCAACTAATCCGGCGTTGTAATCGTACCACCATTTGAACGCCGCACCAACCGCCGCAATCCCGGCAATTGCTAAAAATACGGGATTTGAAAGTAAACCCAACAAAGTTTTCCCCAACGCCTTTGCGCCATCGCCTATTGCTGTAAATACTGCTTTGCTTTCTGCGCCTCCACGACCTAACGCCAAAAGGCTATCGCCAAATGAATTGTTAAGCCCCAACGTTTCTTTTAATTTGTCGCCATACGCAATTATTGCGTCGGACGCCTCCGTATAATTACCAACGTTCAATTGATATTTCCCGGTTGCCTCCTGCAAACGCTTCATTTCTTCGTATATTTCCCGTGTCTGCTCAACTAACTTGCGCCCCTCCTCGGTATTTTCTCGCTCGGCTTTTGTCATGTTGTTCAGATAGATTTTATTTAACGAATATTGCGCCGACAACTTGTTGTAACTTCCCTCGGCTGACTGATTGATTTTTACAATCAATTTGTTTATTTGGTTGGCTTCCTGCTGTGCCAATTTCAACTCCGCCAACTTCCTTGCGTTTTCACTTTCCGCAAACGCCAACTCACGTTGCGCACGTGCCAAACGTTCCGCATCGTCTGCGGCTTTCTTGGTTGTGTTCCTGCCGTCCTCGGTTGCCCCGGAAACCTTTTGCAGAACCGCCGCCAACTGAATTGCTTCCGCCCTAATGTTTTTCAACGCATTTGTATATTTGTCTGAAAGTTCATCCAATTGCTTTATTAAATCAGTAATCGAATTATCGGGGCTTACCAAATCAGAATATTTAATTGGATTGTTGTTATCTGCCATATATCCGACTATTTGTTTTGTTATTTTCGGGCAATTTGCCTTACAATCAATTTTCTTTTCTCAAATATAAATTTATCGTCTGAAAAATAAAACGCCTTAAATCGCCTTATTTTGGCTTTTTCTGCTTGCTTGCTTTTTTCGCTTGCTCCTTAATGTATTCAAATGCGTTGTAATATTCCAAAACGGTAAATTTTTTCGGGTCAACGTGCAAATTTTGGGACAATATCAAACACATATTTTCAAATTGTCTGTCATGCTTAATTTCCACGCCATCCGACCCGGTAAATTCTTGTGGGTTGAAATACGTTATCAACTCCGCCGTTATGTCGTCAATCTCTTTTGCGTCTGCCTCGGTTGCCCGACCATCTATAATTGTGCGCAATACAACAATTGTTCTTTGTTTCAACTTGTCGTAATACTCTTTTAATGTCGCATCGTCGAACAACCGGGGGAAATACAAACGCAATTCATCGTCTATTTTTTTTTTAACCGCTTCCAATTGGGCGGTTATCTCTGAATGGGGGACGTCTGAAAAAAGATTGATTGTTTTCTGCAATCCGTCGTCGGACAAATCATTGCACGGCGTACCGTTTACAGATTTTACCAATACGGCAAAAGCCAAATACCGGGGGGAAATCTCCGATTGAACGAAATACACGTTTTGGCGCAAATTCTGCAACTCTGCAATCGCCAAATTTGGCGTCGTGCTGGCTGCATATCTTATCGCCTTTTCAATATGTCTGTCAAAGTCTGCCAAATCGGAACCAACCCCGGCATCAACCAACAACATTTTATTGTACTTATGGAATCGCAAAATTGGCAAATCATCTATTGAATCGTATATTTCAACGTTCATTCCTTTTATCTGTACCGTTTTCATAACAAAATACGTGTTATCATTGTACTACAAAAGGGAACGCCCATATATACGGGGTTCCCGGTTATCAATAACGCAACAAAGCAAATCAGAACGCACGCCCACCACGACAAACAAAAATCACAATTGAACATCTTAACAAAAAAGTCGTTGCCATGAACTTGGACGTACTCAATAACGCCCCACTTTTTTAACAGGGTCAACAGGAACGCCGCCACGGTTGCCACGATCAAAACCCAAATAATGAAAGTTACCATATCGTTAAATGTTACAAGGTTGATTAACTGACAATACACCCTCAAAGCGAAAACCGCCGAACGGGTGCATTAAAAATTGATTATCTATTTCGTCCAACGTAAACCCACGGTACACGTTTTCCGCCAACTCATAAATACGGTTTATTACAATCTTCCCGTCTTTCAGCCAAAAACCGCCATTTAGGACGGTCAATATTTCGTTCTTCAATGCCTCGGTATTCCGGTTGTTGAGTTGACCGGGGTAAACCTTGCGCAAATCGAACCAAACAATAAGGGAAAACGGGGCTTTAATCTCGCTTTGCTCCTTTGGAATCCAACCGACCGTTTGCGGGTCGTCTATCCAAAAGAACGAAAAATTGCCAATATTGGCATCCGGGGAAACGTCGATATAATCGTTGTTGCCTCTCCATTCCGTCCCGCCCGCATATACGTTCGGGGTATAATAGCGTTTGCCCTGTATCACTTTGGCGATACGTTGCGCCCGCCCAAATGCGACGTCCAACCAATCGACGTTATCCATTAACCCGGTTTGTATGTTCCCCAAAACCCGGTCGATTAAAACCGGGTTGGGAATTATAGGGGTTGTTCTCTTATTCGTTTCCATATAATACGTTTTTTGCTTTCTTCATTAAGTCCGGGAATATATATTGCCAAATCAACGCCGCAATATTTTCGTTCGTCAATCCCAATATTTGCCGCCCGTACTTTTTTATTAAGTCCTCCGTTTTGAAATCCGACGCCTTTATTTCAAATTGTTTGTCGCCGACTTCCAAAAAAAACGACGCTTCAAAATCCCCGGTATCCCGTAACGTTACCCGGTTTGTCGGTTGTCCCTTTTCCTCCTTTATGGCTATCGTCAACGGCGAATACGGGGCGTAATCCATAATATCCACGCCCAAACGGTTAATACCCTGTTCAAACAATTGTTCCTCGGCGTTCATATCAACAATATAGGCGTCATTGTCCCAAATGATTTGTTGAATGTATGCGCCGGACGATAACCCGTTGTTGAACGTGGCAACCCGGTTGCGTAAATCCTGTATTGACTTTAACCCCGCCATAATCTTACGTTGTCCGGTATTTTACGCCGTGGTTATTACAAGTAAGGCAAATACGGTCGATACCCTGCGTATCCAACCGCAACGCCTCGTATGCTTTTTTAAGGTCATAACCCAAACCGCTGGGGCGACCCTCAACGTTGCCGTCCAACTCGTAAAGAATTTCCATCCGGCTTGCGTTTACTTGGTTCCGGTTTACCTTAACATCGGGGTTCATTGCCAACGTGCGCAACATGATTGCGGCGACCTGTCGTTGGATAACCGTTTGGAAAATCTGCCTTTCCTTAATGATAAAATCCGTTAGGTCGCAACCAACGGTTATTTCGCAATTCAACCCGTAATTCTGCGTATTGGTGTACATCGTCAACGCAATATCCCACAACTCCGGGTATTCGTCGAATGTTTCCGGGGCGTTCATCATAAACGGGGATACCTGTAAATACTTGGTTATTTCCCGCCAACGCTCCAAATCAACGTAACCCGTACACGTTCCGCACGGCTCCCTGCTCCAATCCTTTGTCATGTTAATTGCCTGCATCCCGGCGGGCAAATCGTTTTGGTTGTAACAAAGGAACAACGACCCCCCGGCGTTGTTTCCGGTACTGATATACGGCAAATAACAATCTTTCAACGGGAACCATTGAAAACCGCCGTTTGTCTGCGTAAAATTCAAATCAAACGTCTTTATCGGGTCAATTTGGGACGAATGGAAAAGATACATACGAACAACCCCGGTTGCGCCCGTCATTTGCAACCCGATTTGTTCGATTTTCATTGTTACGCCCATAGAACGAACCGGGACAATTTCAAAGCCGACTAATTTATGATTATTCGGCAACGTCGCCCGGATACGTCCCGCACCGTCAAAGAACGTGCGCCGTTCCAACAGGTTCTTTGTTTCCTTATCCAATCCCTTTATTTGCGTGAATGTTTGTACCATTTGCGCAATACCGTTACGGGTCAACCGCTCCACATAATCGGAAATGAAATTGTACGGTTGCCAATAGGGGTTGCCGTAATCGTCGTTAAAATCGCTTTCGGTCGGTTCCTCGTTTTGGTTGTCCCGTGCCGCAATCCAAACTTTGTTGTTGTGGCGAACCTTTGCCCCGGCTTTGTATTCCGCTATCATATTCCAAACCGGATATTGAAAAACGAAATCATCCGGGACGATTGCCCGGACATTTTCCAAAGTAACAAGGGGGTGCGCACCTTGAAACGTCAAACCGCTTTCCGTCTGCGTTAAATTGTCGTCTATCGCCTTTGCCGGGTCGTATGATTGTTCCCACCCGACGACGTGCAATAATGCGTCCTGTATTTCTTTTAATCGGTACATCTGCGTTTGAAATAAATAAGGGGGCGGGGATAACCACCCCGGCCCCTCGGTTTAACAATTCGTTATGCTCCGGCGTCATGCGCCCGCACCTCCGGCGGGAAATTCCCCGGCGTTGGTTACATATACGGGCATACCCAACGGCTCGTTCGGATTGCGGGCGGCAATCTCGGCTTTGATAATCGGGTTTGCCACGGTATCCGGGTTGCTGTTGTAAGCAACCATATACGCCACGTCAACGGAAAATCCGAAATACTCCTTAACGGCGCACGTCAAATCGGCGGTTGCGTCGCCCATAATTGCGGACTGGTCGCCAACGGCGGTGTAATAGTGCGAACCAACGGGCAAATCAATGTACGGTAAACGTACAACGTCCCATTCGTGGAAATTCGCACGGGTGCGGCGCAATGCCTCACGGTCAACACGTGTAAGGATACCAATATTACCGTCAGCAACGGCAAACATGGTTCCCATTTTGCCCGATTCGTCGGTTACGTTGTTCGTGTAGTGCAAAACCTTGTTGTCGTACTCCATGCGCTTGTTTACGTCGTTGTAAACGCCATGTTGCGCAAGTTTACGGATAAGGCTATCAACCCCGGCGTTGGCGATAATGTGGATATATTCCGGGTAACAGTTAGCCCGCATAATCGGGTTAATATCGCCCAAAATCTCGGTCGCCATTTGGGTTGGAACCTGTACCACATAGCCCGACTCCGTGTAATTAAGCAACGTTTTGAACACCTGTGTTTTGTTTGCCTCCAATGCGGCAACGGCTCCGACGTCCAATTTGTCCGCCAAAGCCCGGCACGTCTTTTCCATTTTGCGCAAAAAGTCGTGTTCATAGGAAATTTCGTTGTTCATGTAGGCGGCGGGAACCATTGTAAAGCCAATGGCATAAGTCGCCCAAACAACCGTTACCAATGCGGACGTATTTTCATCGTCAGCGATAACGCACGAACGGACATTGCTAACCTGTACATCGCCGTCGTAATTGATAACGGGTACTTGTACCGTGTTACCAATAGACGCAAACGCACGGTCACGCAAATTGGGGTTAATGATTGAGGACGGGGCGTTGGTTTGCTCAATGAAAAAATCCAATGCGCCATACTCACACGGGCGGGTCATATTACGGTCTAATTCCGGGTTCTCAATCCGCCAATTCTGCAATCTTGTTGCTACTAATGACATAATGTTAAAAATTTAATTGTTATTAAATGCGGGTTTACCCTTTACCCGTGATTGTTTACTTTTCCGGCAATGCGGCAATATTGTTGTCCTGCCATGCCTGTTTCATTGCGGCGTCGAACTTTTCGGAACCCGCCGTTAAGCCCTGCGCCATAAGGTTTGCGGCGATTGCTTCGTAAGCCTCGACACGGGTTTTTGCGCCCGTTACGTCAATGGTTGTTCCGCTACCACCGCCGGAACCGCCCCCGGGGGGAACCGTTCCGCCGCCTCCGGCTTGGCGTCCCTTATCCAAAATACCCATTGTTTCCAATTCCTTTGCCAACAGGTCGCCGGGGGTGTACGGGTTCAACTGATTATTCGGGTTACGCATAATTGCGCCGCTTTCGTCCTTAAAAGCAATGATTTTGCCGCCTTTGCCGTCGTCGATATATTCGGGATTCATACCCTTAATTTTGTCGATTGCTTGCGCTAACAAAACCTTTGTTGCGCTTTCGGGCAATCCCGGTTTGAATTTCAACCCGGCGGTTGCGGTCTGCAATGCGCCCTCGATACGAACGCCGAACAACTCCGTTTGGAATTTCTTTTCGGCTTCATCGTACTTTCTTTTGAGGTCGTTAAACTGCGTTGTTACCGCCGTTAAATCGGCTTTCGCCTGTTTCAACGCCTTTGCCGTTTCCGCATCGGTCGCACCGTCGGCAATTGCCTTTTCCAAACGTGCCTTTTCTTTCGTCAGACTGTCGATTTGGGTTTGCAATGCGCTTGCGCTTTCCGCTTTGGTTTTGAACTCGGCGACCACACGTTTTGCGTAATCAAACGTCTTTTCGGTTCCGTTCTTTTCGATACCGGACGCCGCCAAAATATCGGCATCCAATCCGCCGTAAATTTCGCCCGTCTTTTTGGCGATAACGCTATTTTCGTCGTTGGCGGACAATGTTGTAATTGCCGCAATTTGTTCGTCGGTTAATCCGGCTAATGCCGCATTTGCAATTAAAATTTCTCTCGTTAACATAATTCTTTCCCTTTGAATTAATTAAGTGCGATTGCTGCTACTGCTCCGCTGTTTGCGTTAATAATATCAATTGTGTATTTTGGCGAATCCCCGGTTGTGTCAACCAACCAACTAACAACACGTGCATGGCTGATTTTATTTTCAACCTCTTTTGTTACCAAAATGACGTCGGCAATTGTTCCGCCCTCAATACATTCAATCAACTTTTTCTTTGTTGCGCCATCCAATGCGGCGGCGGTTGTTGTTACTTCAATAACCAAATTGTCCTGCTGTGCAATCTGTGCCATAATCGTATTTTTAATAGTTTAATACTCTGTTACTTTTTCGCTCCGGGTTTGCCCTCGGCTTCTGCCTTTGCATCGGCTTTGGTTTCTTTGGCGGGTTCCGCCGGGATAACTCCCGCCGCTTTCAATTCCGCCAGAATTTCAGCCTTTAACGCCGCTTTTTCCTCGGCTTTGGCTTTCGCCTCGGCTTCTGCCTTTGCCTTTGCATCGGCGGCGGCTTTTTCCTCGGCGGCTTTCTGCTGTGCGGCGGTTCGTGCCGCTTTTTCCTCGGCTTGCGCCTTGACGTACTCGTTGGGGTCGTGCAATACGGTAATCGTGTAACCCTGTTTTTTCAGTGCGTCCAAAATGCCGTTTTCAAAGGACTTTTTGCCGAACTTTTGGATACGGGGAACGGATAAGCGTTTACCCGTTTCGCTGTCAAACTTGCGTACCTCAATAACGCAATGATACAAATGTTGTTCGTTGCTCGGTACAATGTAGTTTTCGGGGGTGACGTCGGTAATTGCGACGTCCTTTGTTTTACCCTCTGTTGCTGTTTTCACTCGCATACTCGTTAAATTTACTTGTTATTACTGAAATCTTTTGGTCGAATGGTATTTGCGTTCCAAATTCCAAAATGTTTGTATTCTCCCGCTCAAATCTGCGGACAAAGTTAGCGAAATTCAACTTTATACGCAATTCATTCTCCGGGATTAAGTTACGCCCGTACAAATCCAATACCTCGTTCCGGGTCAAATGGCGGTACGGCTCCAATTCTGCCAATATCAACATACGTTGCAATTGGGTTGGGTTGTTCCGGTACTCCGTTTCGATAATCTGATTTTGTAGGGCGTCCAATTCTGCCTCACTTGCGCCGCTTTCCTTTGCCAACTTGTAACGGTTCCGCAACTCGCTTGCGTCGTACAAATAGAACTCCGTGCCGTAATTGACTTTTGCAGATACGAACATATTGCCGTATCGCAATCGGCAAACCGTTTCATCGACGAACTGTTGGGCGGCTTCAAAGCCTTTTTTCACTCGGTTTAATACCGTGCTTTGGCTCTCAAATGCGGCTTTAACCTGTTGTTCGTTGAATGCCTCCCGTTGGGTTACTTCCTCGTTTTGTCCGACGACGGCGGTAATAATGTTTTCCCGCAATCGCTTTTCCTCATCAACGTTATAATCCAAACTTGTACGGTCAACGGTCAACATTTGCACCGGGTTCCGCAAATCGGGTTGTTTGTCCCCGTCCGGTATCGGTATTTCAACAAAGGAACCCGCCCCGGTAATCCGTTTGTCGCCGCACTTGGGGCAACGCATCAATAATCCGGCTTGGTCTAACCTGTAATACCCTTGTTTGTCTTTCAAAAATCCACCGTCGCAATAATCGCCGTTTTCGGCGTTTGTAAAGTCGCACGATTGTTCGTAACCGGAATATATCGGGTACGCCCCGTACATATCCAAATGCCGCTTCGATATATGGAAAAACAAAAACCAATCCAACGCCTCCAATTCTTTTGTTAGCGGGGATTGTTTAACGTCCGGTTCTCGCAAATTCATTGGATCATTCCAAAAGAAACGGGCGGGGCAATAGCGCAAATCGTGTGGGTTATCAACCAATAATTCGCCTATGTTGCCGCCGTCGTCCTCTGCAAATACTCGGTATCGTTCATCGTCAATAACTGCAATACGTTTATCGGGTTGGCGGAAAATTATCCAATCCATAACCCCGGTTGTCCGGTTTGCCTCAAAGGTTATAACGCTTTCGATAGGTAGCCAATAAAAATACGGGGTCGGGTATCGGTCGGCGGGGTTTTGCTCGGCGGGCAAATCAACTATTAAAACGCTGTTTATTTCCGTCTTGAAAAACTCCCAACCTTTCGTACTCCACACTTCCGGCTCTTTCAATACATCTTGGCGGTAATATTCCCAATCGTCCCGTTGTTCCGTGTTCTGAAATTGATAGTTGAACGCCGGGTTACGACCGTCAAAAATACGGCTCAACTTGTCAAAACAAATGCCCGTTACCTCGTTGGTACGAACGGGGTAACGGAACAATGTTTTGAAGATTTTGAATTTATCGTGCGGGATAAGATTTTGAACCCATGCCAAAAAATCGGTCGTGGGTAAACACATTAAGGGCGTTACGTTGGTTTGGGCGTGAAATTTAATGCGGTTTTGGTGTATGACCGCTTTATTTATCGTCGCCTTTTTCCTCGGTTCCGTTATTTCCTTTCGTATGCGTTTTATATCTAATCCCATTTTCTTTGCTAAATTCAAAAGGTGTTTTTTCGGGCAACTGCCAACCGCCATTGTTAGGCATCCGCAACAGGCGTTCGGCGTGGTTAATCTCAAATTCTTCGGTCGTGTTAAGGGTCGGACACTCCAACACGACCTTTGTAACTTTCGCCGTCATTACTCTTATGCGGGTTTCAAATCCGTAAGCGGGTTAAACGCCGGGGCAACAATCGCCAAATCGTCCGACCAATTCGGCAAAAACGACCATTGTATTGCGTTGCTGTCCGGGGCTTCCAATCCGCCCAACGTCTTATCGCCGATAAACAACGAACGTATCGGTATCGGGTAATATGTACCGTCGGCATCCCCCTTGATTGCGCCGATTGCGCCGTTTTCGTCGAAAATGAAGATACCCAAATTGTCGCCCCAACTTTCGCATTGCAGTTCCTTTAATGCCTTTATAACCTCCTGCGGGGCTTTGCGGATAACTCCGGTAAACGGGGTTGGTTCACGTCCAATAATTTCTTCGACGCCTCCCAACGTTTCGTTACCGCCTCCAAAGGTGCGGGCGGCTCCCGCCTCGGCGGTCGGGGCTTGGATATACGGCGAAACAACTATTTTCGTGCTATTCGACGCCGATAACAGGGGCGTCCACGACGCTAACGTCGTAATCGCTTTTTCACTCGTAAAACTGTTTTTGCTTCCGTCGTCTTTCAAAAGACGTTGAAAAGCCACTTTCTGAACCTGTCCGAAACTCTCCGAACACGTAATTGCGGGTACATCGGGCAACGACGCCGCCGCTGGACATTTACAAATCATACTTCTTTGTTTTTAACGTTAAAAATATTGTTACTTTCTCCAGGGCTGTCCCTTTGCCCCCTTGTTTCAGTTACAAAGTTATAAACTTTTTCCCGTATAATCTTGTATATCTCAAAAATATTTCTAATTGCGTCGTCTTACGCCTCGGTTTGCGTGTGCGTATGGCTGTATATTGCCGTCCGCAATCTCCTTTTCATATACCCCGGTCAATCCGTCCTCCGGGTCGTCGTGCGTGTTGGATCCGAAATTACGCAAAAATCCGGTTACATGGTCGTAAACGGCTTTGTACCGGGTTTCCCAACCGAATGGCATAATTATATGTTGATTAACCATTGCGGACGCTGTTATTATCCGGCTTTCCTTGTTGCCTCCTTGATAAAATGGCTCTGTAATCGCCCGGACTTTCTTTTTTATAACTTTCTCATAACCCGCACCGCCGTTGTTGCTCTCAACCCACACTTTTTGCGTCCCGTTCCGGTTAATCATCGCCGGAACGGTTACGGTTGTAACGTCCGTGTTTTCGTCCGTCATTTCCATATCTGTAATAAGGGCAAACAATATCGGCTCCATGCGCTTTGTTTTCTCGTTGAAAAACATATTGTCGGACTTATACACGTCATACGTTGCGGCAAACAACAGGTCGTCGCCCTCGTCGGCAACGTCAATGTATGCGCCGGAACGAATGTACGTGCCGTAATCGGATTTTTCGACCCACGTTTTGAAAGGTTGGTACAATCGACCCTCGGCGGAACCGGGGTTGCCTTGATACAGGCATTGAAATTGCACCGGGTCTAATGCCTTTTGCGCCTCCAACTTTTGCTTACTGTGTCGGCTTTCCCATAATGCCGCCCCCGGTTCCCGTGGGTCTATCTCGGTCGGTTCCCCGGTTTTCAGCCCCTCAAAGTTTATGCGTACCCACGCCCCCGGCGTTACGTCCTCCAAATCCGCCCAACACTTAACATCAATAATCGTTTCGCCGCTCTTTTCAATGCGCCCTATCAAATCGTCGTCGTGCCAACGGGTAAATACAATCAATTCTTGACTATCGTTGTGTAAACGGGTGCGTACAACCGTCGTGTACCATTTCCACGCCGCCGCCCGTACTATCGGGCTGTTACCCTCGGCGTAATCCTTATACACGTCGTCCAATATCGAAACGTCCACGGTTTTAGACGTCAGCGAACCGCCACGACCGACGACACGCAACGACCCCTTACGCCCGACCATTTCGATAACATCGGAATTGCGCAAATAGGTATTCGACATCGTTACGACGTTCGACCCATTTAAGTACGTGCCGGGGAATAATTCACGATACCGGGGCGTGTCGATTATTCGTTGAACGTCCCGGTTAAAATCCCGTGCGATTGTCGCCGCATACGAACCAATACATATTTTGCGGTCGGGGTTTAACCCCAACATAAATGCGGGTAATTTTCGGCTTGACCCCTCCGATTTGCCATGTTGCGGCGGCTGTTGTACAATCATCTTTCGTATTTTGCCATGCGCAAACTTATCCAACAGGGTATAATATACGACGTGGAACGGTTCCAATACCAAATCCGGTTGCATATACCGGGCAAAGTTGATAAGACGTTTACGGGCTGCGCATTTTACTATTTCGCCCAGATTATCTTTAATTGCGGCGTACATTTTCAACAATTGCTCATTATTCATTGCTTTTATCCTTTCTCTTTACAAAATGTTGGCACGCTCTACGACCACGCACAATAAAATATTGCTCATGGGGACACGTTAAACAAATGGGTTTTCCGGCATGGTCAAAATGTTGGTGCAAATGCGTTACCCATTTGGATAACTCGCAATTGTCGCATATCTCCTTTTTATACTCCGGTTCCTTTGCTGCTGCTGTTGTTTTCTTACGTGTTGCCATCTGTCACACCCTTTTCTTTTTGTATTCTTTCATACTCTCCCGCCTGCAATTTATCGGCAATCCCAAACAATATATCTTCCGGCAAATCCTCAAAACAATATTCGTGCGAACTGTCGCCCGACGCTTTCAATTCTTGCGTTTCAACTTTTTGTTTATTTACCCACTTTTCCGGGGCAACATTGGTTAACGCAAATATCAAAGCCCCGGTATCCGGCTGAATGTGCTTAACCTTTGATTTTTGGCTTTTAATTTTCGGATTTCCGTTTGCATCGCTTACGTACTCCGTTTCTGTTTCTGTTACCTCATACCCCATTGCACGTTTCCACAATGTAGCCTCCAACTTTCCGGTTATCGTCGCTTGAAACTCTTCCTTTGCTTTTTTAATACGTTCCGAAAATTCCGGCTTTGCCTTTATCCAATCGTGAAATGTACTATCTCCAATGCCGACTTTTTTACACGCTAATTTTTGGCTATCCCCGTCCCGGATAAAACCGCAAATTGCCTCTACCGTCTGTTTATTATACTTTGCCATATCATCCTATTTTTACGGCTTTACGCCCGGTTAATGTTTCCCAACGGTTAATAATCACGTCGCAATAATGTTCCGTTAATTCCATCATGTAACATTTACGGCTTAGCTGCTCGCACGCAATTAGCGTTGATCCACTACCCCCAAACAAATCTAAAACACTTTCACTTCCCGGGTTGTGTTTCAATGCCGTTGCAATAAGTTCTATAGGTTTCATTGTGGGGTGCAGATCACTTTTTTTAGGCCGTTTTATATCCCACACATTTGTAATGGTTCTATCATCTGTAAAATCAACTCCGCTCTCAACCCATCCAAACCAAATTGGTTCATATTTGTTTTTGTATTTACCTCTTCCCAATGTGAATTGGTCTTTGTTCCATATAATAGTCGTTGAATATGCATCAATTTATCTGCCTCAACAAACATTAAACGACCATCTTCACCTTGTCCGGCACACATGTAAACGCAACCCTTACAAACCATTTTTATATTACTTATAAATTTATTACAGAACTCAATAAATGATGATTTATCTATATTATCGTTTTCAATTTCCCTCACTTTAAATTTTGGATGTTTTATATTTCCATAATTAATATTATATGGGGGTCTGTAAACGTCATTGTCCGCTTTTTGTCCATTCATAAGCCTTAATACATCATCCTCATTTGTGCTGTCGCCGCCCATAAGACGGTGTTCTCCCAATTGCCATATTTCGCCGGGTTTCACTCTTGGTTTGAGTTTTTCCGGTTCCGTGTAATTATCTTCCTCGGCTTTCTTTCCGGGTGACTCGTTAAACCATCCTTTCGGGGTTTCAATGTTCCATGCCCTTATTTCATCTTTGCTCCAATCCTTTGCAAGTTTTGCCCAATCTGTTTGTCCGGTGCTTTCGTTATCCAACAACGCAATCCGGCGCAATTTCTCAACCGGGGTATCTTTCGGCAAAGCAATAATTGGCACCTCCTTACGTTTCAACGCCCTTTGCGCTTCCAATCGCCTATTTCCGCCAATGACGACGTAACGCCCGTTATACGGGAAACATAACGCAGCACGTGCAATCGTCATTTCCGGCAATTCCTCAATACTCTTTTCCAAATTGCGTTGCTTTGTGTCCTCCCTCGTTCTTGGGTTCTCCGGGACGCCGGGTATTTGTCCGTTGTTATACTCCAACAATTCAATCGGTACAAACTGAATCTGTATTTCATTGTTATTTTTCATAAATTTCCTTTCTACGGGGTTTTTATTCCCCGTTTTATACTTTTATTGTCTTTTGAATTATCGTTACTCTACAGGGCAAATTTACGGCTTTTTCGCCGCATTGCCAACCGTTTGTTCTCTATCACATATAAACGGCAAAACCCCGGCTTTGTTTCCGGGGCTTTCGCCTGTTATCTGCTTACTTCAACCACGGCGTCCGGGTACTCTTTGCAAGCCGCTAAATACTTTTCCAACCACGGGACAAAATCTTTGTATGTCCCCCAACCGTTCGGGCTGTTGAATTGCTCGTAATATTCCGGTCGGGCTTTCATATCCGCAATTGCCTTTTCCAATGGTTCAATCAATTGTTCGGCGGTCGTTATGCCGTTTTCCTCGGGTCGCCATACAATCCCATATATTCCGGCGGCATCTGCCATTTCTCCCAAATTATGCGTAATGTTCGCATCATATACGGAATAATTCGGGAAATAATGTTGTCCGCACTCACTACAAACAATTTGTTCGTCTGCTTTCCTGTTTAATGATACATCTAAACTCATCTAATACCCCCTTTCCTTTTGTTATTTTCCCGGCGTTTATCCCGTGGGTTCCTTTTCGGCATTTCGACCCGGTGTATTTCTACTTTGGAACCGGGGAACATCTTGCCGAAAAATTCCGCCATTGCTTGCACCTCCTTTGGGACGTCGAACGCCTCCGGCTTCTTATGCTCCGGGCAAATCCCCCGAACCGGGCAATTGCCGCAATCCTCATTCCGCACAACCTCGCCCG
>OGFM01000702.1_pt1 | contig 25724 bp, 17 predicted proteins | sample 1570871 | NCBI WGS metagenome assembly OGFM01 (sample SAMEA2581957, study PRJEB24529) | metagenome | biome: Human gut stool | place: China | collected 2011
CCATTGAAACGCGCCGTTCATGGGGAGTGCGCTCGGAGCGGCTCTGGCGGGAGGGGCTTCGACGGCCGAGTCGATGTCTGTTTTCGCAATGCTCGGTCTTGGAATGGCGTCGCCGTACGTCGTTTTGGCGGCATTCCCCGCGCTTGCAAAGCGCATGCCGAGGGCGGGCGCGTGGACGGAAACCCTCAAAAACATTCTATCGATTCCGCTTTTTGCGACGGTCGTGTGGCTCGTGTGGCTCTACGGAAAGCAGACGGGCGAGACCGTCCACCTGCTCTCGGCGCTGCTCGTGCTCGGCGTAGGGCTTAGGATTTACGGAATGTTCTCGCTTCCGCATTTTTCGCGGCGGACTCGGATTTTCGCGAAATGCGCGGCGGCGGCGGCGATTGCGGCGGCAATGTACATCGGCGCGGTCGGGGCGGAATTCGCCGAAGAAAATAGAAGCGGCAAAAGCGCGGAAGACGCGTGGAGCGCGGCAAAAGTCGATGCCCTGCGGCGCGACGGCAGGCGCGTTTATGTGGACTTCACGGCGGCGTGGTGTTTGACATGCCAGTACAACAAAAGGGTTTTGCACTCGGAAAAGATAAAAAAACTCTTCGCCGAACGCAAAATCGCGGTGCTCGTCGGAGACTGGACAAACCGCGACGAATCGATAACGGAGGAGCTGAAAAAATACGGACGCGCGGGCGTGCCGCTCAACCTGCTATTTCCTCCGAAAGGGCGGCCGATAGAGCTTCCCGCGGTTCTCACGGAGTCCGCGCTTATCGAAGCGGTTGACAAAACGGAATAATTGTCCACAATTCCCGCTCTATATGAAAATGGAGCAGCCAAAATTTCCCGACGGCAAAACTGCGAAGAAAATAGCCGCAAAATTCGAAACCCCGTGCTACGTCTACGACGAAGCGTCGCTCGTAAAACAGGCGAAGTCCGCCCTCGCCTTCCCCAACGCGTTCGGGCTTACCGTAAGGTACGCGATGAAGGCTGCATCGAACGCGGCGATTCTCAAACTCTTCGACAAGCTCGGGCTGCATATCGACGCGTCCAGCGCATTCGAAGTCGAACGCGCAATCCGCGCGGGAATAGACCCCACCCACATTTCGCTGTCGTCGCAGCAGCTGCCGAAAAAACTGAAAGAGATTGTGAAATCGGGCGTGCTCTACAACGCGTGCTCGCTCCACCAGCTTGAAGCTTTCGGGAAAATCGCCCGCGGCGGAGAGGTCGGCGTGAGAATCAATCCGGGGCTGGGTTCGGGCGGAACGCAGCGCACAAACGTGGGCGGCCCCGCGTCGTCGTTCGGAATATGGCACGAGTACATTCCGCAAATCAAGGCGGTCGCCGAAAAGTACAGGCTTAAAATCGTGAGAATCCACACGCACATAGGCTCCGGTTCAGACCCGCTCGTGTGGCAGAAAGTGGCGAAAATGAGCATCGCCACGGTCGAGCAGTTTGAAGACGTCCACACGCTCGACATGGGCGGCGGCTTCAAAGTGGCGCGCGTCGCGGGCGAAAAATCGACAGACCTCCAAAAGATAGGCAAGCCCGTGGCAAAGGAAATACGCGACTTCGCAAAGCGCACGGGCAGGAAAATCCGCTTCGAAATCGAACCGGGGACATTCCTGCTGGCGAACTGCGCGGCGGTAATCGCGACGGTTCAGGACATGTGCGACACGGGCAAAGACGGATACAAATTCCTCAAACTCGATTCGGGCATGACCGACGTCCTCCGCCCCTCGATTTACGGGGCGCAGCACCCCATTTCGATTGTCCAAAACAGGCCGTCGAAAAAGACCGAAAAATACATAGTCGTGGGGCACTGCTGCGAAAGCGGCGACATTCTCACCCCCGCGCCCGCCGACCCCGAAGCCCTCGCGCCGCGCCTTATGCAAAAGGCGGAAATAGGCGACATTTGCATAATCGGCGGAGCGGGCGCGTATTGCAGCTCGATGAGCCCCTCGAACTACAATTCCTACCCCGCCTCCCCCGAAGTCATGCTGCTTAAAAACGGCAAACTGCGGCTTATCCGCCGCCGCCAGACGCCCGAACAGATAACCGAAAACGAGCTATGATTACCGCCGTCGCACAGGTGCGCGTAAGGTTCGCCGAAACCGACGCAATGGGGGTTGTCTACCACGCAAACTACCTGCCGTGGTGCGAAGTCGCAAGGCTCGCGCTCATCGGGTCGATAGGGCTTAGCTACAAAAAAATGAACGACGAAGGCTACCACCTGCCCGTCGTCGAAGCCCATTTAAACTATAAACACCCCGCAAAATTCGACGATTTAATCGACATCCGCGCGACTATCCGCGAACGCCCGACAGTCAAGGTGAAGATTGAATACGAAATTTTCGCGGCGGGCAAACTGCTCGCCACTGGACACACAATGCACGTTTTCGTCAACCGCGAGGGACTGCCCGTGCGCCCGCCGAAATACGCGCTCGACACTCTCGTGGAGGCTTTCGAAAAACAATGAAATACGCCGCATACATCGCGCTCGCGTTCGCATGCCTGTTCGCGGGCTTCTCCGCAAGAAACGCAAACATCACCCTCCGCGCAACGCACGCCGACGAGGCGGAACAGGCTACGACCGCCCTCAATCTGCGCGATACGGGCAAGTACGAGTACAACCCCAACGGCCCGCACGGCCCCACGCTCTACTATTGGGCGGACTGCGTGAAACTGCCGCCCTCGTCCTGCGCGACTATCGGAGACTTCCGAAAGGCGATGACGCCGATTGCGGTGCTCGCGCTCGTTGCGCTGCTGCTCACGGGAAGATACATCGGGCGCGGCGCGGCGTGGGCGGCTGTGGCGTGCCTTTCGATGTCGGCGGTATTCCAAATATATTCGGGGTATTTTGTGCACGAAATAATCTTCGCGGCGGCAATATTCCTGACAGCTCTTGCCGCGTGGAGGTTCGCGTGCGCGCCGACCGCCGCGGCGGCCATGCTTGTAGGCGCGCTCGCGGGGCTTTCGCAGGCTACAAAGGAAACGTCGGTGATAGCGTTCGCGGCGATGGGGCTTTCGTTCTGCGTCTGCGCGGCTGCCGAAAAAAACATACGCGAAAACCTTTCGTACATACTTTTTACGCGCAACTTCTTCAAATTCGCGGCGGCGTTCGCGGTGGGCTTTGCGGCGGTGTTCGCGGCGTTCTACTCGTCGTTCGGGGCGAACTGGGGCGGAATCGCCGACGCAGTGAAATCGTACTCGCACTTTTTGGCGAAGTCGGGTTCGGACGCGCACGCCTCGGGCTTCGCGTACTACCTGCAACTGCTGACGCTCCAAAAGTCGGAGGGCGCGGTCTTCGGAGAGCTGCCGATTGCGATACTCGCCCTCGCGGGAATCGGCTTTGCGATAGCCCGCAGAAAAAAATCGGCGTGGAGGTGCGCGTTCGCAATGTTCGCGTTCTGCAACGGGGCGTTCGCTGTTCTCATTCTGAGCCTTATAAAATACAAAACGCCGTGGCTTCTGCTCTCGCCCGACATGTTCCTCTGCGCGGCGGCGGGCTTCGGCGCGGCGTCGCTGCTTTCGATGAAAAACGTCTGGGCGCGGACTGCGGCGTTCGCGGCGGTAGCCGCCCTCGCGTTCTGGCAGTACAAACTTTCGGCGAACGCCTCCGAGCGGTACGCGAGCGACCCCCGCAACCCGTTCATCTACTCGCACACAGTGCGCGACTTTTCCAACCTCGAAAAACGGATTCGCGAAGCCGCAAAATTTTCCGAATATAAAAACGACATTCCCGTGGCGTTCGTCATGAGGGAATCGCCGTGGCCCGCGCCGTTCGACCTGCGCGACCTCCGCAACACGGGCTTTTGGAGCGGCGGAAAAATCCCCGAAAACCTGCCGATTTTCGACGTCGTAGTGTGCGACGGCGCGTCCGAGGACGCGCTTTCCGCCGCGCTTCCGCCCGAAAAATACGCGCGGGAATTCTACGGACTGCGCAAAAACTTAGTGCTTACAGCATTCATAAAAAAGGACATTTTCGAAAAAATCGTAAACCAGGACGCGAAATGAAAACCGCAAAAAAACTATTGATAATCTGCGCCGCGCTTGTAGCGGCGGCTGTCGCGTGTATTTGCGCGGCGCTTTTCAGCGCAACCCTGCAAACGAAAATCGCAAACTCAATCAGCCCGGAACTTTCGGTTGAGCGCGCAAAAATTTCGCCGACGAGCGCGGAAATCGACGGGCTTAAATTCGGGGAACAAATTTCGGCAAAGAAAATCGAAATCGCGTTTTCGCCGCTCGCGCTGCTTTCGCGCAACATTAAAATAGACTCGGCGAAAATCGCGGGCTTAAAGGTCTCGACGACGCGCGAAAGCAAAAACGCGCAGACCGCCCTCCCCGCCGAAACGCAAAAAACAGCCGACGCAAAAAGCGCGAACGCCGAAACAAAAACGCGGGCGGCGGAAAAGAAAGACGCAACCGCAAAAAAATTCGAATTTCCGTGGACTGTGGAAATCGGCGAATTTGCGGGCGACGCCGAAATCGACGGAATGAAATTCGAAGCGTCGGCAAAGAACGTCGAGCTTGAAAAAAACCTCAAACCGAAATGCGGGCGGATTGCGGTCAAGACAAAGGACGCCGAACTTGCCGCGACTGCGGAGACAAAAAACGGCGCAAGGAAAATAGCCGCCCTTCTCTCGGCGGACGGCAAAAAAATCGTCCAGCTCTCGGCGGACGCAAACGCCGACTACTCCGCGTTCGACGCCGAAGCCCGCATAGACGCAAACAGCAAAATCGCCGCAAAATTCGCGCCGCCGTCGCTCGCGCTCCCCGAATTCGAAGTCGCGCTCTACGCGCACGCGAAGGCGGACGCCGCAAACTTTTCGGCTGAGATTATCGGCGACGCCAAGGCGTCGGAGCTTGCAAAAATTTCGGAAGCCCTCAAACCGCTCGGCGCGGTCGGCGCGGACGTGCGCATTACCGCAGCTAAAAACGGCGGCGCGGTCTCGGTAAAAAAATTCGAGGTAAACGTTTCCGAAAGCGGAACGCCGCTGCTCGGCCTCTCAGCAAAACCCTTCGAGGCGAAGTCGCAGGAAGAGCTTGCGAAGGCGGAAATCGAGGCGACACTCGCAGTCCCCGCGCGTCTTGTAAACGCGTTCGCAAAGGGAATCGAGCTGGCGTCCGACGACATTCGCGGAAAGTTCGCAATCTCGTTCGCAAACGGCGGCGCGGTCGTGAAATCCGCCGCCCCGCTTTCGCTCACCCGCGCGTACATCAGACGCGGCGGCGAGACGGTCGCCGAAAACCTCAACATTTTCGCGAACGCCGACGCGTTCATAGGCAAAACTTCGACGGCGAAAATCGCGCTCGAAGCAGCCGACTCGAAAACCGACAAACTCGGAATTTCCGCCGACGCCGAATACGCAAACGGCGCGGCAAAGGCGAAAATCAAAATCGGCGGAAGCATGAACGCGATTGTGGCGCACATTCGCTCGATTTCGTCGATGGAGTCGCTGGGGCTTAAAATCGACGGCGAAACCGCGCTCGCATACGCCGACGGAACGGCGACGCTCGAATCGCTGGCAATCGGAATTTCCGACGCAAACGGAAAAAAGGCGGCGGATATTTCCGCGCTTTCGAAAATCTCGTACGACACAAAAAGCGGCGATGTTTCGGCGACGTCTGCGGCTCTTGCGAAAATCTCCGCGCCCGCGTTCCCCTTCTCGCTCGTAAAGCCGTTCGCGCCCGAAATCGACGCGGCAAAGGCGTCGCTGCTCGCCGAAATTTCAATGCCGCAAAAGAACGTCTACGCGTTCGACGCGGGCGTGTCGGTCGCGGCTCTCTCGTATAAAAAGGGCGGAAAATTCCTCGCGCGCGGACTGTCGGTTTCGACAAGCGCGAAAGGCTCGTTTGACGGACAAACGGCGCGGGTTGAAATCCCCAAATGCGTAATCGGCGAAAACGAAACGCCGTTCTGCACGCTCGGCGCAAAGGCGGAATACGACACGGCGAAATCCGCGCCGTCGGCGGAAATAGATGCGACAGTCGCGCTCGCGCCGCTCTTCAACCAACCCGCGCTGCTCAAATATTCCAACATTTCGCGCGGCACGGCGGATATCAGGGGCGCGTACAAAAACGGCGGGTTCTCGGCGGAAATCGCGGCGCACTCGATAGCAACCCGCACGGCGCAAAACGTGGCGGATTCGGTGGTAGCAAAGCTTTCGGGCGACGCCGAAAACATCGACGCAAAGCTCTCCATAAAAAGCACGCTCGGCGAAACAAAGGCCTCGGCGAAGCTCTCGCTGGGAGATGCAATTTCGCTCGACGCCGACGCGCCGTCGATTGTAGTAGACGACATCGCGCTTCTCGCGGGCGCGTTCAAAAACCCGAACTACACTGAAAAACAGCCCGAAGCGGGGAAATCGCAGCGCGTGGAAAAGCCCGCGCTTGCGGCCGTATCGGAGTCCAAAAAGGCGGACTCCCTCGCGAAGAAAGACGCAAAGGCTTTCTGGAATTTCGGCAAGAATCTTACAGCCTCCGCAAAGGTCGGCAAGGCGGTGTTCGAGGGCAAAACGGTGCTCGAAAAACTAGACGCAAAGGCGTCGGCGACGGAATCCAAACTCGAAGTATCGAAGCTTTCGCTCCGCGCGTTCGGGGCGGATTTCACGGGCGCGGCGGCGGTGTCGTTCGACGCAAAGCGCGAAATCCCCTACGAACTTTCCGCGACAAAACTCTCCATGGCGAACCTCGAAGTTTCGGGATTTTTCGCCGACAAAAACAAGCCGCCGATGTCGGGAATTTTCGACGCTTCGATGGAGCTGAAAGGCTCCGGGAACAACGCCGAACACTTGGCGAAATACCTTACGGGCAACGCCGAAATTAAATCCAAAAGCGGCGGCACAATCCGCATTCTCGACAAAAATTCCGACGCGGGCGCGGCGGCTGCAATCGCAGGAAACGCGCTGTCAATCGCAGGGCAGCTGCTGGGCGGCAAGGTCAAGGAGCTGGGGGGAATCGGCGAGCTGGTGTCGCTGATGACAGAAATGAAATACACCGAGGCCGAAATAAAACTCTCGCGCAACGACGCCGACTTCAACTTCAATTTCGATTCCGTCGAAATGAAGACAGACTCCCTCGTGTTCTCGTCGAAAGGCGGCAGGGTGCTCTTCGACCCGACCGTCGATTTCGCGCAGCAAAAGCTCGACATTCCCGTAAACATCTACGTTGCAAGCTCGACGCGCGGGCTGTTCCAAAGCCTCGGCTACGCGAAGTCCGAATCGCCCATGGCGGGCTACTTCAAAGGTCCCGAATTTACGGTGTCGGGGACGGTCTCGAAGCCCACAAACAACCTCATAAACGTGCTGACCTCCACGAACAACGCGGTCGGAAACGCGCTCGACAAACTCAACATCTTCAAACGCAAATGAAAAAGACAACACGAACAATCGCAAAAATGAAGGGCGTCGAAAAAATCGCGATGCTCACAGCGTACGATACCCCAACCGCCGCGCTCGCCGACGCCGCGGGCGTCGACATCGTTTTGATTGGAGACTCTGTCGGCAACACGGTGCTCGGCTACGCTTCGACAGTCCCCGTGAAAATCGACGACATGGTGCGCCACACCGCCGCGGTGTCGCGCGCAAAGCCCGCCGCGCTAATCGTCGCCGACCTGCCATTTGCCAGCGCGCACCACAACTTCGACAGACTTCTCGACGACTGCGCGCGCCTCGTGCAGGAGGGCGGCGCGGACGCCGTGAAAATCGAGGGCGGCGCGGACATGGCGGAGAAAATTTCGCGCCTGACGAAAGCGGGAATCGCCGTCATGGGGCACATCGGGCTTGAACCCCAGCAGGTCTTGAAGCTCGGCGGATACAGGAAATTCGGGAAGACCGAGGCGGAACGCGCGAAAATTCTCGCCGACGCAAAGGCTCTCGAAGCCGCGGGAGCGTTCGTTGTCCTCATGGAAATGACCGACGCCGACTGCGCGAAGGCGGTCACCGAATCGCTGTCCGTGCCCACAATCGGCATAGGCTCCGGCGCGGACTGCGACGGACAGGTGCTTGTCTCCGCAGACGTTTTGGGGCTTTCCGCAACGCCGCCGTCGTTCGCAAAACGCTACGCAAACGTGGGCGGAATAATCGAAAAGGCTTTTCGCGAATACATCGCCGACGTGCGCGGCGGGCGTTTCCCGAACAAGTAGATGAAAAAGTACGAAGTAAGAAAATCGCCGATACACGGCAACGGCGTCTTCGCCGCGTGCGACATCGCAGAGGGGGAATGGATTATCGACTACCTCGGCGAAAAAATCGACAAGGAGGAGTCCAACCGCCGCGGGCTTGCGAACGAGGAGACGGCAAAATCGAGCGGCGGAGGCGCGGTGTACATCTTCGAGCTTGACGACAAATACGACATCGACGGAAACTTCGAATACAACGACGCCCGCTTCATAAACCACGCCTGCCGCACCAACTGCGAAGCCGTAAACGAGGACGGCACAATAAAATTCTACGCCACGCGCGACATCAAAAAAGGCGAGGAGCTTCTCTACAACTACGGCTACGCGCTCGAACACTTTCTCGACCACCCATGCCGCTGCGGATTCCCCGAATGCGTCGGCTACATCGTGGCGGAATGGGACAGGCTGAAACTGCGCAAGCTGCTGAAAGGCAGACGCCCGAAAAAACATTGACACGCACTGGAGCTTCGGTCATAATCGAATTCCATTATGACAGGAAAACATCTATTGATTGTTGGGGCACTAAGTTTAATATCCGCCATTTCTTTTGCGAATACTGGAAAATATAAATCGATTTCGGGCATCTATCCGCACCTTTCGATGTGGAACAGCGAGGGCGAATGCGGCACGGGGGCGGTCGTTCCGTGGGCGGGCAAACTCTGGGCTATAACCTACGGCCCGCACGTCGTTTTCGAGTCTGACGACAGGCTTTACGAAATCGACCAAAACCTCGACCGCGCAATCCGCCCCGAATCGCTCGGCGGAACGCACGCAAACAGGCTCGTCCACGAGGCGTCGAAACAGCTTGTAATCGGCTGCTATTTCATCGACGAAAAGGGAAACGTCCGCGCAATCGACCGCAAAAAAATGGCGGGCAGGCTCACCGGCACTGCGCGTTCGCAAACCGACGACAAAAACAAAGTCTTCTTCGCGACAATGGAGGAAGGCCTCTACGAAGTTGACGTCAACACCCTCGACGCGCGCGAAATAATCCGCGACGGCAACCTTAAACCGCACCCCGACAACGCCGACGGCAGAAAGCCGAAAAGCTCGAAGCTCCACGGCTACCACGGCAAGGGCTTCTACGCGGGATTCGGCAAGCTGTTCTACTCAAACAACGGCGTGCGGCACAAAAACGTGGACAAAGACCCGACGCTGAAATCGGGCGCGCTCGCAAGCTGGTCGCCCGACGACAAAGACTGGACGCCTATTCGCATTTGCCAATTCACGGAAATCACGGGCAAAGACGGAATCAAGGGAAGCTCCGCTCCCGATAAAACACCGCTCTGGTCGCTCGGCTTCGACGCGAAATCGGTAATTTTAATGCTCTGCGAAAACGGCAAATGGCTCTCGTACCGCCTGCCGAAAGCATCGCACTCCTACGACGGCTCGCACGGCTGGAACACAGAATGGCCGCGCATTCGCGACATCGGCGAAGACGACTTCCTCATGACAATGCACGGCGCGTTCTGGAAATTCCCGCCTAACTTCGACTCGGAACACGCCAGGGGAATCAGAATGCGCTCGAACTACCTCAAAGTAGTCGGCGACTTCTGCGAATGGAACGGGAAAATCGTACTCGGCTGCGACGACTCCGCCCAAAAGGAGTTCTACAACAAACGCCCGATGAAAGCCGAAAACTGCTCGCCCGAAAAATCTAACTCGAACCTCGTGTTTATAGACCCCGAACAGCTCGACAAGCTCGGCACGCCAATCGGGCGCGGCAGCGTGTTCCTGCGCGAAGACGCCGTGCGCGGCACGCTATCCGAACCCATGCTTGTGGGCGGTTTTTCGAAACGCGTCCTAACGCTTTCGTGCGCCAACAAAAAACCCGTCAGGGTGGCGGTGGTCTCGATCTCGGCGGACGGCTCGAAAAGCTCGAAGATCGTCGAGATTTCCGAATCCGCGCCGAAGTTCGAAACGCTCGACTCCGACGCCGAATGGGCGCAAATAGAAGCCCTCGACGACGTGTACTCACTCACCGCCCACTTCGACCTATCTTCGCCCGAAAAGCGAAAAAAACAACCCTCCACCGAATTCGACGGAATCGCGCGGATTGAAAACGGCGCGGACTCCGTCGCCCTCATGCGCTCAACCGCCGACAAAACCCTCGCAATCGTCGCCCTCCGCAAAAACAAAAGCGGCGGCTTCGACGAAATCGGCACATACGCGCTCGACACAAACCTGAACCTCAAAGCCGCAAAGCTCGACGCAAAAACCGCGGACGCGGTGCGCTCCACAATGATAAAGCCCGAAGGAGTGAGCTTCGACGGCGGCTCCGTGCTCGTGGTCGAAGACGGCAAGCGGTACAGACTGCCGCTCGACAGGCGTTTCCTGAACATGCCGCCGAACGCGCGGGTCGCCCGCGAAGTGGCGACGGAACGCGACCTCTTCAACTGCGGCGGAACTTTCTACGAACTGCCCGCGCGCAACGCGCAGGGAATGGCGAAAATCCGCCCGATTGCCTCGCACCCCTTCGCCGTGTTCGACTACGCCTCGTTCTGCGGGCTGATGTTCATAAGCGGCATGTCCGACACCGCCGCCGCAAACAACCCGCACGTCATAGTTTCCGACGACGGCAAATTCTCGCTCTGGGCAGGCTCAATCGACGACCTCTGGAAGCTCGGCAAGCCCGTCGGCGAAGGCTGCGCGTGGCAAAACCAGGCGGTCGAAAACGGCTCTGTCTCAGACCCCTTCCTGCTGACGGGCTACGACAAAAAGACGCTGAAAATCTCCTCCGAAAATGACGTGAAAATCGCCGTCGAAATCGACGTAGACGGCACGGGGCTTTGGCTCGAATACGGCGTGATTGACGTTAAGGGCGGCGAAGCATTCGAAAAGCTTATGCCCGAAAATTTCTCCGGCTACTGGGTGCGATTCCGCGCCCTCGGCGAGTCGCCGTCGATAACGGCGTCGCTGCGCTACGAATAGACGGACGAAAATCCGAAAGCAAAAATGCGCGGCAAACAACCGCGCATTTTCATTTTACGGGGAATGCCTCCACCGCCGCGTAGAATTTCGGCGGCTCGCCGTTTTCCGAAATTCCGATTCTGCCAAAATCGTCAACTCCGCACGCAACGCCGTCGATAATCCGCCCGCCGACGTCGAGCCGCATGCGCCTGCCGCGCAGCCAGTCGAAGCGCGAGAATCCGCGCGACAGCCCGTCGGTCGAGACGCGCTCCGCCGCACGCAACGCCGACGCCGCGACAATCCCGCACGCCGCGTTCATCGAAACTCCGCCGGCGCTTGCGGATTCGAGGCTGTCCATCGACGCCCGCACGTCTTCGGGGGCGTCCAAGCTTCCCGAAAAGCAGTTGATGCCCGCGCCGAAAACCGCGCTCCGCGCCCCGCCGCCGACATGCAGCTCGGTTAGCATTCCGCCGATTTTCCCGCCGCGCTTCGAATAGAGGTCGTTGGGCCACTTCAAAAAAAGCTCCGCGCCGAAAGCGCGTTCGAAAGCCGCGCAAAGCTCGACGCCGCACGCCACCGTAAACGAAGACACAAGCCCCGCGTCGCGCGTAAGTTCGACCGCCACAGAAACGCAAAGCGTAGACGCGGCGTCGGAATACCAGCGGCGGTCGAGCCGCCCGCGCCCGCGCGTCTGCGTCTTTGCCGCCACGACAAACGGAGGGCGTTCGCCGCCGCGGAGCATGCGCATGGCGTCGTCGTTCGTGCTTTGCGTGGTATCGAAAAAATACAGTGCGCCGCCGAATCCCGCTTTTTCAAGCTCGGCAAGCAGTTTCGATTTTTCGAGAGTGTCGGACATGTTTTGGATTATCGCAGACGCCGCAGAAGTCGGTCAAGGCAAAGGCTAAAAAACAAAAAAACCGACATATTTTAATATGCCGGCTTCGCAAACTTTGCGAGCAAAAAACGCTCTGTGCGCTTTGACGGACGCTTTTGCGCTTAGCACGCCCACGTGCGCTTCTTATGACGATTCGCCTTCGAACGCTTCGAGCGCTTGTGCTTATTCATCTTCAATCTGCGTTTTTTCTTTAAGTTTGCCATTTTACTACCTTATTATTGTTTGAATATAAAGTTCTGTTTTTTTGAAAAGACAAATATAATCCGCAAAAACTCCGTTTTGTAAAGCTTTTTATTAATTTATTTTTGGCGCAAATAATTGCGCAAATAATCATTGCCACGACCTCAAAAAGCGATAGGCTTTTTCTTCTTCACCACAATTCTATATATATGAAAAAACTGCTTACAACATTACTCACGGCAACCGCGCTCTCGCAGGCGCTCTTCGGGGGCGAATCGCCGCGCTCGACGGTCGCGCTCGAAGACGGCTGGAAATTCGCGAAAGGCGACTACCCCGACGCCGAAAAAACATCTTTCGACGACTCCAAGTGGGAGTCCGTCAAAGTCCCGCACGACTGGGCAATCGGAAAGCCCTTCGACATGAACATCGACATGCAGTACGTTCAGGTTTTTCAGGACGGCGACAAAAAAGCCATGCTGCGCACGGGGCGCACGGGAGCTCTCCCCTGCTTCGGCGCGGGCTGGTACAGAAACACGCTAGACATTCCCGCCGGCAAAAACGGCTCGCGCGTGTTCGTCGAATTCGACGGCGCAATGAGCAACGCAAAGGTCTTCGTCAACGGCAAATACGTCGGAACGTGGCCCTACGGCTACGCGTCGTTCACGTTCGACATCACCGATTTCGTGAAGTTCGGCAAGCCCAACACGCTCGCGGTAAGCCTCAACAACAAAGAGCTTTCGTCGAGGTGGTATTCGGGCGCGGGGCTTTACCGCAACGTGCGCCTTGTGTACAAGTCGCCGACGCACGTCGCCTACAACGGCACATACATCACGACGCCGAAAATCGCGAAAAACAGGGCGTCGGTACTCGTGAAAACGGAAGTTGAAAAGCCAGATGGCGCGGCGAAAATCGTCCACAAAATCTTCGCGCCCGACGGCTCGCTGGCGGCTTCGGGAAGCTCGGAAGACATTTCGAAGCCCGTCTACATCGACGTTCCCAACCCGCAGCTCTGGGACGTAAAAACGCCCAACCTCTACCGCGCCGAAACGTCGCTTTTCGACAAAAACGGCAAAGAGCTTGACCGCTACGAAACGCGCTTCGGAATCCGCTCAATCGAAATTTCGCGCGAAAACGGCTTCGTCCTCAACGGCAAAAAAACCGCAATTAACGGCGTCTGCATGCACCACGACCTCGGGCCCATCGGCGCGGCTACAAACGTGCGCGCGCTCAAACGCCAGCTCGAAACGCTCAAAGAAATGGGCTGCAACGCAATCCGCACATCGCATAACCCGCCCTCGCCCGAACTGCTCGACCTCTGCGACGAAATGGGCTTCATCGTCGAAGACGAAGCATTCGACGAATGGCGGCACCAGAAATGCGAAAACGGCTACCACAAGCTTTTCAACGAATGGGCCGAAAAGGATTTGACCGCGTTCGTCAAGCGCGACCGCAACCACCCTTGCGTCGCACTTTGGAGCATAGGCAACGAAGTCAACGACCAACGCTTTCCCGACGGCGGCGCGACGGCGAAATTCCTTGTAGACATCGTCCACCGCGTAGACCCCACGCGCCCCGTGACGGCGGGAATCAACAACATCAAAGGCGCGTTCGAAGTCAGCAAAATTCCGCAGGAGCTTGACGTTGTCGGGCTGAACTACCAGCCCTTCCTCTACGCAAAATATGCCAAGGAAAATCCGAACATGATATTCCACGGGAGCGAAACCGCCTCCACAGTAAGCTCGCGCGGAAGCTACCACTTCCCCGTGAAGCGCGACAGCCAGCCATACCACGAAGACTATCAGGTTTCCTCATACGACACCGAAACGCCGCCGTGGGCGCAGATTCCCGACGAGGAATTCGCCGCCCTCGACGACAACCCGACGTTCTTCGGCGAATTCGTATGGACGGGCTACGACTACCTCGGCGAACCCACTCCCTATAACCCCGGAACGCCCGCCCGCAGCTCGTACTTCGGAATCATCGACCTTGCGGGCTTCAAGAAGGACCGCTTCTACGCCTATCAGGCTCGCTGGAATCCCGACGTAAAGGTGCTGCACGTCATGCCTCACTGGAACTGGGAGGACAGGCTCGGACAAAACGTTCCCGTCCACGTCTACACAAACTACCCGAAAGCCGAGCTTTTCGTAAACGGCAAAAGCATGGGAGTCAGGACGAAAAAACCCGAAACAAAAAATGTCATGGAAAGATACCGCATGATTTGGGACGATGTTTCCTATCAGGCGGGAGAAATCAGGGTTGTGGCGTACGGCGACGACGGCAAAGCCGCGGAGGAAAAGACCGTAAAGACCGCGGGCAGAGCCGCGACATTCAAGATGTCCGCCGACCGCGACACCCTTCTGCCCGACCCGAAGGAGCTGATTTTCGTCGAAATCGACATCGTAGACAAGGACGGCACGTTCTGCCCGCGCGCGGCGAATTTCATGTTCGTAAAAGTCGAGGGAGCGGGCAAACTGCGCGCGCTCTGCAACGGCGACGCCACAGACCAGACTGCGTTCTCGTCGAACTACATGAGGGCGTTCAACGGGAAACTGCTGGCGGTGGTAGAACCTACGGGAGAATCGGGCGACGTGAAAATCACGGCGTACGGGCACACGCTCGCGCCAAAGACGCTCACGCTAAAAATACAAAAGCCGATAGAAACAAAATAGCGGCGACAGCCTGCAAAAACGGCGCAATCCATTTCGGACTGCGCCGTTTTTTGTAGCCTATTTCTGCGATTATTTTTGCGAATCGGAAACGAACTTTTCGAAGTTTTCAAAATAGAACTTCGAGCGGAAGTCGCCGTTGTCCGCGCCGAGCTTCAAAAGTAATTTTGCGCGGTCGGCGTCGGTTATGAAATTCGTGCCGTCAACGTATTTTGCGGCAAGCCAGCGGTAGGCACGCACTTTCTTTTTAAGCTCGGCAAGCCACTTTTCGGCAAGTTTTTCGTCGCGCGGAACGCCGATTCCCTTTTCGTAGACGTAGGCGAGAAACTCAACAGCCTCGGTTCTGCCGCGCTCGGCGGCTTCCGCCAACAGGGCGATTCCCTGTTTGGCGTCCTTTCCGCAACCCGCGCCCACGACGAGCGAAAGCCCGCGGCGGTACAAGCCCCACGGCGAATGCGGCGCGTACTTTGCGTGCTCGTCGAGAAATTCGTTCGCCTTTTTCCAGTCGCGGAGTTTCGGATTCTTCGTGTAAAAATCGTAGAATTCGCGGAGAATCGAAAGCGACGGAAAGTTCTTGCGCGAAAATTCAAGCCAACGCAATTTGCGCTCTGGGTTGTACTCCAAGCCGCCTTTGTTGTAAAGATTGGCAATTGCAACGGCATTCTTCGCGCCAGTCGGGTATGTTTGGGCGAGCATAAGCGCCTCCGCCTTTTTGCGCAGTTTTGCGGCTTCGGCGGGGTCGGATGGTCGCCCTATTCCCTTTTCGGCGCAGTACGCAAGGGCTTCGATGGCGGGAACTGTCTTGGTCGAATACGGACGCTCTGCAGCCTTTTCAAAATATTCCAACGCCTTTGCGCCGTCGCGTTCAGTGCCCCTGCCGTTCAAATAGCAGAGAGCCAAATCGAAGTAGGCGTCGCGCGGAACATACGACAATTCCTTTTTGCAATAGTCGAAATAGCGGTTGAGGTTCTCGAAATATTTTTTGTCGTCTTTCAATTTCCAATTATTTTTGTAGACTTCGGCAAGCTTTTTGAAAAACCTGCCGTCGAGAGCCGCCGCCTGTTCGTAAAGCTCGACCGCGCGAACGAAGTCGGGCGCAAGCCCGTTCGTGCCGTTAAGATAAAGCGATGCGCTTTCGAAAAACCTGTACGCGCTTTTGTTTTCCGAAATGTAGCGCTCCGCAAGCGGCTTCAAGATGTTTTCTGGAAGCGTCGGCGCGATTGCGTACGAACCGTAATCGGGCGTGCTATACATATCAATCGAAGCCAAAATTCTGTCGGCTTCGGCGGGGTCGGCTTTTGTGCCGATTCCGTTTCGGTAGCAATAGGCGAGCCAAAAATTGCGATACGGACTGCCTATGTAGGTTTTTTCGAGAATTTCGAAAGCCTTTTTGCAGTTCTCTTCGCCACCCGTGTTTATGAGCGAAAGCGCGCGCTCAAAAGAGTCGCTTGCCCTGCTTACTTTTGAGGCTTTTTTGTCGGCAAATTCGCCGTTGTAAAAATTTTCCCTTCGATACGATTCGAAATGCTTTGCAAGTTCCAAAATTTCCGACTCGCGCCCGACTTCTGGAAAATCGCGCAGTAAGATATATTTTGAATACGCTGCCGACGACGCAACGTGGCTTACATTCATGCACGCGTCGATAAACGCCCGACTGACTTCCGACTTTTCGCCGAAAAGCTCTTTTACCTGCTTAATGGCGGAATCGAAATTGAAATTGTAGACTCCGAAAATCGGCTGAAAAAACGACTCCGCAAGCTTGGAAAATTCAGCGCGCGCGGCGTCGCGGTCGCGCGGGACTCCCCTGCCCTCGTAGGCGCAACATGCGAGAATGAGCTTCGCGTAGTTGTTGCCCGATTCCGCCGACTTTTTGAACGTCGCAAGCGCGGACTGCCAGTCGCCGTTCTTGGCAAGATAGATGCCTTTTGCGTTCGCCGCAAACGGTCTGTCAAGCGAGTCGAAAAACGCAAGAGCGGCGGGATAGTCGAGCGTTTCGGCAAACTTCGAAGCCGCGGTTTCGTTGCCCATCTTAGCGGACATCGCAAGATATTTTTCGGCCGTTTTTGGCGAAACGCTGCTGTCGCATTTCAGATTCCGCGCAATATCCAAATATGCGTTCGCTTTTTCATTTTCCGTAAGACGGCTTAAAAACAACTCCGCAAGTTTTTCGTCTTTCGGATAGCCGTATGTTCCCGCAAGCAGGGAGGTCGCAATAGAGCGTATTTCATATGAATCCGTGAGCACGGAGGAAAGTTTTTCAAGCAGTGGCGCGGTTTTTTCGGGAGTGCCCGCAAGCGTGTAATATTGTATCAACCAACAATAGATTTCACTGATATTGAAATCTGTCTGAGTCAAACTTTCCTCCATGAGTTTAACCGCCTTTTCCCTGTTCGGATTTTCAAGGAACGACGCCGGAAGCTTGTTTGTAAATCTTTCCCCAGTTCCGAATATCCAATATGCAATCAGGGACAACCTGTCGTAAGGCCGCAAATTGCCGACTTCGTAAAGTTTTTCCGTCTGTTCGGCAGCATATTTTGACATGCGAAGCCCTATAAACGCATTGCGCAACTCGGAAGCCCGCCGAGCGGCGGGAAGGGAATCCATGGCTTTCTTTGCAAAGGCGTGTTCCTCGGAATATTTCGGGTCTTCGAGCGTTATTGCATAGAGGAATGCGATTGAGCTTATATTGTCTGCGCCAGAATTTTTTTGTACAAATTTTATCAGTCTGTCTTTTGAAATATCAGCATATCCATTTCCGATAAGACATTGATAGGCATTTACGGCGTCCCATGTGTTGGAGCTTTTAAAAAATGCGTCCGACTCCCACAATTTAACGGCAAAATTGCCCATTCCCGCATTGCACAACTTGTGAATCACGTCGTACAAATCTCGCGGAGAATTTCCGAAAATCGCATAATATGCGGCGGCGTCGAGCTTGGGATAGATTTTGTCGGGCGCGGAAAACACGGCTTCCGCAAAATCGGGGTTTGCGACCTTTTCGAACTGCGCCCTGTCGCCCGACAGAAAATAGATGTTGGCGAGCCTGTCGCGGGCGTATGAGCTTTTTTCGCTCTTCGACTTCAAGTCGGCAACGAGTTCGTCGAGTTTTTTCCGCGCCGCGGCGTCGGTCTTTGCGAGTTCCACAAGCGGCGAAACGTAGCCGAATTTTTCGTAAGCCGCCGACGCCGCTTTGAGTTTGTCCGAACCGAACATTGCCGAATAGTCGGCGTCCGCTCCGAAAAGCGGCGAGATTAAAAACAGTAATGCGGGGTATATCATTGCTCTTTTCATACGGACGAGTTTAAACCTACCGTTCAAAGTGTAAAGAAAAAAAAACGGCGTCCCGCTATGGAACGCCGCCTCCCAAAAATGCGCTTTACGCTATCTTCCGCGTATGATGTGCGAAAGCCTTATCGCCGATTCCGCGCGGTTTAGAATATACAAGTGTATGCCCGCAACTTTGCGCTCTTTAAGCTCGGCAATCTGCTCCTTCGCCCAGTCCAAGCCGACCTGCGCTCCGCCGTCTTCGGGCGCGGCGCGGAGGCGTTCCACGAGCGCGTCGGGAATTTGTGTGGAGCACATCGACTTGAAGTTCATCACCTGTTTGAGCGACAGCGCGGGGAGAATGCCCGCAATCACGGGCTTGTCGATTCCCGCCGCGCGGCACTTGTCCACGAAGTTGAAGAAATGCGAGTTTTCGAAAAACATCTGCGTTATGACGAAGTCCGCGCCCGCGTCGATTTTGCGTTTGAGGTTGTCGATGTCGGCGTCGAGCGAAGCCGCTTCGGGGTGTTTTTCGGGATAGCCCGCGCAGCCGATTCCGAACTGAGGGTGGCGCGACTTCACAAATTCCACAAGCTCGTTCGCGTGCTTGAAGCCGTCGGGGTGCGGCACGAACGCCGTTTCGCCCTTCGGAGGGTCGCCGCGCAACGCCATGACATTGCGGAATCCCGACTTTTCGAAGCGGTCGAGTATGGCGGCGATTTCGTCTTTGGAATGTCCGAGGCACGTGAGGTGCGGCATGATTTCGAAGCCGAAGATGTCGCGCAAAAGCTCGCCGTAGTCGAGCGTGCGCTCGCGCGTGGAGCCACCCGCGCCGTATGTAATAGACGCATAGTCGGGCGAAAGCTCCTGCAATTTTTTAGCCGTGCGCAGAATCTGGCGCGCGCCCTCCTCGGTTTTCGGCGGGAAAAATTCGACCGAAAACACGGTCCTGCCGTCCGCGAATTTGTCTTTTATATTTCGATTGTTTTCCATGCAAAAATTTCTCCGTATCTTATTTTAATATTCTGTCAACCCTGCGCGGAATGGCGACCATGGTTTCCCACGGAATGCGGCTCGTCCAGCGGCTGTAATCGGCGAGGGAAATTTCCGCGCCGTTCTGCTCGCCGATGAACGAGACTTCGTCGCCGACGTGCGCGTCGACGCCGCTTACGTCGATGTACATTTCGTCGAGACCCACGCAGTCCAAAATCTTGCAGCGTTTGCCGCCCACGAGCACGCGGGCGTCGGAATTGAAGCCCGCGGGGACGCCGTCGGCGTAGCCCGCGCAGACCGAGGCTATTTTCTTTCCGCCGCGCTCGCCCACAGCCAAAATCCGCGCCTTGAACGCGAGCACGGAGCGCAGCCCCAAAGACTCGAAACCGCCGCCGTCGTCGAACGGATTTATGCCGTACTGCACAAGCCCCATGCGGACGGCGTTCAGCGGCGGCTCAATCGGAATATAGCTAAGCCCCGCGCTGTTGTGGATATGCAAAAGCATGTCGGGCGAGCCGTATTTGCACACGACTTTCCTGAAAATTTCGACCTGCCCGAACGTGTAGTCTCTGTCGGTGTCCGCGCTCGAAAGGTGCGAGAATATACCGTTGATTTTCAGGTGCGGCAGCGAGAGGATTTTCGGAAAAACCTCGTCCGCCTTTTCGTGCCAGACGCCCGCGCGCCCCATGCCGGTGTCGAGCTTGATGTGCGCACCGAGGATTTTCCCGCGCTTTGCGGCGAGTTCGTCGAACGCCTGCGCCTCGGCGTACGACGAAACCGCGGGCGTTGCGCCGTAGTCGAAAACCAGCGGGCGCTCCTCTTTGAGAATCGGGCTGAGCACCAGAACCTGCCTGTCTGAGACGACCTCGCGCACGCGCGACGCCTCGTAGAGGTTCGCCACCGCAAACAAGTCAGCCCCGCCGCGCAGAAAGCGGACAAGCGCCTGCGGCATGCAGTGCCCGTAGGCGTCCGCCTTCACGACCGCGACGTATTTCACGCCCTTCGGCAGCGAATTTTTAATGCTCCTGACGTTTGATTCGAGCCTGTCGAAATCGACCTCAATCCACGACCTCAAAATATGCTTGTTCACGATTTTATCAGCGACCATTTTTTTACAATTCTCCCGCGTGTCAAATTCAAACGCCCAAAAAACTTGACCGCCGCCCGTCCGACGCCGATTATCGTCCCATGTTCGAACGCATTTTTGAGATTTTCCGCCGAAACGAAACGCCAGCCGCCCGCATCGGCAGGCTGGGCGAAAACGCCGCCGCAAAATTTCTGGCGGGCGAGGGAATGAAAATCGTCGCCCGAAATTTCAGAAGCGGGCACGGCGAAATCGACATCGTGGCGCGGGACGCCGGCTGCCTCGTGTTCGTAGAGGTCAAGACGCGCTCCGAAAACGCGGTTGTTGACGGATACTACGCGGCGGTGTCGAAAAAGAAGCTCGCCGTTTTGCGCAAATGCGCCCGCGCGTTCATGTCGCGCATGCCGAACAAGCCCGACAACTGGCGTTTCGACGCCGTGGAGGTGCGCCACGACCGCGACGGCAAACCCGTCTCCGTAAGGCATTTTCCGAATGTGGGCTGAATCGGGCGCGGCGGATTAGTTCCACCGATTTTCGCCCTGCGGAGAAAGCGTAATTTCAAAAAATCCACGCGCCGATTTCGTCGGGGTTGCGCGGCTTTATTTGTACGGAATGTCTTGGAGATTGTCGGACTCTCCGCCCGACAGCGCGGCGAGGACTTCGCCCGCAAGGTAAATCGAGCCTGTCGAAACAATGGTCTCGCCGCGCGAGACCGCCGCGCACGCGTTGCCCGCCCCGAAAACGTCGGAAACTTTCGTCTCTACAATCTCGACGGGGCATTCGCCGAGGCACTTTCTGAGCGCGGCAAAGCCCAATGCGCGGGGCTGGTCGGGAACGAGCAAAATTATTTTCCGCGCGTATTTTTTCACCACTTTGAGAAGCGGCACGGCGCGTTCCTCGCCCAAAACGCCCACCGCGATTACGGGGCGCACAGACTTCGGCAGCGACGCCAAGTTGCTTTCGAGAGTCCGCGCCCCCTCCTCGTTGTGCGACGCGTCGAGAATCAGCTCCGCGCCGTTCGCGAGCGGAATTTTCTGCCAACGCGCCGCCCACGAAACGTCGAGCAGCGCGGAACGTGCGGCGGACTCCTCCAAGCGCGAGAATATTTGCGGCGCAACGCCCGCCGCCGCGCGTTCGCGCAAAACCCTTGCGCACAAAACGGCGGTCGCGGCGTTCCTGCGCTGGTAGTAGCCGTAGAGCGAAGTTTCGGGCAGGTCGGAATCGTTCGGGAAAAAGTCCTCCGCCTTGTAGAGCGGCGCGTGTTTTTCCGCCGCGACCTCCTCCGCAACCCGCATTGCCTCTGGCGGCAAAAATCCGCAAACGACGGGCACGCCCTCCTTTATTATCCCCGCCTTTTCCCGCGCGATTTCCGCCACGGTAGAGCCGAGCATTTGAATGTGGTCAAGCCCCACGGAGGTTATCACGGAGAGTTCGGGAAGAATGATGTTTGTGGAGTCGAGCCTGCCGCCCAAGCCGACTTCCACTACGGCGCAATCTACGTTTTTTTCGGAGAAATAAAGGAACGCCGCCGCCGTCATGTACTCGAAAAACGACGGGTATTCGGCGATATTTGACGGGTCGAAAACCGAGTCCGCAACTCCGCGCAGTTTCGCCGCGTAGCCCACGAGGTCGGGCTTCGAAACGGGAACGCGGTTCACCTGAATGCGCTCGCCCAAATACGTCAGGTGCGGAGAGGTGAACATGCCGACGTTCAGCCCGCGCCCGCGCAAAACGCGTTCGAGCATTGCGCAGACGGAGCCTTTGCCGTTCGTCCCTGCGACGTGGATTTTCGGGTAGCCGTTCTGCGGGTTTCCGAGCGCGGCGCAGAACGCGCGAATGCGGTCGAGCGAATACTTCGAGCCGGCGTTGCGCAGCGCGTAGAGGAAGTCCTCTGTTTTTTCGAAAGCGGAAAAGTCGTTCATTTTAAACGGCGCATTTTGAACCCGACCGCCCGACGCTTCAACGCTAAAATTGCGAAGCGGCGATTTTCACCGCCGCCCCGCCGCGTTTTGCGGACTTTATTTCACCCTGATTTCGTTGTCGCCCGCGCGAAGTTTTGTCTTTGCGCCGCGCCATTCGAATTCGCCCCCGACGGGCGTTTTTATCGAGCCGTCGATTCCGCCTTCGAGGTTCTTTCTGAACATCACCCTGATTTCGCCTTTCGGGTGCGGAATTGTTCCCGAAATTTCCTTCAAGTCGCCCAGATTCGGCGACACGCGGATTTTCGAGAACCCGTAGTCGGCGGGCATCACGCCGCACACAAGCGACAGCAGATGGTAGTTGGGGCTTGAACTCCACGCATGGCAGTCGGAGCGCGACGGTTCGGGAGTTTCGGCGAAAGTCGTAAGCCCCGCGCCGAGCATGTCGCGCCACTCGCGCAGCTGCGGCAGGTAGAGGTCGCCCATGCCGACCTTGCGGAGAGCCTCCATGAGGTAGAATTTGAAATAGATTGTGCACGGAGTCATCTCCTTAGATTCGATGACTTTTGTCATCAACGCGCGCTGTTCCGATTCGTCCAAAACGTCGGCGAGAATCGCCAAAATGTTGACGTGCTGGCTTGTGGATTTCGCGCCCGCGTAGTCGACAAAAATTCCGCGTTCGGCGTCCCAACACTTTTCGCGAACCGCCTTTGCGATTTCCTTGTAGCGGGCGTAAAATTCGTCGGCGTCGTTCGGGTAGCCCATTTTGTGCATGAGAACGGAGGCGTCGCGCATGGCAATCGCAAGCTGGAGGGTTGTTATCGCCGAGCCTTCGTTTTCGCCTTCGGGCGGAACGCCGTGCCACCAGCCCTCGGAATTTGCGCCCTTTGTCTTTTCGCTCCAATCGACGAAATTCCAGAACGGAAGCCTCGGTTTGAGCAGCCCGCCGTCGAGCTGTTTTGTGTACCACGCAAGCACGGAGCGGACGCCGATGAGCTTGTCGGAAAGGAAGTCGAAGTCGCCGCGGAACATGGCGTAGTCGCAAATCATTTCAATCCAGTAGAGGGAAAACGGCGGAATGAACTGCGTGAGGCTCGACGGAAAGCGCGACTGCGTTATGTTCAGGTGCGTGCGCGAATTGTCGAACGCGGTAATCGCCTGACGCATCAGCCTGTCGTCGCCGGAAACGTACAGCGAAATCAGAGCCTGAATGCGGGTGTCGCCCGCGTATTGAAGCTGCTCGTAGTAGGGGCAATCGACGTAGGTTTCGAGGGCGCAGAGACGCGCGGTGCGCCAGCCGACCTCCCAAATCTTCGCAAGCGACGCGTCGTCGGAGTCGAACTTGCCGTTTTCCTCGAAGGGGTAGCCCGTGAAAATTCCGTACATGTCCTCGATAACGAGCGGCTCGCCCTTTGTCTCGATGTCCAAGCCGACGTACCTGTACGTCCTGAACCACAGGGGCGAAAATTCGCGCGACGCCCCGCCGTCGGGACGGAATATGTCGAAGACTTCCTCGCTTGCGTTGAAGTCGCGCCCCTCGATTTCGTCGCGGTTGCCCTTGATTCCGCTCTTGTCGAACATGCCCTCGGCGTAGTTTACCTTTACAACCGCCCCCGCGCCCTTCGACGTTTTCAGCACGGGGTACGCGTTCGTCAAAACGCCGTTGTCCAAAAGCACGCGGCACTTTGTGTTTGCGGGAATTTCGAACTTTTCACCGGCTATGAAATTCGGGACGACTTCGACCCCCGAAAAACGGCGCACGCTCTTCATGCGCACGGGCTTTTCCTCCATCTGGGGAATCTCGCGCGGAGTGAGGGCGCGCCCAGCCTCTCCCCAGGCCGAAGCGCAAGTGTACGCCGCGCCGACATACTGGGCGTTGCGCCAAGAGGAGTCGTCAAAATCAGGCTCAGTCCAGCCCCAATCGTACTTCGACGCGTCGATATTGTCGCCGGGGCCTGTGTACCAGCGGTTGCGGGTGGGCGAAAACGCCGCCGACTTTTTCATTTTCCACTTGGAGGGCGTTGCCACAAAGTTTTCGGCGTCAGTCGCGCCGTCGAGCACAAACGAAAGCCTCTCGGAAATCTGCGCCTTCGGTGCGTTCTTGCCCGCATGCCAGACGAGCGCGGCTATGACGTTTTTGCCCGACTTCAAATGCGGGGCGATGTCGAGTGTGTCGAAATACCACCTGTCGAGGTCGCCGCGGGCGGGCCCGCGCGCAACGCGCCTGCCGTTGACGTACAGCACAAAACGCTGGTCGGCACTCACGTTGATTTTGAAGCTTTCGGGCTTTTTGGGCAAATCGAACGAGCGGCGGAAATGCAGCACGCGGTATTCGGGCGTGTAGTAGGCGGGGTCTCCCGCCCATTTTGCCGTCCAAATTTTTGTGTGGATTTTGCGGTCGAAGTCTTGCGGCGTCGCAAAAGCCGCAGCGCAAACCGCAAGCGCGGAAACGGTTAAAAGCAGTTTTCTCATATATAGTATCTTTTCAAATTCGATAAAAACAAACGGTGCATTATTGTCAACATATTCCAACAAAACTGTTATTCATCACACAATTTGCGATTTTGCTTTTCGGCGGCAGGCGCATTTTCCGCGCGGGGACAAAAAAACCGCAGAATCGACTGCGGTTCGAAGGGTAAATTTTGCGCGGGAAATATGCCTACTTTATCGATTTCGGCGCGGGCACGGAAGAGTCGAGCCGCAACTGCTCGTAGTACGACGCCGCCTCCTTGTCGCCCTTTTTTGCGGCGGCGGCAAAAAGCTCCATGGCGCGTTTCGTGTCCTTCTTCACGCCCGTGCCGTTGGCATAGAGAATGCCGAGATAGCGCATGGCGTCGCGGTTGCCGAAGTCGGCGGCGGCAGTCCAAATCGAGAAGGCTTTTGCGAGGTCGGGCTTTACGCCCTCGCCCGTGAAGTAGCAGAGGGCAAGATAAACTTGCGCCTGCAAATGCCCCTGCTCGGCGGCGGCTTTCCAAAGCTCGAACGCCTTTTGAGGGTCGCGCTCGCGCACGCCCTGCCCCTTCGCATAGGCAAAAGCAAGACAAAACTGCGCCTTGGGGTGGTTCTGCTTGGCGGCCTTGTCCCACCAGAAAACGGCAGTGTTGACGTCGGGCAAAACGGAAATTCCGCCACTGTACGCCTGCCCCATGAGGTATTGAGCCTCTGGGTCGCCGCGCTTGGCGGCTTCAAGCCAGTAGGCGACAGCCTTGGGCCCGTTGCGCTTTACGCCGTTTCCTGCGTACCAAGCCGCGCCGATGTTTGTCAAGGCGCGGGCATTGCCGTTTTGGGCGGCTTTCTCCCACCAGGCAAAAGCCGTCATGTAGCGGGGCGAGAACTTGCCGCCGCCGCCGTCGGCATAATATTCGCCGATTTCGTTCTGGGCAACGGCGTCGCCCTTTTCGGCGAGCTTCAACTTGGCGTCATAATCGAACGCGTCGGCAAAAACACTCAACGCACAGCCAATCGACATCACACTGACTAATATTTTTTTCATTAACCCCGTATTCTATCGACAATCTGTAAATATAGTCAATTCGATATTAAAAAGAAACGAATATCAAAAGGCGCAAGCCGTGGGCGCGAGCCGCGCCACTCGTCGGAACTTCGTTCCTTTCGGTGATAATGCTCGGCAAGTATACTT
>OGFM01000711.1_pt1 | contig 25544 bp, 28 predicted proteins | sample 1570871 | NCBI WGS metagenome assembly OGFM01 (sample SAMEA2581957, study PRJEB24529) | metagenome | biome: Human gut stool | place: China | collected 2011
AACTGAGTTCACCTGAGGAGCAGAGGAAAAGCAGAGGTGAACTGAGTTCACCTGAGAAGTATAAATAAGCTCCTGTGTTGAGAATTGTGCTGCTCTTAGCTGGGTAAAGCATATTTTATTTTTTCGTTATGTGAGCATACCCCACGGCATTCATTCATCCCTATCAAAAAACGATAGGGCTCATGAATGCATCCCCATACCGAAGGGATGGCATGGGGCAGGAATAGGGCGATGAACGCCGCCTATACGGATTGCTGGCAAAGCCAGCAACCAAGGGCATTTCAGAGGTGATGCATTTGCGTATTTCAGGTGTGATATCGTGCATCACTTTATGTCAAAAACTAGTGCAGATAGCGTATTTATTGAATAAAATGTGATGAAATAGCAATAATATTAGCATATACGATATTGTTATGACCTTGCGAGAGTGTAAAGAGAAGCTTGAATAAGATAAACTAATACAGAGAATATGTGTTATGTTTATAGTGGATGAATGTTTTTATAAAAAAAGGGAATACTTGCTTTTGGCTAGTGCATATGCTATAATGGCATTAGCTAAAAAGGATATAGTTCCATGGGTACACAAAGCGAAAGCCCCAGAGGTCGCAACTCTGGGGCTTTCTTTAGGCTAGTTGTCACTGTCATCTCCGTCTAACCATTTGCAGAGATAGTAGCTAACTACACCTGCCATGACGGAAACCAAAAAGGATATAATAATTTCCACGAGTACACCCCCTTTCTGTTGCCAGATTGGGTGCGACAACGATAATCATTATATCATAAAAATGTAGAAAGTTACAATACACATAAACGTGTTGAGATGAACTGAGTTCACCTCAACACGTTTATTAATGCTCAAAATCCGGTGAGGAATGTTCCTTGCTTTTCTTATATGCATCAATACGTGCTTCCTTTGAGGTCGGTTTTGAATGAATGAGCAGCAGATGAATTTGATTGCGGCGGTCACTTAATGCACTCAGAAAATGATATGCCAGTGAAAATGAAGCTGATATTGCCATAGAGTGCTTCATATTGTTGTAAAATTCGATAGTTTTCTTTGCATGCTCATTTCCATTGGCTACGGCGTCATTCAGGTATTTTAAGCCTAGTGCTTCGTCTTTATCTACACCGTGGCCAAAAAGATAGATTGAGCCAAGCCTTGACATTGAATAGGAGTCGGAATCATTCTTAATACAGTCTTTATAAAGCTGAATGGCTTTTGTAATATTATACCGGCTATGTGTGGAATCGGCATAGAAATCGGCAAGGGTGACTTTAGCAAAGCTATTCCCTTCATCGATTGCATTGTTGAGATAATGCAATCCTAATTCGATATTTTTTTCAACACCTTTACCTTTGATGTATATAGCCCCAAGCCTGTACATTGAAAATGTGTCAGGTTCATCCTCGTTTTCGGCACAATCTTTATAAAGTTGAATGGCTTTTGCCATGTCATACATGTCATGTGTGGAATCTGCATAAAAATCTGCAAGGGTGATTTTGGCAAAGCTATTCCCTCCATCGATTGCATTGTTGAGATAATGCAATCCTAATTCGATATTTTTTTCAACACCTTTACCTTTGATGTATATAGCCCCAAGCCTGTACATTGAAAATGTGTCAGGTTCATCCTCGTTTTCGGCACAATCTTTATAAAGTTGAATGGCTTTTGCCATGTCATACATGTCATGTGTGGAATCTGCATAAAAATCTGCAAGGGTGATTTTGGCAAAGCTATTCCCTCCATCGATTGCATTGTTGAGATAATGCAATCCTAATTCAATATCTTTTTCAACACCTTTACCTTTAAGGTATATAGCCCCAAGCCTGTACATTGAAAATGTGTCAGGTTCATTCTCATTTTCGGCACAGTCCTTGTAAAGCCGAATAGCTTTGTTCATATCATAAAATTCATTATCTCCATTGGAATAAATACCGGCCATGGTAATTTTGGCATATTTATTTCCACTTTTGGCTGCATGGTCGAGGTATTGCAGACCTAAGACAGTGTTTTTTTCAACACCATTGCCATTGAAATATATGGAACCTAGTCTGAACATGGAGAAAGAGTCGCTGTCATTTTCGGCACAGTCTTTATAAAGTTCAATGGCTTTGTCCATGTTATAAAGTTTGTTATTTGAATCGGAGTAAATACCGGCCATGGTAATTTTGACAAATTTATTTCCAGCGGCAATAGCAGCGTTAATATATTTCAATCCAAGTTCAACATTTTCATCAACACCCTTACCGTTAAGGTACAAAGAACCTAGTTTAAACATAGCCATAGAATCGGCATTAGTCTCAATGCATTCTTTATATATATCAATGGCTTTGTTTATGTCATATATTTTATCATTTTCCTGATTGGCATATAAATCCGCCATTGCTATTTTTAAATAGGAAGGGGCATGAGATTCTCCTGTTTCGGGGTCGGTATACTCATTGTATGCTTTGATATAATACTGTTCTGCACGCACCGGGTCATAATGTGGGCTTGTTTTGTCAGAACATGTTTTTCCAAGAGCATAGTATGCATTCTTATTTTTGCATTCAGCAGATTTCATAAAATATTTATAGGCCAGCTCAACATCCTTTTCACAACCCTTCCCCTCATAATACAACTTTCCGATTTTATATAATATACTTCCATTAAGATTAGTATCATTGTCCTTTTCGCTTAGAAAGCCATCAAGTGCAGTCCGGTAGTAACTATTTATTTCATTTTGAGTGGATCTATATGGGAATATAGGTCTTTCAAGATGTTGTGCATATTCATAAGCTGCGTAAGGGTTTTTATTGCTCGCACTTTCAAGCAGCTTAAGGGATTTTGCATATAGTTCAGGTGTGAGAGGAGTGGTTTTCTCACTCAGGTAAATATTGGCAAGGGCGTATTGGGCATATGCATTATCATTAAGGCAATTTTTATAATATGATATTGCATCATTATAATTGATTTCACAACCAAGACCGCGCTCACTCATTTTGCCAAGGTGGTAGCTTAGAAAGCTTTCCTGTTGTTCCGGTGTAAGCACAGATTTTTCATTATCCCCCTTTTTATGCTCTTTATGATTTGAAATATAAAGTTCCGGATGTTCGAAAATGTTTTTAAAGTTATTATATGACAACGTATAGAGCTTATCGGATATTTCCTTATCATAAATGGGATAGGATTTGCTGTTGTATAATCGTGCAAGTAAATATGTTGCAGGCAGGTATCCTTGATTATGATACGATATAAGGGCATCAAGAATAGTGTTAAACTGAGTGGTATAATTAGGATCTTCTTTATCAAGAGAGTAAAGCGAGTTGCGTGTTCCCTTAAAAGCAGCAGTCCATTCTAATTTAGGCTGCTTAACATTATCATATATTTTTCCATTGATGAGGTGAACTGAGTTCACCTGAGAAGTGACTTCATCGTAGAGGTGAACTGAGTTCACCTGAGAGTCATCCTCATCAGAGAGGTAATTAGAGCTCATCCGGAAGAACTCCTCATCAGAGAGGTGAACTGAGTTCATCTGTGGAATATCCTCATTAGAGAGATAACCAGAGCTCATACGGAAGAATTCCTCATCAGAGAGATGAACTGAGTTCACTTGAGAGCTGTCCTCATCGTAGAGGTGAACTGAGTTCACCTGAGAGCTGTCCTCATCGTAGAGATGAACTGAGTTCACCTGAGAGCTGTCCTTATCGTAGAGATGAACTGAGTTCACTTGAAGATTGTCATTATGCAGAGGTGAACTCAGTTCACCCGACAAGTTCTTTTTTTGAATAAGTGAAAGAGTGATGGCAGATTTAAGGATTGAATTCGCAAGTCTTTTCCGGATATCTTCATCAGCAACGGTTTGGTTTGTAGCTTGATGGTTAGTGCTTCCTGAATAGGTTGTTGATATATCGGAGACGGCTTTCATATATGCGGTATATTCTTTATTAACTGCCGGAATCTGTATAACATCTTCCACAACTTTATCGACAAGTATTTTGCATTTTGGCGGAAGAAGTTTATATTTTAAACTTCCCCTGCCGGGAAGGGAATTAACCAGTTCAATCAGATCTGAGGACATGTGCTGAAGCTGCTGTTGTGTTATGCGCTCAGGAATATGGTTAAAATCAATGTCAAGACTATTCATAAAGGAACGTGCTGCACCGATGGTTGCATCACGATATTGATTTTTTTCCGGGAGAAACATTTCGCGTTCGGCTTTAAACATTTGTCCGGAAAGGAATTCACGTATTTCATTCTGTTTTGATACATGAATATATGATGACATGACCTTGCCGTCTGTCCGCCAGAATGTATAGTGACAGTGTGGGTGCCCCTGCTCCATGTGAACTGCGGCACACCATTTAAGCGCAGTTAAGGGAATTCCAAAGCTGTTTCCGACATCATTCATAACAGAGTGCATGTATTTGACCCAGGTGTCTTTTTGGTTATACCCAAGCGCTACAGCATCTTCTTCGGACAATGATACAATGCCTCTATAGACATTTACACCGGCATCGGTTACATCTCTTACCTCGTGAGCCACTTCGGTGATGTTGTTAAATTCAAAATTGCCAAACAAGCCTTGACTGTTCTGGCGTTTGGCAATGTAATAAATGTATTGGGAGTTGGCAGACGGTTCGTCAGGTGTAATATCTTCTTCGGTAATAGCAGTGAGCTCATCAAGCTTAACGTCTGTGAGGTCTACACCGGGGCGTGTCCCTATATATACAATATAGTTCAGATTTTTGAGCGCGGCATGTGATTTATTGGGATTGTAGCAGCGGATTTTAGACATTAAAATATTGTGTGGCATATAAGTCCTTTCTTAGTTACAATTGGGGATTGACAAATTAGGTATAATGTGGTATACAATAATTAACTGATATATGTTTCTTCTTTGGGCAATTGGAGCCCTCTAGATCGAAGCATATATCAGTTTTGTTTTATCAAGGTTCAAGGGTAGCAGCAACATCGTCACATCGAACCAGTTCCTGCTCTTTAAGTTCGTTGCCGATGGCATTTATATAAGGATTAGAGCTATCAGTAATATATTCCTTGCTTATATCATCAAGGGTTGCATTATGATATTTTTTATAGTACAGCAATTGTTTGTAATTATTTATTAATTTCTCAGTTTGATTAAAGCAGTTGCTTTCTAGATCAGATAAAAAGTGTGATATAGCAGTTTGGTATTTATCAGTGTTTAAAGTCTGTTTGACATTATCAACAGAATATGGTATGCTGTCATCGTAGCTGATATATGTTTCCTCTTTGGGCAATTGGAGCCCTCTAGATTGAAGCATCATATCAGCTTTTTCTTTGTTTGCTGCAATTAGATTGTTCTGAGCAAGTTGTGAAGATATATAATTATATATATGGTCTTTTCCATACAAGCTGCTTATTCTATTGACCATATGTTGCTTGTTTACTTGCTCCAGCGCAACAGCAATCATGATACCATGTCCGGAGCTGTCCTGAAGGTCGGTTATACAGATGAGAGAATGTTTCTCAGTATTTTTAAATATCATCACCGGGTTCTCAAGCTGAAATGGAAGCTGCTCAATAATATTTCTATCGAGAAGGTGCCCGTGGTATATATCATCGGGCGAGCCAATACATTTATTAAGGGTTTTTATGTTTATTGTGAGTTCCAGGCTGCTGTCAGCTCCGGAGACTGCAAGAGCATTGGTTGTCATGCCAATGACAATAGGCTGTGTACGGTCGATTGTACCATTATAATATTTTTCAATCTGTTCCATGTAAGCAGTATACCTGCCTTTCAGGATTAGTTCTTGATTATCATTCATATTATTCCTCATCCGAAACTCTGCTTTTCGTATATCGAACCCCTTTTTTACGTGCATCTTCATAAACTGCGGCAACATCCTCCTGCAGCTCTACAGGAACAAAGCGTGCGATGGCTTCTGCGGTCAGATATGCCGCGGCTGAGGCCTGTATGCATGTCTTGGCAGACAATGCGGCAAGACGTTCTATTGACGGCTGCATTACGATCCTTAACTGTTCCCTTATGATGGCGCTTATGTAATTTATATTTGATTCTGATAAGTTTCCATTAAGCCCGGCTTCCGTGTACCGGCGCACAGTTTCCGATATTGATATATGATTTTTGTCTGATATATTTTTTAAAAGCTTATATGTTTCACTGTCAAAGGTGACGGTAATGCGCACTCTGTCCATATTCAATGTGTTCTCCCTCCGGTTATGTCTGTAGGTTAGTTTTCTATTCCTCTTTTAGGGCAAGAGCAAGCTTGTCATACATGCTGTCCTGCTGTCTTGTTGTGTATTTCATATATATAGTTGTTGTTCCAATACGTTTATGTCCCAGCCACCACTGGATATCCTTTGTGTCAAATCCATATTCGGCCAGTTCGATTGCTCTTGTGTGACGGAGAACGTGAAAGTGCTGCTTGCTTGCCGGAATATCGGCGCGCATGCAGTGATACTTCATGATCTTATCAAGACTTTTTCGTGACAATGCAGTGCCTTTCTGGCTTACGAAAAGGTATTCAGATTCCTTATATTGTGTATCACGGATATTCAGATAATCATTGATGGCAGCCAGCACGCGTGGGTCAATGATTCGTATTGTATTGTCATTGCCTTTTTTTAGTCTTGTGCAGTAGATACTTGATTGGAGAGTATCGTAATCATCCATTTTTAAAAGACACACCTCTGTGGCTCTTAATCCGCAATATTCAGCCAGATATATAATTGCGCGGTTCCTTACCGCGTGCCGGCGCTCATCGGTGTCAACTGAACCGAACAGGCGCCCTTTTTCTTCCTGTTTAAGAAATTTAATTGTACTCAATTTATCACCTCGTAAATTTGTAAAAAGTGGACAAAATAAGCATTTTGTCCCCAAAGAAGGGAGGCACATTGAATAGGGATGGAACGAAGGGAAAAAAGAGAAAAATCAGATGGCTTTTGTCATCAGCTCTTTTCATCCTGCTAATCAGCCCATGGCTGGGCTATCTGCTGACGCAGTTTTTAAACGCTGCGGCAAGTGGTAGTATCAACCATACAATTTTAGATGTCAATTACTTTCATGCTTTATGTAGTCAAAAAAATGGAAGTACGGCAACCTTTAGTGTAGTAACAGGTGTTTTAATGTCCTGTGTGGTTGCATTGATTACCACAGACAGGACATCGAAACTATCATCTGTCGGGATGATGAAGGTGACAGATGATATATCAATTCCGGTTTCGGCCGGAAATGGCCAGCACGGAAGTGAACGGTTTCTGACAGAAAAGGAAAAACGTGATTTGTATGCCGTTTACACACCGGGAGAAAAATTTACCGGGAAAGCAGGTCTCGTTATCAATCATGAAAAGATAGGAAGAAAGGAGCGGTTTTATTACATAAAAGATGAACTGCACTCATTGGTTATAGGAGCAACCGGTGCAGGAAAAGACAGAAGGGTAATGTTACAGACGTTATTTCTCCAGATTATGTCGGGAGTGTCGATTGCACTCTCAGACGTCAAGGGAGACATGTACTGTTATACCTCAGATTTTGCAAGAAAAAATGGATATGATGTTGCAGTGCTTGATTTAAGACAGCCGGAGAAGAGTGACAGATATAATTTTCTCCAGCCGATACTTAATGCGCTGGCTGAAGGAAATACGCCAAAGGCGATAGATGCTACCTGGGACTTGGTATCAGTGCTTGTCGGGCAACAGAAGGGAGAACCCCTCTGGTATAACGGGGAGACAGCGACGATTGCCGCAGCAATCCTCTGCGTATGCCTGGAAGCTCCGCCGGAATATCGCAACATGGCTAATGTCTATTATTTTATTGCCTATATGTGTAGGGCTGATATGTACGGACAGATGCCACTTAATGAATATCTGAATAACCTTGCTGATGACCATCCTGCAAAGGGAGTATTTGCGATGGCTCAGATCGCAGCTTCCAAGACGAGGTCATCATTTTTTACATCAGCGCTTGGAACGCTGAGGTTATTTACCAATCCTAATATAGCAGCCATGACGGCCGTAAATGATTTTGACCTAAAGAATATAGGTCGTAAAAAGACCATCCTGTACATGATTGTACCGGATGATAAAAAGACCTTGTATCCTTTAGTCTCCATCATGGTTACACAGTTGTACAGTCAGCAGATTGAATTGGCGAATGAACATGGTCAGAGACTTCCGGTGGATACGGACTATGACCTGAACGAACTTGGAAATTTTCCAACCATTCCGTGTCTTGGGAACATTCTGTCGGCCGGAAGAAGCCGTGGAATAAGGGTTAATGCTGTGATACAGGACATTCAGCAGATGGAAAAGAATTATAAAGAGGACTTCAAGAATATAAAGACTAACTGTCAGATAAAGCTGTATCTGAAGTCTGATGACCCGGATACGCTCAAGATGATTTCGGAATCTCTTGGCAATTATACAGTCAAGAGTGTAGGAGCCTCAAATAGTGTGAGCACAGACAGAACCAATGGTGGTAATTTCTCTAATTCTTCAAATCTCGGAGGAAGAAAGCTTCTTGAACCGGCTGAGGTAGGGAGAATTAATTCACCGTATGCCATATGTCTGATGACAGGTCATTACGGTGCGGTGAACAAACTTCCGGATATAAGTGAAACCTGCGTAAATAAAGAGTTCGGCATGGGCAATAGGCAGGAGAACATAGAACTTATTCAAAAAGTTGAAAAATCCAGGGAGGTCAGAGAACTTCCAAAAACAATCCCATTGTGGGGGATATGGAACACAATAAAAAATGAGCCGGATGATGGAACTCAGATAAAAAAGAAAAGAGTGTCATTCCTTAAGGGTGATGAGGAGTGACGGAAAGGATGAAGATATGATTTTGGCAAATAAAATACTGCAATCAGCGTTTTTTCAAAATTTAAAAACATTGGTTACAGATTCAAAGGAGGCACTGTTGGCATTTGAAGGAGTGTTTGTAATACTCCTGATAATCTGGCAGCTGCTTGCAATGCAGGGTGCTACGGCATCACTTGATGACAATGCAGCGCAATCAGCGACTCAGAAATATATTAAAAGAATTAAAATCATCGTTATAGTGGGTGTAATTATATTGTGTGCTACAGCATTATTTGCACTGATTTTGAGTTATTTCAAATAAGGGGAATGTGTATGTACATGATTCTGGCTGCTGTATGGCCGTTTAACAAAATACAGGAATGGTTCCAGGAGGTAGTGACAGATATAATCAATGGAATTGTAAATCTAGTCGGGCTTGCTTTTGCTGAGGGCGGTTCATTTATGAACGATGGTCTGATATCTAAGACATTTGAAGCGACACAGGGAGTAGCATTGCTGCTGATAATTTTATTGTCACTTAAGCATATATTGGATACATACATTTTAGAGACCGACGGCGATGCGGATTCAGACCCACTGCTTGTTCTTGTCAGAAATTCAAAAGCAATGCTTGTAATAAGTGCTGGCGGACTTATTACGAATTTATGTATTAAATGGAGTGAAAGTCTGTGCAGCTATATAACAGGTGCAAGCTCATATTCATATACGGATGTAGGCTTTACACTTGCTCTGTTTCATAATTTTGTGACAATGGGATGGTTTGCAATGGGCTTTATAGTTGTTTTCGCTGTTATCCTTTTAATATGCTGCTTTGTTGCAATGATAAGAGGTGTTGAACTCGGATTAATGAAAATACTGCTTCCGATAATGGCATGTGATTTGACTTCGATACGTCAGGAGAAATGGAATAATTTTATAGCTTCGTTTGTTGTGGTAGCATTCGGCTATATTGTTCAAATGGTGCTATATAAACTCTCGATTACATACGCTGTTCAAAGTGATATTCTTTCGCTTTTGAAAGCTTTTGTATGTTTATTTTTCTTTATAAAAACACCTAACTGGCTTCAGAAGTTTGCATACAGCTCAGGTCTAAAGGACACCGCGCGGAGCGGAATGTATTTAGGCATGATGATGGGGAGACACTTATGATTTTACTTGATGTGACGGATACATCATTCGGGCAGGATATTATGGCAGTGACCAATAAATTGGTCATTGTCATCTGCGTGGGGGTGGCTCTTAAGATAATTCAGACATTATATGCTCTAGCAGGCGAGAGTATCACGGCAGACAAGGCAAAAAATAAAATTAAGCAGCTTTTTAAGGTAATAATAATATCCGTGTCATTATCTGAGCTGTCAGATACCATTGTAAATGGATATCTGCTCAGCCGGGTAGACCAGAATAAAAGCTCAATAGCACTGGTCACTATATTCAGGTACATGGTTGTTCTATTTAAAGATCTTATAGGAGCAGCTACGGTAATGTCCGGCTCCATATCAGTGGTTTTGCTGATTATTAAACTGATGGAAATTCAGAAAGCCTCAGAGAACGACATTGCGGAGTTACAAAAACAAGCAGTAAGAATCATTAAGATAGGAGTGCTGATAACTTTAACATTGGGAATAGTTACAATGCTGTGTGACCATCTTGGAGTCCGCTTAGGTTAGGGTAAAAAGGGTGAAAGATTATGAATGACAATGACAAAAAACTTTACATTCCGGTGAATGTACTTGAGACAAAGGATATCATCCCCGGAATCGGGGGAAAAGAGCTTGCTGCTATAGGAATTACAGCCGCTGTGGGTGTGATTATAAGCATAATAGTATATGCCGTAAATAACAATATGCTTACATGCCTTATGATTATCGCCTTTGCAGGCATGGCTGCGTTTATTGCGGTACGCCGCGATAATCATAACGAAAACATGATTGACAAGATATTACAGATTTACAGATATTCTAATGCACAAAAACGGTTTGAGTACGAATATATGGGGATTAAATCACCATGGGAGGATGGACAATGAACAAGGTAATATTGATGGGCAGATTGACAAGGGATCCGGATGTGCGTGTGACTGCCGGTGAGAAGCAGATGACTATTGCAAGATATACGCTTGCAGTCGACCGCAGGAGAAAAAGTGATAACGGAGAGCAGACAGCGGATTTCATATCCTGTGTTGCATTTGACCGTGCGGCTGAGTTCGCTGAGAAGTATTTTCATCAGGGGATGAGGGTTTTAATTACCGGGCATATCCAGACAGGAAGCTACACCAATAAAGAAGGTCAGAAGATTTATACGACAGATGTGGTTATTGAAGATCAGGAATTCGCAGACAGTAAAGCTGGAAATGCAGGTATAGTTCCTGCGGCTGCTGTTTCACCCGATGGATTTATGAATCTGCCTGAAGGAGTTGAAGATGAGGGACTGCCATTTAATTCATAGGAATTTAAGAAATACGGGAAAAAGAGACAAAAACAATATTCCGGTTTATGAGGGTGATGTACTGAAAAGCCGGCTTGATAATCTGTTTCCTGAGAATGTCACTGTGGAAACAGTTATCTGGCTTAACAATCGATTCCTTCTTGTTCAGGATGGCTGTGAACCGGATGAGATATTTGATGGTGATATCGAGATGTCTGAGGTTATTGAAAATGTTATATGTAAGGAGCTGATCAGATGACGGCAAATGAATTTACTGGAGTTAAGGATATAAGGGGATGTTTTTTATATAGAACGGACGGATACATCATGTCATATCTGAGAGTGTACTTTCTCAATCTTGATCTTTTAAGTGAAGCAGACAGACATGCCAAGACAGAAGTACTCACACGTTCCTTTGAGAGTGAGAAGAAGAACTTTGTATATGAGGCTTATCCGCGGGAGATTGATCTTGACAAGTATAAAAATGAGCTTAAGGACAGATACAAAGAGGAACTAAACCATATCGGGAAGAGACATATTCTTACCATTATGTTAAATGAAGCTATTGAGCTTGCAAGCAATGGTGAGAACTTTGAGCATGTCCACTTCATAAAGCTGTGGACATCACCCGGCAGGAACAGGCTTGATTCCGAGAAAGAGTTAAAGGATCGATTATCGGATTTCCAGAAGCGATATGCGGCAGTCGGTGTACGAACAGAGATTTTGGGAGAACAGGAAATTATTAAAATGTGTGCGCTGTACGGAAATGCCGTGCAGGCTGTATATGATGTTCCTGTAAATAATTTGATTTATGAACAGATAGGAAGGTTGTAATGATGCAGATTTTTGCCAAAAAGAAAAATACAGCAACAGGATCCGTGGAACTGAAGGAAACATCAGATTTAAACGAGCACATTTTGAACATAATTACTCCTTCAGGAATAGATTATGACAGCACGCATGCCAATATAGGCGAAAATGTGGGGAAGATTTACTGCATATCAAGATATCCGGCCGAAAATATCAAATATGGCTGGCTGGCGGCACTCTGCCAGCTTGAAGGAACCATAACATCAATAGAGTTCAGGCGAACTGATGCAGATAATCTCATTGATGTTTACAACAAAAAAATAGCACAGCTGAAGGGAGACAGAACAACAGCAAAGGTTGAATCTGATAAGCAGTTGATTGACAAGGCAATTAAGGACCTGGAGGGCTTGATTCAGAAAATTGCTGTCCAGAAGGAACCCGTGGGCTACGTAAATATAATGCTTTACATACGCCACACAGATAGCCGCATGCTTGAGGATAGAATAAAGCGCGTATCCGGTGCTGTGGCAGTTGCTCAATGTAAACTGCTCAACCTTAAATATAAACAGCTGCAGGCAATGAAATGTATGGCACCATATGGAATCCCTTCACAGCAGGTTGCCCGTATGGGTGAACGCAACATGCCGATATCAACATTTCTTGGAGGATTTCCAATGGCGAATGCCGGCATAAATGACCCGGGTGGATATTGGCTTGGCAGAACATCAAGAACAAATCGTGTAGTGATACTTAATCAGTGGATAAGAAGCAATGACAGGGTGAACAGCAACTGGTTTATAAGCGGTCTTCCAGGTTCGGGAAAGTCAACAGCAATCAAGAAGATACAGACCTGTGAGTATTCCTTTGGAACAAAGATAATTACTCTTGATCCGGAGGAGGAGTATGTTGACCTGGCTGCCCATCCGGATATAAACGGTGATGTCATTGACTGTGCCGGAGGTTCCACAGGACGCATCAATCCCCTGCAGGTGAGGTATTCGCCGAGAATAACAGAGGATGATCTCAATGACGGAGAGAATCTTAACGATTATATGGTTTACGGTGAGGAGATGGGAATATCTGATCTGGCTCTTCATATTCAGAATCTGAGGGTCTTTTTTAAATTATATTTTGGTGCTGAGAGCTTCGATGCCGGAATAAAAACGGCATTGGAGGAATGCATTATTGAGGTATATCGTGATTTTCATATCACATGGGATACAGAGATTGCTTTTTTACAGCCGGAGGACTATCCGGTAATCCGTGATTTATATGATAAGGTTGAGGAAAAATCAAAAAAGCCGGACTTATCACAATATAAACAGTCGGTATATGACAGGCTTAAGGATTTGCTGTATTCAATAGCATATGGTGCGGATCAGTTTATATGGAATGGACCGACAACCATAAATCCACAATCCGATTTTATTGTACTTAACTGCTCAAAGCTGCTTGAGCTTGATGAGAATGTCAAGAGAGCACAGTTTTTCAATCTCACAAGCTGGGCATGGCACGAGATGTCTAAGGATAGGAGCCAGAAAGTTATTTTCGGAATTGATGAAGGATATCTCTTTGTAGACCCGGATTATCCGGATTTAATGAAGTTCGTGAGGAATGTTTCAAAAAGAGATAGAAAATATGAGGCCGGACTTATGTTTATAACACATTCGGCAGTGGACGTTCTCGATCCTGCTGTAAAGAGGTTCGGACAGGCTATAATAGATAATTCATGCTACAGGTTCATTATGGGAACGGATGGTAAAAACCTTCAGGAGACGGTGGATTTGTTCAATCTGACGGAAGGGGAGCAGACAATACTTGCTTCAAAGAGCCGAGGAGTCGGAATATTATTTGCAGGCAGCGTGAGACTTGATATGAGGCTTGAGGTAAGCAACGAGATGCTTGAAATGTTCGGAAAGAGGGGCGGCAGATAGTGAAGAAAGCACTGATTGCAATTGTGCTTGTTATGATGGCACCTTTCCTGCTGCTGGTTCCTGTGATAGGTGCTGCCTCATCTGTGGATGGCTTTTTTGATCCGGACAGTGGAGAGGATTTTGACGTGGAAAATTATAAAACATCGGATACTGTCATTAAGGTTACATCTTGGTATGAAGAATACATAAGCGAATATGAAAAACATCTGAATGACAGGAAAAAGGAAGTAGAAAAGGAACACACAACCATTGAGACTGTTCCAAAGGAAAAACCGCAGAATCCCTCAGAAGAGAAAGAGATTAAAACTGAATCACGGAAGGTAACAAAAAAGCCTCAGTTAATTATAGGAAATAAAAACCGTGACCAAAAATCAGATGAAATGATATTATATGACCCTGATGAGCCGTCAACGAAACCCGGCGGACCGTCAGCAAAACCAGGCGGTACATCAGGTGATAAAGGGAATGCTCAAGAAAGTGATGACGGCTCAGAGGGAGAAGACGGTGAGCAGGAAACGGAGACTCAGGAGACAGAGCAGAGGGAGGTATGCCATGTCAATGTCATCATTAAAATGGATGAATTTCCGGTAAGTGCTGTACTTGCATATTATCATGTGCGGGTAATAAAAAGTATGCTTGATGGAGATGGCATTAAGCCACCTAAAAAGGATGATATAAAGGATATGCTTGCAGCCATGACGTCCTGCACTGAAAAGCCGGATGATAATAGTGAGGATTATCATATCACCATGACCTTTAAATCATATAAAGAACTTCCGGGTGTGATGTTTACCAAATGGCAGTTATCTGAGGAGAAGCTGTCAGAATATACCGAACGATACCTCAATGTAACAGAAATGGTGTCAGGCTGGATTGACGAGAATTTAAGTGCATTTGAGAAGGAGGACGCGGAGGAGAACACAGATGGAGAATAAACAGCATAATAAGAATTTAATGACAATAGTGGTGTGTGTGGCGCTTTCAATTGTCAGCCTCGTCATACAATATTTTTTTAAGGGTGGGATGTGAAGATGGTCTACTATATTACATCTCCGACATATCAGGCAGTAATTACATCAGTGCTCCATGAGACAGAACAGATTATCGCCGGCGGTGATAGCATATCGGAGATATATGTCAGCAAATACATAAAGGAACAGATTAATAATCTCTCAGGTGTGGACATGATGATTATTGATCTGTCATGTGTGCTTGATCTTGATACGGAAATTATATCAAGCCTTGAGACCGTAAAGGTTATGTATGGACAGATGAGAATAATTATTCTGGCAACGCAGCTTAGGACAGGAAGCGAACTTTTAATCAAATGTGTGCAGATGGGCATATATGACATCATTACTGCGACTGATTTTGTGGAGATTAAGGATGAGCTTACCGGATGTGTAACAGAAGGCAAGCAGTACAGGGATGCGCTAAGATATCTAAAGCCGCAGGATGATAAGACGGAAGGAAAACAGGTGCGGATTAAACAGAAGCAGAATGCCAACCGTGTGATGATAGGCTTTGCCGGAAGCCGGGCAAGAGTGGGGACAACCCATAATGCCATTGTCACTGCCAATACGCTGCGCCGCAGCGGCTATATGGTTGCACTGCTTGAGATGTCCTCTGCCCCGGTCTTTGCAGACATAAAGGAATCCTATGATGAGGAGTCTGAGGATGCTCTTCATTTCTCTGTCAATGGAATAGATTATTATCCATCTGTGCAGGCAGCGGAGGTCAATTCAATAATGGCCAAGGCATATAACTTTCTTGTTATAGATTTTGGCAGCTTTGATGATATGGATGATATCACATTTAATAAATGTGAGGTTCCGGTAATTGTTGCAGGGAGTAAACCATGGGAGCTTGATGCGCTTAATGCAGTTTTTTCAAGGGTAGTACATGAAAATCTTACAAGATATAATTTCCTGTTCAACTTTACAGACGAAAAGTACCGGGATGATATAAAGAACGGAATGGCGGAGCTTAAGAATGTATTTTTTGCTCCGGTGACAATGGATCCTTTTACAGCGGTTGAGAATGGGCTGTGTGAACAGCTCTGCGGTGATTATTTTGATAGGAGCGAACAGCCGGACAAAAAGAAGAGGGGGTTATTTGGTGTATGGAAAAAGAAAAACAGATAGATGAATGTCTTGAGCTTATTAAGAAGATGTATTCCATCAATCAGGAAAGAGAGGACCTGATTGAGCAGCGGGCTGAAAAAGAGGCAGAGTTTAAAGCATATCTGCGTGAACAGGATAAGGCTATAGAAGCGGCAAAGGACAGATTCAACGTTATTGGCCGGACGGTTATAGATACGGATATTAAGAATACAGGTCATTTGCGGGATGAAGTAAAAAAATGCCTGGAGCTTCTCGGAGTTGAATTCAAGGGGGATATGCCAAGTACCGGAAATATACATAACGAACCATATAAAGGCTTCATATCAGGAGACAACAAAGAGGTGGGAACAAAGGTTGTTTATGGTGACAGCATAGATGCCGTTCTTGACAAAGCGGCAAGAATTTCAGACAAGATAAGTGCATATACCAATGTCAATATCGGGGTGCTCAATAAGACAGAAGGACAATATATTGATTTTCGTAAATTTGACATTGCCAAAAGATATGATATTTCCAACGTATATCTGACGCTGCCCCATGTTGATAAAGAGGAATATTCACAGATGATTAAAAGCCTGAAAGCAGAAGGCGCAAGGTTCAATTCATATATTAAGAAATGGTATATACCACATGAACTGTCACAGAAGGAATTCTTCCAGCCATACATAGCGGAGCTGCCAAGGCAGCGCGATTATTCAAGACAGCGGCACTATACATCGCAGGAGCTTTCACTTGTATGTGGTTCAACAGGTAAAACCGTTAATGACATGCTTTCAAGGAATGACGGATATGTGAGGATTACTTATGAAGATAATGGCAGAGGGCGCATAGCACCTAAGGCAGAGTTTTGTGAGCATAAGACACCGGATGAGACGGAGCATGCCGGTAAATGGCTGTCAGACTCGAATGTAAGGACAGTTCTGGTAGAGGGCAGGGAAATGAGCAAGGATATACTGTATGCCGGCAAAGGCTACAGGATTAATCCTGAGGATGAGATACCTAAGAAGACACCCTACGCGGCAATAACAGGCGAAGAGGATGCCGGCGGAAAATATTATACAATCTACGGGGTGCATGATATAAGCGGTATGATATGCCGCCTGTCACCAAGAAGATTTGATACAAGTGAGCAGGCTGAAAGCAATGTACCGGAGGGACATAAGCTGATTTCACCGGAAGAGCTGAAATCAGAAAGCAGACTATATGAGGATGTATGGTCAAAGCTGATTAAGGATGATATTGAAAACAGCGGTTATGAATATAGCTGTTATATGGTTAAGAATATCAAGCTTCTCAACTATGAGACCAATAAGTCATGGAGCCTTAAGGACATCAGTGCAGCATATAAACAGCTGGATGGAGAGAAGCTGCCGGATGGCATAAGTGAGCTTGCCGGAACCTATATAAAACGCATAGGCGATGAATGTGTGAATCTGCAGCGCATGGAGTTTCAGGCGGAGGTATTATGAAAAATTACATAAGGAAGGAGGGACTGCTTAAGTGAAAATGTCAAAGTTTTTTTCACAGGCAGAAGAACAGAAGCAATCAGAGATAACAAATTCGGAAAAAGAGTATGCTCACCCGGAGCAGGAAATAACAGATAAGGTCATTGGATATTTTACATCCGGAAATAACATTGCCAAGCTCAACATGGTTGAGCGCGGAAACCTTGATAAAGAGAAATTCGCTGAGGAAGTAAGGGCATATATCAGGAACCGGTATACGTCAGATGATGATGAGAGCACAGCCAGAATTTATAAAGGGTTCAGCTCATTTATATGGGGCTATTACATAATTGACAAGCTGATAGCAGACCCGGATATATCGGACATCAAAATCTATGATTATAACAGGATATACTTTAAAAAGCTTGGAAAGCGTTATAAAGCAGATATCACATTCCGTGACAGGGAAGATTATGAGAGGTTTGTTGAGAGGTGCAGCCTGCGGAACCATGTAAGCCTGAGTGTAAATAACAGTACGCAGAAATGGACGGACTGGTCTGATGAGAAGTACATATTAAGATTTACGGCGATTACCAAAATGCTTGCTTCAAACAGAATGACCACAATACACATGCGTAAGCACCCGAAGAACAAGAAAACGATGGATGTACTTAAGGCTGAAGGAATGCTTACGGATGAGATGGCAGCGATTATTAAGCGGAAGCAGGAAGCCGGTGAGGGCTTTTTGATTTGTGGCAAGAACGGCAGCGGAAAAACCACTTTTATGAATGCTGCGATTGAAAACATACCTGAACAGTTATCTATTTTCTGTGTCCAGGAGGCGGAAGAGCTGTTTTCGGCAAGCGAACGCGATTTCGGAGCTTACCATATAATAGAGGGGCGGGGGGAAGTCAACATTAATTATTCGCTTGGTGACATGGTCACCATGGCGCAGACGATGGATGCAGATGTAATAATCCTTGGCGAGATTAAGGGTGAAGAAGCAAGGCAGTTTCTTGCCGCAGCACATACGGGAGCCATCTGCTATGCGTCGACACATGCTGAGTCGGTGGAGGATGCGTACATCAGGCTTTGCGATTACACAAGACGCATATCTGACATGACGGATGAAGAGATTCTCTATATGTTAAAGAGTCTTAAGAATGTCATATTCATAAAAAAATATAAGCTGTGTGAGATGGCAGAATGCAGCTGGAATCCGGAAAAGAAATGTCTTGATTTTACCTACCTGTACAGGAACGGAAAGGCGGTTGCTCAATGAATATCATTTTATTAACATTACGGTGCATGGTTTTCGCAGGCACTGCACTGGGGGTTTTTGCTGCTTTTAAATATATATCTACAGGGAAGATAGTAAAAAACAGCCTTATAACAATGTATGAGAAGATAAATTCCTCCGGAGAAGACAGGAGGAAATCCGAACAGATGATACGGCAGATGTATGGCAGCTATAACCGAAAAGGTCTGTTGAGCCATATTGATGAAAACCTAAGATACAGTGGCATTCAGATAAAATATCATTATATTACAACGGAACTGTATCTTGCCGGGGCAGTTATGCTGCTGACAGCAGTATTTGTTCTGGTTTCACTTATGAGCGGAAACATGCTGTATGGTGCAGGGGCTGCCGCAGTTTTGGTTTTAGCTGTTGAACTGTATTTTAACAGCAGGCGCCGGTCGCGTTACAACAGTGTGGGTGATGAACTTTTGCCATTAATTAATTCAATTGATGCCTATGCAGGAACAACGGATGACATAATAAGCATACTTGAAAAGAGCATTCCGGTTCTTACAGGTCCACTCAAGGAGGCGGTATATTCTGCAGTTTCCGCTTCAAAAAAGACAGGAAACAGCTCAGAGGCGCTGAGGCTGCTTGAGGACAGCATGGAACATCCTTTTTTCAAGAAGCTTATAAGGAATCTGGAAATCTCATCAAGGCATAGCTGCAATTATAAGGACATCATAGCCGAATGCCGTTATCAGCTTGATGAAGCAACAGGTAATGAAAAAAAACTCGAGAAAATCTATAAAGATGGCAGATTTGAAATAATCATTATTATAATATGCGGCATAACGTGTGTTCTGATGGCACTCGTCGGAGTGCTGGATTTTGAGGTCAAAGGCTTTTTTACGGATATGTGGGAAACCATTCCGGGAAAATTTATTCTTGTTCTATGTGCAGTTGTCCTGATGATTTCGTTTTACATAGCATTTATTACGTCACAGAGGAGGGGAGGGAATGAATAGCTTTTATCAGTTCATACACGGCAATTACGGTTATCTGATAAATGGAATTGTCATTGTGTTCTGCGTTCTGGTCTTTGCCTTTATCAACATGTATATGTATGGGGCGGTAAGAAGTGCATACCAGAGGGCAAGGCTGCAGCTCATAAATGCTATGCAGCGCAATAGCGGCCACAATGTATTTTCATATAACTATCAGGCGCAGAGGCTTAACAGGCTGGGAGTGACGTATTATTCACATGGCAGGGTGACACCGACGGTGTATCTGTCATATAAGATTGCTGCCCTTGCCGCCGGTTTCGCAGTCGGCATGATGTTTAATCCACTTATAGGAGTAATCTTTGCTTTTCTGGGCTATATAATACCGGACAAGGTGATAGAGCAGCGAAACAGGGAAGACAATCAAAAAATGCTCGGAAGCATTATGAATATCTATGATGTAATGCTTCTTCAGATAAATTCGGGAGAGTATATCACCCAGGTTCTTGTTGACGCCTACAGGGTGTCAACGCATCCACGGCTCAAGATGGCACTTATGGAGCTGACAGGTGATATCGTTTCGACCAATGATACTGTTCTGTCCATGGAGATGTTTGATGGAAAGTTTGACAATGAAAACATCCACAACCTGGTTGTCCTTGTCAAGCAGCTCACAGAAACCGGTTCGGTTGCCGGACTGCTGGGCGATATTAAGAAACGTCTTGAAAAGCTGCAGGAGAGCTATAACAGCAATGAGAGAACACGAATCAACCGCCTCATTGCTGCATGTACGGCGGCAATTGCTGTCGCAGGACTGGCTGTGCTTGGCTATGCCTTTGCTGTCGGCATAGCTGATTCAGCAAAATTATTATTATAAATTCAGGAGGAAAGAAAATGAGAAGTATCAGAAACACGGTAACGAAGGCAAGGTCTTTTTTAATGAGAAAGGAGGCAGAAGCTCTTGGAATCATATACAATCCGAAACTTAGACAGGAAGGCAGTGCTGTCATCGGAGAGGTAATAGTACTTGTTGTTGTTATTGTAATGGCAGTGGCTCTTAAGAAGGGAGGACTGACATTTATTACCGATATATGGACAAAAATTACTGCTAATTCAGACAACCTTTGGAATTAGCATAGATGTGAGAATATGAAGAGTAGATATTTATTAAAGAAGAAAAATGCGGCAGGCAGCCTTGTTGACTGCATAATCACCGTAGTGATACTGATGGCAGTAATTGTATATTCTATCAAAATGTATTCCAATCTTGACCTTGCAATCGAAAAAAAGCGGATAGAGAGAAGCTTCATCATGCAGATGGAGACAGAAGGCTGTCTTTCGCAGGCGGCTAAGGATGCACTTATTCAGGAGCTTACGGAGCTGGGAGTTGAACAGATATCATTTCAAGGAACTACGATGTCACAGGTCGGGTATGGCAGTAAAGTTGTACTGTCAGTAACAGGACGTATAAAGATTGACAATATAATAGGTATGAGAAGCTTATATGAGTTTATACGGGGAGATAGCACAAATGAGTTCAGGATTTATCAGACATCTACTGCAAAGTATTAAGAAAAAGAAGGATGGAGTAGCGGTGCTTCCGCTGTGTATTGTGGTGATAGGTTTTCTTATGCTGTTATCTAACTTCATGTACCGAAGGCAGCTTGTCCAGATCAACTATGAGAACATAGATACAGCACTTACAGATTCACTTCTGGCAGGAGCGATAATAAACTACTCAGAGTTTGGCAGGACAGGCAAAGTGATGATACAGGATGGTGATGAACCATCTGTATGGGACAGTTGTTTTGACAATTCCTACAGACTGTTCACTGAATGTCTGAAAGCTAATCTGAGGCTGGATGAAGGCTATAATGCAATGACTGATAATGGCATTGTTGGAACAGTGAGCATTCTTGAATACAGGGTATATAACTACATAGAGAATGAAGATGGATTTTATATCACGGAAATAGGGCTGAACAATGGACAAGGCTATGTCATAAGCCATAACCTGAATGAGCCGGTTTATGTAAGTGCCAATGATTCGGTCGTGGAAATAACAGAAACATCTGTATATGGGAAAATAGGATTCAAATTTAAACTGGCTGCGCGTGCATCGTGGCTGGCAGCAATGCCTGAAGATTATTTTGAGAAAAACTACACACTTACGCGGCTTATAAGCATAGCGCATTAAGTAGAAAGGTAATAAGGATGAAGAAAGTTGTTTACAGAAGGGAAAAAACACATGATGATAGCGGCAAGCTGAAGGAGCCTAAAGCCGGAACACCTGCAAAGGTTGTACTATACTGCATTGTTGTTACGGCAGTGCTTTATGCACTACTGATTTTCATTGAGAAATCGATTGTCAATGCTGATGACAGGAAAGAGGTGTACGTTACTGTCAAAGAAGTTCCGGTCAATATTGAAATAACGCAGGTTAATATATCGGATTATTTCAGGCTTGAGGACAGACCGGAATCTGTAATACCGGATGGCTGTATTACACAGGATATACAGCTTCTTGGACACATAACCGACAGGGTAATTCAGAATAACGAGATAGTAACAGTATCCAGCCTGTCAACGCAGGATGAGCGCACAAAGGATATTGAACATCCGATAGAGGTATCACTCAATGCCTCTAATCTGTCTCAGTTTGTAGGAGGCGTCCTAAGAACAGGAGATTATGTCAATGTATGGTCTGTCAGGACGGACACGGTTAATGGTGAAAAAGTCACACAGACGAAAAATATATGCAGCCACGCTTATGTGACAAGGACATTCAGCTCAGCAGGTGAAGCTGCCGGGGAAGGGGATTCGGATATTGCGACAATGATTATCAACATCGTTATCCCGGCGGAACAGGAAGAAGAGTTTAATACAGCCATTGCGGAAGGCACGCTGCGTGTCGGCAGATACCTGTATGAGTACAGTGACAGAGGTAATTGAATGTCCGGTTATGCTTTTAATACAGCAGTAGCAGTGGTTTCATCACTGTTACTGCTAAGAGGAGTAACAAAAGGGCTGATTAAGAAGAACATTATCGGTGAATCAGCGGCTATTGTGTCACTGCTGATGGGCGCATTTCTTTTCAAGGGTAGTGAAATGGCTGTATGGGCGCTGCTGGTTCTTCAGGCATACACAGACATGACAGAGAAGCATGTATTTCCGGCAATGACCGGGCTTATTATTATAATTGAAGTAGTATATATGCTGGCAGGCAGGACATACCTTTATATCCGGCCGGTCACATTGATTTTTCCAACGGTCATAATTGTGGCTGTATCAATGCTCATGGGCACTTTCGCTGCCGGTGACATGGAGATTTTTCTTGTGGTCATGCTTGATTCATATAACCATGGACTGCCACCGGATGCGTTCATAGTGTACTACATGCTTATTACCTGTGTGGTGTTTGCTTTGTATATGGGTGTTAAAAATGCGATAAGGAGGCTGAGGCATCAGGACTTATTGTACAAGGGTGCGTATGTTCCGGCTATGACGGTTACATATTTTGTAATGTTTTTATGGAAGTATTTATCCTGAGGTGAACTCAGTTCACCTCTGCGTTTTGAATTATGCAGTGTATGGTTGCTGCAAGGGTTCCTTGACAACTGAATATTGATACGTCTTAAATTATAACAGGATATGGAGTAAAAAAGAGCATGTCAAAGTCATACATAAGAAAAAAAGCACCGTATTTCTACGATGCTTTTCTCCTGCCATACGAACCTCTTTCCTTTTGTATTTTTTAAGGCATACACAATTAGTCAGATTGTAATGTCACGATAAGGCTGGTGTTTGTAATGGACTTATTTTATTTGCTCAAGTTATCATTATACTACTTGATAGATTTTTGTCAAGCAAACTGATATAATGAAGAAGAGGTAATATGATGTTTAACAAGAATTTGTTCCTTTCATTATGAAAGATAAATGTGCGGAAAATAGTGAATATGAGGTTATAAAACGAAAAGTATATGTATAGAGGTGAACTAAATGGATTGTGCATTAAAACTAAATGCTTTGGTATATGATGAAATAAATTTCACTCGGTTAGGCATGCAAAATGAAAATGAATTAAAACTCATGCTTTCTGTGGGAGTTGGAACCAATAAAGATGATGAAAAATTAAAAAAGGTTTCAGTGAGAATTGATGGAGAAAAAAAGGAAGAGTATAACTTTACTGTTCAGGTTTCAGGTTTTTTTACATTAACAGAAGGTATGTCAATGGAGGAAGATAAGTTGTTACAGCAGAATGCGGTAGCCATAATTATGCCATACATTAGAAGTGAGGTTTCTATTTTGACTGCTCAGCCGGGAATGGATACAGTTGTTTTGCCTCCATTGAATACTGTAGAATTGCTAAATAAGTTAATATAATGTTTTATATCTAATTAAGACGTATGTAAACAGAATGCATACGTCTTTTTATTGGGGCTCTTTGTTAATAGATGAAATGTCGACAAAATAGTAAAAATGTTTATACTATTTATGTGGCGAAATCTGCGGCTATACGTTATAATATAAGCACAGAAGAAAATATAAATATCTTAAGTAAAAGTAAGTGTTATATTAGAAAGGAATAGATTCAACTGCCTGAGCATTTTAAAATAGGTGGTTACCGGAATGATGCGGTACTGGAATGTTGGATATGAAAGGGGATAGGCTTATGAATAACTCGATTATATTTCTGGATACACCATTTGAAACAAAAGAAGCTGATTGGCTTTTTGAGAATACCGGAAGAATATCTGTAGCTTTAGACACGCACAAGAATGGAATTGTAAAAATTATAGCATATTCAGATAATGTTTCCGACAAGAAAGAATTATTTGCTTTAGCCAAGAAAAAACACGGTCATATCATTAGAAATATTTCTGAAAGGGGTGTTGACTATATTGATGAGAACATTATTTGAAGCCATAGAAAATAAAAAAAGTAATAATTACGAGATGGTATTAAAAATAAATGAGCAGACTATAAATCTTAAATTTGACAATGGTGCTGCTTATACTGTAATATCAGCATCTGTATTAGACGAAAATTTTTCTGATGAAAGGGCTGAATATTTTGAAAAGATATTACTGGAAAAGGCACAACAATATGAACAGGATAATGAGCTAAAAGCACCATTTGAAAAAACATTTGTATCTGCTTCAGGAAATCAAATAAAAGGCTATTTGGTCGATTCTCCCAATGTAACAATAGGCAATTACAAAATTGAACATTTCTATTATTATTTTATTCCACAAAATAAAAGACCCATTGCTCTATTAGGAAATGATTTTTTAAGATTCTGTGAATATACTCATAAAATTGAAGGGAATATATATATTACCAAAATAGATATGGTGGCATATAAATCCTATTATGAAAATGCAATAGATATAGATGAAATAAGTGCTTTAATAGATGAAATGGCATTGAATGAATTTGATATAGAACGATAGATATTTTAAAGACGTATGTAAATAGAATGCATACGCCTTTTTATTTGTTAATAGATGAAATGTCGACAAAATAGTAAAAATGTATACACTATTTTTGTAGCGGAATTTGTAATTATACGTTATAATATACTCATAGAAGAAAATATACATAATGCGAAAGAAAGAAGGTATTAGATATGAGAAGATATAGCTTCAACCGCCTTATGACAGCCGCAGTCATAACATCCGTAACCCTTATGACCGCCGCCTGCAGCAAAACATTCGCCCCTGTAGATACCCTTCCGGTGGGTACGGAGCTGC
>OGFM01000715.1_pt1 | contig 25463 bp, 20 predicted proteins | sample 1570871 | NCBI WGS metagenome assembly OGFM01 (sample SAMEA2581957, study PRJEB24529) | metagenome | biome: Human gut stool | place: China | collected 2011
ACCTCTCCATCCCTGTGGAACGCACCGCCGACATTCTGGGTACCATTGGCCCGAAAAAGACCCACCAGTTCCTCTGCGGTTTTTCCATGGAGACCCGGGATATGGTGGAAAACTCCACGGCCAAGCTGACCCGGAAGAATCTGGACATGGTGGTGGCCAACAACCTGAAGGTCGCCGGAGCCGGTTTTGGGGTGGACACCAACGTGGTCACCTTCATCACCCCCGATGGCACCCGGGAGCTGCCCCTGATGAGCAAGGCCGATGTGGCCGATGCCATTCTGGATGAGATTTTGAAGCGCAGAGGTTTATAAAAACTTTTATCCCTCTCCGTCAACCTGGCGGAGAGGGTTGTTTTTGTAAGAAAAGCGTTCACTTTACCCTGCTTTTACAAAAACATTTTTCAAAATCCGGGCAAATCACTTTCCAAAAGTGCAATTTTGATGTATTCTATTCCTATCCGCTGTTCAGGTCACTGTCCGCGGAGGAACCACAAACGAAAGAGGGGTGCGCACAGATATGCTGAAATATCTGGCAAAACGCATCGGGCGTTCCATCCTGACGCTGTTCGTCATTGTAACGCTCGTGTTCTGCCTGCTGCGGCTGATGCCGGTGGAAGGCTACTTTGCAAACTACGAAAAAATGACCGAGGCCCAGATCCAGGCGGGCCTGCAGTCTATGGGCCTGCTGGACCCGCTGCCGGTGCAGATCGGCCGCTTCTGGTGGAATGCCCTCCACGGCGACCTGGGCGTGAGCCATATTTATAAGGTAAATGCCTCGGTCACCGGCATCCTGGCCAAAAAGCTGCCCATCTCTATCCAGATGGGTGTGTTTGCCATGCTGTTGAGCCTGGTCATCGGCATTCCCATGGGTCTGCTGATGGGCCGGTTCAAGAACCGCTGGCCGGATAAGATCGGCACTGCCATCATCGTGCTCATTCAGGCCGTGCCTGCTGCCGTGTATTACCTTTATATTCAGATGTACGGCACCACCGCCCTGGGCGTGGGTCTGTTGTTTGATGCCTCCGACTGGCGGTACTGGGTGCTGCCGGTCTGCTCCATGAGCCTGGGCAACGTGGCATTCTACGCCATGTGGCTGCGCCGCTACATGGTGGACGAGAGCAACAAGGATTACGTCCGGCTGGCGCTGGCCAAGGGCGTGAGCGAGAGCAACATCGCCCTGCGCCACATCTTCCGCAACGCCATGGTGCCGCTGGTGCAGTATATTCCCTCTGCCTTCCTGAACACTGTGGTCGGCTCCATCTACATCGAGAGCCTGTATTCCATCCCCGGCATGGGCGGCCTGCTGGTCACCTGTGTGCAGCGCCACGACAACACCATGGTGCAGGGCATCGTGCTGCTGTACGCCTGCGTGGGCATCATCGGCCTGATTTTGGGCGATGTGCTCATGGTGCTCATTGACCCCCGCATCAACTTTGGCAAGAAAGAAGGTGGACGCTGATGCTCTCTTTTCTGAAACGCGAAAAATCGAAGCAGCTGGAGGATAAGCTGAATGCTGCTCAGGCAAAGCGCCGCACCGGCTGGGAAGATCTGCCGGAGGATGAGCTGTTCACCCCCGCCGGGTTCAGTGAGGAACAGGCCGAAGCCACCGCCAGCTCCAACTACAGCTACTGGGGCAGCACCTTCCGTGCCTTTTTCAAGAACAAGTTCGCCGTGGCCCTGCTGATCGCGCTGGCAGCTGTGGTTGCCTTTGCATTCATCCAGCCCCACCTGCCCGGCCAGGCTGACCCGAACCTGTGCGCCGTGGACCCTGTGACCGGCATCCAGTACCGCAACATCGCCCCCGGGCAGGACGGCTTTATCTGGGGTTCCAACTCCATCGGTCAGGACCTGTGGACGCGCATCTGGGCCGGTGCACGCACCAGTCTGACTATCGCCTTCTTCGTGGCCCTCATCGAAGCTGTGGTGGGCATTACCGCCGGTGTGCTGTGGGGCTATGTGCGCGGGCTGGACTTTGTGTTCACCGAGTTGTACAACATCTTCGATAACATTCCCACCGCCATCGTGCTGATCCTCATTTCCTATGTAGCCACCCCCAGCATCTGGACCATGGTCCTTGGCATGGCCATCAAGGGCTGGATCGAAATGGCACGCTTCATCCGCAATCAGATCCTCATCATCCGCGACCGGGATTACAATGTGGCATCCCGCTGCATCGGCACGCCCACCATCCGCATCGTGCTGCGCAACCTGCTGCCGTATCTGGTATCGGTGATCATGCTGCGCATGGCCCTCACCATCCCGGAAGCCATTGGCAACGAGGTGTTCATCACCTACATCGGTCTGGGCCTGTCCGTGGAGACCCCCTCGCTGGGCAACCTGGTCAACGACGGCCGCAAGGTGATGATGCAGGCCGGGCTGCGCTACCAGCTGCTGTACCCCACCCTCATCCTGAGCTTTGTTACCATTGCGTTCTATCTGATCGGCAACGCCTTCTCGGATGCTGCCGATCCGAAGAACCATCTGCAGTAAGGAGGGGATATCATGGAACACAACCAGCTCATTCTCTCCGCAAAAGATGTCAACATCCAGTTCAACCTGCGTGGAAAAGTGCTGCATGCCATCCGCGGCATCGACCTTGACCTCTATCAGGGCGAAGTGCTCGCCATCGTGGGCGAGAGCGGCTCCGGCAAGAGCGTGTTCACCAAAAGCTTCATGGGCCTTCTGGATGCCAACGGCTCCATCACCAGCGGCACCATTGATTACTACGGTATGGCAGAGGGTGCACCGCTGCGCCTTTCTGACCTCAGAACCGAAAAGGACTGGTTGCGGGTGCGCGGCCGAGAGATCGCCATGATCATGCAGGACCCCATGACCAGCCTGAACCCGCTGAAGACCATCGGGGCACAGATCATGGAAGCCGTTGCCCTGCATCAGGGCTTAAAGGGTGCTGCCGCCAAGGAAAAAACGCTGGAATACCTGCGGGATGTGGGCATCTCTGACCCGGAAAAGCGCTTTAAGCAGTACCCGCACGAGTTCTCCGGCGGCATGCGCCAGCGTGTGGTCATTGCCATTGCAGTGGCCTGCAGCCCCAAGATCCTGATCTGCGACGAGCCTACCACCGCACTGGACGTAACCATTCAAGCCCAGATTTTGCAGCTTTTGAAGGAAATGCGGTTCAAGTACGATCTGACCATCGTCATGATCACCCACGATCTGGGCGTTGTGGCAAACATTGCAGACCGCGTGGCTGTGATGTACGCAGGCGATATCGTGGAGATCGGCACTGCTGACGAAATTTATTACGATCCCCGCCACCCCTATACATGGGCACTGCTTTCCAGTATGCCCCAGATGGGCGTGAAGGGCGAGGACCTGTTCAACATCGTGGGCACACCGCCAAACCTGTTTGCGGAAATTCGCGGCGATGCTTTTGCGCCCCGCAACCCGCAGGCGCTGAAGATCGATTTTGTCAAGCGCCCGCCTTACTTTGAGGTAACGCCCACCCACAAGGCCAAAACATGGCTGCTGGACCCCCGGGCACCCAAGATCGAGCCGCCTGCTGCGGTAAAAATGCTGCGAGAGGAGGGGCTGTAAGATGGAAAATGAACGCGAAGTTCTTGTGGAAGTGAACCACCTGAACGTAACCTACGGCTCCGGCAAAAAAGCATATGAAGCTGTGCAGGATGCCAACTTTAAAATTTATAAGGGCGAGACCTTCGGCCTTGTAGGCGAAAGCGGCAGCGGCAAAACTACCATTGGCCGGGCCATCCTGCGCATTCTGCCCACCTCCGGCGGCGAGATCCTTTATAAAGGCCAGAAGATCAACGGCAGAATTTCCCGCCAGCTGGACAGGCAGATCATCAAAGAGATCCAGATGATCTTTCAGGACCCGCAGTCCTCGCTGAACGAGCGCGCCAAGGTGAGCTACATCGTGGGCGAGGGCCTGCAGAACGTCCGGCCTGATCTTTCCACCGCTCAGCAGGAGGAAAAGGTGCGTCAGGCTCTTCTGGACGTGGGTCTGCTGCCGGAATTTGCCTCCCGCTTCCCGCACGAATTTTCCGGCGGACAGCGCCAGCGCATCGGCATTGCCCGGGCCCTGATCGTGGAACCGGAGTTCATCATTGCCGATGAGCCCATCAGCGCACTGGATATGTCCATCCGTGCACAGGTGCTGAACCTGCTGCGCCGCCTGCAGAAGGAACGCGGCATCACCTATCTGTTCATCGCCCACGATCTTTCCGTGATGCGCTACATCTCCGACCGCATCGCCGTCATCCACAAGGGCCGCATCGTGGAGCTGGCCGGGGCCGAAGAGTTGACAGCCCACGCCATCCACCCCTATACCCGCAGCCTGCTTTCCGCCATTCCCATGCCGGACCCCCGCCGGGAGCGGCAGAAAAAGCTGCTGGTGTACGACCCCGCCATGCACGACTACTCCAGAGAGGCCCCCCAGTGGCGCGAGCTGCGGCCTGAGCATTTTGTGCTGTGCAGCGCCGCCGAGGCGGAGCAGTGGCTGCCGCGCTAACCCCTGACATTTCGGGCTGAATCGTTGTTTTACGGCTCTTTTATGCAACGTTCATAGTTTATTCCTTGACATTCTCAGACAGCTCCACTACAATAGAATCTGCATCATTGATTCTGATTTTTGAGTTATTAGCTTGTTCTGACCGACGGCTTTCATCTTTCTTGCAAAGCTGTCGGCTTTTAGCAATGAAAAGAAGAAAGAAAAGAGGACTTTATTCTATGACTACTGAACAGCGTGAACCGCTCTATGCGTCCACTGCGAAGCCCTGGCTGAAGTACTATGACCAGAAATACATCGACATGCCCCTGCCCAAGTGCAGCGCCTTTGAGTTTCTGTGCCATCAGAACAAAAACCACCTGAGCGAGACCGCTCTGGAGTATTATGGCCGCAAATTCACCTTTGCAGACCTCTTTGTGAATGTCAAGAAAACCGCGGCCGCCTTCCGTGCTCTCGGCGTGAAGAAGGGCGACATCATCACTGTTGTCAGCGTGATGACCCCCGAGGTGATCTATGCCTTCTACGCTGTCGATATGATCGGCGCAACGCTGAATCTGGTGGACCCGCGCTACAGCGTTGAGGGCATCCACGAGTACATCGAAGAGGTAGATTCCCGCCTGCTGATCTGCCTGAATGTGACCTATGAGCGCTGCCACAAGGCAGAAAAGCGCACCAATGTGGAGCGCGTTCTGGTCATCAGCCCCGCAGACTCCCTGCCGCTGCATCTGGCCGTCGGCTACAAGCTGACCAACCCCGATAAGAACCGCTACAAGTCCAACGTGATCCATTGGAAGGACTTTATTGCACAGGGCAAGGATCAAAGCATGAATGCCGAGCCCTACGACCCGCAGCACGCCTGCGTGGTGGTGCACACCGGCGGCACCACTGGTTCGCCCAAGGGCGTTATGCTGACCGACGACAGCTTCAACTCTCTGGCCCACGAATTCATCGCCCAGAGCAACCTGTTCTGCCGCGGCCAGAAGCTGATGAACGTCATGCCTCCGTTCATTGCCTACGGCTATGCCTGCGGCGTGCACATGCCGCTGGTCATGGGCCTGCACGTCGTCATCATCCCCAATCTGGACCCCGACAAGCTGGGCGCGCTGATCTGGAAGCACAAGCCCGAGCACATGTTCGGCGTTCCGGCCCACTACCAGCAGATGGCAGCTTCTCCGCTGCTCAAGAAGAAGAAGGATCTCTCCTTCATCCGCAACTATGCCGCCGGCGGCGACTCGCTGCCGCTGGGCGCTGAGCTGACTGTGAACGAGTTCCTGAAGGCGCACAACGTGGAATATCCGCTGGCCAAGGGCTACGGCATGACCGAGGTCGCCTCTGCCGCTACCGTTGCCGCCGGCAACGTGACCAAGCCCGGCAGCGTGGGCATTCCCATGCTGAACACGGTGGTGTCCATTTTTGAGCCTGGCACCGAGACCGAACTGCCCATCGGTGAGCGCGGCGAGATCTGCATCTGCACCCCCACCGTCATGAAGGGCTACTACAATAAGCCCGAGGAGACCGACATGATCCTGCGCCGCCATGCAGACGGCCAGATCTGGGCACACACCGGCGATGTCGGCTACATGGACGAGGACGGCTTTGTGTATCTGGATTCCCGCATCAAGCGCATGATCATCCGTCACGATGGCTTCAAGGTGTTCCCGTCCATGATCGAGAACGTCATCAGCCGCCACCCGGCCGTGCATCAGTGCTCGGTGGTGGGCTGCACCGATAAGGACCATGTGCAGGGCCGCCTGCCCTTCGTCTACGTGGTGCTGGACCCGGAAGGCGACAAGAAAAAGCGCCAGATCGTGCGGGAACTGCGCCAGCTGTGCAAGGAAGAGCTGCCGGAGTATGTGCAGCCGGTGGGCTACAAGTTCATCTCCGAAATGCCCTTTACCCCTGTTGGCAAGGTGGACTACCGCAAGCTGGAGGAAGAGATCACTCCCCGCGATTATTGATCCTGAACTTCACCCTGTAATTTTTCAGACACTGAGCTCTCCCGAAAGGGAGAGCTTTTTTGTATGGAAGAAACCGCAGAATACGGATGCAGCAATGGCCGCAATTTTTTGAATTTTGTCAGTTGACAATTTTTACTTTCCATTTTATCATAGAGACAACAGCTGTGCCGCACAGGTGCAGTCATTCCAGAAAGAAGGAATTACAATGAAAAACAAAAAGTTTGCCAGCTTTCTGGCCGCAGCGGCAGCGCTTGTGCTGCTGGCCATGCCTGCATTTGCTGCCGACGAACAGACGGAGCTGCCTGCCGCCGAAGCGGCAGAGGTGCAGCAGGAGCAGACCGCAGCGCCTGCCGAGCAGGAGACCTCCCTGCCCGCCGATGCCCAGACAGCCGGCGAACCGGAGCAGCAGCTCACCTATGTGGCGCTGGGCGACAGCATCACCTCCGGTGTCGGCCTTGCCGATATGAAATACAACATCGCCCAGATCGGCTACGATCTGCAGCCGAACTTTGAGGGCTACTCTTCCCAATGCTACACCGCCCTTGTGGGCAAGGGCCTTGGGCTGGACCGCCAGCACGCCATCAATCTGGGCCTGCCCGGCCTGATGAGCCCTGACATGCTGGATATGGTGCAGAACAGCGCCATGCCCAAGATGAATCAGGCTTCCGGCTCGTACTACGTCTACCCGGAATATCAGGAATATCTGCGCAAGGCCGATATCATTTCCATCCAGATCGGCTCCAACGACGCGCTGGTGCCCTGCATCGTAGGTCTGGGCGAGGCCACCAACTGGAAGAGTGAGCAGCTGGCCGGGCTGATGGTCAGCGGTGCCCTGCGTGATTTCAACTTCCAGAAGCTGGGGCTCTTCCTCGAAGCGCTGAACCGTATGACCCTTACCTTTGACGAGAGCCGCGCCACCAACCGCCTGCTGTTCCGCGGCATGGATGAGATCTGCGATCAGGCCTATACCAATGTGACCGCCAGCCTGCCGCAGATCGTGGCCGGTATCCGCGCACTGAACCCGGATGCCAAAATCGTGCTGCTGGGTTACACCAACCCCGTGCCTCTGCTGCCCGCATGGAACCGCTATTTCAGCAAATTGAACCGCTTTGCCAAAGACCTTGCCGCACAGGAAGGTCTGATCTATGTGGACATTCCCCGCACCCAGACCGCTGCGGACGGCCACCCCACCGTTAAGGGCCACCAGTACATTGCAAACCAGATTTTGAATGCTCTGAAGTGAGCTTTCCATCAAAAAAGCCTGTCTCATTTTTGCGAGACAGGCTTTTTTGTTTGCGCTGTTCTGTTTTCAGCTCAGCCGGCCGCTTTCCACCGAAAAGCTGATATCTGCCGCAGCCATGGTAGACTTGCGGTGGGAGACCAACAGCACCGTTTTGTCTTTGCACTCTGCCCGCACAGCCTTGAGGATCACGCCCTCATTCAGGCTGTCCAGATTGGAGGTAGGCTCGTCCAGCAGCAGGAAGGGCGCATCATGCAGGAAGGCACGCGCCACACCGATGCGCTGGCGCTCGCCGCCGGAAAGTGCACCGCCCAGCTCACCCACCGGGGTATCATAGCCCTTGGGCAGGCTGTGGATAAAGCCGTCCAGCGCAGCCTTTTTGCAGGCTGCTTTCACCTCTTCCCGGGTGGCATCCCGCTTTGCAATGCGGATGTTGTTCTCAATGGTATCGTCGAACAGCTCGGTCTCCTGCGTCACAAGGCTTTCCTGTTCGCGCAGGGCGGCGGTGTTCACGCGGCGGATATCCTCTGCGCCAAAGCGGATGCTGCCGCTGGATACATCCCAGAAGCGCATCAGCAGCCGCAGGAAGGTAGACTTTCCGCTGCCGGAGCGGCCGGTGATGCCCACGATCTTCTTTTCCGGAATGGTCAGGCTCAGGTCATGCAGCACTTCCTCATTGGCATAGGCAAAGTTCACATGCTCTGCCGCAGCACCTGCAAATGCGGTGTCTGTGCCGTCGGTCACATCGGCGGTGATGGGCTGTTCGTCCAGCAGGTCCAGCACGCGGTCTGCGCTGGCGAACACCTGCGTCAGGCTGGCACCAAGGTTTGCCAGCGCCACCACCGGGCCAAAGGAGCTGAGGGCCGAAAGGGTGCACACCAGTACGCCCTCCACGCCCATTTTACCGCTCTGGTAAAGGTTCAGGCTCACACCCAGCACGGCCAGCACCGTGAGCAGGATCAAGGTGTTCGTGATGGCCACGGTCAGGCCCTCGCGGTATTTCATCGCCTTCTGCTTTTCGCCCAGCATCTCACTGTGGGCCGTGATGCCCTCGGCGCGGGCTGCGGTGTCCTGATACTGCAGGGTATCCTTCAGGCCGCGCAGGCTTTCCAGCACATAGCTGTTGGTATCGGCCAGTGCCTGACGGTACTCCCGGGCGGCACGGTCGCCGCGCTTTGCGCTCCACACCGGCAGGGCCACGCCCACCAGCAGATAGCCCGCCAGCAGCACCAGCGCAGGCAGGATGTGCCAGCTGCCCACAAAGCCCGTCATGCCGATGACGCAGATGCACGCGATGCAGATGGGCGAAATGGTGTGGGCATAGAACACCTCCAGCGCTTCGATATCGGCGGTGATGAGCGAGATCAGGTCGCCGCGGTCACGGCCTTCCAGCTTTGCAGGGGTCAGACGGCGCAAGGCGCCGAACACCTTATCGCGGATCAGGGCCAGCAGCTTGAAGGCGATATAGTGGTTGGATGCCTGCTCTGCATAGCGCAGAACACCGCGCAGCAGGGCAAACACCAGAATGCATGCAAAGGCCGTGCCCACGGTTTTGAGCGGACTGGCAAAACCCAGCGCACGCAGGATGCCAAAGCCGCCAAAGATCGTAATGAAGGTGGCGCAGAAATGGCCTGCCACCCCCATCACGATCGCTGCCAGCATGATGGGCAGCATGGGCTTTACCAGCACGATCAGCCGCCCCACAATGGCAAAGGGGCTGCGGCGATTGATTTTATTCATATCAGGCATCCTCCTTTCCCAGCGTTTCAAGCTGTTTCTGGGCCGTATACAGGCGGCTGTAGGCCCCCTGCCGGGCCAGCAGTTCGGCGTGGGTGCCCTGCTCGATCACACGGCCATTGCTCATTGCATAGATGCAGTCGCTGTGCACCACGTTTGCCAGACGGTGGGAGATCAGGATAATCGTCTTTTTTCCGGCCAGACTGTGGATGGCCTGCATGATATCGTTCTCGCTCTCGGCATCCACGTTGGAAGTGGCTTCGTCAAACAGGTAGATTGGTGTATCATGCAGCAGGGCGCGGGCCATGGCAAGGCGCTGGCGCTGACCGCCGGAAAGATTGCTGCCGCCCTCATGCAGAGCGGTCTGCAGGCCGTTCTGGCTGCGGCAGAAATCGGCCAGATTCACCTGTTCCAATGCCGCCCAGAGCTGTGCCTCGTCCGCGTCCGGCTTTGCCATGCGCAGGTTGCTCTCCACCGTGCCCTTGAAGATGGCGGCGTTGTGGGGCACCAGCGTCAGGGTGCGCAGACGCTGTTCCTGCTGCAGCTCCTGCACCGGCACGCCGCCCAGCGTCACGCTGCCGGTATAGCCGGTGCGGCTGCCGGACAGCAGCGCTGCAATGGTGCTTTTGCCGCAGCCGCTCTCACCCACCAGCGAGACAAAACTGCCCTGCGGAATGGTAAAGGAGACATCGTTCAGGATGGTGCGGTCCTTCTCGTAGCCAAAGGTGACATGCTCAAGCTTCAGAGTCGTATTCTCTCCGGGCACGCGGTCACCATCGGCAGGCTCTTCCGCTGCCTGAAGCTTGAAGATCTTCTCTGCCGAAGCGGCACCGTTCATGGCAATGTGGAAGTAGCTGCCCAGCAGCCGCAGCGGCAGGAAAAAGTCCGCCGCCAGCAGCACGATGGTCAATGTGGCGGTCAGGGTCAGCCGACCTGCCGCAAATGCAGCCACCGCGCTGATGATGCCAAGGCCCGCACCGCCGTAAGCCATCAGGTCCATCAGTGTCACCGAGTTCAGCTGCATGGTGAGCACCTTCATGGTGATCTTGCGGAAGCGCTCGGCCTGCGCATTCATCTGCTCGTGCTTCCAGCCGTCGGCCTGATAAATTTTCAGGGTGGTCAGGCCCTGAATGTTCTCAAGGAAGCTGTCGCCAAGGGTGGTGTACTCGCCCCAGTAGTTTGCCAGCAGCTTTTTGGCAAACTTCTGCACCGCCACAATGGACATGGGGATCAGCGGCACGCAGCACAGCAGGATGATGGCCGACCGTGCGTGCACACCCACCAGCAGCACAAACAGGGTAACGGGTGCCAGCAGGCTGTAAAACAGCTGCGGCAGGTATTTTGCAAAGTAGGTGTCGATCTGCTCCACACCTTCGCTGGCCAGCATCACCACCTCGCTGGTGGCCGCCGTCTCGGTGTAGTTGGGGCCAAGGCGGGCAAGCTTTGCGTAGATGCTGCTGCGCAGAGTGCGCTTGACATCCTTGGAAGCCTGATCGCTCATGGCTGATGCCAGCATGGTAAAGGCAAAGCGCATGGGCACCGTGGCAAGGCAGAGCACAAGGTTCTGCCACAGCTGTGCACTGGTCAGGCTGCCCGCAAAGGCTGCGCCCACCAGCTGGGCAATGGCCCGCACAAAGATCACGTTGCACAGCATCCCCAGCCATTGGAAAGCCACATTGGCTCCCACATACCGCAGCGCACCGCGGTCAAAGGACAGCAATTTTTTGTTGATCACTGGGCTTTCTCCGTTTCTGCTTTTTCTGCATCACTGCCGAACAGACGCTCATATTCGCCGGTAAAGATGCGCTCCGGCAGTGCACTGGTCATGGCAAGGGCAGCGGTAAAGCGCTCTTCTTCGCTCAGCGGCTCACTGACCGGCGGGAAATGGGTCAGGATCGTTTTCAGCTCCCGATCCACCTGTTTTGCCACCCAGATGCCCCGGTCTGTCATATAGATCTTGCCGTAGTGCTCCTTTACGATCATGCCGCGCTCCATGAGCAGATTCATGATACGCACCACCGAGGGCTTGGTCACGCCAAGCTTTTCGGCAATGCTGCGGGAGCTGATATCCAGATGGGTCTGTGAGACTTCGTAGATCGCCAGCAGATAGCGCAGATGCGCCGACGTAAGTTCCATCCCGATCACTCTCTTTCGTTCTGAATTTCCAATGTTATCCAAAGCTAACTTTTTGTTTTTGAAAAAAGGGCGCGAGCCGAATGTTCCAGCCCGCGCCCTTTGCGGATCATTTCAATGCTCAGTGACAGCCGCTGCAACCACTGCAGCTGCCATTGCAGCCGCCTTCGCCGCAGCCGCTGCACCCACTGCAGCCGCCGCCATGCTTGTGGGAGTGCCATGTGATCCAGCCCACACCGCCAAACACGATAGCACCCACGATGATCGTCGGCAAATTAAAGTTCGCGGCGAGAAATTCCATCATACAAAACACACCCTTTCACAATGTCATGCGGTTCGATCAGATCTTGGTCACGTCGATCTTGACTTCGTTGTTGCCCGCGTACTTGTTGGGACGCACCATCAGGTAGATGAAGGCCACCAGAACAACAGCAGCCACGATGGTGAAGAAGTTGAAGCCAATCTCACCGGTGATCAGGCCGCCCAGCTGGTACACCACCAGAGCGGCGCAGTAAGCCAGAGCGCACATATAACCAATGGCGATGGCGGTCCACTTGCCGTTGTTCATCTCGCGCTTGATCGCGCCCATAGCAGCAAAGCAGGGAGCGCACAGCAGGTTGAAGATCATGAAGGCGTAAGCCGACAGAGCGGTGTAGTCCTGCGCAACAGCAGCCCAGATCTCATCGCCGTTCTCAGACAGCTCGCCGCCGAAGTGATACAGAACACCGAAGGTACCAACCACGTTCTCCTTTGCGATCAGGCCGGAGACGGAAGCGACAGTTGCACGCCAGTTGCCGAAGCCCAGAGGTGCAAAGATCCATGCGACCTTGGTAGCGATCGCAGCCAGCACGGAGTTGTCCTGATCCTCGACCATGCCGAAGACACCATTCTCGAAGCCGAAGCCCTGCAGGAACCACAGCACAACGGTAGCGGCCAGAATGACGGAGCCTGCGCGCTTGATGAAGGACCAGCCGCGCTCCCAGGTTGCACGGAACACGTTGCCCCATGCAGGCACATGGTATGCGGGCAGCTCCATCACGAAGGGAGCGGGATCACCTGCGAAGAGCTTGGTCTTCTTCAGGATCACGCCGGAGCAGATGATGGCAGCCATGCCAATGAAGTAAGCAGAGACAGCCACCAGAGAAGAACCGCCGAACATCGCACCTGCGATGAGGCCGATGATGGGCATCTTTGCGCCGCAGGGGATGAAGCAGGTGGTCATGATGGTCATGCGGCGGTCACGCTCGTTCTCGATGGTACGGGAAGCCATAACACCGGGCACGCCGCAGCCGGTACCGACCAGCACGGGGATGAAGCTTTTACCGGACAGGCCGAACTTGCGGAAGATACGGTCCATGATGAAGGCGACACGGGACATATAGCCCACATCCTCCAGAATGGACAGCAGGAAAAACAGCACCAGCATCTGGGGAACGAAACCCAGGACCGCGCCGACACCGGCGACGATGCCGTCCATGATCAGGCCGTACAGCCAGCCTGCCACGCCGATGCTCTCCAGCAAGCCGCCCAGAGCATTGGGAACAATTTCACCGAACAGGACATCGTTGGTCCAGTCGGTGGCAAAGGTACCAATGGCCCAGCCGCCGTCTGCAATGGAGGTGCCCATGGACAGGGAGTACATCAGGAACATGACCAGTGCGAAGATGGGCAGAGCCAGAATACGGTTGGTCACGATCTGGTCGATCTTATCGGAAACGGTCAGGTGCTCCACGCGGGCCTTTTTCTTAACAGCTTTGCCCACGACGGTGTTGATATATGCATAGCGCTGGTTGGTGATGATGCTCTCAGCGTCATCGTCCATCTCAGCTTCGCAGTCCTTGATGTGCTGGTCGATGTGGTCGATCAGGCTCTTGTCGAGCTTCAGCTCGTCCATGACCTTCTCGTCGCGCTCGAACAGCTTGACGGCATACCAGCGCAGGAAGCGGTCATCCACCTTGCCCTGAATGGACTCTTCGATGTGGGCAATGGCGTGCTCCACGCTGCCGGTGAACACATGGGGCAGCTCAGCAGCCTTGGTAGCCTTTGCAGCAGCCACAGCAGCCTTTGCAGCAGCCTCAGTGCCCTCGCCCTTCAGCGCGCTGATCTCCACAGCCTGACAGCCCAGCTCTGCGCTCAGCTTCTTCAGGTCGATCTTATCACCGTTCTTGCGCACCAGATCGATCATGTTCACAGCCATGACCACCGGGATGCCCAGCTCGATCAGCTGGGTGGTCAGGTACAGGTTACGCTCAATGTTGGTACCATCGATGATGTTCAGGATGGCATCGGGCTTCTCCTTGACCAGATAAGTACGGGAAACCACTTCTTCCAGCGTGTACGGAGACAGCGAGTAGATACCGGGCAGATCCTGAATGATAACATCCTTATCGCCCTTCAGCTTGCCTTCCTTCTTTTCCACCGTAACGCCGGGCCAGTTGCCGACATACTGGTTGGAGCCGGTCAGATTGTTGAACAGGGTCGTTTTACCGCAGTTCGGGTTGCCGGCAAGTGCAATTTTAATGCTCATTGCTTAATCCTTCCTCCCTTTGGGATCAGACTACTTCGATCATTTCAGCATCGGCCTTGCGCACGCTCAGCTCGTAGTTGCGCACGGTCAGCTCCATGGGGTCGCCCAGAGGTGCCACCTTGCGGACATAGATCTCAACACCCTTGGTGATGCCCATGTCCATGATGCGGCGCTTGACCGGGCCTTCACCGTGCAGCTTTGCCACAGTAGCGGTCTCGCCGACCTTTACGTCTTTCAGAGTTTTCATACTTAACCATCCTCCTCTGCTTGTCTTTATAGAGAGACTATTCCAGTTTCGGAGCAGCTCCCAAACAGCGCCGGGGCACTGTTCAGCCAATCATGATACGGTTTGCCATGGTCTTGTCCAGCGCGATGCGGCTCTCCTTGACCTGAATGATCAGGTTGCCTGCGATCTCGTTGACGACCGTTACCTCACTGTCCACCACAAAACCCAGCTCTGCCAGATGCAGCCGGATCTCGTCCTTGCCGGTGATCTTTTTGATGGTGACGGTCTCCCCTGCTTTTGCCATTGTCAAAGGCATCATATTTCCGCTTCCCTTCCTGTTTGAATCTGGGATATCGCTGCGGTTAGTCAGCCGCAACTACCAGCGTGGATAGTTTACTCTTACTAACCTTTTATGTCAATAGTTTTTTCATAATTAAAAGTTAGTTCATATGAACAAACAATTTTTCTGCCCGATTTTTTTCGTTTTTTTACCACAATCAACAATAACTAACTCAAATTATTGAATCAAAGTTAGCCATTGTTTACATTTTCTTGTTCTTTTTTGGCGACATCTTGTAAACTATCACAAAGCTTTTTCTCTGCCCTGCTGTGCTCTTTTGCTGCAAATGACACAGCCGCGCGGTACAGTGGTCAGTCTGCACCGCGCGGCCGCGTGTCAAAAGGAGGATTTCTTTCCTGCCAGTGCGTGGACACCAGCAGGTGCCAGGATAAAAAGAGAGTATTTGAAAAGAGAATGACAAATTTTAAGCCGCCACGGCAAGGCGGAGAATGGGTGTTCCGCTGTGGAACAGCCGCAGATAGACTGCTGTGCACTTGCTCAGCTGGTCAAAGTGCTTCTGCGCTGCATCCGGGTCGCCGTAGGACTTCCAGCAGCCGCAGCAGGTAAAGTTCTTGCCGCGGTTCTCGATAAAGCCCACAACATCGCCCAGAGGATAGCCAAGGAACACCCCAATCTCATGCGGAAATTCTGCCGAACAGCACAGCTTGCGGGAAAGCTGAGTGAGCATATTATCCACATCCGGCGCTTCGCCCGCTTCCGGCAGGCGGTATCCCTCCTTCCGCAGAAAGCTCTGCACCTTTTCATCTGCCAGCACGGCAGCCAGCCTGCTTTCGCGGTAGACATACACAAGATACCGGTGGTTGAGCACGCAGCCCTTGAGCACCCGCACGCACAGGCCCTTGGGCTGAAGCTGGGCATTCCAGTTTTTCACCCGGCGTGCAAGGTCGGCGCAGTCGCGGGTCTCATAGCGGAACAGGCCTGCCGGTTTCAGGCTTGCCAGCACCGGGGCACACTGTTCGATCATGACCGTTTCAAAATTACGCTCCATGTCTGCGCCCTCCCGCCTTGTTTCTCCGGGCTATTATTCCCCGGATGCGCCGTGTTTATAAGTTAGATTTTCCTAACCCGGATTCCAAAAAAGAAGCGGCTTTGCGCGGAGCATTCAAGGCTTCGGCCTGCCGATCTGTTTCTTGCGGTTAGTTATTTCTAACGTGACTGTATCTTACCACAGCGGTGGGCCGTTGTCAACACTTTTCTTGAAAAAAGTTATTCGTAACAAACCGCAGTTTTCTCCACCTCGCTTTTTGTGCGTTCTACCGTTTTGGCGCAGGCTGTGATATAATGAAAAAAATTTATATTCTCTTAAAGGAGCACGTATCCATGCCACAGAGCATCACACCGGAAAGCCTGATCTCAATCCTCGCCGCCGCACTGGCACAGCAGCCCACAAAGCCGCTGGTGCTGGCGCTGGATGGCCGCTGCGGCAGCGGCAAGACCACCCTTGCAAATACGCTGGCCCGGCAGTTCCCGGCCAGCATCACCCTGCACACCGATGATTTTTACCTGCCGCCTGCACAGCGCATCCGTGGCTGGGAGAAAACGCCCTGCGCCAATATGGACCTTGACCGCCTGCGGGACGAAGCCCTGCGCCCAGCCTACGAGGGCCAGCCGGTGCAGTACCGTGCCTATTCCTGCCGCGAGGGTGCGTACCTGCCCGCGCGGGAGCTGGCCGCGCAGCCGCTGGTGATTTTGGAGGGCAGCTACAGCCACCACCCGCTGCTGACCGGTCACGAAACGCTGCGGGTGTTCCTGACCTGCGCAAAAGAAGAGCAGACCCGCCGCCTGCAGGCGCGGGAGGGGGAGCGATATGTAAACTTTGCCGCCCGGTGGGTGCCGCTGGAGGAGGGCTATTTTGCCCAGTACCACATTGCGGAGACGGCAGATTTTGTGGTAGACACCACCCAAAGCGGGACGATTTGAAATGGCTTCCGCTTCGCTCTAGCCATTATCAGCGGAAGAATTATTTTTATTTGTAGTTCCGAAACGCCTGCGGGCGTTTCGGAACTACTTTTTCACGGGGGGGCTCCCTTTTTGCGCACCTTGCCCAAAAAGGCGGGAAATATTTTTCTCTCCCCCTGCCCCCCTGCGGGAATGGGGGGTTATTTTGCATCAAATCGCACTTGCGGGGAGGGGGTAGCATCTGTTAAACTTATAGTCACGAAGAAAGCAACGCCACGCTACAACAAAGAACGGAGAATGACCCTTATGAAAAAACTGGCAAGACTGACCGCCCTTTTGCTCACCGGTGCGCTGCTGCTGATGCTGACCGCCTGCGGTGCTGCGCCGGGCGGCAGCGCTAGCATGACCCCCGAGGAAATAGCGGCAAAGCAGCGGCTGCTGGGCGAGATCAACAGCTACCGCGCGACCCTTGAGTTTGCTGCGCCGCTTGAGGAAGTAAAACAGCTCTCTGATGCCGAGCAGATCTGGGTAGAGCAGTTCCGCGCCGCCGGCAAGACCGAGCTGCCAGAGAGCACAACGAACGAAACCCATCAGAAATGGGCAAGCATGACCGGGAACTGGACGCGTTGTGATACTTTCGGCTTGGGTGTGAAGAAAGATGCGAGTGGCGAGTTGATCGACATTCTGCTTGCCAAGGTTCCAGCCAATACCCCGGAGGGCAAGGCAGAGCTGTCGGAAGCCTTGAAGCATCCTGCCTTTAATCGCAGCGCTTGCACGAAAATCGGCATTGCCGTTGTGACCATTGATGGACAGATGTACTGGACCTGCAGCGTGTATTCCTGATCTCCCCTTTCCGCGCGGAACAACACCCCTTGAACCAAACAAAGCCGGACAGCTTGCGGGCTGTCCGGCTTTTGGTTTTGCTTGATCTACAGGCTGTTACTTATTCTTGTACATATCCTGATAGTAGTTCTGGTAATCACCGCTGGTGACATGGTCCATCCACTCCTGATGGTTCAGGTACCAGTCGATGGTCAGCACGATGCCCTTTTCAAAGGGGGTCTCGGGGTACCAGCCCAGATCGTTCTTGATCTTGGTGGGGTCGATGCCGTAGCGGCGGTCGTGGCCCAGACGGTCGGCAACGTGCTTGATGAGGTCCTCGCTGATGCCCTCGTCCTGCAGACGGTCGTGGAGCTGGTTGATGATGGTCTTGACGATGAAGATGTTGGGGCGCTCGTTGTGGCCGCCCACATTGTACACCTCACCGACCTTGCCGCCGTTGGCCACCATGTCGATGGCCTTGCAGTGATCCTCCACATACAGCCAGTCGCGGATCTGCATACCGTCGCCGTAGACGGGCAGCTGCTTGTGGTGCTTGACGTTGTTGATCATCAGGGGGATCAGCTTCTCCGGGAACTGGTAGGGGCCGTAGTTGTTGGAGCAGCGGGTGATGTTCACCGGCATGCCGTAGGTATCGTGGAATGCCATAACGAACATATCGGCGCTGGCCTTGGAGGAAGAATAGGGGCTGTGGGGGCACAGGGGGGTGGTCTCCATAAAGTAGCCCTCGGCACCCAGTGCGCCGTACACCTCATCGGTGGACACCTGCAGGTACTTCTTGCCCTCTTTCCAAGTCTTGGCATCGGCATCATACCATGCTTCCTTGGCGCGCTGCAGCAGGTTGACGGTGCCCATCACGTTGCTCTGCACAAAAATTTCGGGGTTCTTGATGGAGCGGTCCACATGGCTCTCGGCGGCAAAGTTGATGACGTAATCGAAATCGTACTTCTGGAACAGGCCTTCCACCAGCTCCTTGTCGCAGATATCGCCCTGCACGAACACATGGCGGGGGTCGCCCTCCACATCCTTCAGGTTTTCCAGATTGCCGGCGTAGGTCAGTTTATCCAGATTGACCAGCAGGATCTCCGGGTATTTCTTGAGCATATAATGCACAAAGTTGGAGCCAATAAAACCGGCGCAGCCGGTGATCAGATAGGTTTTCATAGGTTCAATTTCCTCTTTTCAGTCTTTCATCCCATTGTCGCCGTCCCAGTGGGCGAAGAAGCAGGCCAGAGCGTCTCTCCAGTCGCGCACATCGTTGCCCACGGTGCAGCGCAGCATCCGGTTGTCCAGTGCGCTCCACTTGGGGCGGTCGGCGCTTTCCGGGTGCTTTGCCTTGTATTCCTCGCTGGTGCAGGGTGCCACAGCGGCATCCACGCCGGACAGGCGGATGATCTCGGCAGCAAAATCGTACCAGGAGCAGATGCCCTCGCCGGTGCAGTGATACAGGCCGTACTCGTGGGTCACACACAGCTGCAGGATCTCGTGGGCCAGATCCACCGCGTTGGTGGGGTTGCCGCACTGGTCATTGACCACTTCCAGCTTGCCAAACTTCTTGCCTGCGTTCACGATGGTCTTGACGAAGTTCTTGCCGTAGTAGCTGTAGAGCCACGCGGTGCGCACGATGAAGTGGCGGTGGCAGAACTGCTCCACATACTTTTCGCCCATGAGCTTGGTAGAGCCATAGGCGCTGATGGGGCCGGGAATGGTGGCTTCGTCCTGTGCAACGCCGCCGTTCTCACGGCCGGAGAACACATAATCGGTGGAGACGTGTACCAGTCGTGCACCGGTCTTTTCCGCTGCCTGTGCCAGATTGCGGGGGCCGAGGGCGTTTGCCTTGAAGGCGGCATCATGGTTCACTTCGCAGCCGTCCACATTGGTGTAGGCAGCGCAGTTGATGATGACATCCGGGCGGTTGCGGCGGATGAACTCGTCCACCATTTTGTAGTTGGAGATATCCAGATCCGGCAGGTCCACAGCGATCACCGTGGCATTGAGCAGCTTTTCGGGGATGGGGCCGATCTCGCTGCGGCCTTCGCGCAGCTGCTTGAGGATCTCGGTGCCCAGCTGACCCTTGCAGCCGGTAACAATGATTTTCATATGGGTATGCCTCTCTTTTGCTTAATAGCGCAGCTTGCCGTCTGCAACGTTCTTCAGGTGCTGGCCGTAAGGACTCTTGCCGTAGCGCTCAGCGCTTTCCAGCAGGGTGTCGCGGTCGATCCAGCCGTACTTGAAGGCGATCTCTTCCGGCGCACTGATCTTGATGCCCTGACGCTTCTCGATCATGCGCACAAAATCGGCTGCTTCCACCAGACTGTCCATGGTGCCGGTGTCCAGCCATGCAAAACCGCGGCCCAGCAGCTGAACATCCAGCTCGTCCTTCTTCAGATACATGTCGTTCAGGGTGGTGATCTCCAGCTCGCCGCGGGCAGAGGGCTTGACCTGCTTTGCCATCTTCACGACCTCTTTGTTATAGAAGTACAGGCCGGTGATGGCGTAGTTGGACTTGGGGTGCTGAGGCTTTTCCTCCACGCTGAGCACCTTGCCGTCCTTGTCGAACTCCACGATGCCAAAACGCTCCGGGTCCTGCACATAGTAGCCGAACACGGTGCAGCGGCCTTTGTTTTCCGCATTGGCAGCGGCGGTCTTGAGGATCTTGGAGAAGCCGTTGCCGTAGAAGATGTTATCGCCCAGGATCATGGCGCAGCAGTCGTCGCCAATGAACTCTTCGCCCAGAATAAAGGCCTGTGCCAGACCGTCCGGAGAGGGCTGAACTTTATACTGCAGATGGATGCCGTACTGGCTGCCATCACCCAGCAGCGCCTCAAAGCGAGGCGTATCGGTCGGGGTGGAGATGATCAGGATGTCCTGAATGCCTGCCAGCATCAGCGTGGACAGAGGATAATAGATCATCGGCTTGTCGTAGACCGGCAGCAGCTGCTTGCTGGTGACCATAGTCAGCGGGTAAAGCCGGGTGCCGGCACCGCCGGCAAGAATGATACCTTTCATATTTGTGCACTCCTTTAAAATAGATTGAAAAGTTGTGCAGCTGTACGCCGCCCAGACGGGAGACCGCCCGGATGACGTATGGATTCAAAGCGGAGCTGCGTCCGCTGTAAACAAATTCAGGAGCCGCTCCCCCCCCTGCCCAAAATGGCAAAATGGGAATAGCAGTTCACTTTATTTTACTATCAAATCACACAAAAAGCAAGAAAGAACGGCTTTCCCGAAAAATTTTCCGGAAAAGCCGTTCTGAAACTCCTTCAATCTCGCATTTGTTCCGCCCAAAAGGCCCCCTCTCCGAGGGGGCTGGCAATGCCGCAGGCATTGACTGGGGGAGTTACCACGCAAAGCCCCACTTGGAGAAATAGCGCAGCAGGCTGCGCAGCTGCCACAAAAAGGGCTTCAGACTGCGGTGCGCGGCGCGGTGCCATGCATGGATGGCCGTATACTGGGGCACCAGATACGCTTTGCCCCGGGTGCGCATCTTCTGGGTGAGGTCGGCATCCTCCACGTACATGAAGTAGTCCTCGTCAAAGCCGCCCACAGCCTTGAACACCGCAGTGTCCACGGCCGAGAAGCTGCCGGTGCAGAACTCGATCTCGGCGGGTTTTGTCAGGTCTTTGTCCGCCATGAGATAGCGCTCGTTGTACTTTGCCCAGAATTTCAGGCAGGGCAGCTGGCGGTACACCATGGCCCGCACACTGCACCGGCGCAGCGGCAGACGCTGGGGCCGCCCGTCCGGGAAGGTGAGTGCGGGCCGCGCCATCACCACGCCGGGGTGCTGTGCCATCCAGTCCGCAAGGTCACTCAGCGTATCCGCAGTGAGCTGGATATCCGGGTTCAGGATAAAGTGCACCCGGCTTTGCAGCAGGCTGAGCACCGTGTTGTGGCCGGTGCCAAAGCCGCCGTTCTCTGTGCGGCAGAGCACCTCCACCTTCTGGTCCTTGCGGATGTGCAGGGTGCCGTCCTTTGCGGCCTTGGCAAGGCACTGGCCGCTGCCGTCCGGGCTGGCGTTGTCCACCAGATACAGCGTCAGCGGGTGGCGGCGGGTGCAGTCCAGCACGGTCTGTGCCGCCCTGAGCGCTTCATCCGCGCCGTTATAAACTACAATACAAGCAGAAAGTTCCATGTCGTTCACTCCAGCGGTTTGATGTCAAAGCTGAAGTCCTCTTTCATCAGGTCAAAGTTCGGGTTCATGCAGGGGTCGCCTGCGGCCAGCTGCTTTGCCCACCGCTTCTGGAAGCGCTCCACCTCCGAGATGAAGCGCTTGCGCTTGACCGGGTTTTCGTCCAGACCACGGCTCTTGCTCTCGTAGTGGTACAGCTGTGCAAACGGGGTGAACACGTTGGTATAGCCCGCTTCACGCACGCGCACGCAGAAGTCCACGTCGTTGAAGGCCACAGCAAAGCTCTCGTCCAGACCGTTCACCTGCTCGTAGACGCTCCTGCGCACCATCAGGCAGGCGGCAGTGACCGCATACACATCCTGTGCATAGACCAGACGTCCCATATAGCCGGGGTGGCCCACCGGGAAGTTCTTGTGCATGTGGGCCGCAAGGGTCAAAAAGCCGAAGCCGATGCCCGCGTGCTGGATGGTGTTGTCCGGATAAAGCAGCTTTGCGCCCACGCAGCCCACACGGTCCTGCTGGGCGTACATGAGCATTTCTTCGATCCAGCGCGGAGAAATGACCTCGGTATCGTTGTTGAGCAGCAGCAGGTATTCGCCGGTGGCTTCCTTTGCGCCAAAGTTGTTCAGGGCGCTGTAGTTGAAGCCGGTGCCCTGCCATGTGATCACCTTCAGGTTCTTGTGCTCCTTCTGCAGCTTTTCATAGCAGCGGAAGGTGGCAGGCTCCCTGCTGTTGTTCTCGATGACGATGATCTCAAGATCCTCATAGGTGCTCCTGCGGTAGATGGACTCCACGCAGGTGCGCAGGTCGGAAGAATGGTCGCAGCTGGGGATCAGGATGCTGACCCGGCCCGGCTTTGTGATGGTATAGTCCGTCTTATAGAAGCCCGGCGTACCCGGGATCATGGAAACTTCATCCACCGGCACACCCACACGCTCGTAGTGGGCATACAGGGCCTTGACCGCAGCTTCCAGACAGTAGGTCTTGGCCGAGATGTTGCTTGCCACACTGGTGGGGCTGGAGCGCCAGTAGTACAGCAGATGCGGGATATGCACGATCTTGTGCGCTTTTTCGGTCAGGCGCAGGTAGAGGTCATAGTCCTGACTGCCGTTGTAGGCTGCACGCTCATCGCCGCCCACAGCGGCCAGCAGCTTTGCGCTGAACACGCTCAGGTGGCAGATATAGTTGTTGGAGCGCAGATTATCCAGCATATAATCCGGCTTGAAATGGTAAACGGTCAGATGGTCGATGTCGCCCTCAAAGGTCACTTCATCCGTATACACAAAGTCTGCGCCCTGTTCGGCAATGGCCTGTGCCACGTACCACAGAGCACAGGGGTGCAGGATATCATCGTGGTCCAGCAGGGCGATGAACTCGCCCGTTGCCAGCGCAAAGCCCTGATTGGTGTTGCCCGCAATGCCCTCGTTCTTTTCCAGCTTCTGGTAGCGGATGCGGGGGTCTTCCGCAGCACGGGCTGCTACGGTCTGGCCCACCGTCTCGTCCTGACCGGCATCCACAAGGCACAGCTCCCAGTTCTGATAGGTCTGGTTCTGCACCGAGTCCAGAAGCTCCACCAGAAACTGCTGCGGCGTATTGTACAGCGGCACCACGATGCTGATGCGCGGCGCGGCGGGCTGGTCGGCCGCCTGCCTTACCAGCAGCTCTGCGCTGGCAAAGCGGTCGGCGCGCATGGTCCTGCCCGGGAACAGCTTCGCATATTCCTTTTTGGCCTTTGCCTGCGCACGCACGCCGGAAATGCCCACCCGGCGCAGCTGGCCCAGAAAGACGAACGGCGGGAAGGTGTGTGCCAGCTGACGGCCCTTGCTGACAAAGTAGCGCAGCGGCCAGCTCATTTTCCAGAAGGTGGAGCTTGTCACATTGTTCAGTGTCTTTTCCAGATCCTGCTCATGGCTGCGGCTCAGCGAAAGATCACTGCGCAGGCGTTCCAGCTGAGCCGTCAGCTCTTCGCCGGTGCGCTCGGCCTGCTGCATCCGCTCTCGCAGATCGTCCAGCGTCATCTCGTAGCCTGCCAGCAGCTGCTGTGCATCCTGCACAGCGGCGCTGCGGCAGAACAGCGCGGTCTGCTGGGCTTTGCCGCGGTTCTTCCACTCAAAATCCCGGTACAGGCCCTGTGCGGCCAACTGCTTTGCACAGTCAGCCATGGCCGATGCATCGGTGCATACCAGCAGCACCTGTGCACACTGCAGTGCGGGCAGGTCCACCCATTCCGGATCCTCCACCACCAGCAGGGCAGCGGTGCCTTGCTCTGCGTTCTCTGGCAGCAGCTGTGCGCCGGCCTTTTCCAGTGCTTCGGCCAGTGCGCCGCTGCCGCCCAGCACCTGAATGCTGGCAGGAGTCAGCTCCCGCACGATGCGCTGCGCCAGTGCACGGCAGCGCTCGGCCTGTCGTTTGGTTTCTTTTTCCTGATCCATTCCGATCTCCGCTCCTATGGAACTTTTTTATCTTAAAATGATCTCTCAAAAAATCACACGATTTATAGTATACCAAATCCGGCATGATTTGAGAAGGTTTTGCGCGCATTTCTTTGCAGTTTTCCACTGCTTACCAGTGGAACAGGCTGTGCAGCCAGCCAAAGAGCCCACCGCCGGAGCTGCCGGAAGTGGAAATGCTCACACCCGTGTAGTAGTGGCTCAGGATCTCCTGGTAGCCCATGCCCTGCTCCTGTGCGTAACCCACAGCACCGCACTGGCTCATGCCCACGCCATGGCCAAAGCCGTAATAGGTCATGCAGGGAGTGCCGCTTTCGTCCGCGCCAAAGTCGAAGCAGTAACGGGAGGAAACGAACTGGCCGATATAGCGGTAGCTGCGGCCATTGGACACCAGCGTATTGTACTGGACGAAGCCGCCGAGGTCTTTGTGGGTGGTGTCGGCGCTCTGGTAGGGCTCACCGGTGCGGCTGTCGTTGTACTCGACATAGTCATAATCCTTGCCGATGATGCGGCGCATCTTCTCGTGGTACTGGCGCTCATAGGGGCTTTCCACGCTCTTGAGATACGGCACATCCGAGCCCCAGGCGTCGAGGCTGGAACAGGTGCCGTAGACGCCGGTCTGGGTGTTGTAGCCCGCGCTGGCCGACCAGACGGCGTCGATGACGCTGCCGTTGCAGGTCAGCACCTCATCCTTCACTGACTCCACCGCCTTGCGGATGGCCGACCGGGCCGAGGACGGGATGTCCTCCACGGGGGTGTAGATGAGGGCGTTGGCCGAGGAGCCGTACTGCTTATGGTACTCGAGGTAGGAGTGGATGGCCACGGCCTGGGCCTTCCACGCCTCCTGCGCGGCACTGGCGCTGACATAGCTGCCGATGGAGCCAAGCTCGGTGTAGGTGATGCCCACCAGGCAGTCCACGAGGTCCAGCGACACGTTCCGGCGCAGGCCCTTGCCCTTGATGTTCAGATAGGGCAGTGTGATCTTATCTTTGGAGCCGAAGAGCCAGCTCAGACAATTTTCCTCTTCCTCAGGGATAAGGGTGGTGTTTGCACCGCCAATGGTGGTGGCACCGGGTGCGGCATCCTCGGCGAACGCCGCCGGGACAGCCACGCACAGCATCACAGCTGCCAGCACCAGCGCCGCCAGACGGCGCGCGAAACTCAGACTCTGCTTCACGGTCATTTCCTCCTGTGGTTTCTGGATCTTTTCATAGTTGTTATCAGTGTAACACACTGCGCCCCCGACGGCAAGGACGGAAGTTGTGCAAAAATGTGAAAAGACGCCTTTGCAAGCCGCCGGAATTATGATACAGTATAGCATGAGATGATATGCCCCCTTTGGCGGGCATGACAGGGAGGGCCGGAATGGACAGCAGAGAGTTATATCCCAGCGACGAGCAGCGGCGCCGCATCATGGACTTTATCATGGCGGCGGGCGAGACGCTGCTGGAAAACGGAGCAGAGGTCTTCCGGGTGGAGCA
>OGFM01000716.1_pt1 | contig 25458 bp, 19 predicted proteins | sample 1570871 | NCBI WGS metagenome assembly OGFM01 (sample SAMEA2581957, study PRJEB24529) | metagenome | biome: Human gut stool | place: China | collected 2011
CCTTCCAAGAAGAAATATCAAACAAAAAACGGACAGAATTTTTTATTCTGTCCGCTATGTTCTCTTTCTAATATTCTTCTTCGTTAAAGAGTTGTGTCTCATTTGATTATCAATCAATTATATTTCAAAGAATGATTTTTAGCCAAACAAACCACACCATCTGAGGCTATCAATGGCAAAGATATGTGTTTTTTGACAAACAAATGAAAACAAGCACAACTTTTTGCTATACACAAGGAAAAATCATTGCCCATGTTTTTTCTTTCCCTTATTTAATAGTAGTTTGTTCGTTCTAACGAACGAAATTATCAGCTAAGACTTCTAATCATATTTTCAACATGATTCATGCGAAATACATAGTCATACCTTTCTGATAAAGGTTCAAGCTCTTTTGTCAGAGTTTCAAACGAAGGTTTACCGAATAGCACAGCCAGGCTATCTACTGCTTTTTGCAAGCGTTTACCCAATATGCGTATAGTTTCAATGTGAGAAAGTCTATTAAATAAGGTCCCATATAATATTGCATATTTCATAGAACGAGACGAAACTTTATTGAAATTCTCATCTCTTTGTGCTGGAAGTTTCATTGTATTGCAAAACTTTACAAATTTTTCCAATGAGTCAAGACCAACGTTACTTATGCTCCTTTCCAAACTATCATAAAACTGTTTCTGAGAAAAGTTTCTTGATGAATAGGGTATTTGGTCAAATTTATAACGAAATTTATTAAGATAACATATCTCCATTGCAGCAAACATAGACAGAGAAAAGAAGTTTAAGTCATCTCTAGTTATAACGCCATCACCTGTAGCTTTTACCTGCTCGTATCGCTTACTTATCATCTTCTGATATTTCATTAACAAAGATGTTGATAATTCACCATAACCTTTTAACAGTTGCTTGCTGAGGAAGATATCCTCCTGTTCTTCTATTTCTCTATTATTGCTTGTTTCTGCCGAGCCTTCTTCCTCTTCATCAATGATCGCATCATCTATCGAACGAATCTTTTTTTTAATACTCTCCTCAATACATTCAATCAGTCTTGATGTACGATCTATTTGGAAAATCCTGCTACTTTTTGCATCGTCATTGTCATATTCCGAATTGTATTTTATTTCGGGCAAAGATAAATCAGATTGCCTTTTATCTTCTGATGAAACTTTAATCTTTGGAGAAACTTTTTCACCAGCATCATTAACTAAGTCCCACATTACATCAGATAGCATATCAGCAACCTCCATACCATCATATCCTTCATTCTCAATACGAGAAATGAATCTATTAAGATTACGACTCATTTTCGACGGATTTGTTGTGGCTAAGAACTCAGTCCAATTGACGAACAGCTTATTAGATATAGATTTCTTGTCTTTATCCACTAAATAACATGTATATTGAGTTTTTGCTAACTTTATATCAGTACTATATCTATTGCCTTTATCATGTTTAAGTTCACTTACAAGAGTCTCAATTCCATTGTCGATAGACAGTAGTACTCCATCAGGAATCTCCTCATTGCTATAGACATTTAATTTACCTGATTCGTAATAAGCGGATAATAGTCTTAATCGTCTTCCAGTTTCAGAAGGAGCTTCATTAGAATGTTTGGATCTATTAGTTGGCACATCTATTCTTTTCTTGGTTTTCAGACCAAGTGTAGATAGAAAATCTTGCTTTGTCGAATGATACAAGACTCCAAACTCTTCATTTATGCCTCTGTGAGTTATTGTTCCAAGTCCGGCTAATGTTGCATTTGCACTGCCAACCATACAATATTCAGCATCATTAGTCTTAAAGTGCAAAACCTTTGCATGCAATTGACGTTCATATGTTTTAAAAGCTATTTTACCCCTTTTTGTTTCGCTGAAATCATAAAAATGAATACTGCTATTTGGAAGCATTCCGCTTGGTGGCAAAGCACAATCTTGGTGAATCAAAACATTCACCGTTGAGTTCGGACAAAGTTGGGATAATGTAATCAATGATTCTCCATATTCATCAAAATATGGACTGAGAAGTGTTATAGTCTGCACCTCATTTAATGGCACTAAATTTGAAATTTGTTGTAAAATCCCAGACTGAGAATCATTATACAGTAAAGCAGCATTTAACCCTTCTTGTACCTTGCACATACTATGAGGCACAATATTGAAAGAGGAATCTAAAAATGTACAATTTTCAGGAATCTCACGAAGAATTCTATTATGATCATAGTCGTTACATTGCTTTGTAAATCGGCAGAGATACTGCCAACATTCTTCAATGAGAGGACGATGCGTCGTATCAGTCTCATCTATCATAAAACCTGTAAATGCCTCATGATTTTTTCCATGTCCTGTAACTGTTAGATTACCAGTACCAAACACAACCAATACAGCGTCATCTCCTACAAAGAAATTAATCTTAGGATGAAAAGCTCCGACAGCACTTATAGATGTAATGGAGTACTCCTTACCAATATGTCTAATATAAATAGGAGATACATATTCCATAGATTTATCCATTTGATTGGTATCGGCAAACACATTTATGCTACATACTTGCTTACGATGAAGCATGTTCAATAATTGATTATCGAAATGTATCAAATCTATGGCATAAGTAGTCAATACAGCTGAATGATATTTGCCATTTTTGCCGCCGCTAGGAATATCCAATAATATTGCATGCTCATTCTTTTCCATAATTCTCAATGAATTGTGATGCTATCTCAGTTAGTGTATTATCTTCATCAAGATAACCCATGTCTTGTAAAAAATTAAATAGAGAATTAATACGCGGCGATGTTTCAACGGGATACCGTTGCTCTACTAGAACAATCCGTCCATCCTCAAGAATAAATTTTCTTAGGTCTGAATTATTCTTTCCCATTTTAGCAATAGCAACCACAGTATGTTCCTGCATTATTTGTACTATCAGAGATTCTATAAAGCTAGATATAGAGAATGACAGGTAACGCTCCATATAAGATCTTAACCCTTCACTGAGTATGCCTCGCTGACGTTTCAAATCATTTTTTTTCTCAAACTCCTCTATTTCTTTTGAGTTATTCTCAAATTCAGTATAAAGTCTCAACAGGAGTCTTATCGCATGTACTGCTGCAGAAATATAATCTTGTTTGCTGACGTAATCCCTTAACTCATCATAGATTATATTTATATTATCACTCACATTTTTCCTCCATTCGTCAAGAGAGTTATAATTCATCTCTTTCTCTATAACCGACAATAAAGATTGTTTAATATCTTGAGAAAGTAGTGCAATTGGAGGATTGTGCAATTCATGAATTTTGTAAAGTATTAAGCAGAAGAACAAGTCAATACAATAATGTAGACCTTCACATAAATAATAGAAATACCACCCAAATGCGGCATGCAAATTACCGTCTTCAGTTATATGCAAAAAACGATTCTTTACAAACTCTTGAATCTCTACGCCTTTTGAAATATCATTTAGGAGCAAAAAGATTGTTTCTCTTCGCAAGGAAGAGTCCTCGTCACTTTTCGTAAGCAAATTATTCAAGAACAGCCATTCCTCAGAGCCTACATTTATGCGATGTATAGCTAAAGATTGTAAGTCTTCTATTGCTTCTTCTTTAAGACTTCCATCCAGAATACATTTAAGAAATAATTTCCGGATGTTTTCATCAATACTATTTCTGACAGCATCAGCTAGCTCTTTTCCTTTGTTACGAAGATAGAATCTGCCTTCTTCAATTTTTACAAGTTCATAATAAATAAGAGAACCAAGATAGTACTGGCCAAAAGCTCCACTTTTGAATGTCCAGTACTTATCTTTAGATTCATAATCAGCACCATCTGCAATATCATAAATACCATCCTCTATTTGCTTATATCTACCTTGTGAAACAAACAAAGCTCCAACCACAGAACCAACATTTTGTTCCTTCATAATTAGTGCCATTGCCAACTCTGCACGACGTATAAAATTATATTGATGCAGAGATGTTTGACCAGCAACTTCAAATTTGTCATATTCACTAAGTAGCCAACAATAAAGGCTGTAATAGCGGATGTGACGGGTTAGATTGGTGAGCCCAGGTAACAATTTGCTATAGGTTGCAATTGAACTGTTCTGGATTCCCAATGGGTCACGTCCACCTTTGAAGCCATCGTTCGATGCCCAAAATACATTTGTGATTTCAGATTGCTTGTATTGTGCCATTGTACAACAGAATGAACAAAATACTAATAGTACATCTCAATATATTGGTATGCACGTTCAAATACATCATTGTCTTTTATCTGATACTTAACCCAAAGGATAGCGCGTAGTTTCTTTTTAATTTCTCTACGGGCTGTAACACTTTGGAATGCATCATTAAATTGACGTACAATGTTAACCACCTCATTATCTATATCATTTACAACTTGCTCAACGATAATTGGGGTTTCTTCAGTCTTAATACTTTGGAAAAGGTCTGTTAAGGCAGCACGAGCTTTTGCTCTTTTATCCTGGGACTCATCCTTTTTCTTTTCTTCTTCAAGCAAGTCTTTTGCTAATGCAAGAAGTTGTTTCAAGAAATCAATACTACTGATTAGATTTTGTTCCATTCGTTCACGTAGTTCATCCAATTTTTCTGCAAATTTCTTGAAGTTAGGATCACCTTTATGCTCGCCCAATCTCAATCGAAGCATTTTCTCTACTTCAACAATCTTCTTCTCACGTGCTTTTTCATCTTCAAGGACTGCATCTATCACATCGGCATCAACTACCAAATCCTCTAGTGGAGTACCAATGTCAATAGTTTCAATGTTGCGATGTATAATCTCAATGGTCTTAGCTCCAAGCAAAGTCCAGATAAGATTACCACCACTTACAGGACGTACACTTTGATACACCTGAGCCAACCAAGTATAATCATTTTGGAATTCGGCCAAACAAGCATCGGGAGAAACTATCTCCCACGCTTTATTGAGGCGGGCAAAGTGGCGTCCAAAGTTTGTCTTCACACCATCATCTTTTAAGCATTGTTGAGCAGCAGTAAGCCCCTCCCATCCACCAATAGTTCTATCTACGCCAGGGAAGAACTCAATACATTGTTGCATGAATGTAGGTATAAGACTTTTGATTTCATCGATATTCTGAACAATGGTCTTAACCGTCTCTTCATCAAAAGCAAGACTCTTAGCAACATCCTCAAATACACCAACAAAATCAACAATCAACCCACATTTCTTATTTTCATTGTAGGTACGATTGGTTCTGCAAATGGCCTGCAACAAAGTATGATTCTTCATTGGTTTGTCCAAATACATACACTGGAGTATAGGTGCGTCAAAGCCAGTTAACAGTTTACTTGTCACGATGACAAATTTCAGCGGAGACAATGGGTCTCTGAACTGGTCAAGCAATTTCTTTTCCTCATCGCGACTACGCTTATACGCCTTATATTCATCTGCTTTATCTCCAGCAGTATGCATTACAATTGTTGTTTGGTCATCTGTGCCAAGAAGAGCATCCAAAGCCTTTTTATACTTGACGCAACATTCTCTATTGTAAACAACAACCTGAGCTTTCATGCCTGTTGGCTTCACATACTCTCTGAAATGAGAGACAATATACTTACAAACGTCATTGATTCTTTTTTCAGCGGTAAAGAATGCATCAACGCTTGTTCTTCTTACCAATTCGTTCTTGTCTTCCTCGCTAATTTGGTCGGTAAGCTCATCAAACTCCTTTTGCAACTTAGCATCGTCCAAATGCATTTCGACTGGAACAGTCTTGAAATTAAGTTCAAGAGTGGCCCCATCTGCTACTGAGTTTTGGAATGTATATTTTGATATGTATCCGTATTTATCCTCCTCGGCTCCAAAACATGCAAATGTATTATGGTCATTACGGTTGATTGGCGTACCTGTTAATCCAAAGAAGAACGCATTTGGCAATGCTGTGCGCATCTTTTTACCCAAATCTCCTTCTTGGGTTCTATGAGCTTCGTCCATCAAGAGGATGATATTGTCACGTTCATCAATTACCTCACCATCATTCAAATCACCGAACTTAAAGATAGTGGTAATCAAAATCTTTCTTTGATGGATCTTTTCCTCCAGTTCTTGTTTGGATGATATGCTATCAATGTTAGGTATTTCTGCACGTGTGAAATCGCCGGTAATTTGGTCTTCCAAATCAATTCTATCGTCCACAATCACAACTGTTGGTGCTTTTAGCACTTCCTGACGACGAAGTTTTTGAGCCGCAAATACCATCAACCACGACTTACCAGAACCCTGGAAATGCCAAATCAAACCTTTACGAGGACCAGAGCCCTTTGTATATGTTGACAAAACACGTTGAACAATAGCTTCGCCACCCAAATATTGTTGGTAACGACATACAATTTTAATTTTCCTACCTCCTGAGGTTCCTGTAAAAACAGAATAGAAGCGATATATATCCAATAGTCTTTCAGGAGTCATCAATGATACATAGTTATGCTCAACATCTTCCAATGTACCATGCTTACGCTCCTCATCAGCAAACCAAGGACCCCATTTGTCAATAGGACATCCGATACCTGCATACTGTAATTCTCTTCCTTCGCTTGCAAAGGTTAGAATATTCGGAACAAACATTTCAGGGATACTCTTCTGGTAATGCATAATATCAGTAGCACCATCAGCCCATGTTACAGACGCCTTAACAGGAGTCTTTGCTTCACCGATAACCATAGGTATACCATTGATAACATATACAAGGTCTAAACGCTTGCCTCCCTCCTTACTCTTTCTCGGATACTCCCACTGATTAGTCACTATGCAACGATTCTTATATTCATCATCCTTGCCTGCAAAGAAACGAATGTTGATATTATCGCCATTGTCCCCAAATGGGTATGAGTTCTCTTCAAACAGCAACTTGCGGAACTTATCATTGGCTGTAATTAGTTCATCAGAAGCTCCTCCACTTGTAATACAAGCTCGAAGTTTATATATAACCTGTTCTGCTTGTTCAGCAGTAATAGGATTCAATGCCAACAATGCCTCCATGAGCCATTCTACAACAAGAACTTCATCAGGAAGTCTCGGAACAAACTGCGGTTCCACATATATCCAACCGCATTGTCCTGCCGCATTAATGAGCATTTGCTCAACCGTATTTTCTTCGTTAAAGTATGCCATATGTTATTATATTTTTGTTTCTAATTGTAATATTCTGATTTATCGGCTTGTTCTGCAATTGTAACAAACGCTTTCTGATCCTCATCTGATGCATTTGGAATGCCGATTTCCAAATATTTACTCATGTTGAGATTCTGAATTCCTGTCGTCTTGCTTCCCATGCTTCTGATTGCAGTTCTATTTGTCTGATAGAAGTAGTATAATGCATAGAATGCAAACCTTGGATCAACGTCTTTGAATCTCAAAACCTGCGTGAAGTTATTGCACAAAAACAAGTTATCTTCTTCAAATAGCACAACTCTACCCACCGGATTATCAGCAGTTCCACCTGATCTTTCAAGTATGGTATCGTACTTTTTAATTTGCTTTCTAACTACCTTCCTATCTTCAATGCTGCGGGTAACAACATCTGCAAGATTCAGCTTTCCTGAGTTTGTGAAGTTTGTAGTACGTATAACCTTTACTCCATTACCATCCTTATCTTCAGTACCCCATTCACCAGGAAAAGAATCATCAATATAATCTTTTACAGGAGTAGTTTCCATGCCATAAAATATCTCGATAAATTGCGATTTGCAACCAACAAATTCTGATTTATCGGCTTGTTCTGCAATTTCTACAAATTTGCGCTGAAGGCAAATTGGAGGAAGTGGTATAGAACAATTTCTAGCATCTCCCTGCGGTATAAATGGCTGTGCTCCACCTCTCCTTGGCCAAAAATCCTTTTCCCTTGTTGCAAAATAAAGGAAACGATTATCTAGATCATCAAAAGTTGACCAAAAGCGAATCGTATTTTTTATACATGACCACTTACCACTTGCAAACCATGTTTTTCCGCAATCGGCACCTATAGCAGATAGGACAATTCCTTCGCAATCATAATCATAATGATCAAGCTTTCCATCAGGTCCGCTAGCACTATATGCAAGATAACCCTCTGTTACATAACTATTCTTAGTAGTATTTGTGTCTCCCCAAGTGAGGTCAGTATAGTCCCCAAGTTTAATCAGAGGATATTCATCACCTTCAAACATCTCGAAAAATTGCGACATACTAACCAATGAATTTATGATGAGACAATTTAACATTATTCTGATTAACCATTGCATATTGCAACGTCGTATCGAGACTCTGATGACCAAGCAGGTGTTGGACTTGCTCTATAGGCATGCCCTTATCTATTGCCATTGTTGCTAATGTGCGACGAAACTTGTGTGGATGCACCTTGGGTATATTCAAATCTTTCCCCATCTGACGCAGTCTAATCTCCACACCGCTAATCTGCAATCTTTCATAAGGAGCCAGGAGTGATACAAACAACGCTTCATTGCTATCTGTACGACTATTGATATATTTCTGCAAATGAATCTTTGTACGAGCATCGAAATACACCTTACGCTGCTTATCACCTTTGCCGGTAACAATACATTCCCTATTGTGGTAGTCAATATCTGAGCGATTGAGCTTAACCAATTCTCCAACACGCATTCCTGTTGATGCCAATAAATCTATCAATGCCAAATCACGTGGATTTGAACAATGGTCTCGCATCAATTCAAGAGATTCATCAGTATATGTTTCCTTTACGGTTTTACCTACCTTTACTTTATGGATTCTTCGTACAGGACTCTTTACTATATAGTTTTCTTCTTCTAACCAAGAAAAGAAACTGGATAGTATTCGTCGGATATTATCTACCGTTACTTTGCTCGCGCCACTTTCGCTTTGATATGTATTTAAGTAATGTCGTAAATCGTCAGTTGTGATATGGATTACCTCTTTGCCCAGCTTAATCAATGCATTATTTATAGTACTGCGATAATAGGCGATTGAATTAGGAGAACATCCTTCAACTTTCTTGGCTGAGATAAAATTCTCTACCAAGATTTGATTATTACTTTCTGTATTGACAGCATCTTTTTCAGTCACGACAATGTTACGGAAGGTGTAATCAAGCACCTTACGCAACTGGGCCAACTGCTCATTATTCAATGAACTGAGCATAGCCTGTTCTATTTCGTTAATCAAGTTCTTAACCATAATCTTACTATATTATAAAGTTAGTCAATTAACGCGCGACCTAAAAGTAACTTTATCACCTAACTTAGTCACTTTTGTATAGCAAGTGACTAAGTTAAGTGACCAAGTTTATCTAATCATCCCCTTCAACTATTACTACTATTCCCATATTAAATTATTGCCTAGGATTTACTCTGCAAAAAGAAATATACTGATTAACAAGTATTTAGATATATATCTGATTTATTCTGCAAATAGTTCTATTTTTTTATTGGGAGTTTAGAAGAAGATTTTTCTATCTTTTTATCATCAGAAACCACACGACGCTCAACTTTCTTTATGTCTTCTGCAACAGGAAGTTCTTCTGGGCGGATTCCACGTTCTCCAAGCATACTTCGCACACTAACATTGTTCTGTACATGTTCACGCGTAATAGAGGATTCTCCATACAGATTTTTCTGTTCTACATTATAATTAGTCATTTCTGTTGCCAGGTTCTTTGCCGCAATAGTTAATGTTGGCAAAAAATCCGCTAATGGACGATTTGACTTAATCCCTAATCTGTGTTTCATATCTTCAGTTGTATGCCCTCCAAATAGTGCAGTATCACCTTTTGAACGAATTCTACCATATCCTTTATCATCAACTCCTCTCTGATAAATATTTTGAGATAGTTGTTTTTCGGACGAGCGCAATCGATCTCGAGCTTCAAGTCTTGATATTTCTTGGATTCGTTCTGCTATTATCTCAGCTCTTCGAGTTTGAACCGCAAAATAACCTTGAGCAAAAGCAATTTCTTCTTTTTTAGGATCTCCGTTTTGTGCAATCAAATAACAAGCATATCGGGTCAACATGAAGTCTATGACCTCACGCTGTGAACCACTACCTAAAGATACCATTTTCGTGACCTCACGAAAATGGTCATCTACATTGACATTCTGTTGTTTACATGATTCTACTGCTCTACCTATAGCAACCTGAAAATTTTCCCAACGAGCATAGCCTAATAATTTTTGCAAATCTCGCGCAAACCAAACTTCCACATTCTCACTACCGTCATCACTCTTGATGATTTGGCCAATTGCATCAAAGTTGGCTTTATGTTGATTAATTCTTTGTATATCCATAATGTATTCTATTAATTATTTATCAAACTCTTTATTACTTGGTCTATTGCCTCTATCGATTTGCGGAGTTCAAATTCTGATTTATCGGCCTGTTCGGCTATCGCTACAAACTGTTGTTGTTGTTCCATGGGAGGTAAGATGCATTCAAACTTTCGCAAACTTGTTAGCGGCATTCTTGGCATCTTTGTACCTGTTGCTATGCTATTAGCATATGTGACAAATTCATCACTCCTCAATAAATAGCTGAAGAAAGTTCTGTTCAACTTCTTTCCATTGGGGCGCAGTGGTAGCAATTCAGTTGTTGCATAACCTTTGCCATTTGGTATAACTACTTTATTGAGGTAAGGCCTTAGTTTTGAGAAGAGAACGTTCCCCTCATCAAATGGTGAAACCGAAAGCAATTCTTTACTATCAACATATACTTTTTCTATGATATGACCTGTATTGGGCTCTATCATATCAAGGTTGAGCAACCATACATTTCCTTCTTGTAAATCATTACTTGGCTTTTCTGGTGCAATCTCTTGTATTGGCTGCGTTTCCCATTTCTTATAGTTTGTCACTGGATTCCCGAACATCTCGATAAATTGCGATTTCACCATTTCTTGGGTGGCAGTGAGAAGTTTCTTATATGACTCCTTTAGTCTGTATGCAGCCCACAATTTATCTGCTAAGATACGCTGCTCTTCGATGGGGGGAAGATCGAATTCGTAGTCTTTCAGATGTTCCCACTTTACTCTAGGAGATAGACCTCCAGCTGAGCGAGAAACGGCATAATCGAAAAACTTATCATTCTGAATAATGAACGGAAGCAACAAAGGGTCTACCTTACCAGGTATAGCCTCTATCACAGTAATATCCCCAGAACAAATACCATCAAAATCAGCAATAGCGGCCTTTTTTAGATATGCTCTTCTTCGGCCAAACAAGATTTGTCCCTTCTTGAAAGTCTTCGTAAATGTATTCTCGGTGTCTACATCATATCCAGAGAACTTGATTTCTTGAGGAATAAGATGCTCTAATCCTACAATGGGGACACCCGATTTATCACCTTTATGAGTTGCCCTACTTTCTCTTGCAAATTCTTCTAATTTCATACTCATTTGCCGATTAATGTAAACATTTCAGTTATTGAAGAAGTCATCTCTGCATGAACACTCTTCCAATTGCTCAATGTTTCTGAAACTGATAAAACATTAAAGTTATTTTCATTATTCAAAGCATTGGCATATAAAGAGATATTGAGATTGTAGTTGTAATTTGCAATCTGTTCAAGAGATGCCACGGTGCTGAAATTCTGAATTTCAGAAGCATTAAAATATGCAGATACAATCTTTTCAATATGTACCTTTTCCAGATAGCTCTCTGCGTTTTTTCGTGTAACTTCCTTAAGAGCGTTGATAAAAATGATTTTGTTCTTCAAGGTGCTACGTTTCTGATTATTACATATCAGAATGCAAGCTTCCATGGGTGAATTGTAAAAAAGGTTTGCACCAAGGCCAATAACACATTCTACAACATCACTCTTTATCAGTTTTTCTCTTAAACTTTGTTCTTCATCTCTAAACAGAACACCATGAGGGAAAAGTATTGCACATCTACCTGTCTTATCATCCATAGATGCAAGGATATGCTGGAAGAAAGCGTAGTCTGCACGCCCTTGAGGTGGAGTTCCCAAGAAATTACGTCCCCACTTATCGTTCATAAAAGCTTCACGATTCCAAGTCTTAATAGAATATGGTGGATTAGCCAACACAATATCAAACTTACGCAACCTACTTCCGTCTACAAATGCAGGGTGTGCTAAGGTATCTTCACGAACAATAGAAAAGTCTTCTACACCATTCAGGTAAAGATTCATTCGGGCAATGGCGCTGGTGAGTGCATTAATCTCTTGGCCAAATACCTTTACACCTTGCCATGGTTCACCCTTTTTACGAAGAAAGTCCAAACACTTCACAAGCATACCACCCGAACCACATGTAGGGTCATAGATACTTTCACCTGGACGTGGCTGAAGAATCTCTGCCATCAAATCTACTACAGTACGATTGGTGTAAAACTCCTGTGCTGTATTGCCAGCATCGTCGGCAAACTTACCAACCAGATATTCGTAAGCCTGTCCCATTTCGTCTGCAGGGCATGCTTTAAGCGACAAATTGTATCGTGAAAAATCTTCAATCAGAGACGTTATGATATGGTCGGGCATCTTCGCCTTGTTGGTCCAGCCGTCTTTAGGGCCAAAGATTCCTTCCAAACCTCCAATCACACGACCATCTGCATGCTCGCCTGGATTGGCCTGTTCAATAGCAATAAAGGCTTCCACCAAGCGTTGGCCTACATTTTCTGTACACTCGCGTACATCACGCCAATGGGCACCATCAGGAATACGAATTACCAATTCTTGAGCTTGGGCATTGGCATACTCTATACCACCTTCGCAAACATAACCTTCAAACTGCTCATCGTACACATCAGAAATTCGTTTGAAGAATAGCAAAGGGAAAATATATTCTTTGTAACCAGCAGCATCAATCTGACCACGAAGGCGAGTGGCTGCTCCCCAAAGGAACGATTTCAAGTCTTCCAATGAAATAGGTTCATCGGGATTTCTATAATATTTTACAAGTTGTTCCATAGGGTTATAAGTTTATCAGTTTTCTAAATTCTTCTTCACATCTCTTTACCTCCTCGTATGCTGCCTTGAACTCAGCAAGCACTTCGGCATATGGACGGATTTCCTCTTTGTGATATTCCACGTATTTATTAGGAGAAAGGTCATAATCCTTGGCGGCAATAGCATCTAGAGTGACCACTTTAGCAAAGTCTTCTACATCTTCGTAGTTGATGTAAAGTTCGTAAAGGCGGTCTACATTTTCAGGAGAAAGTATATTCTGTGCACGCTTTACGGTGAGAATCTTTGTTCCATCAATCATCAGTACTCGCGCACTATGTGCAGCTGGTTTCAAGCGTCTTAATATCAAGAAACAGGGAGAAAGACCTGTGCCATAGAATAGTTTATCGCCTAATGTCACAACAGCTTCAATCAAATCGCTCTTTACCAGTTTCTCACGAATGCGGCCTTCTTCATTACCACGGAACAATACGCCTTGAGGCATAACAACCGCCATACGGCCATTGCCGGATGCCATACTTTTCACCATGTGTTGAATCCAGGCATAGTCTCCGCAAGAATCGCTGGGTGTTCCCCAAACATTACGACCATATTTATCGGATGACCATTCTACTGAACCCCATTTCTCAAGAGAGAAGGGCGGGTTAGCTATAACACAATCGAATTTAGCAATCTCTCCATTCTGCAAAATCTTAGGTGAACGAAGTGTGTCACCTTGCATGATATTAAAGTCACTGGCACCATGCAGGAACAAGTTCATCTTTGCAATGGCAGAGTTGACAACGTTCTTCTCCTGGCCGAATATACTTCCACAACAAAGACTTGAATGATTCATGTGCTGTACCGCCTCAATCAGCATACCGCCACTACCACATGCCGGGTCATAGACAGTTTCACCTGGTTTCGGATCGAGAATGCGTACAAGCAAGCTTACGACCGAACGAGGCGTATAGAATTCTCCAGCTTGAGCCTTACTGTCATCTGCAAATTTCTTTAGCAATATCTCATATGCATCACCCATTAAATCAGCCGGGTAATCATTGTTGCCCAATCGGCGGGTAGACAGATGTTCTATCAAATCACGAATCTTGCCATCAGAAAGGTTTTTCTTATCTGTCCATTTCTGTGCGCTGAACATCGACAATACACCATATAATGTATCCGGATTGGCCAACTCTATACCTCGCATTGCTCCAACAATTGCAGCACCAAGATTCTCAGAGCGTTCGCGAATATCACTCCAATGGCAACCATCTGGAATTACAAAACGATGTTGTTCAGGCAAGGATGCATACTCCTCATCGCCACCACTTTCTTCAAGCGCAGTTTGAGTTTCCTCGTCATATACATCAGATATACGCTTAAAATAGAGGATAGGTGTTATATAATCTTTGAAGTTATCTTGACTCACAGGACCACGCAATATGTTGCATGCCTCAAACAGGAAGTTGTACAGATTCTGCACGCCTTCCATTTTAAGGGTTTTCTCGTCTTTGGGAACCAGAGATTCTTCTTTATTTTTCTTTTTTACCATAATATATTGCTATCATATGAAGATAGAGAACTATTTTGTAGAGTTAAGAAGCTCTTTTACATCTATATCGAGTACTCGAGCTATTTCTCGGAGTGTTGCCACATCGGGCTGGGAAGTATTAGTACACCATTTAGAAATGGTTGCAGGGTTTTTGCCTAAAACTTCCGCAAGCCATTTACTAGTTTTCTTCTTTTCTACAAGAACTACTTTTATTCTATTCATGTCGTTCATGACGTAATTTTTATTGCTTTGAACGCAAAGATAATTAAAAGTCTATTAAAAATCAGCAATTCCTATGATAAATCTTTCTTAAAAATGGATTTAACCCTTATTTGTATAAAATCAACTCACCGCTACCACCATATTTCTTGGTGATAGCGGTCTTTGAAAAGCTATCGGGAGCGCCCCTTATTCTGCTTCACACTGTATTTGGCCATAATGTATTTGACGGCATGTGAAAAGCATCTTCTTTGGAATGCAAAATCAGGTTCATCAGGTCTGCGACCATCCCAACGTAGGTCTGATTCATTTCCTCCGCCTCCACCCCCAGTTGGAACTACGTAATCTCCACCTATAAGAGCTGTTGCTACTGCACATAACTCATCACGTAAAGATGGTATCGAGAGGTAGTCAAAAGTCTTCAATGCCAAATTAGACCAGTAATTCATGCATTCCGTCAGCGTCTTGTTTTCTGCTTTTAACGTATGAACTTCTTTCATATCCACCAAAATATTCTGGCGAACAGCTTCAACTTGATTAGCGGCTTCATTTCTATAAAGTTCCTCCAATTTACGCCCCATAGCGGTAAATTGCTTCTCGATAATCGTATTTTGACGTTCCAACCACTTATCGGTTCCAAACATTGGCGGTTTCTCTGTAATCTGTGGAGCATTAAACTCAATCTTGTAATTCTTGAAAGGTCTATTCACAGAATGAATGTTTTGGATATCTTTCAGCAACGAGTCCAACTCCTGCTGCTTTATCATCAACTTGGTTTCCTTATCATCGAGTCTTTCTTGGCAATCATGTATCAAATCTTCAATGCACGCTTTCTTGTTTTGATATTCTGCCAATACAACACGTCCTGCAGCCAAATCTTTCTCCAAGATTTTTAATTCATCGGAAAACATTTGCATTTCAGCCTCGATATTATCCTTCATGGTTTGCAATCCTCTGATGGCTTTTTCCATCTTCTTCTGCTCCTTTGCGAGTTTACGGATATAATCTCGCTTATTCAGGTGCTGGATATTTCGACCTTCTACGCTGTCACCCCTCTCCAAACCGTATTTACTACCAACTTCTTCATAGAGTGAGGTATGCATTTCCTTGAGTATTGAACCATACTCATATTTATTCTTTCCGAATTTTGCAGACCACATCACACATTCACGACCACTTTTAGGACGTACCCCAACAGGAACAATAAGTGCATGAATATGTGGTGACGTTTCATCAAGATGAACCTGAAAGCCGATGATATTTTCTTTCCCATACCTACGACAACACCAATTATATACATCCAAAGCCCATTGCTCCACCTCTTTGCATCTATGTATATGGCTATTATCAGAATCTTTATCAAGTTTTAGGTCCTGAGTGCCAAATGCCATTTCCAATGTACGCTCTCGATTGCCACCAAAGATGAGACGAGCACAACAATTGGGTTGAATCTTACTATCCGCTTTGAATGGACGCCAACCAAGTTCATTTAGCCGTTCTTGCAAACGAACATCAAGTCTTTTATCCTGATAGCCCAAAGAGTGAATCTTACCATCGGGGCCAATCTCAAAATTAAGCCTCATTCTGGTTTTGTCGTAGTTATTAATAGAATCGTTGTTCTTAGAATCAATCATCTTATCGTCCCATCTTCTTTCGTTTTCATTGGCTTCTGCTGCGCCAAAAGATTTGCATGCATCTAAATGCATGGCTTGTTTAATACTTTCATTCATAGATCTAATGTTTTAAAAGTTACACATTTGAGCTTGCTCATTTAGAGTTGTGTTTGCCAACCACAAATGGGAGTTTCTTGCTGCAAGGCAAAAAGTCCTTATTGTGTTATGGATTTTATTTTAACTCCTGGACCAAGCTCCTTTGTTATTTAAGTTTTGTACAATCTAAGTGGACTCTGTCATCTGCTGAGCATCTATCAACTCCAAGCCTAAAGCATCAATGAGATTTTGTAAAAGAGGGTTCTTCTCAATCATCATTTGTAGAATCTGGTGTTTGGATGGAGAGAATAGATAGTAGTCAGAAATATCAAGTCCTTTGGATTGTTCTTCTTCAGTTGCTATCTGTTCAAGCATATCCGAGACTACAACTCTGCTGCAGATTCTTGTCAGAATTATCGATTTCTCTTTCCACAATTGCGTAGCTCCCAAATCAGGGATTAGAGTTACATCCCTACCTTTAAGACTGTGAACAAATTCTTCTTTGAAGCATCCATTAATGCCGCCAGTTGCCACCCAAACATAGTTCGGAATGAAGTGACTCATGACAATAGCCGTCTTTTCGCTTTCCACCAATATGACCGGTGCATCCGGATATCTTATCAATAGATGTTCGCCAAATAGACATTGCTTCAGATTGAAATCTTTAAGTTGTAGTTCACGATGCGCCCAGCTTACATAGCTGTGGGGTTCTTTAACCCTATGCCCTGTCTCAGAATTATAAAGTATAATCTTGCCAGAACGTACCTGCTCATTAGCATCAATTTGCCAAAAAACTGTTGCACCTCCCCATTTAGCCGATGTACCAACATGATATAAATGGAATACCCTTTGGGCTTCAGCTTCACCAAACACCCTACATAAATATTTGTATAAGGGATTCTTCTCAAAATGAGCAAGACTCGCATTAAAATACTCTAAGGGAATAAAAGAGGGTGGCACAATAATTTCTTTTTCATGAGTACTTTTCACAGGCTGTACATAATCACTAGACCGTTCTTCCTTGATGTTTGCATTGGGATTATCACGAAAGAAATCACGTGGAGTGTAATGATAACCACAACTGATTTCATGGTCACATTTCCCAACCTCATTGGAAAAACTTACAACTCCCTCTTCATCAACATATTTCACAAAACATCGAGGTCTCTCACAACTAGGGCAAGCAATCTTGCTTCCCAAACTATACTTTTGCAAATGAAATCTATACTTGCTCATGGATAGATAAGTTTATTCGTTTGCACTATGCACTTTTGCACTATGCTTTGTCTGTAATTCCTCAACTTGGGTTGAAAGTGCAATAGTGCAAGATGCATTTGATGTTTGGTGTTGAATTTTTCGATATTCGCCATGCTTGGTTTTTTCCAGAATTGGCTGCTTTGTCTGACAGAGTTTCTTTAATGCATAGAATACGGTTCTTCTGGGTATTTCATATATTTTCGCAGCAGCGATAGCATCGCTTGCTGTGAATGTATTACCCAACTGAGATAACCAGTCTTCTTTTACATCACCGATAGTATTAGACAAAAGTATCTCTTGTATCCTATGGTAAGTATCTTCATAGTAATCAACCATACGAATAGCGGATTTCACAGAAGACAGGCTTACTGGCTGCATATCTTCTTCGCCTACAGCCCATTTCATTATCTGAAATATCAAGGATAAACGTCCTGCATGGCCATTAAGTTTCATACTGCGACTCTCCACATCTGCATCATCGTCGATGCTATTAACATTATCAATGATATTGTTATACCAATCATAAAAATACACCTCTGCCTCCTCTGTCATTTCCAAAACTTTTGGTTCTGCAACATTCCTTATTTCATTAATCGTGCAGGGAATTTCAAGTACTTTGTTGAGAATAGTCGCCCATTGCCCTGCTATATCAGGTTTTGGGATACTATTATCATTTCTTCTCCATCTTGAAATCTTCCTGTCTTTTGGAAAAATAAAGATAAACCTATCAAGGAATCCGTTAGCAATGAACTCTTTTCTGAACACCTCATGTAACATGTTGGTCTGTACCGTTCCTATTACATTAATACACGGCGTTTTAACACGAATATGACGTGATGAGGACTTGCGTAGAACTTTAATCGTACCACCACTATAAGCTGTTAGCAGAAGTTCAATAAGATTATTATTGCCATTGTATCTCTTTGCAAAATTGAATAGCCCAATAATCTCGTCGACAATTATAGCTATCCCTCGTGGATTGCGCCAATGAGCTTCTACCATTGCTTCTGGTGTGAAGTCTGATATAATATTGGTCAACCACTTGGGCGCTTTCAATTTATCATTTCCTCCGTTCGCCTGCTTGGCACGCTCATATTTCTCAAGTTCCTCACTATATTTCTCGTCAAGACGATCATCCAAATCGTTAATAGGTTTGTAGAGGAAGTTAAGAGGAGGAGTTTTGCCTAAACCTGGTCGCCCAATAAGCATCATATAAAGAGATGGACTGTCTTTCCACTCATTTCTGATATTGATTTGGTATGAATTGCCTATGGCAGCCGCCATCGCAGATATAATAATGGATGCCACATACTCAACATTGAAATTTTCATGTCGAGAAAGGTTCAGAATAATTTCCTGAATTTTATCAGGGAAAACATCCAACGGCAATCCTCCATCAAGATTATGCTCTACCTTTGCTCGGAGCATATTGGTTAAATGCAACTTATCGACCATAGCCACCTCCTCTCCGTTGGGGTAGTTCATCACTTGCCGCAAAGGCATCATAGTGAAAATTACGAAGGAATCGGTCTACATCTTCTTGAGTATACCAATATTTGTCTCCTTGACGTGAATATCCAAGGTAACCATTATCACGCAATTTCTTTAGGTATTTCTCCTTTATACCCAATTTTGCCATCAGTGCCTTATTATCATATAGATGATTTTGGGGCATTTGATGTTGAGCCAAAGCCTTTTCCTGCTCCTCTACAGTGTGGAGGATTTTCTCCAGCAATTCCCGTTCACATAGGGACTCTACATTCTTAATTTTAGCCATATACTTAAACAATTATGGCTTGACGGTCCTGATGCACACTCGGACTTTAAGCCGGGTTATTTCGCTATGGTACGATTGTGCACGTCGTCCATAGCTGCCACGAAAGTAGCGAACCTTTAGGACCTCGAATGTTATGGTAGATTAGTTAGTGTGTTATGAATAATGTTAGGGTAAGTTATGTTGAAGTTATGATTGAGACGCAACTATCTGATTATAAATAAAAAAGAGTAGCCGTTTAGCTACTCAAAAAATTTATCAATCTCTGTTGATTTTACTGGGACTGCTAGGTCTTTCCTATTTTGTCGGGATTGCCCTAGCCCCGAGATGTCAAACAAATTATTTAGCTCTGTGTCCGGGAAAAAAGTTTCTCCAAACTTCCAGGATCCTTTATCATCAAATTTTGAAGGTATTGGTTTGTCCCCACAATAAATACGCCCACACATATACGCCAAAAGAACTTTTGATTCGTTCCATTTATAGTGTGTGCCATCTTCTTTCATATAACCAGCTTCTATGGCCTTTGCAAAAACTTTACGAGCCAATTCTGTATCCAATGTTTCAGAAAGAATAATTTCAGCATCAACAGATACAACTTCTTCCACATTCATAATATTTTTCTCACGAAGAATTTCTGCACCAATAACTAATGCAGCTGCTGAAATCAGAAACATAATTGTGCCCCAAAACTCTGATGAGCCAGTTTCGTTATCGCTGACAGGATTTACAATTCCAAGTCCAACGAGTAATAATGTGCCTACGAATAATGTAATTGCACTTGACCATAGAATTACTCTTGCGTATTTTTTGAAGACGAAGGCAATTGCCAACAAGATAACACAAAGACCAATATTAAGAAATATAATCTGCAACATACTTCATTCAAATTATTTCTAGAGTTTTAAATTCATCTTTTAAACGTGCCACCTCAGTAGAAAGAGTTTCCGGAAGAAATCTTGCATAAACTTTCTCTGTAACATCGGTACTACCATGTCCTAAAAGGCGACTTACTACAGTCATTGACAAACCTTTGTTTAATGCAAACACTGCAAATGAGTGTCTAGCTACATGCATTGACAAATTAAACGGCAGCCCAATCTGTTCACCCACTACCACAAGTGACTGATTGATGCATTTCGTGGCATTATTACGAGCTTTATAAAGGGCTTCAGCATCATCTAGGTCTAATTCTTCTTTCACAAGATTGAATACATATTTGCAGCCTTCCCGTTTTTCTTGCCACTGTCTTAAGATAGATATAGCTTGCTCTGTAAGAGGAATCACATGGCGTTTGTTTGTCTTAATCATAATTTTTCTCAACTCTTTCTTCTCAAAGTTGATATGCCCCCATTGCAATGTCATTACATCCACAACACGAAGTCCGCAAGCATGGAAAGCAAAGAAGAAAATCTCCAGAAACTCTTTCCTGCGTGGTTCAGGGCAGGTTTTGTAGTATTCCAATAGAGCAAGTAATTGTTCTTTATTCAGACTCTTCCCATCAAATTCACTTTCCTCTTCCGACAAAGATACCTTAGTAATAATACGCATATCCTGTATTCGTGCATTGACAGAAGGTTCCAGCATACCCATCTCACATGCGTAAGCACATGCTTTTAATATTGGTGTTAAAGAGTGATTGATTGTTGCATCACTATTCTGCTTTATCTCTCTACGCCACAAAATATATGCATCCAATAATTCAGGAGTGATATCGCCGACATAGATAGAATCGGTACGATATGTACCCTGTTTCGTAGAACGAAGGAAGGTTTGGAATATATTCATTCCGCTTTTACCGTTTTCATATCGACTACGGCCAATCTTGTTTCTTGAGTATTCTGAATAAAGACGCTCCAATGTGAACTCAACAAAATCTTTTCCTTGGTCTGGGCGTGTCAATGGCTTATCTGCAAGGAATCCCGAAATAATGTCAGCAGTGATTTGATTGGGATGCTTTTCATTATACTCAGCAAGCATAGAGTCAATCCGCTCAACACGTGCCAATAACAGTTGATTGAGACGTTTGTACTCAGATCCATAACTGACACGAATTTCTCCACGACCTTGATTGCCGTTCTGATTCCAGTCGGTTTCCTTAACAAAGACATTTGTTGTCTTACGTATAATTTGTCTATTCCAAGTATATTCCAACTCAATAGGGTAGGCTTTATTTTTGTCAGACTCCTTCGGAGTACGGAGACGATATTTGCCCAACGGATATAATCTCTTCGGTCTTCCCATACGCTTCCTTTCGTTTTAATATTCCTGAGGATGCACAAAGGTAGTGTATTTTAGACAAACAAACCCTATTTTCAAGAAGGAAAATTGCATTTTAGACAAACAAACCGCACCATTCAAACCTATAAAACACCAGCGGGACAAACAAATTATTTTTGCTTATCCCGCTGATATTTAAGTGATTAACTTAGATTTTCCTTCTTAATACTCCTCCTCGTTGAAAAAGAAATCCTCTTTGCTCGGATAATCCGGCCAAATATCTTCTATACTTTCATAGATTTCGCCTTCATCTTCCATCTCTTGCAAGTTTTCGATTACTTCCAACGGAGCGCCCGAACGCATTGCATAGTCAATCAACTCATCCTTTGTAGCAGGCCAGGGAGCATCCTCTAACTTCGAGGCCAATTCTAATGTCCAGTACATAGTTTTCTTATTTTTTAAGTAAATACTTTTCTTTCGTTCTCTAATTAGCCGCAAAAGTATAATAAATTATTTCATTTGCAACTTTTATCCCAAAAAATTTCATCCGTTTTAGTTAAATGATTTAACTTTCGGGTCAAAATGAATAAATAATCAGATAAACGGTTGACAAATGCTGTTACACGGGCATCTATGTCACATTCTTCAGCCAATGCAAGAATGCGTCGCTCGGCACGGCGACACACCGTCCGGCAAATGTGTCCAACGGCTGCTCCACGGTCACCCCCCGGCAGAATAAAAGCATTCAAAGGAGGAAGTTCATTGTCAATTACGTCAATTGCCTGCTCCAACATCCGGATGTCTTCATCCTCTATACGACTTTCCATACGCAACTTGGTCTGTGTCTGATCCGTTGCCAGATACGAACCGACAGAGAATAATTTATTTTGTATACGAAAAATGATTTGTTTATCCTCCTCATCCGTCAAATACGTTTGCAACAATCCCAAATAGGAGTTCAATTCATCCACTGTGCCATAGGCTTCAAGCCGTATATGCGTTTTCGGCACCCGGGTACCACCTACCAATGATGTGGTTCCCTTATCACCTGTTTTGGTGTATATCATGCTTTTCTTCATGGTTCCGGTTATAAAAAATTTACAATATAATGCTGTTTATATCTCGCTTTATCAAAAAAGACCAACCCTATGTCATACAAATCAAAAGTGATACCCGTCGACTCACTGGCTACAATTTGCTCCCACCATTTCCGTTTTTCCTTCGATTCATGAATTCCTCCGACAATAAAGCAACTACGAGGTCCGGCATAAGGAAGTACCAGTTCAAAAACTTCTTTATAAAAAGGAGTATGCCCTATATGCAGACAATCTAATGTATGCACCTCCGCCAGTTTCTCCTCCAGTTGCCGGGAAGTCTTTGCCCAATCCCTGCCTTTCAAGGTGACGGAGTCCATAGTATGACACGCAGCCCGCATATATCCTATGGATGCCCCATTACCAATCCCCACTTCAATCAACGACTTTGGTCTGAAATAATTAACCAACCGGAATAGCAAACGGTTCACTTTCCTTCGATAATGTGGCAAATAAGCAGGAAATCCCCTTTCCTTCAATACCCGATAAGCATAGTAGTGATATTTTTCATAAACAACAGAAGTAATCAGAAAAAAATCAGACGGAGAGTGTACTCCGTAACCACAACGGTGACGGAAGCGACTGCACCAATTCCATATACGATGAAGAAAAAACATATTTCTCAGCTTTATTAAGTAACACAAAGATAAAAGATTACCCGACAATATCGAAATAAAATACTATTTTTGTTGCCCATTAGTTATTAAACCATTTATAAACGATGAAACACACACTCTCTTTTATGGTATGGGCAATACTGGCTGTCTTATTGCCTTTACAAATGGCCCAGGCCGCAGCTCCTCCCACTGAATTACAGAAAAGACTTCAAAATCTTCCGGACATCAGTGACATTAAACCAATGCAAAGTGATGCCTATCCGGAGAAATATGTATTCTTCATTAATCAACTATTGGATCCGCATCACCCCGAAGCAGGGAATTTCAAGCAAAGGGTTATTCTCTCGCATGTAGGTTTTGACCGCCCTACCGTACTGGTTACCGAAGGCTATGCCGCCCATTATGCCACCCATCCGCGTTATCAAGAAGAGTTATCCAAATTATTCAACGCCAATCTGGTATTCGTGGAATACCGTTATTTTGGTGAGTCCATGCCGAAGCCCTGCAACTGGGATTATCTCACGGTTGAAAATTCACTGTATGATTTGCATCATGTAACCACGACCTTGAAACAACTATACGATGAGAAATGGATAGCTACCGGAATCAGCAAAGGCGGACAGACTACGATGTTCTACCGCACTTACTTTCCCGATGATGTGGATATCTCCGTACCTTACGTAGCCCCCCTCAACCAATCATTGGAGGACGGTCGTCACGAACCGTTCATTGCCAATAAAGTTTCGACTCCCGAAAACCGTAAACGAGTTGAAAACTTTCAACTGGAAGTACTTAAACGCAAGAGCCGGCTGCTACCGATGTTCGAAAAATATTGCTCGGATAAAGGATATACCTTCCGCATTCCTATAGCCGAAGTATACGACTTCAATGTATTGGAATACTCATTTGCCCTATGGCAATGGGGAACTCCTGTAAATAAGATTCCGGAAACAAATGCCGATGACCACACGCTATTCAAGCATTTCATAGCTATTTGTGAACCGGATTATTTCTCCGAACAATCTCCCTACCCTTCCTTTAATGTGCAAGCGGCCAAAGAACTGGGGTATTACGGATATGACATCAAACCTTTCAAAAAGTATCTGACGATAAAGAGCAGCCGTGACTATCTTCATAAGGTAATGTTACCGCCCGAACTGTCAAATCTCAAATTTGACAAGACACTATATAATAAGGTGGTAAAATTCCTGAAAGAGAATGATCCCGAAATGATCTATATTTATGGCGGCGATGATCCTTGGACAGCTTCGGGTGTCACTTGGCTGAAGAACAAGAAAAACATAAAAGTTTATGTATTACCCGGCGGCAGCCATACCACCCGTATCGGCAGCTTTGACACCGACACACAAGAAGAAATCAAGACACAAATCAATGCATGGCTGAATAAAGAATAGCAAAGAGACGAGATAAAAAGCTTTTCCGCCACAGGTTACGCAGATTGTCACCGGTTATTTCCATTGAGGACCCACTGTTTAAATTGGACCGATGTCAATCTGAGCAATCTGTGACGGAATCTTGATTTTATCATAAAGGCATATTGCCATGTTTCTTAGGCGGATTGCTTTGGTTTTTATTGTGACACATTTCCAAAGCTTGAATAAGTTTGTAACGAGTGTCACGGGGCATAATCACCTCATCAATCAGACCACGTTCTGCCGCACGATAAGGATTGGAGAATTTATCTTCGTATTCCTTGATGATCTCAGCTTTCTCTTCCGGAGCAGACTTGCGGTAAAGGATATTCACTGCCCCTTCTGCACCCATGACGGCTATTTCCGCCTGTGGGTAAGCCAGGTTCACATCGGCTCCCGTCGGCTTGCTGGACATGACAATGTAGGCACCTCCATAAGCTTTACGGGTAATTAAAGTAACCTTGGGCACTGTAGCTTCAGCGTATGCATAGACTATCTTCGCACCGTGGCGGATGATGCCGTTGTGTTCCTGTACCGTTCCGGGCAGGAAGCCGGGAACATCCTCGAAAGTGATCAGAGGAATATTAAAGCAGTCACAGAAACGGATAAAACGGGCAGCCTTGTCGCTGGCGTCAATGTCAAGGACGCCGGCCAGCCAGGCGGGCTGATTGGCAACAATAC
>OGFM01000744.1_pt1 | contig 24850 bp, 23 predicted proteins | sample 1570871 | NCBI WGS metagenome assembly OGFM01 (sample SAMEA2581957, study PRJEB24529) | metagenome | biome: Human gut stool | place: China | collected 2011
AATAAAGGCCTGCAAATCCTCAGGTCTTTCATTTATTGGGAGGACCTCAACCTGATAACTTTTATAATAATAATAAAACTCATCAGTTATTTTCTGATTATCCTTTAATTCTTCAAGTGAATATTCCGACAGACCAATACAGAGTTTATCCTCCGTTTTAAGTTTTGCCACAAGCTTTTTCTGCAATTTTGGTGACAGTACTTCCACATCACCCAAAATTATTGCCCTGTAACCGATAAAGTCAAGTATTCCTCCTTTTTCACTATCTCCAAAAAGTTCAATTTCAAGATTTTCTTCAGATATAAGTTTACAATTATATTCATATACGGCACCGTCCTGCTCATAAGCCATCCGGCACAAATATCCTTTGCCACATCCGGTTGGGCCATGTACAAATGCAGGGACATTCTGTTTTGAAAAAATCTTCAAAAGCCTTAAAGCATTCTGCACATTTCTGCTGCTGCCGATAAATGAGTTAAGCGTAAGTTCCCCTTTCGTAAGCCGCTTTATTTCATTTATGAGGTCACTGTTTTCCTTGCGCAGCTCTTCAAAATGTACTTTAAGTTCTTCCGAATTTGAAATATCCCAGGATGAGAAGCAAATAATCATATCAAGTTTTTTTTCATTGTCAAAAATAGGTATTCCCGTCACAAAAACTTCTTTATTTTGAAGATTTTTCTGAGTGGTAGTAACCTTCTTTCCGCTTTCAAGTACAAGCTGAGTTACACATGGTTTAAAAAGTTCCAAAACCGACGGATTATTAGCGTACATTCCTTTGATTTTCTCCGCATTTTCACTGTCAAATTCCTTAAAAGCATTACCTACATAAACAAATTTTCCCGTCCCGTCAGCAATCGTTACACTTGGATGAATACTTTCAAGAATCCTCCCGATATATTCATATCTTTCCTCACCCATAAGATCTCACCTCACTTTGCAGCATGTCTTATAAATGTAAATTATAAAATTATACATTTAAAATTTTTGAGAAAAACTGTTTTGCCCTGTCTGACTTTGGATTTTTAAATACTTCTTCCGGTGTTCCATCTTCAATAACATAGCCGCCATCCATAAATATAACCCTGTTAGCTACTTCCGCAGCAAATCCCATCTCATGTGTCACGACAAGCATAGTCATTCCATCTTTTGCAAGATTTTTCATTACAGACAAAACCTCTCCTACATACTCAGGATCAAGTGCCGATGTCGGCTCGTCAAATAAAATCAAATCAGGTTCCATTGCAAGTGTTCGGACAATTGCAACACGCTGCTGCTGTCCTCCTGAAAGCTGTCCCGGATATGCATCTTTTTTAGCCAGCATACCAACCTTATCAAGTAGCTTTTCTGCTGTCTTTACCGCATCCTCTTTTTTTACTTTTTTAATCTGCACAGGTCCTTCTATTACATTTTCAAGAACCGTCTTATGAGGCCAGAGATTAAACTGCTGAAACACCATTCCGACATCTTTTCTTATCTCTCTCGCAGCCTTTTCGTTTTTCTTTTTCATCCCTGCCTTGCTCTCACCATATAAAGAATGACCGTATATCTCAATCTCTCCGTCAGTAAGATGTTCCAGATAATTAAGACATCTTAAAAAGGTACTTTTTCCTGAACCTGAAGGGCCGACAATACTTATAACCTCTCCCTCATGTATATCAAGGTCAATTTTCTTTAAAACTTCTATCTCTCCGTATTTTTTTGCCAGGCTTTTCACCGACATTACTACTTTTCCTTTTTCGCCCATAATAATTCCTCCTAATTTTTTATATGCTTCGTCTCTTATAACTCTTTTCAATCTTTTTAGATGACAATTCTATAACCAGATTTAATGCCCAGTACAAAAGTCCTACACAAATGTAAACAATAAGCGGACTAAATGTAATTCCTATAGCCTCTTTTGTCATCATTGTCATTTCTGCAACTGTTATGATTGATAAAATAGATGAATCCTTTACCGTCTGCACAAGCTGACCTGTTATAGACGGAATTATTACCATGACTGTCTGAGGTAAAAGTATTCTAAGTAATGTTTTTGTTTTTGACATTCCTATTGCATATGCTGCTTCTGACTGTCCTTTTGGCAAAGATGACAATCCACTCTCAAGTATTACTGCCACATATGCCGCCGTATAAAAGCCAAGTATCAAAGCACCTGTCCAAAATGCCGGTACATTTAAGCCAAGCATTGGCAGACCATAATATGCAAGATATACCTGAACCATAAACGGTGTATTTCTGAATATCTTGATATAAATTTCCGCAATCGCTTTAAGTAACACCATATCTGAAATTTTCATATATGCCACGACGGCTCCTATTACTATCGCCATTATTATCGCCAAAACCGATATCTGAATTGTGACCAGAATTCCCTGAAACAAAAGAGGAAATGCAATTTCTGCCACATGTAAAAATTCTCCCATTGCTTTGCCCTCCTTTATGCCTTTCTGATTCTGCGCTGCTGAAGTTTCACAAATTCTTCAAGTATTGTACAGACAATGAAATATATAATTGCAATCGTTACATAGAACGGTATTGCCTCGCCTGTCACCTTGACAAGTCTTTCTGCTGTTCTTGTAAGTTCTACGACAGAAAGAACAGAGAGCATCGGCGACACCTTGATTACGTTTATAAACTCACTTGTGAGCTGTGGTATGACAATTCTGAATACCTGCGGCAATATTATTCTTGTCCATATTTTTGCCCTTGGCATTCCTATTGCTTCTGCCGCTTCAATCTGCCCTTTCGGTATTGCCGAAAAACCACCGCGAAGTATCTCCGCCATAAATCCGCCACTGTTTAAGCTTAAAGCAATGACACCTGATGTATATGCTGACAAATTCAGCCCAAGCATAGATAACGCCTGAAAGATAATATAAATCTGTACCAAAATCGGTGTTCCACGCACAAAACTTATGTACACCGCAACTATTTTTTGAATGATGCGGTTAAATAGAGAATCTCCTCCCATTCTAAGCACTGTCAATATCGTACCAATACAAACGGCTACGATAATCGCTTCCACCGACACCATCATGGTATATCCAAGACCTTTTAAAAAAAGTTCTTTGTAACCCATAACCATTTTTATTGATTCAGCCATAAAATTCCTCGTTTCTGAGCGAAATCCTGCGAGGGGATGTCATCAACCTATCTGCCTTCGCTCTGTAGCAAATAGCCCATGCCCGCATATACCCCGTCTGCCTGTTACTATTTTTCTGGAATATAATCCTTATCAGGAAGTTCTACAGTCTGTCCAAACCATTTTTCCTGAAGTTTATCAAGTGTTCCGTCTTTCTTAAATTTCTTAATCTCACTGTCAATATAATCTGAAAGTTCTGTATCTGATTTTCTTACAGCCCATGAAAGCCATGTATCGGTATCACTTACCATTGCCGGATTTCCATTTCCATCCTCAACGAATTCGTAATCATCAGGATTATTTTTCACAAGTGCAGCCAATGATGCATAGTTCTGCGCCACAAGATCAAGCTTTCCGTTTTTAAGTTCCATATAAGCATCCGGGAAACCGTCATACGTCTTTAATTCTTTATAGCCTTTACCTCCATTTGAAATAAGTTTTTCATTATATGCTTTAACATCAGGCTCGTTGTAGCATGACGTCTGTGTTCCAACAACTTTTCTTTCCATATCTTCAGGAGTTTTAATATTATCGTTGCACTTTTTCTTGATAAAAGCTGTTGTACCTTTCTGAATAGGCACTGTCATTGTGTATTTGTCAGCTCTCTCTTTTGTAATTCCAAGAGTAGCTCCTACTATGTCATATTTCTTTGCCTCAAGACCGGCGAGAATGCCCTGAAACGGTACATCCATATAATCGAGTTCTACACCAAGGTCATCGCAGATTTCCTTAAACAAATCCGCATTATAACCGATAATAGTCTCACCATCTTTGTCAAGATACTCAAATGGCTCATAAGCAGCTTCCGTTGCAACAATAAGCTTTCCGTTTTTCTTAATCTGTTCAATTGTAAGAGGACCTTTGCTTGAAGCACCGCTTCCTCCGCATCCTGTAAGACTTGTAATTACCATCGTTCCTGCGAGCACCGCCGCTAATAACTTTTTCAATTTTCTCATAAATGCCTCCGTTTCCGCATATTAAAATGCTTTGCTGCTGATTTTTTATACTCTTATAGACGAAAAGAGACCAGTAAACCTTTTAGGGGTTTTACCAGCCTCTTTGCTGTTAATATATGTTTATTTTTAAATTAAAAACTGATTTTTATTTATTCTTATTTGCTTTCTGATAAGCAAGGATTGATAAAAATTCAAATATAAGGTTTGCACCCATGTATGCCGTAATCTCTGAATGGTCATATGGCGGTGCGACTTCTACAACATCAAATCCTACAAAGTTAAGGTCTTTTATACCTCTTATATACTGAAGTGCCTCATATGAAGTAAAGCCTCCGACTTCCGGTGTACCTGTTCCCGGTGCATAAGCCGGGTCAATAAAGTCTATATCGAATGTAAGGAACACTTTGTTGTCTCCAACTCTTTCCTTAATTGCATTTGCAAGATCTGCCGGTGTCATAGTATGTAATGTATCTCCCGGAATAACCTTAAACCCTAAATCTGCTGCAATCTTAAAATCATCAGGGTCGTAAAGCGAACCTCTCATACCAATCTGAATTGATTTTGAAGGGTCAATAAGACCTTCTTCCATCGCTCTTCTAAAAGGTGTTCCGTGATTGTATTTCTGTCCAAATACAGTATCACAGAGATCAAGATGTGAATCAAAATGAACAAGTGAAACTTTTCCGTGTTTTTTCGCTATTGCGCGAAGCTCTCCAAGTGTGATCGCATGGTCACCTCCGATACTAATCGGAACTGCTCCAGCATCCAAAACTCCTGTAAGTGTTTCTTCAATAGCCGCATAAGTTTCATGTATATAATCAGGAATAACAGGGACATCACCAAGATCTGCGCCTTTAAGTGTATCCATAATATTCACGCCCATAGCCACATTATTTGGTTTAATCATGGCTGAAATATTTCTCACGCCGTTAGGACCAAATCTTGCTCCGGCTCTAAATGAAGCTGCCGTATCAAATGGAATACCTATAATTCCAAAATCAAGACCTTCTGCACTCTGTGCATGTGGAAGTCTCATAAAATTTCCCATATTGCAAAAACGTGGTGAACCTGATGCGCTAGGTGGCTGATAATTACTCATATTGCATACCTCTTTTCCGTCTGTTAAATCTCTTGTCTGTCATAGTTGCATTTTGTTCTCAGCTGATGAACCCCATTTTAGACAAAAAAATTCACTTGTCAAGTCAAAAATTCATTTTTTGATACCAATATTCTATTTATTTTTCACGCATATTCATTTTTGAATATAGCATGCACCCTATTAAAACTACATTTTCCATTTTATGCTTTTTCAAAAAATAATTATTATTCATTTTTGAATAGCCCTTTACAAATCCTGCCATTTGCATATATAATAATGACAACAAAAAACGAAGGCGTTTTTGAACATCAGGTTCAAAGCGCCTTTTTCTTTTACACAAAATTGAAGGAAGGATTTAAAAACATGAGACTAACTACAAAAGAAAGTGAAAAACTACTCTTACACCTTGCAGGTAATCTTGCAAAAGAAAGAAAAGAACGCGGTCTTAAACTAAACTATCCTGAAGCAGTAGCTTATATAAGTTCAGAGCTTCTTGAACTTGCAAGAGACGGAAAGACCGTAACAGAACTTATGCACGAAGGCACAAAAATACTTATCAAAGATGATGTAATGGATGGAGTTGCAGACATGGTAACCGAAGTTCAGGTAGAAGCAACCTTTCCTGACGGCACAAAACTTGTAACCGTACACAACCCTATTCAGTAACTTTGCTTTATTAAAATTAAAGCAGAATGCCGCACAAACATCTGCAAAAGGAGGCTTTACAAATGAGTTTAAATATGAAGATAGGCGAAATTATCTCTAACAATGATGAGATAGTTCTAAATTCATCAGGCAAAACCAAAGAAATAAATGTATCTAATACAGGTGACAGACCTATTCAGGTCGGCTCACATTTCCATTTTTTTGAGACAAATAAATTTCTTGATTTTCCAAGAAAAGAATCTTTCGGATACAGACTTGATATTCCGTCAGGTACTTCCGTAAGATTTGAGCCGGGTGAGACAAAAAGCGTACAGCTTGTTGAACTCGGCGGCAAAAAGCGGGTTTTTGGTTTAAATGACCTGACATGTGGTCAGACAAACAAAGCTGCAAAAATCAAATTAGGATTGGAGGATTAAAATGAGTTGTAAAATAACCGGAAAAAAATATGCCATGATGTACGGTCCTACTGTCGGTGACAAAGTAAGACTCGCCGATACAGACCTTATAATAGAAGTAGAAAAGGATTACACCTCTTATGGTAATGAAGTAAAATTTGGCGGCGGAAAAACAATCCGTGACGGAATGGGGCAGTCTGTCCGCACAACAAGTTCTGACGGTGATCTCGACCTCGTCATCACAAATGCCCTGATATTGGATTACACCGGTATCATTAAAGCAGACATCGGAATTAAAAACGGCAGAATCGCAGGTATAGGAAAAGCCGGCAACCCCGATATTATGACTGATGTAACACCTGGAATGATTATAGGTGCATCAACAGAAGCTCTCGCCGGAGAAAATCTTATCGTAACAGCAGGCGGAATTGACTCCCATATTCATTTTATAAGCCCTACTCAGATAGACTGTGCACTCTACAGTGGTGTGACAACCATGATTGGCGGTGGTACAGGTCCGGCAGACGGAACAAACGCAACAACCTGTACACCTGGTCCTTGGAACCTTGCAATGATGTTAAAAGCAGCCGAAGAATATCCTATGAACCTCGGATTTTTAGGAAAAGGTAACTGCTCGGACGAAAAACCGCTTGAAGAACAGATAAAAGCAGGCGCAATGGGATTGAAAATACATGAGGACTGGGGTGCAACTCCTGCGGTTATAAACCATTGTCTGAATGTTGCAGATGAATACGATGTTCCTGTCGCAATCCACACAGACACCTTAAATGAAGCCGGATGCGTTGAGGATACAATTGCCGCTATCGACGGAAGAACAATACATACATATCACACCGAAGGTGCCGGCGGCGGTCATGCTCCTGATATTATCAAGGCTGCTTCATTTTTAAATGTACTGCCTTCAAGTACAAATCCAACAATGCCATTTACCATTAACACTCTCGACGAGCATATGGATATGCTTATGGTGTGTCATCACCTCGATAAAAATATTCCTGAAGATGTTGCATTTGCTGACTCCCGAATAAGACCTGAAACAATTGCCGCAGAAGATGTTCTTCACGACATGGGTATTTTCAGTATGATGAGTTCCGATTCACAGGCTATGGGACGTGTCGGCGAAGTCATCACAAGAACATGGCAGACAGCCCATAAAATGAAGGTTCAAAGAGGTGCTCTTCACGAGGACGAAGGTCACGGCAATGACAATTTTAGAGTAAAAAGATATGTTGCAAAATATACAATAAACCCGGCAATAACACATGGTATTTCCGAATATATCGGTTCTGTAGAAAAAGGAAAATTCGCAGACCTCGTTCTTTGGAACCCGGCATTTTTCGGCAGCAAACCTGACATTATTATAAAAGGCGGTATGATAATTGCCTCAAAGATGGGTGATGCCAATGCATCAATCCCTACAACCGAACCTATAATGTACCAGCATATGTTTGGCGCACATGGACTTGCTAAAAAGGCATCATGTATTACCTTTGTCTCAAAAGCGGCATATGAAGCAGATATAAAAGATGCTCTTGAATTAAATAAAGTAATTCTCCCGGTCAAAAACTGCCGAAGCATCACAAAGAAAAATATGGTATTTAATGACAAGACACCTTCAATCGATGTAGACCCTGAAACATACGAAGTAAAAGTTGACGGCACCCCTGTGACATCAGAACCTGCTGATAAACTTCCGCTGACACAACTTTACAATCTTTTTTAAGATAAAGAAATGAGGTAGAAATATGCTCTGTGAAAAAATACTCGGAAACATAAAAAACACCAATCATACTAAAGCTGTAGAAACAGTTGATTTTGAATGGCATGAAATATATAAAAAACTCCATAAAAAAATCACAAGCTCAGGCGAAGAAATCGGCATAAGACTGGACAATGACATATTAAAAAAAGGACTTCGTGACGGTGATATTTTATATGAGGATGACAAGAAAACAGTTGTCGTAAATATTCTTCCATGCGAGACAATCATTGTTGATGTCAGACCCGACCACTTAGCATCAGTTGCAAAAGTATGTTACGAAATAGGCAACCGTCATGCCACACTTTTACATGGCGAGGGAGACTTTCAATTTTTAACTCCATACACAGCTCCTATGAAAGAAATGCTCGAAAAAATACACGGCACGACTGTACATGTTGACACTATTCACCTTGATTTTGACAAAAGCATCTCATCAACAGTAAACAACCACACTCATTAGAGTAAAAATAGTACAACGAAAATTAAATCTTTGATATACAAATCATTCGTTGTACTATCACAAAAGGAATGTTATGCATAATAAGAACGATTTTTTACTTCTGCAGATAAATGATGCATTATTTCCCATAGGCGGGTACTCACACTCCTATGGTCTTGAAACTTACATTCAGAAGGACATTATAAAAAACGCAGATGATGCAGCATTATATATAGAAGAAAAACTTTCAAATTCACTTTTTTACACGGAACTTTTATCCGTAAAGCTTGCATATGAATATAGTCTTTCAGGCAATGTTGACAGGCTTAAAAGTCTTGAAGCTAAATTAAGGGCAGCAAAAACACCAAAAGAAATAAGGCTCGCTGCCCAAAAACTCGGTTCAAGATTTGTAAAAACGGTATCAGGCTGGCAGACCGATGATAAATCCACGGCAAATATATTTAATACTTATATTAAAAAAGTAAAACAGCCAAGCCATTCCGTTGCCTATGGTGTATTCTGTGCTTCTGCAGGCCTTGATAAAGCCAAAACTTTAGAAACATATCTGTATGCACAAACATCGGCGATGGTCACAAATTGCGTAAAAACAATTCCCCTGAGCCAGACACAGGGACAAAAAATTCTTTATGACTGTCATGAACTCTTTGAAACTCTTCTTGAAAAGCTTGAAAACACTTCAGAAGATATGCTTTGTCTGTCCTGTCCCGGATTTGACATAAGATGCATGCAGCATGAAAGATTATATTCCAGACTTTATATGTCTTAAAACAAACAAGGAGGTACCTAAATATGTATACAAAAATCGGTGTAGCCGGCCCTGTCGGATCGGGAAAAACAGCTCTTATCGAAGCACTGACAAGAAAACTTTCAAAAGAATACAGTATTGGCGTTATAACAAATGATATTTACACTAAAGAGGACGCTGAATTTTTATCTAAAAACAGTGTTCTGCCAAAAGAACGTATTATAGGTGTAGAAACAGGTGGCTGTCCGCACACCGCCATAAGGGAGGACGCCTCCATGAATCTTGAAGCTGTCGATGAACTTATCGACAAATTTCCTGACATAGAGCTTCTTTTTATAGAAAGCGGCGGTGACAATCTCTCCGCAACATTCAGCCCTGAACTTGTCGAAGCTACAATATTTGTAATAGATGTTGCCGAGGGCGATAAAATACCACGCAAAGGCGGCCCCGGAATCACCCGTTCCGACCTGCTTGTAATAAACAAAACCGATTTGGCTCCGATGGTTGGTGCCGACCTCGGTGTAATGGAACGTGACTCAAAAAAAATGCGTGGTGACAGACCTTTTATATTTACAAACATAAGAGGTGACGAAAATGTGGATACAGTTGTAGAATGGATTAAGGAAAATGTTCTTTTCTGACAATTTTTTTACTGCTGTATGAATATTTTCATATTCCATCAAAAGGAGATTTCGATATAATGCCTGACACAAATATAAACCGCTTTGGAAAAACCTCCACACTGAGGCTGTCAGCCGCCTCAAAGGACGGTAAGACAATTATTGATGATGTGTATTTTACATCTCCATATAAGATACTCCCCCCTTTTTATAACGATAACAGCCGATTTGCATCAACCATGATAATTTCCGTATCTGCCGGACTTATGGAGGGCGACAGACAGGACGTTTTCATACATGCAAAAGAAAATGCAAACCTTTTATGCACATCACAGGCGTTTGAAAAAATTCACAAAATGAATAACGGCGAGGCCGGACGCACCATAAAACTCACAGTTGATAGCAATGCAACGCTTTGGTACGAGCCGCTTCCCGTCATTCCATTTACAGACTCCGCATTTACTAATCAAATTGACATATCATTAAAGGACAATACATCCCGCTTTGCACTGACTGATATTATCAGTGCAGGACGAATAGCACACGGGGAGGCATTTAAATACAAATATTACAACTCGTTAATAAACGCTTATATCGGAGATGAACTTGTCTTTTTCGATAATACAAGATACTCTCCTCGCAAATCTGATTTAAACGGACTTGGCATATTTGAAAATCATTCACACCTCGCCACCGTTCTTTTGTTAAATTTTGACCTGACAGAACAGGAACAATCCTCAATATATGAAAAAATAAATGAAAATCCTGAAATGACAGGAGGAATTTCAGCAATTGAACACGGATTTATAATAAAAATTCTCGGAAACAACGCACAGCAGCTCCAAAATGTTACAAGTCTTCTTAAACATATCTTAAACATACTTTAACAAAAAAGATGAAAATATCACAAAAAAACGTATAAATCTGTTAATCATTTTGTAATTTTTAATTAAATTGTATTGACAAATATATATCAAGTTGTTACAATAAAAATCGTGATGTAATATTTTTGTAACAAACTTAAATAATTCATTACAAATTCTTTTAACAAAAATACAATTTACTTATAAAACGAATAATTATGGAGGATAATATGTTTAAGGAAGGCTTGACAAAAAAAGCATTATCACTTGGAACAGCGTTGACAATGTCTGTTGCTTGCGTACTTTCATCGTTTAGTACACCTGCTGAGACTAAAGCGGCAACAATTCCGGGAATGATATATTTCGACGATCAGATTACAGATGATGACAATACTACAGATGTAGATGACAATACAGACGATACTGTAACAACAGGTTCAGCTATCAACTCAGCAATCAAAGTTACAACAAATTTCAGCAAACTTGGTATCGTTGTTAAAAAGAGTGGTTTTATCAATGTAAACAAAAAAGCTGGAAGAGGTACAGTCGTTGGAAGGCTTTACAAAGGCTATAAAGTAAACATCATTGGTTCTACAAATAAAAGCTGGCTCAAAGTTAAATCAGGAAGAGTTTCAGGATATGTAAACAAAAAATATTTAGCAATCGGTACTGATGCAGCAAAAGTTGCAAAGAAATATGGTACTGAATATGTAAAAGTTAATAAGTCAGCAAAGAAAATCTCATTAAAGAAATCAAAAAATTCAAGTGCAAAAACACTTACAAGCATTAAGACAGGAAAAAGCTACAAGTTAGTTAACTTATATAGTGATGGATGGGCAAAAGTTAAATCAGGAAACAAAACAGGTTATACCGATAAGCTTTCAGCTATGACAGCTTACTACTCATTCAGCAACGCTCTCACACTTAACGGTGTCAGAGCAAGAAAATATGGTTCAAGCAAAGGATACAAAGCTTCCGTATATGCACAGAAGTTTGTCGGAAACCGTTATGTATGGGGCGGTACAAGCCTTACTCACGGAACTGACTGCTCAGGTTTTACAATGAGCGTTTACAAAAAGTTCGGATACAGAATTCCTAGAACATCCCGTGAACAGTCAACATACGGAAAGAAAGTCAACTTTTCACATCTTGCACCCGGAGACCTTATCTTCTACACACACGGTACAGGTCGTGTAAATCATGTTGCGATGTATATCGGAAACGGTAATATTGTTCATGCAAGCAATCCAAAGACAGGTATCAAGATTTCAAAATACAATTATTCAAGACCTAAATGTGCAAGAAGAATTGCTTACAAATAATTTAAGATAATTAAAAAGCCACTGAAAACAGTGGCTTTTTTAGTGCCATAAAAGTGCAGACGTCAAACTGTAAATAACTCTGACATCTGCACTTATTTTATTTGAAAAATTCAAAAACTTCTTGACAAAAGCATCCCTCATACATATAATCATATATATCCTATCAGATTAGTATGATAAGTATGAATTTAAATTTAATTTGTTTAGTTGGAGGGTTATATATTATGAAAGAGATATTATGCTTTGGAGATTCAAATACATATGGACTTATCCCAGGAACTACATCCCGCTTTGACCGTGATACACGCTGGACCGGTATACTCGAATCAGAACTTTTTTCAAAAGGTTATAAGATTGTCGAGGAGGGTTTGTGCGGCCGCACTACAATTTTTGAAGATGAACTTCGTGACAACAGACGTGGTGTAGATATGCTTCCGGCTCTTCTCGAATCACACAATCCTATCGATTATGTAATTCTTATGCTCGGAACAAACGATTGCAAAACTTACTACAACGCTTCTGCCGGACTTATCGGAAAAGGCATTGAAAAGCTTATTGCACAGATTAAAAGCTACAATTCAGAACTCGGTATACTGCTTATGTCTCCTATTGTTTTAGGTGATGAAGTCTGGAAGCCTGAGTATGACCCTGAGTTTAACAAAACTTCCGTAAAGACTTCACATAAACTTAAAGATGTATATAAAAAAATAGCAAAAAAATACGGCTGCCATTTCCTAGCAGCCTCAGATGCCGCATCCTACAGTGACGATGATATGGAACATATGGATGCCATAGGCCACCGTCACCTTGCAGATGCAATATTAAATCTTGGTTTGTTTAACTGATGAATCAGTTTGTTTCAGTATTGGTGTCAGCATTATCTCCGCTTTCATCACCGCCGGATGTACCGGTGCTTTGAGAATAGCTGAACTCATACGGATTTTCATTTTCAACATCATATTTATAACTGCCCTTAACAGTGACATTGTTTTTTGCATTAGCTGCAAATCCAATTTTGAGAATATCTTTATCTTTCTCCTGCAGCGTGTAAACGACAATGTCTTTTTTGCCAAATGTGATACTGTCTCCGTTGTAACGTTCAAAAACTTTGCTCAGTGTGCTGTTTCCATCCTCCTGTTTATAATACACGTCTTTAAACTTTGTATCGAAAACTATGAATGTCTGTGATTTTGTACCGTTATATGTCAAAATTGCATATCTCTGTTCATCCTGCGTATCCTGAACCCATTTAATATCACAATAGTAACCTTTTATATCCTTAAACGACTTACTTATGCCATCCGGCGTTATCTCCACTTTTTTGATTTCCTCCGAACCTGTACTGTCCTTTTGTGTAGTAACTCTTATAATCTCACGGTCAGAATCATTGTTTAATGAATGCGTAGTCTTTTCTGCATTATCAGAAGTATCAGCTTTTTTGTAGCTTTTTAACTCCTCCTTGCTAAGCTCTTTTTTTACAAATAACTTTTTATCTGTATCCCACACATAGAATATTTTGTTTCCTGCAATTTTGCTCTTTATAACACCTGTTGTATTCTCAGGAATTTTAAGCTCACAGGAATTAACCGAATTATCACTCTTTCCTGTAAGATAAATCGGTTCTGATGCTCTGCGCAAATCATTTCCTTCTATATTCCAAAGATAGTATTCCTGCAGGCTCTTTATATTCTTTTCTTTTTTGGTCTTTGCTTTCTTTCCTAATGCCGCTTTCACGTTTTCGTCAGAAACCTCTATATCCTGTCCCACAGAAATCTCATTTATGCTGTCATTATTGTAATCTGATATATGTACCTCAAAATCTTTGTTAAAATGAAGCTTATTCTCTTCTCTCACAGAATACAAATTATCAAGGCTTTCCTCCGCAAGTTTATTTCCGCTGTTGTCCTCAAGCATTATACTAAAACGGCCATCATAACCGTTATCATTTTCAATTCCGTCCGTCATAACAATTTTTACAATTTTTTCAAGTCCGTCGGAACTTTTAACCGACGCTTTTGTCACAACCTTCTGATTATCATTTGAAAACAACGGTTCGCTTGTGGTGTTTGTCTGCGATTCATTTGCATTGCCATCCCACAAACCTCCGTTCCACAATATCTGAAGCGGCCTTACCATAAACCACCATATGAATATAAGCAGACACACTAAAATAACTATCTGCCTGTCCTTTTTTTTCACCTTTTGCTGATATAACATTTTTGATGCCCTGTCCTCAAGGTAATTTTCCTGAAATGTTACCAGCGATGGATTTATGATTTTCTTTCCTTTATTCATGTTAATTATTTCCTGAGCGTACTCTGCACACTTTTCCAAGCCAAAATAACTAATCGTGTCCTCGTCTGCCGCCGTCTCAATATCCCTGCATATAAAATAATACGCAAGCCACATAAATGGGTTAAACCACTGAATTGACATAATGACAAATGCTGCTGCTCTCAAAACCCCATCATGCCTGCCGGCATGTATATCCATATGTTTAATTATGTACTTTGCTTCTGCCGCCTTCATCTCCTGCGGTATATATTTCTTCTGATTAAATATACCCGTCATAACAGGTATGTTTAATTTTTCACGCTGATATATATTACTCTCAAGCCTCTTCGCCCCGCTGTTAAGCCAGTTTCTTATGCGTGCCTGTTTCACAAATGTATATATACATATAAAAACGGCTCCTGCTGCCCATATAATACTGCAAAATCTAAAGTTTATGTTTACGGTAAACGGCTCGACAAAAACACTCTGCCATCCTTTTAAACTTCCGCCATTTGAAACAAACGAAAGTCCCATCGTCTCAATAAAAATATGCACTTTCCTGTTAAATGATGGAACAATCGCAAAGATGCTCGACAGCGATACGGGACATATGCTTCTCACCAGATAAAGCATCCACAAATACATAATAAATTTTTTTGGAATATTGATAACAATAAATCTTATAAACAATATCACCGGCAAAGCTGCCGCCGAAACAATGGCAAGCGAAAAAACAGTATAAAATAGACTATACAATATATTCAACCAAAATTTCCTCCTATTTGTTTATCTAAAAATTTCCATATAATATCATAATACCACTTTATTGTATTGTAATCAGAACCATAAATCTCATGTTTTGAATTTGGTATCTTAATAAGAATAACATTTTTATTCGCCTTTGCAAACTTATCCTGTCCCTTGTTGTCAACAACCATATCATTGTCTGCCTGCATCAAAAGTACAGGAATGTCAACCTTATGTGCATTTTTCTGCAGCTTTTTAACTGCATTCATCGCACCTACACTCCATCCGTAAGTTGCACCATTCATATGATACCTGTCATTTCTTTCACGTTTTTTAAAGATGTATTCATATCTTGCACCACAGGTGCAGCATCCAAAATCATCTTCTCTATCTCCGGTAAATGCCTTTTGACCAATGACGTATTTCTTTCCAACCGGAAACAATGCCGCATATGCCTTCAAAAACTTTACCAATAACTCAGGCATCCCGTTGTATCTCATTTTAAGCATAGGTGACGTTAATATTGCACAGTCAAACAAATGTGGATATTTCTCCAGTACCAGTGCTCCTATGGCACCTCCCATGGAATGTGCATATAAAATAATTTTTTTATCTTCCTTTATTTCCTTTTTTACTACGTCATTTACAAATCCGGCAAAGTCTTTCACATATTCATCAAAGCTTTTAACATACACTTTTGACAAATCATCCACATCCCTGTCAGACTTACCATGTCCTCTGTGCTCTGGTATGTACACCGAATATCCTTTGCACAAAAAATAGTATATAACTTCCTCAAACTTTTCCGCAAATTCGCAAAATCCGTGAGAAATAACTACTACCGCACGCTCCTTTTCATTTATAAATTTTTCATAATAAAGTCTTTTTCCATCTTTTGCTTTGTAATAGTCTGTTTCTTTTATACTTATGAGTTTCGGCACCACTATATTTTCCATATCCTCAATAAATCTGCTGTCTTTTAAATACATATCACACATAACAATCTCCATTCTAAAATTAAATTTCTCAAATCTCTGATTTTTAATGCATTAACATGTCTGAATAATACCATATTTATTCGTATTTGTGTATTTATTTAATCTTCATTTTATTGTAAAATAAATATATTATGATTTGAAAGGAGAAAATTTATGAATTTTAAAAATATGAGTGTAAAATTCAAAATCATGATGCCCGTCGCATTAATATCAATACTTCTTATAATATCAAGTTTGACTTCTATAAGAATAGCAAATAATATGCTCAGTGTAGGCCAAAAAATTTCCGGCAATTACTCGGCAAGCCTTACCCAGCTTGGTGAGATATCTGAAAAGTTTGAAAAATTAAATGGTACTATCTACAAGCACTGCATTGCTACAGACAGCGAGGCCAAAAAACAGCTTGTCACAGAATATGAAAACACCATAAATGAAATTTCAAAACTCATTGCTAATTTCAAGAAAACACTTGATACCGGCAAAGAAACAGAGATTTTTAATAAATTTCAGGAAAATTACAATGCATATCTGACAGACTACAAAACAGCAATAAATGCCAGTGCATCAGGTCAGGGTACTATTGCTGCCCAGATGGCAAATGATACTCTTATAACACAATCTGCGAAAATTGAAGACAATATTACACAATTACAGGAAACAAATCAGGCTGCTATGGATAACGGTGTTCTTAGACAGACAAGTGTTTATAAAACAAGCCAGATCAGCGGTATAGTATTGCTTATAGCCGGTTTAATTTTAGGATTAAGCGTGCTATATATATGTTACAAAGCCGTATGTCGTCCTGTTGCGCGCATGAACAAAGAACTCACTGAACTTATTGATGATATAAATTCCGGACACGGTGACCTTACAAAACGGGTTTATGTCGCAGGCAATGACGAAATCGGAGTTATCGGTATAAGCGTTAATCATTTTATAGAAACTTTACAGAACATTATGAAAAAAATCACCAACAACACAAATCAGCTTGAAAGTATTGTTGGTACGGTTACCGACAAAGTTGTTAAAGCAAACGACAACTCATGTGACATTTCAGCAGTTATGGAAGAGCTTTCATCATCAATGGAAGAAGTATCCGCAACCGTTATATCTGTAAATGACAATACAAACTCCGTTGATTCAAGCATTTCTGAACTTTCAGGTGAATCAATAAAACTTCTTGACTATGTAAACGAAATGAAAGTTCGTGCAAATGAACTTGAAGAAACCGCTGTTAAAAACGGTGACAATGCAAATCAGATTATTAGCGAAATTGTAGAAAGTCTTGAAAATGCAATTGAAGAAAGTAAGAGCGTGGACAAAGTCAACGATCTCACAATGGATATATTAAACATCTCAAGCCAGACAAATCTTCTTGCATTAAATGCTTCCATTGAAGCAGCAAGAGCCGGAGACGCCGGAAAAGGATTTGCCGTAGTAGCTGATGAAATCCGCCAGCTTGCTGACTCGAGCAGAGAAGCGGCAAACAATATACAGAATATAAATGGAATGGTTATTGTTGCAGTCAAAGAATTAACCAAAAATTCAAATGAAATGATTGACTACATAAAAAACAATGTAATGGAAGACTATGTAGGCTTTGTAAAATCAGGACATCAATATAGCAATGATGCGGTGCACGTTTCTGAAATAGTCAGCAAATTTAATGATATGGCATCATCCATAAAATCGTCAATGTCAAATGTTGCAGAATCCCTCGATGGAATTTCATCTGCAATTGAAGAGAGTACAAACGGCATAACAACAGTTGCAACAAACACAACAGACTTGGTTGCAGGCATTGAAGACATCTCATCAGAAATGACAACAAATGAACAGATTTCAAATGAATTAAAAGATGAAGCAGACCGATTCGTCACATTATAATCACAATAAGATTATTTAAAACGGGAGATATTGAAAACATATATAATTTTCAATATCTCCCTTAATATTTTAAGATTCATTTCATAAATTTATTTACTTAATATTATATTTATCTATTTCATATTTATCTACTTCATAAACTTATCTATTGCTTCCTCCAGCTGATGTATCGCTTCTTCATCATCATTTTTGGCAGCATGAACAATACAATGTTCTATATGATCTTTCAAAATAAGTTTTCCTGTGTTATTTATTGCTGATTTTACTGCTGAAAGCTGTATCAACACCTCTGTACAGTCTCTTCCATCCTCCACCATTCGTTTCACGGATTCCAAATGTCCAATTGCACGTGACAGCCTGTTTACAACAGCTTTAGTCTGTGTATGACTATGGCTATGACTGTGCTTTTTTTCATCCATATTTTGAACCTCACACATAGTATCCCTCCATATTTTTTCAAAAAAACTATATTTATTATTTATCTCACCATAAATTTAAACAGTAACAGTATTTTCTCTATCCTATATAAGTTACTTTCTAATGTTTTTTAACTTCTCCATCTCGGCTGCTGCATACAAAGCGGAAGTTCAAGTCCTGCATCCAAAAGAAGCTGTTCATCAGTCAGAATTTCCTTTGATTTTCCATCCTTTACAATCCTTCCGTCTGCCATCAAAACGACCCTTTCACACACCTCAAGCACCATGTCAAGATCATGTGAAGCGATTATTTTAAGCTGCTTTGTTTCCTTTAAAATATTTATAAGATTTCTTCTGTTCGCAGGGTCAAGTGCAATTGATGGCTCATCCATCAATATTATATCAGGCTCCATTCCAAGGATAGTAGCTATCGAAACCATCTTTTTCTCCCCGCCCGACATTTTATATATCTGTCTGCCACGCAGGTATTCAATATGAATACTCTTTAGAGCATTCTCAACTCTTTTCTCTGTCTCACCCTCACTCAATCCATAATTTCTCGGTGCAAAAGCTATCTCATCATAAACATTTGACATAAAAAGCTGGCTTTCAGAATCCTGAAACACATATCCAATCTTCTCTCTTATTCCAGCTAGATTTTTTTTAGTGACAGGTATTCCCTCTATCTCTATATCACCCTGAAATCCTAAATTCAGACCGACAAGAAGTTTTAGCAATGTCGATTTTCCGACACCGTTTGCACCAATAAGACCTATGTTTTCATCGCCGCATGCATTTATAGAAATATCATTTAAAATATTTTTTCCCGCTTCATAACAAAAGCTGACATTTTTTATATTAACAGTTATATCATCTACCATTTTAATCCCCATTTCTTTATCTCCATCTTCATATTATTATGACAAAAAAACATCTTATTTTCAAGTTTAAAACCCTTCTCTAAACTTTTGCATTTCATGTGTCTGATTCTTATCATGTTTTCCAAACTTTCACTATTTTACACAAATTATTCCAAAAAATATCCCCCTGGGAAGCTTCCGGACAGTATTATAATATGTTAATATAACACAATAAACGTATTATCAATAATAAAAAAAGTATCTGGACAACGATGTTCACAGTTCAGATGCTTTTTTTATTTATATTAAATTTTTATAGAATGGAGTGATTTATATGCATATGGCAGATGCCCTTGTCTCTGCAACCGTTGCCGGAACCATGTATGCACTTTCGGCAGGCGCAGCAGCTTATTCAGTAAAAAAAATTCGTCTTGAGAATGACGACAAAAAAATTCCTGTCATGGGAGTTATGGGTGCATTTATTTTTGCAGCCCAGATGATAAATTTCACAATTCCGGGTACAGGTTCAAGCGGGCACCTCTGTGGCGGCATGCTTTTGACAGCCTTATTAGGCCCTTACGCCGCTTTTTTAACACTCATCAGTGTTTTACTAATTCAATGTCTTTTCTTTGCTGACGGCGGTTTGCTGGCGTTTGGATGTAATGTATGGAATATGGCATTTTATGGATGCTTTCTCGGATATTTTCTCGTGTGGAAACCGATTATCAAAAAAGGCATAAACAAAGCAGGAATTATAACAGCCTCTATCCTCGGCTCAGTCATTTCTCTTCAATTCGGAGCATTTAGTGTATCAGTCGAAACAAAAATCTCAGGCATCACTGAACTGCCGTTTATGACATTTGTAAAAACAATGCAGCCGATACACCTTGCAATCGGACTTGTCGAGGGACTTATAACTGCCGCTGTACTTGTATTCATATACGAATCACGTCCTGAAATGCTTGGGACCAATAAAAACGAAAACTTTGTCACACACGAAACAAACACAGCATTGCCGCAAACAGACTTTACCAAAAAATTATCACTGAAAAAGATACTTACAATTTTATTCACAGTTACACTTGTAACAGGAGGAATTATTTCCCTCTTTGCTTCTTCACACCCTGACGGACTTGAATGGTCTATAGCAAAGCTTACAGGCTCAACTGACATTTCAGGAAACTCCGATAAAGTACATTCTGTATTTTCATCAATACAAAGCATGCTTTCGTTCCTGCCTGATTACGCTTTCAAAAATTCCGATACAGTGGGCGGCACATCATTTTCCGGTATAGCCGGTTCACTTATCGTACTAATTCTTTGCACAGTCATATGCCTTATAATCAGGTCTGTAAGCAGACACAAAAACAAATAGGAAAAATACAAATGACAAAAAGAAAACCGAAAGATAAAATCGGAAATACAATACATGAAATAACAAAAATTGACGAACTTGCAAGGCAGGACAAATTGATAAATAACATACACCCCTTAATTAAACTTATTATAACCATCGGATATATACTGCTTGTCATATCCACACCAAAATATAATGTAAGCAGGCTTGTTATAATGGCAGTTTATCCGGTGGCAATGTTTATTCTTGGAGATATAAATTTTAAGGACAGTATTAAACGCCTTAGAGTAGTTCTGCCGCTTGTCTGTCTTATAGGAATATTAAATCCTTTTTTTGACAGACATGTACTCTTTCGCTCTAACGGCATTGAACTAACTCAAAATTTATCGCTATTTAAAAACCTTGCCATAACAGGCGGCATAATATCAATGCTTACTCTGGCATTAAAAGGTATACTAACCGTAATTGCATCATACATCCTCATCGCAACGACAACAATTGAAAAAATATGCTATGCTATGCGTCTTATAAAAATTCCATCTGTAATTGTAACACAGGTAATGCTCACCTACAGATATGTCACACTTCTGCTCTCTGAAGCAGGACGCATTACTCAAGCATATGCTTTGCGTGCGCCAAATCAAAAAGGTATAAATATTAAAAACTGGGGTTCACTTCTCGGTCATCTTCTGTTACGCACAATTGACCGTGCTGACGAAATTTACAATGCCATGCTTCTGCGTGGCTTCAATGGAGATTTTCCAAACCCCGAAGGCAGGAAAAACAGTAATAAAAAAATTTAAAAGTTCCAAACTAAAATCACAAAATTTAGAACTAAAAACCCCCGCACTCTATAAAAGAAGCGGAGGTTTTTAGTTAATTATCAATCCCATTTTTAATGGCAGGATTTAAAGAATTATTCATTAATTCTCGTACAACTTAAATTTCTTTATATAATTACTCATATCTGTAGACAGATTCTGTAAAGCTACTGCACTCTCACTGATTTCATTGATTGAAGAACCAATCTCCTGAACTGAAGCTGATGTTTCCTGTGTACTTGCGGCATTTTCTTCTGCAATTGCCGAAAGACTCTCGAGAACACTACTTACATTGTTCTTAGCACTATTGATTTTATCCACCTGAGCTGATATCGTCTCTGTAAGCTCAATAACCTTGTCTGTCTCTTCAGTAAGACCTTTAAACGATTTTCTTGTATTACCAAGTCTGTCAACCTGAATAGCAACATCATTACTTACAGTTTCCATTCTCTTAACACTTATATTTGAATTGTCCAAAAGTTCTGAAACTATTCTTTCAATTTCATCAGCACTGTTCATACTGCTGTCAGAAAGACTTCTTATCTCATTCGCTACAACAGCAAATCCTTTTCCATGTTCACCGGCTCTTGCTGCTTCTATGGATGCATTAAGAGAAAGAAGACTTGTCTGGTCTGCAATTGACTGTATCAATTCAACTGCACTTCTGATAGCCTCTGCCGAAGTATGTGTTCTGAATGTCTCGTCTTTTAATGTTGCAATTTCTTCTGAAGTATTTTCGCTTATCTTAACAAGCTCCTTGAGCACTTTTGATGTCTCGTTGCTCATGTCTTTCATTTTTTCTACAGTTTCAGATAATATTCTCATAGAATCCGTACATGCATCTATATCATTGCCTATACTTATAACATTTTCATTTGCACGCTGTGTATCATCAGCCTGGCTTCCGGCACCATCTGCAATCCCCGTAACAGCCTGTTCAATACCGGATACGGTATCATCTACCTGTTCAATGCTGTTTTTCAAGGCAATCGATGCATCATCCAGATGATTTCCATTTTCCATAAGAGACTTTGCCATAGCAGCAAGTTCATCTTTCAAAATCAAAGCTGAGCTTGCAAGCATACCAATTTCATCATTTTGTTTCGCAACCTTATGTACACTTATATCCCTATGTGCCAAATCAAGCTCTGCCATACGGTTCATTGAAAATACAACATCTTTTATAGGTCTTGCTATCCTTCTCGGAACCACAGTTCCTATGATTCCCATAATTATCAATATAATTATGAGTGCAATACCTGTTCTCGTATACACCTTATTTACAGGAGCATTTATTTCTGATTTATCGCAGCAAAGCACCAAAGTAAACGAATATGTACTGCTTACAAAATATACAGCATGCTTTTGTTCACCATTATAAGTATAGTCCAAAAATCCAGGGCTGACTTTCTCTTTCGCAACCATTTTATCAACTATATTCTGTACCTCAGAAATACCAATCTTTTCCCCAATCAGTTTTTCATTTGGATGCCATGCCACATTGCCACTTCCGTTTATAATATACATATAGCTGCTTTTTAAGCCATTGACCTTGACGGATGCCAATGAATTTCTCAATGTAATAGGTGTAAGAACTATATTGGCACCGCTTCTGTCAATCTGCTTATCAAATGACTGACCAAGTATGGTGGTAACATCTTTCATAGATGTACTTATATTCTGTTGCAGTGAGTTCTTTATATAAGGAATAATCAATACCCCAACAAACAAAACTGTAATAAGGATACCCATATATACAAGCCCTGCTATTCTTACAACGATAGATTTATGCTTTGCAACTTCACCATTATGCTGATTTACTTTATCCTCATTTTTGCTTTTATCAGTATCTTGTATATTTTCGCTCTCAACAGATTTTTTTGTATTCAATTTTCGTTTGGTATTTTTTTTCTTAGTCCTTGTCTCTTTATTCTTTGACATAAAATCTAATTTTTTTTTCATACGTCCAACCTCCATTTAATACAATTCAGACTAACTATATATGATATTTTATAGCAAACTGCACAAAAATTCAATCATTTAAAACTGATATTTTAACTTTTCAGTAACAGTTCACACAATTTATTAAAGCCTAATTTACTCATAATAATAATGTTGTATCATAATCATATATATTAAAAAATCCCCCATGCCAAAGCACGGGGGAATAAACATTCATATAAGAAACAACTTTAATCCTAGTTGCTTAATGCCTTCTCTAATGAACGACGAGTTGCAGCTTCGTTCTCACACCACTTGAGACACTCATCATATCCATAAGCGGCTGTATCTTTCTTCATCTTCTGAACAAACTTGTTAAACTCTGCATCTGTCTTAGCATAAATAGCATTCCAAGAATTCTCTTTGATAGATGTTGTAACCTGTTTCCAAGTTGTCTTTAATTCATCATCCTTAGCACTTGCTGAATAAGATGTTGCAGGAGCAACTACATAATTTCCACCTTTTTCCATGTATTCGTTAAGGTTCTTGCAACCTGTCTTGTCAACCCAATCCTGCTGAATCTTGTATTCAGGAGTTGTAATGTTGCTCTTCCAGTTGTCACAGTTGTATGTTTCACCATTTGAATCAGGGTTGTCAGCATCATTAGCCCATGTATCAAATGCAGCCTGAATCTGTCCATCCTGGAATGAGCCCTTATGTTTCTCCATCTTTGTCTTTCCATCAGCATGAGTCTTCTTACCAAGTTCTGTAAAATATGTATTATGATCCTTGTCATAATCCCATGTCTCTCCCTTAGGACCATACTTGTATGTCATAAATCCTTCCGGAGTTGCAAAGTAGTTGATGATTTCCATACATAAGTCTGGGTACTCTGTCTTTGCACCGATTGTTGTGATACGGTCACCACCCTGTGTATTCATACCATAAACGATAGGTTTTGCTTCCTCAGGTTTCATACAATACATGTACTTGCCTGCTTTAAGATGTGCATCTGTATTGTATCCAAGTGAACCGGAATAGTTGAAGATTGAGAATAATACACCACCACTCTTAACCTTAGCACTCATCTGGTCGTATGTCTGTGTCATTGAGTCAGGATCTACAAGACCTGCACGATATAAGTCATTGTAGAACTTAAGCATCTGAAGATATGGTCCGTTCTCCTCAAGAGCGCCGTGGAACTCACCTGTATCGCTGTCATACAGTCCAAGATGAAGCTCGTCGTAACCATACCACGCTGTCGCCATAGACTTAACATACATTACCATGTTGCCGTCCCAGTCAGGCCATAAGGAAACACCGTAGGTCTTATTTCCCTTATCATCTGTAGGACATGCAGCCTGCATATCCGCAAGTAAATCTGCCAGGTCATCGAGTGTCTTAACCTCAGGATAACCAAGCTCCTTATATAAATCCCATCTTAAATCCCATGTATAGAAGAAATCCTGATGATCCTCACTGCTTGTTGCTATTCCGT
>OGFM01000745.1_pt1 | contig 24780 bp, 24 predicted proteins | sample 1570871 | NCBI WGS metagenome assembly OGFM01 (sample SAMEA2581957, study PRJEB24529) | metagenome | biome: Human gut stool | place: China | collected 2011
AATATCTGTATTATTATATAAACATTTCTCAACTTATCATTTTATCTTTTTGTGCATACATACCTTTTATTCCATATTTCTTTGATACTTTTTCTTTCGGATTTATCAGTTCTTCCATCAATTCATGAACAGTTGTCATCTCATTTATACGTCCTACATTTGCACCGCAAAATATCAGACCGTTATATATATCTCCGTTCACCGCATCAACCAACGCTTTCGTTATACAATACGGTACTTCTTTGGGATTGCATTTTTTCATGCAGTTGTAGCACTTTAAAACCGGCTGATTTTCATTTTCCACACGCTTTATAAATTCATTTCTTATTGCACGTCCGGGCATTCCGACAGGACTTTTGATTATCTTAATATCTTCTTCTCTCGCATCAATATACGCTTTTTTGTACTCTTCAGAAGCATCGCACTCCTTTGTCACCACAAAACGGCTCGCAATCTGCACTCCGTCTGCACCAAGTTTAATTGCATGAATTATATCATCATGGTCAAATATTCCCCCGGCAACAATGACAGGTATATGTGTATTATATTTTTTCTCATATTCCTTTGTACATTCAATAATTTCTTTTATCTCTGTATCATAGTCAATGTTTTCCATATTTTGAAGTTCTTCATTTGAAAATCCAAGATGTCCACCTGCCTTCGGTCCCTCAATGACTATAAAATCCGCAGTCCTGTCATATCTTCTTGCCCACATTTTAAGTATAATATCTGCCGCACGCCTTGATGAAACTATCGGTGCTATCTTTGTCCTACAAGCTTTTCCTATATATTCGGGAAGTTTCACCGGAAGACCTGCTCCGCTTATTATCACATCTGCACCCGCTGCAACAGCTGCCATGACATGTTCTTTGTAATGTTTTAATGCAACCATGATATTTGCTCCTACAAGTCCGTTTCCGCCTGCAATCTCTTTTGCACATCTGATATGCTTTCCTATTGCACGCAGATTGCATTCCGCCTGGTCATTTTCAAAATTTTCCTCATCGTATCCTATCTGGGCAGTTGATATAATTCCTATTCCGCCCTCCGCCGCAACAGCTCCCGCAAGCTTTGAACGGCTGATACCGACTCCCATTCCACCTTGAATAATAGGAATCTTTGCAATCATATCCCCTATACGAAGAGCCTTTAACTTTTCCCCACATTCATATAATCCCATATTTTCCTCATTTCCGTGCTCCATGCACACCTTTAATTTTCATTTGATTATCAAACTACTTTTAAAGTATAAATCTATAATGTTTTGTTGTCAATGTTTTCTCGTATCTTTTTCTATTTTATGTGGTTTTTAAAACTATATGATTGATAAATATATTAAGATCAGTTGTGTTTTAATCTGATACAAAAAAATTTCAAAAAAATAACGCATATCAAATAATTCAACTATTTAATATGCGTTATTTATATTTTTTCCGTAAATTGCTGTCTGTTATTTATCTATTCCTATTTCAAAACCTATGAAATCATCCCTTGTGACATAGGACTGATGCAGATTATATACAAAATCGTGATCTCTTATTTCATTGTAAAATGTGACCTCACATATTTTTCCTATAAATGACGGCTGAAATACATCTCCGCCGAGAACAATACGCTTTGCATAACGATTTCCCGGTACATTCTTCATGTTTCCTACAAGCTGTCCGTTTATGTATACATATGCTGTCTCTGTTTTTGCATTGTAGCTTACAACATAATGTGACCATTCATTTACTTGTAATTTGCATCCGCTTATATCATACCAACCATCAACCTCTTTTGAATCCCTTATACGGAATGATGAATGTCCCTCCCATGCTAAAGGAATCATACCAAAAAATCCGGTCTCGTATTTGACGTACAATGCACAGCTCCATGAGTGTTCCTCTATCGGATATATCCACATTGATACCATAAAACTATCACTTGATAAAATTTCATTCGGAAGTTCGACAACTTCCTGTTCTTTCTCTCCCCCCGGAAATATGAGTGCCTTTTTGTTTTTAAATATACCCGTGCCATATTTCAATTCACTAAAACCTTTCGCATCTGCCTCAATTTTTCCGTCATCAGACTTAATATCACCGTCAAGCTTAAATGTATAACTTGTATCATCATTAGCGATGTACTCATTTGCAAATTTGTCAAATTCATTAAGCGGAAGCGGTTTTGCATACAAAAATCCCTGTGCAATCTGACAGCCGCATCTTACAATAAACTCTCTTTGTTCTTCTGTCTCAATTCCCTCGGTGACAACATCAAGTTTTAAGTCTTTACACATATTTATAACATTTCTCAAAACCTTTTTTCCTCTGTCATCATCCCCTGAATCATCAAGAAATTCCTTATCAATTTTTATAATATCAACCGGTAAGTCTTTTAAAAGATTGAGTGCCGAAAATCCTGAACCAAAATCATCTATTGAAACAATAAACTCTCTCTCTTTCAACATTTTAACATTTCTTATGAGTTCCTCGCTGTCCTTGACAAACACACTCTCGGTAATTTCTATCTCAAGCTCATTGTGACTTACGCCGTACCTGTCAGCAATCTCAACCAACATATCCGGAAATTCTTTATTATAAAGATGCAGTCTTGACATATTCACCGAAACAGGAATATGCCCATATTTCTTTCCATGCCAGCTCTGTTTTATCTTACAGACCTGCTCAAACATGTACAAATCAAGTTTTGAAATGAAACCATTTTTCTCAAATAACGATATGTATATCGCCGGTGTCCTAACACCATCAACCGGATGATTCCATCTTGACAATGCCTCTGCTCCCGTCAGTTTAGTTGATATCATATTTACTTTTGGCTGCAAATACGCCTCAAACTGACCGTTTTTTAACGCATCATTCATCTCAAGTTCCATATTTCTGTTTCTCAGTATAGTCCGGTCATTTTCTCTATAAAATACATACCTGTTTTTTCCGTCATATTTGGCTTCATACATAGCCGAGTCACATTTATGTAAAATATCATCAAGCCTGAGCGATACTTTCTGCCTTGTGACTATACCTATACTGAGTGATACATTTGAAAGAATATCTTTTCTAAAATCGATATCCTGCATATTTTTTAATAATTTTTTTGCCGTACTTTCAAGTTCATCAATACCCATATCTCCATCAAGCAATGCAACAAACTCATCTCCACCTATTCTTGACGTAAAGCCAAATACATTTTCTTCAATAAGTTTTGATATGCATATAAGAAGTTCATCTCCCATGCTGTGACCATAAATATCATTAACCCGCTTAAAATTGTCGATATCTATAAACATTGCATGAACAATTGCATCGCTTTCAAGTATATTGTAAAACTCGTAAAGTCCTCTCCTATCTGGTAATCCTGTAAGATAATCAAATTCTGCCGGATATTCTCTTATTTTCCCCAACATCTTCTCGTTCTGTTTCATAGCTGTCCTCCGAAAAAAACTATATGTATATATTACATCTTTTTTGCCAGATAAGCTACAATTTTTTTCGAGAGTTCAGTTTTCAATATGTCTGATAACCATATTTTTCATTATATGCATATTTTTTCTAAAAATGGGTTAATAATATTTTTTGTCATATTAAATTTTATTTTTTAATATGAATGGACTGCAGCTTTTTCACCGGAGGACAATTTTGAAAAAGAAAATTTATACTATAGCTTTATGGCTGCTTTCCTTAATTTTTTTTTCAACTATATCATTGTGGCTCATTTTTTCAACATATCATAAAAAGCAGCTAAAAAACCAAGCACTCACATATGAAACTTTTCAAAATAAACTATTAAAAGAAAACAGTTGGAATGATACATCTGACTGTAAATCAACATCTCAAAAAAAATCTAATAAAAAAAAGAAATTACTAAAGATAAAAAATTCTAATGCCTATTCAGGCCTTGCCGAAATACCTGATGTGGATTTTAATTCATTAAAAAAATACAATAACGATATTTATGCATGGATTCAGATTCCAAAAATAAATATCTCATATCCTGTTTTACAACATGAAAAACTTGATTATTATTATCTTACACACAACATCGACAACAGTTTTGGCTATCCCGGATGTATTTTTTCCGAAACGAACAGTAAAAAAAATTTCTCAGACGCATTAACTGTACTATACGGGCATAATATGAAGAATGGTTCGATGTTTGGCATGCTGCACCGTTTCGACAACTTTGATTTTTCAAACAAATCATATTTTATCCACATAATAACACCAAAGTCTAAGATACGCTATAAAATCGTGGCTGGTGCCACTTGGGGAACAAAAAATATAATATCGGCTTTCGGCAATTCAGCAGACGGAGCACTACTGTTTTTTAATTCGGTCAACATGAATTGTCCTGTCAGAAATACTTTAGAAATAAAACAAAATATACACAGCAGACACTCAGGCATGCTTGTTTTATCTACATGTGGAGCAAACAGTAACTCAAGATTTTTAATTATTTCATTAAAACAAAATGAATGGAGGAAATAATATTTTGAAACATAAGTCAAAAAAAGTTATCTCACTGATATTATGCTTTTCTCTCTTGTTTATCGGGATTGGAAGCCTTACTAAAAGTAAAGCTGCTGTGCCAACTTATACTGATTCAGGCAGACAGCACACTTCAAAACAAATTCTTAGTGACTATCAATACTTTACAAAAAGCACTTTTAAAGCGGGTAATCATTTTGTAGGTGCTCTTGCCTGCGGCGGCACTGCATATTTCAATTCGTTTGGTAACGGTGCGATTGTCCCGTCATATATAAAACATGTCTTACATTCCGGCAACTACAGCGGACAATACAACAGCCACTATCTTGCCAATTATCCAAAATACAAAAATCTTTTAAAGCAGCCTGCATATTACAAAACAATAATAACTCCCAACTCTTCTCTCACGGAATACCCTGATAAAAGCGGAGCATATATTGATTTTAAAAAAGCTTTTAATTCTTTAAAAGCCGAGTCCAAATCGCTTGGCAAAAATTCAAGTTTAATACTTTCCAATGAAAATCTAAAATGGGCTAAAATAGATAATCAATCCGGATATTTACTTACAATTCCATTTTCAGCTTCTGTAAAATCAGTATATATTCCGCATAAAGTGTTATATAAAGCTGATTGGATTATGATTGACGGTGTCAAAGATTTAGATGAACTTGTATCAACTGAGCATATTATTACAATAGATAAATACAATACTCTTGAAATCGGCAGCGACTATTCTTATGTAGAATCAGGTGATTACAAGAAAGCCGTATTTATTTCCACTACCAACGACGACGGAAAAACTTTTTCATTTTCAGGAAGCCATTTTGTTCAAAAAGCATATCTGCTTGATGATGCACACGGACTTAAAAATTTAAAGAAATCGGAAACAATTGAGGCAGGTCAAATGGATTTATCCGGTATGAAACTTATCTGGAACTTTCCTGACAATGATTTTCTCACATGTAAATATCTGCCAGGCCATGTTCTCGCTCCAAATGCACTCGTAACGATTAACGGCGGATGTTTTGAAGGCGGCTATATAGCTGACAGTATCTTAAATTATTGCGCAGAAGGACATTTTTATCCATATGGAGAGGTTCCTGAATCTCCGGAAGAACCAAGCACTCCGCCAACTCAGACTCCAACTCAGACTTCATCACCATCTGAGGAACCTACACCCGATATTACGCCGACAAAAACTCCTTCAACAGCTCCCAGTGCCACACCATCAGCAATCACAACTCCTGATATTACACCAAGCGACACTCCAAGCCCTTCTCCGTCAGTAGCCCCTACTCCGAGTGAGGTTCCGACTCCTTCTCCGTCCGCTGTTCCGACTCCAACTGCTGCTCCAAGTCCGACCCCGTCTGTTGTCCCTACGCCTACACCATGGAACCCACCACCGGCAACTGTTACACCAACTCCAAACGCAACAGTTAAACCTACAGCTTCAGCAGCTCCGTCCGATACTCCTGGTGCCACGACAACACCTACAGCTTCGGCTTCTGTAGCTCCTTCTGCCACTCCGGATGCTACTGCTAAACCTGTTATAAAGGCTAAATATCCACCGGCAGATGAGCCTGAACTTCCATCAGGTCAGAAAGGCTCTCCTTCTACCGGAGAAAAAAATCAAACATTACCATTTATATTGATTACAGTGGTTTCCGGTTTAGGTATTTTGTTTTTCGGTCTTAAGCTTGCAGCTCTGAAAAAAAAATAACTAATGTAAAACTTAACAGTCTCAATAAATAATTTATATGATGCAAGGGTCAAAAGCAGCTAGTAATGTATGTTTACATACAAATTACTAGCTGATGGCTTGACCCGCCAAACACCGACAAGTAGCAGATTTGCTTGCAAATATGCGGGATTGGAGGTGTTTGTAGGATTGCGAAAATTGCACAGCAATGAAGCAATCCGTGGCATTAGTTGGGGTCAAAATATCTTTTGAACCCAACATCATTTATATAGAATAATAAAAATTAAAATAAAAAAATCAGTCTGGTGTTTTTTATACATCAGACTGATTTTTTTATTTTGTAATACAGCTTTCACTGCTATAGTAATGCGTGAAAATATCAGTAGCTTCATAAACTACTCCACCTTTTGATGAAGAACAGTGACACCACACCATCTTACCGACCTTATTTTTTCCACAATAAATACCAACATGGTCAATACTTTTTTCAATATCGGTATTATATTTTTTCTTTAATTTATTTAATTTTTTTATTTGCTTATCATATTTTTTTATATTTTTCGATAACTTCTTTACATCAGACTTAATATTTGTGATTTCCACATCACATTTTTTTAATTCCTCAATATTTTTTTCCAGTTCTTTACTCTGTTCATCTTTTTTTATCTCTGTATCTTCCTGCTTCTTTTCATCGTCTGTGATGTCATCGCTTGTATCTTCCACTTCATCAACATCAATACTCGTCGACAAAATTTCCTTTTTATTTTTTTTCAATACATCTTTTTTATCTTTTATTTCTTCTATTTTTTTCGTCTTATTCTTTATTTTTTTCTTTGCAGAAGATTTTTTCTTTTTGTTTATATCTATTTTTTTGTCGAACTTTTCAATTTTTTTATCATTTGCTTCTTCTGCAAACTGTGGTTCTGAATACGATTTGCCATCTGCATCGAAATAAATCGAGCCTGTTCCGTTTCTAAGACCTATATCTCCTACTTTCAATTCACTTTTCTTTATTTTCGGCAAACCTGCTATCGCTATAGTAGAACCGAGTTCTGAAATTCTCTTTTTTTTGTATTTTGAATATACAAATTGGATAAATCCGGAACAATCAAGCTCTTTTGGCTGATTTTTTCCTGATATTTGTGCATCTGAAGGTTTTCCACCCCATAAATATGTAATCTTACCTTTATAACTCTTGGCAATTTTTACTATTTGCTCTCTCGGTTTTGGTGTTGCTGTTGGCTTTGGCGTAACAACTGCTTTTCTGTTCCTTGATTTAGTAACTTTTTTTCCTTCTGATGATGTGACATTCTCAGATGCATAAGACCCTATCGCCTGTGATGTCGCTGTAAATGCTCCTCCTCATATGCTTTTCAATATTCTTTTTTCAAAATAAGCAAAAAATAAATCTCCATATTGTAAAATACTATATAGAGATCTGAGCGGAGAGGGTGGGATTCGAACCCACGCGCCCTTGCGGACAAACGGTTTTCAAGACCGCCTCGTTATGACCACTTCGATACCTCTCCGTATTCTGTTTTCGCTGTTCACCTGAATCAGCGCAAGACATATATTACCATCCCCGGCTCTTTATGTCAATAACAATTTTTCATTTTTTTTGCTTTTTTTAAAAAAACTTCTGCAATTAACAAATCTTCCGGTGTTGTGACCTTGATATTCTCGTATTTTCCCTGAACAAGCTTGACTTTATGACCGGTAAACCGTTCCACAATCATTGCATCATCCGTGATCCTTTCGCCGGATTCTGCTGCCTGCCACATTTCCCCATATGCTTCCATTAAAAGTTCATAAGAAAAGCTCTGTGGTGTCTGTACCGTCCACAGACAGCTTCTGTCCGGCGTATCCACAGCATAATGTTTTGCATTTCCCACTTTAATCGTATCTTTTACCGGTACACCAATCACACATGCATGCTCCTCTTCTACGGCACGCATGGACAACCGGATTTCCGTTTCATCAATCATCGGACGTGCCCCATCATGGATCAGAACATAGTCGGTGCCCGCAGCTGCTTTTAATCCTTCATATACTGACAGATAACGTTCTTTGCCGCCCGGAATCACCGCGCGGACTTTTCTGAAATCACAAGCCTCTACAATTTCTTTTCTGCAATAGGAAACATCATCTTTTCCTGTTACCAGTATAATATCATCTACCGGACTCTTTTCAAATGCATACAGACTGTAATAGACCAGCGGATGTCCACACAGTTCCATAAACTGTTTGGGTGTATCACTTTGCATTCTTCTTCCACTGCCTGCCGCAAGTACGATCGCTGTATAGCGTTTCCTGTTTTCCATCTGGTCATTCTCCCAATTTCAGATTCGGAACAGCGTTCAGATCCAGCCCTGCACGTTTTCCCGCAATAAAGTCATAATATGCCGCGGCTCCTATCATCGCCGCGTTATCGGTGCACAGAATCGGCGAAGGATGATAAAATTTCACCCCTTCTTCACGGCACATCTGTTCCATGGCCGCACGGATTACTCCGTTGGATGCAACTCCGCCGGCAATTGCAAAACTGTCCATATGATATTCGCGGATTGCATGCCGCGCATGATCCACCAGCACATCCGTCACCGACTGCTGGAATGATGCTGCAACATCCGCCTGATTAATTGGAAGATTTTTCATCCTGCATCCGTTCAGATAATTCAGCACCGCAGACTTTAATCCACTGAAACTGAAATCATATACCCCATCTGCAATCTTTGCCCGCGGAAAGGAAATTGCCTTCGGATCTCCTTCATGGGAAACTTTTTCAATTTTTGGTCCTCCCGGATATCCCAGCCCGATTGCGCGTGCCACTTTATCAAATGCTTCTCCTGCCGCATCATCCCTGGTCCGTCCGAGGATTTCATACGTTCCGTAATCCGTCACTTTCACAAGGTGCGTATGCCCTCCGGAGACCACAAGACATAAAAACGGTGGCTTCAGATCAGGATTTTCAATATAATTTGCGCTGATATGTCCTTCTATATGATGTACCCCTACCAGCGGAATGTTCGCAGCATAGCTGATCGCCTTGGCCTCTGCCACGCCAACCAGCAGTGCACCAACCAGCCCCGGCCCGTAAGTCACACCAATCGCATCCATATCCTGTAATGTCATATCTGCATCCGAAAGTGCCTGTGCGATTACCTGATTGATCTTTTCAATATGCTTTCTCGATGCAATCTCCGGTACAACCCCTCCATATAATGTATGGAGAGCAATCTGTGAAGAAATTACATTCGAACGCATATCCCGGCCATTCACCACAACTGCCGCAGCGGTTTCATCACAAGAGCTTTCAATTGCAAGTATTTTTATAGTCTGTTCTGTGTCACTCATTTTTATTCTTCCTCTGTCGAATTCCCCTTGATTTTATAAAATGTACGGATTTTCCAGTCTCCGTTATCGTCTTTTCTAAGCACATACATCTGGTAGGTTTTATCAAACTTTTTATTTTCTTCCGTAAAATAAGAAGCTCTGACATATGCCAGTTTATCCCCATTACTGTCATCCGTCAGGTATTTTACATCATCGCTGTCACATACATTGGTCTGACGGATCTTAAAGGAACGGTTCTTGTAATCCGCAATGCTCGTCTCCACCGACTTCTTGTAATCATCCTTGGAATTGTTATCGGCAAGATCCTGATCAAAAAGCATACGCGCCTGATCAATCAGCTTGTCGAACTCGTCATCCGTATAATTTCCGGAATAATAACTGGTAATGATCTGGTTATACAGTTTAATCACTGCGCGCGGGGTTTTTGGATAATCATCTGCCAGATTTTTTTCATTGATTCTCTGAACCACCGTCAGATTTTCTTTCGATGCCTGTGAACCATCACTGTTTTTCATGAAATAAAATCCCACGCACAATAAAACAACACATACTGCTGCTGCAACGGTAATCCCAACTTTCTTCATACGCCTATTCCTCCTCAAATGTTAATTCCACACTCTTTCCATCTTTGCCAAGGTATGCATTTGCGAAAATATCCCGCACCTGTGGCATGTAATCCTCCGCCCTTACCAGAGACGGAGAAAAATGGGTCAGCCACAGTTCTTTTACTTCTGCACGCTTTGCCATATCTGCGGCTTCATAAAATGTCATATGCTTGTACTGTTTTGCCTTGTTTAACTTTTCTTTTTCTGCATACATGCCTTCACAGATAAACAAATCCGATTCTTTTGCAGCATTTACAATGCTATCCAGTGGGCGGCTGTCTGTACAATACGTCACTTTCAGACCTTTTCTTGCCGGTCCAAGTACCATCTGCGGCTCATAGATCACACCATCCTGCTCAATGGTCTCCCCTTTCTGCAGGCGGCTCCATAATTTCATCGGGACATTCTGTTCTCTGGCACGCTCCACCGAAAAACGTCCCGCACGATGGATTTCCACCGAATATCCGTAACAAATGACATTGTGCTTTACACGGAACGCATGAATGTCATATCCCTGGATAGAAAAAGATTCTTCCGGCTGTGTCAGTTCTATACACTTGATCTCAAACGGAAGTTCCGGTGCAATTGTCCGCAGTGCCGTCACGACACGTGTGAGTCCTTTTGGCCCGATGATCGTAAGCGGTTCTGTTCTCTCCGCATTTCCCATCGTCAGAAGAAGCCCCGGAAGACCGCTGATATGATCCGCGTGAAAATGTGTCACGCAGAGAATATCGATCGGTTTAAAGCTAAGTCCCGCCTCTTTGATTGCAATCTGGGTTCCCTCACCGCAATCGATCAGCAAACTGCTCCCATTATATCTGAGCATAAGTGATGTCAGCCACCGGTACGGCAGCGGCATCATTCCTGCAGTTCCTAACAAACATACATCTAACATAATCGTTTCCACTCCATAATATCTGCATCCTCTCTGGGAAACTGATAAAAATTTTTTCGCACTCCAATTTTTTCAAATCCACATGTCCGGTATAAGTGTATCGCCGGCTCATTTCCGGAACGTACTTCAAGTATGATCCGGTCAATTCCATGTTCATCTGCCCATTGCTGCATCCTAAGAAGAAGCTCTCTTCCACAGCCTTTTTTACGCATTTTCCGTGTCACTGCCACATTGGTAATCTCTCCCTCCGGCGGCATCCGGTACATGCCAATATAACCTGCGATCTGAGGATCTTCCGCCACGAAAAATATGGCATCTTTCATTCCATCCAGAAATCCCTGTTCACTCCATGGCTGGGAAAAACATTCTTTTTCAATTTGTGCAACAGCCGGAATGTCTTCCGCGGTCATCTGCCGTATTCTCATATGCGAAAATCCCTTGCCTTTTCCTGGCGTTCTCTTTCCGCCTGCGACAGGCGCAGATAATCCGGCTTGTGTGCAGCTGCATCCTCAGCCTTTCCCTGACGGTATAAAATGCCGCCGAGTACCGCAACACATGCCGCACGCTGCTTATTGCAATGTGCAGGTGCAAACAGGTATGGTACCTGTAAATTTTCTTTCAGGTAATCGGCAAAAACCGGCACACCATCGCCCAAAAATACGGTTTTCTTTCCACTTTCATTGATCTTTGCGGTAATTTCATCGATTCCTACCGCACACTGTGGAAGAAGTGTCTGCATCTGCCCATCGGAGAAAGTATACAGTCCGGTATAGGCCTGCTGCCGGCGCGCATCCATAAGTGGGCACACCTGCTCCCTGCACCCCCACAGATTATATGCCAGGGCATCCACCGTCGGCACGGAAACAATCTGTTTGTTCAGGGCAAGAGCGAGTCCCTTGGCCGTTGCAGAGCCGATCCTGAGTCCCGTAAAAGATCCAGGTCCTGCGGACACTGCAATCACATCAATCGTATTCAGATCAAGTTCTATCATTTTTGCGACTTCATCCAACATTGGAAGAAGTGTCTGTGAATGTGTTTTTTTATAATTGATGGTATATTCTCCCAGCAGATTGTCGTCTTCCGTGACCGCAACCCCTGCCACCAGTCCTGAACTGTCCAACGCTAGTATTTTCATATTCTGTCCTCTATCTGTCTAAAATTGTTATTTTTCTGTAGTCGAAACCTTTTTCCAGGTCTTTTTCAATGGTGATCTCCCGGTAATGATCCGGCAATATCTCTTCAATCAGATTGGCCCACTCAATCATCGTCAGACCCTCACCGTAAAAATAGTCCTCATATCCGATCTCATCCATCTCCTCAATATCCCCAATACGGTAGACATCAAAATGATAGAACGGCATACGCCCCTCCTCATATACCTGGACGATGGTAAATGTCGGACTACAGATCGGTTCTTCAATTCCAAGTCCCTGTGCGATTCCCTGTGTAAAAACCGTCTTGCCGACTCCCAGGTCTCCGACAAGTGTATATACCTCCCCAGGCTGTGCCTCTCTTCCGAATTTTCTTCCGAGCTCTAAAGTTTCCTCCGGGGAAAAAGTTTCAAATTCCATAACTTTTTTATCCTGCATACTGCCTCTACGCCTTTATTCTGAGTTTATATTTTTCCAGTTTCTGTTCTGCAAGTGTCCGGAACGCTGCATACTGATCTCCAATCTGCTCCATAGGAATAATATATGCGCTTTTCCGATTGCTGTAGATTAAAATCTGCTTTGCATTCGCTACAATCTTATAAATTGCCTGCCACTCCATATCCCCAGTTTCTTTTCCCTGGGATACATGAATATTTTTCTCTGTAATTTCATAATGCAGTGTGCCGGCAAGCACCTTGTTTGTCTTCAGGGTCTCCTTCGCACGAAACCACAGTGCAACCGGGATATAAAGAAGAAACAAAAATCCTACTGCAATATAGAGCAGGGTGTAAGATGTTTTTCCATTCTGAAAACTGATTCCAGCCATAACAAATCCAAGAATTCCAAGTGCAATGGAACTCCATCCCTGAAACCCGGTATACGTCTGGTACATATTAAACCGATACAGGTCTTTGGGTGATAATGTAACATCAAATGACGCTTTCATGCCTTCTTCTCCTCGTCCAAAATAAATGATAAGGCTTTCTGCGTATCACACAGAAAACCATTACGTTGTATCATATTATAACAATTTTCCAAACAAAAGAAAAGAGAAAAAACAGGAGCACCCCACGGGTGCTCCCAAAACCATTTGCTGTCCAGCAATGTCATTTAGTTAAGTTACAGGGTTATAAGGAATCTTTCGCAGAATACCTTTCATTTCCCAAATCATGATAACCGTATTATTCCATGCATATTTGGGTATGACATTGCCACCCTTCTTTGTGCATCAGTAGTTCAAAATTCGGACTTTCTTATTCAGTCCCTTTGCATAAAACATCTTCTTGTATGCTTTATATTTACTTGCGGGAACTTTGACCACTGTCTTTTTGCTGATACCTCTAAAGGCATATTTGGTTATGGATTTTGAAGTCAGTTTCTCTGATTGAATCGTAATCTTCTCTAACTTCCCGCAACCATAAAAAGCATTTTTTTCTATCTTTGTAACATTCTTTCCTACTACAATACTTGTTATATTTGTACACTTGGCAAACGCATTCTTTCCAATCGTAACAATGTTTGAGCCAATCACTACCCTGGTAATTTTCTTATTGTTCTTAAAGGCATTGTCCGCAATGGATGTTACTCTATAAGATACTCCATCAACCTTAACCATTGCCGGAATAGTAACCGTTCCTTTTGCAGTACTCTTTGGATCAGTATACTGTACTGTCGGTGTTTTGCCCTTGCCACTTGTAACTATGTAAGTCGAACCATCGTTGTCCTTTATCTTCGTACCTTTTTTCGGTACAGACGGCTTATCTTTTTTCTCATAGACTGCCTCCTTTCTTATATCTGTGGATTAAACTGCTTTTGGCTCACAGCCGTATGGCAGTTCGTGTATCCTATCATCTGCGTCTATCTTATATGTCATTGATAGAAAATTCTCTATCATATATTTGGAAATATTTTACCATACCCCCCTTATTTTATTCAAGGTTTATGTGACAATTTGTTTATTTTTCACATAAAATTTCTCATAAAAAATGCCATCTCACCACTTTTTTGTGATGAAATGGCATTTTTTAGTCAGTTTATGCAGTTCGTCACAGTATTTCTTCCTGCTTTAACAGGTAATTCTTCCATATCTGTGACAGCTCATCTTGTTTTTGTGCACAGTGTATCTCCTCCAACAATCGCTATATGCTCTTTTTATATAAGTTCCTTATCCAAAAGAAAATCAATCACATTGATATTTAAAATACCATTATCATCATACCAACGCTTTCCAATATCTTTCCTTACAACAATTTTAGGAAAAGAATCTCCTGTAAGCGTAAATGGTCTGAGTTCTACTTCTGCTTTTTCATCCGTAGGCATCGCATATGCGGACTGAATATAAGTTCGTTTTCCTCCTGAACTTACGACAAAATCAATTTCCCTTGGAGTGCGAATTGAATTGCCTTTTTCACTGAGTGTCCTTGCATAAACAACACCAACATCAACGGAAAACTGTCTGATATTTAACTCATTATATAGGATGTTCTCCATTATATGCGTCATTTCCTGCTGACGAAAACCTATTCTTGCATTTCTAAGTCCAATATCCTCGCAGTAATATTTATTTGGCGAATCAAAATAGGATTTCCCTTTTACATCATATCGCTTACTTTCTGAAAAAAGGAACGCATCCTCCAAATGCCCGATGTATGCCCGAATCGTATTGGCAGACACACCGCCCCCTTGTTTAGATTTCAGAGTATTCGCAATTTTAGTCGGATTTGTTAATGAACCTACCGATGAACAGAGCAAATCTAAAACCTGCTCCAGAACATCCTGCCTTTCGATTCTCTTTCGTTCAACAATGTCCTTAATATACACTTCTGAGAAAAGCGATTTCAAATAATTCATCTTAGCCGTATCATTAGGTCTTGACAGGATAAGTGGCATACCACCATAAAATGCGTATTCATCAAATGCTTCATTTTTATCCCCACCAACAGCAGAGTAATATTCCGCAAAACTAAGTGGATGTACTCTTATTTCATCACTTCGTCCTCTAAACTCAGTAAGGATGTCACTGGAAAGCATTTTTGAATTGCTCCCTGTCACATAAACATCTAAATTCGATAAACCTCTCAAATCATTAAGAGCATCGTAAAAAGTAATTTTCTTACCGTCCGGATTATATGGATTAGCCACCTCATCAGACATTTGAATTTCATCAACGAAAAGATAATACTCGTCTTTGCTCTTTTCCACTTTCTCTCTTACATAAGATGAAAGAATAAGCGGATTACGATATTTAATGTCTTTCGCAAGGTCAAGCTCAATCGTAATAATCTGTTCTTCTTTTACACCATTTTCAATTAAGTAATCCCGGTATATATTTTTAAGAAGATAGGATTTTCCGCATCTCCTGATACCGGTAATTACTTTCACTAATCCATCAAAACGATATGAAATCAACTGCTCAAGGTAACTATCACGCTTAATTTCCATAAAGCCCACTCCATTTCACTGAAAATTTCTGCCTATTCAGGCTTTTTCATTCAATATTATATATGTTATCTATCAGACTTTCAAGTTGTCATTGAAAATTATAGCCCAAAAAGGCTAAAGTATTCAGTGAAAATATGATTATCTTTCTCTAAAAAATGCCATCTCACCACTTTTTTATGATGAAATGACATTTTTCAGTCCATTTATTCAGTTCGTCACAGCATTTATTCCTGCGTTAACAGGTAATCCTTCCATATCTGTGACAGCTCATCTTGTTTTTGTGCACAGTGTATCTCATCCAGTGGGAATAACATGCATCCGCAGTGTCCCGGAAATGTCGGGAAACAGATAATCTTAAGTTCGGTGCCTATCTCCGGACTGTAAGCCATAATCTCAAGATGTTCTCCATACAGCGTTGCCCGTTCGTAGGTACACAGCCATTTATCGTCCATATTGGAGAAGATACTGCCAAAGGTATTCCCGATCAGTCCGGTCAATGGTACATGCTCCACCTCTGCCAGCTTCTCATTGCCATAGCGGAAGATCCAGTCCACTGCATGCCTGTCCTCATTGAATACCATCTCGATATCCGTAAAGGCAAATGGCATCTGATCAAAGCTCCGATAAAACGCATGATACTCTTCCGGTGTCTTTGGTGTATTCGGCATGGCAAAGCCCTCAATCAGTTTTTTCTGCTTTTCCTGCAGCTGGGCAAGGATTTCTTTTTTCCTGCGGGTTGCGTAGTTTAACTCTTCTCCGTTGATAAGTGTCAGCGTATCTTCCAATGCATGGATTGCCATGATACACACCAGATAGGTACGGTGTACTTTCAGAAAATATTCCCCGACCTGTGCCTCCATTGCCTCCAATGTACTTCTGGTCTTATATACGCTTCCGCTTGTCACATGGATGTAACAGTCATTCACCGATGCCTTGATATATAAGATGTCTGCGACATCGATTACCATAAGCTTATGATCTGCCTTGATTTCCAATGTTCTCTTAAACTGCATGATAACTGTTACTCCTTGTGTCTTACGGATTTGTTATTATTTTACTGTATATTTGGTGTTATGGCAATGAAGAGTTTTATCATGTTCTCTTTTAACTCTCCTTAACATTAAAAGTGGCCATGCTAATAAGCACAGCCACCATGAAGACTCACCAGAGGCGATGTCATTCACTTAAACGTCCCTTTAAAACTGGAGATAACGGTTTGTAAATCAGCATACAGATGACAACTGCAATCAGTCCTTTTACAATTGTAAATGGAAGATTAAAGCAGATCAGGCACTGCAATACGCTTTTCATGGATGGTGCAATTGCCTGATACATCTGCAGGATGGCTTCCTCTGCCATACCAGCCTTGTAATATACCGGGTAAACCACAAAATAATTAGAAAACACACTGACTATTCCCATGACCAATGCTGCAACCAGACCACTGACTACTGCACTCTTTTTGGTCTTTTTATGTTTGTAGATATTACCTGCAATTGCCACAAACACGGCTCCGAGAATAAAATTGGAAAGTTCTCCAACAAACATACTGTTTGAAAATGCCAGATGGAGAACGTTCTTGATCAGACAGATCAATACCCCACACACTGGTCCGAGCGCAAAGCTTCCAAGTAGTGCCGGCAGATCCGAAAAATCAAATTTGATAAATGATGGCATGATCGGAATGGCAATCTCCAGATACATAAGCACGAACGCTACGGCAGAAAGCATCGCCGTAACCGTAATATAGCGTACTTTTGTATTCATGCCTCCCTGCTTTACTGCTGTCTTTGTCTGTTCACTCATACGAACTCTCCTTTCAGAATCAACGGAATTCCAGAGGAGTGTTGCCTGCATATATGATCAGAAAATAAAAAACCGATAGATTTCTCTATCGGGGTTCTTTTTCTAGCATACAGTCAACAGTGCAAACATTAATTTGCACTTTTTCTTCTCTCATCCAGACTATACTGTCGGTACCGGAATCTCACCGGTTCGGCTGCAAAAAGCAGTTCACGGACTATACCGTCGGTCGGGAATATGCGTCATCCGCAGCACCCTGCCCCGAAGAATTCCTTCTTTATTTTTCACCGTTATTATATTCACATTGTCCGAAAATGTCAACACCGGCTGGACTTTTTCCCATTCATTTGCTAACATAATTTCCATGAAGATTTCAAATATATTACGCACGGACAAAACTTTAGATTTTTCTTTTTATATCATTGGCTGGGTATGTCTTATTCTCGCACTCGTGCTCGGACTTGCATGGAAAAGCGGTTATTTCCTGTGGATATTTCCTCCGGATGGCTGTGTCCTGCACAATCTGACCGGGTACTACTGTCCCGGATGCGGCGGCACACGCGCAATTCATGCCCTGCTGCACGGACATATTGTGCGCTCTTTCTTTTACCATCCGATTGTTGTGTATACCGCTGTCTTTTTCGGCTGGTTTATGCTGTCCCAGACCATAGAAAAAGCATCCCGCGGACGTTTTGCCATCGGGATGCATTATCGTGATATTTATCTGTGGATCGCGCTTGCCATTGTACTGCTCAACTGGCTGGTCAAAAATCTGTTTCTCGCCGTCTTTGGCATTGCACTTCTTGGATAAACATTCTATTTCTGATTTTTCAGTTCCTGTTCCAGCTCATGCGGACGCAGATCCACACCGCGAGATGCATCTCCTTCCGGGTCTTTTCCAAATGCATAATCATTTCCCGGCAGAATCGCATTGAGCACGATTCCGGCAATCGCTGCGATGGCAAGGGATGTCAGGGTAATGGAAGTGCTTCCGATCGTAAAGGTCAGTCCATCTGAGAATCCGAGACCGGAAACTAAGATCACACCTGCAATAATGAGGTTTCTGGACTTGGTGAAATCCACATGGTTTTCAACCACATTTCTTACACCGATAGCAGAAATCATACCGTAAAGAATAAAGCTGACACCGCCAATAATGGATGCCGGCATCGAAGCAATAATCTCTGCTACTTTCGGGATAAAACTTAAAACGATCGCATAACATGCCGCAAGACGGACAACCTTCGGATCATGTACACGGGACAACTCCAGAACGCCTGTGTTCTCTCCATAGGTTGTATTTGCGGGTCCTCCGATCATTGCAGAAATGGAAGTTGCAATTCCATCACCGATCAGGGTACGATGCAATCCCGGGTCCTCAATAAAGTTCTGTCCTACCGTTGCAGAAATCGCGGAAATATCTCCGATATGCTCCATCATGGTCGCAATGGCAATCGGTGCCATGATAAGAATCGCTGTAAGATTAAATTTCGGCAGGATAAACGGTGGAAGTCCGACAACAGCCGCCGAGGAAACGCCGGAAAAATTTAAAATAACAGATCCGTCCGGATTCGTAAAACCAAGTCCCTGCAGAACCAGTGCGAACACATACGAAATCACTACACCGAGAAGAATCGGAATAATCTTGAACATTCCTTTTCCCCAGATATTGAAAATAATGATGACCGCCAGTGCCACAATTGCAATGAGCCAGTTTGTGGATGCATTGCTGACCGCAGACGGTGCAAGGCTCAGTCCGATACAGATAATGATCGGGCCGGTTACCACCGGTGGAAGGAAACGCATCACACGTTTTACGCCAACGCACCGGATGATCAGTGCAAGGATCAGATACAACAATCCTGCCACAACAATTCCGCCACACGCATACTGCAGTTTTTCTTTATCTGCCATATTGGCAAATATCCCGGTATCCAGTGCCGCAACGCTGGAAAAGCCTCCCAGAAAAGCAAATGAAGATCCCAGAAAAGCAGGAACCTTAAATTTGGTACACAGATGGAAAAACAAGGTACCGAATCCTGCACAGAACAATGTCACCTGTACGGACAATACCTGTGAGGTACTCTGAAAATAGCTGTTTACCAGAATCGGTACAAGAATTGTCGCTCCGAACATAGCGAACATATGCTGCAGACCAAGCAGCAGCATTTTCGGCGTACCCAAAACCCTGGCATCTCTTATAATGTCTTTTTGTTGGTTCATTATGAAAAACTCCTCCTAATAATAATAGTATATTCTAATATCCGGCAATCAGCCGGAGCATTAGCTTATGTTTGATGGGATCTCCCCGACCACATCCAGATAAAAAATAACCAGTGTCTGTGACTGGTATGGATATACCCAGAGTGACCCGATGCCTAAAGACAGCAGACACAGTATCTGCAATCCGATAAAGCTCAGATAAATATAAAATAATCTTCCTTTATTTCCCTTCATGATCTGACGGCTGATCCTTAATGATTCGCGTGCCTTCATCTGCGGATGATCCAAAAGCAGATACAATGCCAGTGCATACCACATCTGCACGAAAACTGCCAGAATCGTGCTCACAATACCAAGTATCACCAGTACTGCAATCGCCGCAGGCGACTTGTCCAGGACAAAAAATAACACAGCACCTGTGATCACAGGAATACAGCTGATCAGCGTTGCAATAATCAAAAGCAGTCCTGCAATGATATAACGGTCCGGGTGATTTTTAAACCCATAAAATACCATGCCAAGTGTCATTTCTTTTTTCCGTGCAAGTGACAGATGAAGCTGAAGGATTCCGACAGACAATACCATGCTTAAAAGTGTGATCAGAAATTCCGCCACATAAAACATGATCGTCACCGGAAGCGGCTGTGCATCTTTCTGCAACATGGAAAATGGGAGTTCTACCGCCAAAGGAATCAGTGTGGCGGCAAGAAATGCTCCCATTGGTATTTTATAATTTCCATTTAAATTGTCTCTTGCGATTCGTTTTAATTCTTTGCAAGGTAGGTTCATTTGTTTATACTCCGTTTCTGTAACTGATTGCTTTTCTCATTATAGCATGGCTATGCAGATGCAACAATCTTTTTATTTTGCCATAAACTGCTTCATCAGTTCATTATAATCCATGCCCTGCATATCAGAATAGGCCTTTAAAAATCCATCGATACTTCCATACTGATGGATGGCATACCCCAGAACGGATGCATACAGTACAATTGTTGCAATTAATGCAATGATCCCCAGGATCATTCCGATCTGTGCTTTCGAAGTATAGGACATCATGCCTCCGCGGGAAAGTGTTGCAAAAATAACCGCCAGCGCCCCACACGGCACAGCAAGATACAGACAGGTGCAGCTTAGTAATGCAATTGATCCAAGTATCAGGGAAGCTGCCTCCATGCGTGCAGATCTCCGGCTGCGATACGGCTGATTCGGATTTGGTTGATAAGATGATCCATACATATCCATAATACGTTTTCCTTTCTTTTTAGGATTGCTTTTATTGTAACATTTCATATATAATAGGGAAAGTATTATTTGACAGGAAAGGACTATTAAGGGGAAAATTTATGGATATTAATACAAAAATTGCGGAAGAACTCGGCATACGCAGGGAACAGGCAGCCGCTGCTGTGAAACTCATTGATGAAGGATGCACGATTCCCTTTATCGCACGTTACCGGAAAGAAGCTACCGGTGCACTGAGTGATGAAATCTTGCGAAACCTTTATGACCGTCTGGTGTATCTGCGAAATCTGGAGGACAAAAAACAGACCGTACTGGCCTCCATTGAAGAACAGGGAAAACTGACGGAGGAACTGCGTGCACAGATTCTCGCGGCCGAAACACAGGTAGCCGTGGATGATCTATACCGCCCGTACCGTCCGAAGCGCCGTACCCGTGCAACGATCGCAAAGGAAAAAGGATTAGAGCCACTGGCCAACCTGATCCTTTTACAGAAAATGACAGAGACTCCTCTAGAAGAAGCCAAAAAATATATCAATCCGGAAAAAGAAGTCAACACCGCAGAAGATGCCTTAAACGGTGCAAAAGATATCCTTGCAGAGTCGGTCTCCGACAATGCCGATTTCCGTACCCATATCCGGGAACTGACTATGAAGCACGGACAGCTTTTATCCGCTGCAAAAGATCCCGAAGCCGAATCCGTCTATGAGATGTATTATGAATTCAGCGAAAGTCTTTCAAAGCTTGCCGGACACCGGATTCTTGCCATCAGCCGCGGAGAAAAAGAGAAATTCCTCACAGTAAAAATTGATGCACCCGTGGACCGGATTCTTTCCTATCTCGACCGTAAACTCATCACCGCACCTTCTGCTCCCACAGCAGCTGTACTGCATGAAGTTACAGAGGATGCTTACAACCGGCTGATTGCACCTGCCATTGAGCGCGAGATCCGAAGCGATCTGTTTGAGAAGGCAGAGGACGGGGCCATCCGTGTATTTGGCAAAAACTTGGAGCAGCTTCTCATGCAGCCTCCAATTGCCGGACAGGTTGTACTTGGCTGGGACCCGGCATTTCGTACCGGCTGTAAACTTGCGGTCGTTGATCCGACCGGAAAAGTGCTTGACACGACTGTGATCTACCCGACTGCTCCGCAGAATCGTGTAGAGGAAGCCAAGGCCGTATTAAAAAAGCTGATATCCAAATACCATATTACGTTAATCTCTTTAGGAAACGGTACTGCTTCCCGCGAATCCGAGCAGATCATCGTACAGCTTCTCAAAGAGATTCCGGTACCCGTACAATACATCATTGTAAACGAAGCCGGTGCTTCCGTATACTCTGCCAGCAAGCTGGCAACCGAAGAATTCCCGCAGTTTGATGTCGGACAGCGAAGTGCCGCATCCATGGCGCGCCGCCTGCAGGACCCACTCGCAGAACTGGTAAAAATCGACCCGAAATCCATTGGTGTCGGACAGTACCAGCATGACATGAACCAGAAGAAACTGACCGAAGCACTGGATCATGTCGTGGAAGACTGCGTAAACCGTGTCGGTGTGGACTTAAACACCGCTTCTGCTTCCCTGCTGGAATATGTCTCCGGTGTGAGCAAAGCCATTGCCAAAAATATTGTAGTCTACCGCGAAGAAAACGGAAAATTTGCCTCCCGTTCCCAACTTCTGAAAGTAGCCAAGCTTGGACCAAAAGCCTATGAACAGTGTGCCGGCTTCATGCGCATCAGTGATGGGAAAAACCCTCTGGATGCCACCGGTGTACACCCGGAATCCTACGCAGCCACGAAACAGCTGCTGGAAACACTCGGCTATACGCTTTCGGATGTGACAGACCGCAATGTTGCCGGGATCTCGAAAAAAGTCCGGGATTACAAAAAGCTTGCACAGGATCTGGAAATCGGCGAACTGACTCTCCGGGATATCGTAAAGGAACTGGAAACGCCTGCCCGTGATCCGCGTGAGGATATGCCAAAACCAATCCTGCGCAGTGACGTGCTCGAGATCAAAGATCTGACTCCGGGCATGGTATTGAAGGGAACCGTGCGAAATGTCATTGATTTCGGTGCCTTTGTGGATATCGGGGTCCATCAGGATGGTCTGGTACATATCTCGCAGATGTGTGACCGCTTTATCAAGCATCCGCTGGAAGTCGTCAGCGTCGGGGATATCGTGGAAGTGAAAGTTCTGAGTGTGGATGTGAAAAAGCAACGGATTCAGCTTACAATGAAGATCTAACGTTCTTGTTCCGTGTAAAAATCTGTCCACGGAATCAAATGGGACATATAGAAGAAAAAACAGGACATAATATACTACTTTTTTCTCATATGTCCCATTTCTCATACTTCATATCCCCAAAGTATAAATATTCTTCTTTCACCCACTGATGCGTCTTTTCCATTTTTTATCGGGAATCAGGAAAAATCATATTACACTTCACCTGTCAAGCATTCTATTTTATAAAACATTTGACTTCTATATGGAAATACGTTATTCTAATTTCAATAAACACATATAATTCCAAATCTGATGGGTTGTTCGCCCGTTTATCCACTGGAATTTTAATTGAATACAGGATCAAAAACGACTCTGTTTTCCCGTTTTTTTCGGTTGTAAAACTATGTTGTTTTGATATATACTAAAGGAAAGGCAGGATACTACATGGGGAACACTGACATTGTGACAGCTCCGCTGTCAGATGCCAACGAGAAAAACACTACAGAACACAGCACTATTTTTGATGATGTATTCCGGACAATCGCACAGAAAATGCCGCAGCTTCTTATTCCGCTGATTAACGAAGTTTTCCACACTTCCTACAGCGATGAGGATCATTTTGAACAGTTGCGGAACGAACATTATGAAAAATTTGGAACTGTGGTCACGGATTCCATTATCCGGATCGGCAACCATATTTATCATCTGGAGTGCCAGTCCTCAAAAGACAAAACGATGGTGCCGTTCTTCAGCTCAGTGACCAGAGTGGGGACCAGAGACTCCAGAACCATGCCGTTGGCAGCATCGGGGAACATGTCGGCGGCAGCCATGGCCTTGGTGGTGTTCTTCTGGGCGCCGATGATGACGGAGGCCTGGTTGATATCGTCAACGGTCTTGTACTTGTCGGCGTTGGCAGCCTTCACCAGAATGACGGGAGGCAGATCGGTGTAGTAGGGATCGGAGAAGTCAGCGGACTGGAGACGCTTGGGCGTGACCTCGATGGCTGCCATGACGATATCAAAATCGCCCTTGGCAAGGGAGGTGAGCAGGTAGTCGAAGCTCATGTTCTCGACCTGAAGCTCCTTGCCAAGCTCATCGGCGATGTACTGGCCGGCGGAAATGTCGATACCGGCGTACTGCATCGTGCCGCTGTCATCGGCATACATGAATTCGTACGGGGCGTAGTCAGCGGAGGTGCCGAGTACCAGCGTGCCGCCGGTCTGCTCGGTGTTGTTGTCGGTGTTGGCATCATCGGCGTTGTTGCTGTCGTCGGTCTTATTGCCGCAGGCGACCAGCGAAAGGCTCATCATCAGAGCCAGCATCAGTGCAGTAAACTTTTTCATGGTTGATAGCTCCTTTTTCAATTTCTTTCCATCTTGTATAATGTTTGATCGTTGAACGAATTTTCATACGCTTCAGAAACGATAGCGCTAGTATAAATGTTTACTTATTCATTGTCAACGATTAAAAACTCAAAAAATGCCAGAACTTTCGACGCCTTTCTATGCAAGGTGCACAAATATGCATGCAAAAAGCCGAAAATTCACAAAAGTATGCAATTATGCGCGAATATATGCAAAATAAAACGGCGGGAGAGCCGTATAAAAGAAGCATCCGCAAAAGCAATCAGCGCTTCTGCGGATGCATTTTCTTAT